>Ga0181525_10003270_pt1 | contig 12897 bp, 10 predicted proteins | sample PEATcosm2014_Bin_48_FD_121100 | JGI IMG/M metagenome (GOLD analysis project Ga0181525, IMG submission 121100) | Peatland microbial communities from MTU Mesocosm Facility, Houghton, MI, USA - PEATcosm2014_Bin06_10_metaG | ecosystem: Environmental > Terrestrial > Soil > Wetlands > Peat | place... | reverse complement strand
GTGAAAGTTCATGACGGTTTCGCGGTCGGCGTTGTACGATTGCACCCAACTGGCGCCGGGACTAAATTGCGCGCCGTAGTTCGGTCCGGGACACGGCGTCATCAGACTGGGGTCGCCGCAGGAGCCGTCGAGAATGTTATAGCCGGCGAGATTTGCCGTGGGAATGGTAAGCGGATAGTAGTATAGCGGATCGGACACGCCGTTGAATTGATCGCCGTAGCGATACGACTGATCGTCGCCGGCGAGGCCGACGTAATACGAAAACAGACGGTCGGGTGAGGCGCCGCCGGCTTCGACCGACAGCTTGTGGTAGAACGTGGGCGTTCCGACGCCGATGCTGGATTGTGCGTAGCCCGGATTGGTGCCGGTCTTTATAACCTGATTGATATAGCCGGCGAGTCCAGGCGAATTCGACGTCGCCGGTGTGCCGCCGGTGTAGACTTGCACCTCTTGCTGGCCCAGGTTCGAGAGCGTTACGATCGGCGCGCCGTCGGATTCGCGAATGACGGGAATGCCGTCGAATTCATATGCGACTTGGTCGTAGTCGCCGCCGCGAATGAAGACGCTCTGATACCAACCCTGCTGTCCGGTCGGGATGCTGACGCCGGGGACGCTGGCGATCGCGCCGTAGGCCTGATCGAGGCTGCCCGAACCGCCGAGTGCCTTCGTGGCCTTCTGCGCCGCCGCGTTCACCGAGTAGACGTCGCTCGTGGTGCCGGAGCGAACGAGGTCCGCGGTCGAGCGCGAGTGCGTTACCGCGATGGTTTTAAGCGACTTGGTGAGCGCGAGGCTCAGCGTGCTCGACTGGTCGGCCTGAATCGTCTCGCCGGGCTGTGACTGCGAATCGTAGCCCGTCTTTGAAGCCGTGACCGTGTACGTGTCGGGCGCGAGCGAGAGGAAGATGAAGCCGCCGCTCGAGTCGGTGGTTGCCGTCACGCTCTGCGAGGCGGAGACGGCGGCGACGCTAGCCCCCGCGATCGGGGCGCCGGTTGCGGAATCCGTGACGCGGCCTTTAAGGCTTCCGGTCGTGCCGGCCGTCGCCGGCAGCATCGTGGAAAAAAGCGCGGCGACCACGCTCGCGGCAATCAAACGCTTCGACATGGCCACTCTAGTACGGCTCTGGCTACGGGGGACCTATGTAGCACCTACACAAAACGTCGCAATCTTTCTGTCGGGTTTACCAATCGCGCCCCTCGACGTCCAGGAGCCGCGCCGCCAATTGCACGCGAAACTGGACGTCGGCGTCGCTGAGGTCGATGGACAAGACCTCGCTCACCCGGTCCAGCCGGTAGCGCAGGGTGTTCGGATGAATCGCGAGCGAATCGGCGGCTTGCCGGAACCGGAAGCCATGACGCGCCAGGGTCAGCAGCGCGGCCGCAAGCTCGGGGCCGTTGCGGCGCGTGCGCAGCGGTCCGAACAGATCGTTGAGGAACGTCTCGCGGGCCGACGGGTCGCCCGTAATGACGCGCGGGACGAGCAGATCGTCGTACGTCGCGGTGCGGGGGCGATCGCGATACGTCAGCAGCGAGAGTGCCTCGCGATAACTCGTGCGCGCACCTTCGACTCCCGCGTGCGCTCGCCCGATCACGATCGACAGCGCGGGGTCGTGTAGGGCACCGTCGACGGCCGCGACGTCCAGCGACGGTGGCAGGAGAAAGGGAACGAGATTGAGCGAGACCGTGACGAGTTGTTCGCGCCCGGCCTTTCGCAAGACGTCGCGAACGGTTTGCGCGACGCGATCGCGACGCTCGAGACCCGGACGGTCGAGGGGCAGTTCTCCGGGAATCGACACGATGCCGACGCGGTAGCGCTCCGTCGGATCGAAGCCGAGTAAACGCACGCGTTCGTCGGCCAACGGAACGCGACCCGGTTCCGCATCGAGCAACGACAGGAACGATGCATACCCGAGACGCGCTTCGGTGGTGGTGAGCTCGCGCTGGTGTGCGATGTGAATGGCGGCGACGAGTGCGGCATGCTCGGCTGCGCGATGATCGAGCTCGTTGAGCGGCTCGGTGCCTTCGATGATCCAGACGATGCCGACGAGTTCCGATCCGATGCGAATGGGACAGACGACGCGCGCGTTCATCCCGGCTTCGGGCATGGCCGGAATGCGCAGCGGCTTCTCGGCGGCGCGAATGCGGCGATTGAGCGCGGTGCGTTCGAGCGCGCCGACGACGTCGAGCGGACTGCGACCGAGTTCCAGCGTTCGACGCCGTACGTCGTCGAGTTGTTCGCCGAACGACGCGGCAGCCAGCAGTTTTCCACCTGGATCCTCGAAGGTCACCGATCGCGAGATCAGCGTAGAAAGTTCGCGAGCGAGATCGTCCAACGTGGTATCGCGCGTGGCAAGGCGCGTCAGCGCGCGGTGGATCTGTTCGGAGCGCTCGATCGTCGCGTACGGCTCGATCGTGACCGCGCGGTGAAGCTCCTCGGTAATGCGCGAAAACGGGATTTCGAACGGGATCTCGATGAGTGGAAGGCCGACCCGCTCGGCGGCCTCGCGCGCCTCTTGAGAGAAGTGTTCCACGAATTTCGGCACCGCCATGACGACGCCGCCGATCCGCGCGGCGGCCAGCTCCTCGATCTGCCGGCGCTGCGCGGCTTCATCCATTGGCCAGCTATAACCCGACGTTAGAAGAAGAAACCCGGCCTGAACCCAAGGCACGGGATCCGGCATATCGACCACGTGAGCCCACGCGATATCGCGGTCTAACGCGACGCGCCCCGCGACGACCGCCGCGGTCGCAAAGGAGGGTAAGGCAAGCACTTGGGAGAGCTTCATGGGGTTCCTTTAGGCCGGATGAACGAAGAAATGCGGAAAACTTGTTTCCCCGGCACCTGGCTGCGGGCCCTCATGCTACCGTAGGCTAGAGAGAGCCCCCGCCCTGAAAGGACCAAGCCCGTGCCGGCCGTTCGCTCCGCCAATGAAGAACTCGTCCGTCGCAGGGCGCAGAGCGTCCCACGCGGCGTCGGCTGCGTCCACCCCATTGCGGTAGCCCGAGCATCGGGCTCATCCATCTGGGACGTCGACGGACGCGAGTACATCGATTTCGTCGGCGGCATCGGCGTGCTTAATGCTGGACATGCCAATCCGGCCATCGTGGCCGCGATCGCCGCTCAAGCCGAACGCTACACGCACCTCTGCTTCCAAGTGACGTCGTACGAACCATACGTTGCGCTCGCCGAAGCTCTAAACGCGCGTGCGCCGGGCCCGACGCCGAAGAAGACGCTGCTGCTTTCGACCGGCGCTGAGGGTACCGAGAATGCGGTAAAGATTGCGCGGGCGTATACCGGGCGGCCGGCGGTCATCGCTTTCGAGCATGCGTATCACGGGCGAACGATGCTCGCGTTAACGATGACGGGGAAAGAAGCGCCGTACAAGCAAAATTTCGGGCCGTTTTGCTCTGAGATCTATCATTCGCCGTACCCGAACCCGCTGCACGGCACGGATGTGGAGTCGGCGATGCGTTCGCTGCAGCAGCTCGTGCGCCGGATCACTCCCGAACGCATCGCCGCCGTCATCATCGAGCCCGTGCTGGGCGAAGGCGGCTTCGTTCCGGCGCCCGCAGAATTTCTGCGCGCGCTGCGCGATGTGTGTACGACGCACGGCATCGTGATGATTTGCGACGAAGTGCAGACCGGATTCGGCCGAACCGGCCGTACGTTCGCGATCGAACACGCGGGCATCGAGCCCGACGTCATCGTAACGGCGAAATCGCTGGCGGGCGGCATGCCGCTGTGCGCGGTGATTGGTAAAGCCGACATCATGGATGCTCCGCTTCCCGGCGGATTGGGCGGAACGTATGCGGGAAACCCGGTGGCCTGCGCGGCTGCCCTTGCGACGCTCCAGATCATGGATGAGGCATTTATGACGCGCGCGACCGAGGTCGGCGCGCGCACGCGTGCGGCATTCGCCGCCGTGGCGCGCCGTTTTCCCCATGCGATCGCCGACGTACGCGGTATCGGCGCGATGATCGCCATGGAATTTTCGGGAGAGCAGCCGCCCGTCGCGCGAATCGTGGAAGCCGCGCGCGAACGTGGCCTGCTCTTGATGCCGGCGGGAGATGGCAACGTGATTCGCGTGCTCGTGCCCTTGACCATTGACGACGCTACCCTCGACGTTGCGCTGGCTCGCTTCGCCGATTCGGTCGAATCCATCCTCGCCAACTAAGGAAGTGAAATAAAATTCTTGACAGCGCTCGACAACAAGAAGTCTACGACTATACCAATCACGTTCTCGGATTGATCGGTTCGACGGAGCTCACGCCCGAACAGGTCGCGTGGATCACGCGAGAAACCGTTCAAAATTTCGGCGATCACGTCAATCCCGGCTTTCTCGAATATCGAAAAGCAACCACGGTGGAACACGCGGCGGCTGCGGTCGAATGGTCCGATAGCGGCCCGAACACCTACCGCGACGTCAACGGCAAAGAGTACATCGACTGCTTGGGCGGGTTCGGCATTTTCAACGTCGGCCACCGGAATCCAAAAGTCGTCGCAGCCGTGCGGGCGCAATTGGCGCGCCAACCGCTCCACAGCCAGGATCTTCTCGACCCGTTGCGTGCGATGCTCGCCAAGACGCTCGCAATGCTCACTCCGGATCGCCTGGAGTACGTGTTCTTTTGCAACTCGGGCACCGAGTCGGTCGAAGCCGCGCTGAAGCTGGCGCGTGCCTACGACGCGTCAAAACAAACGATCATCGCTGCCACCAAGGGATTCCACGGCAAGAGCCTCGGGGCACTTTCGGTGAGCGCAAAAGGCGAGTTCCGCCGGCCTTTCGGGGCACTGCTTCCGAACATCGAGCATTTTCCGTTCAACGACCTTGCGTCGTTGCGCCGGAAATTCGAGCGTTTGAAGATGGTGGGCGAAGACGTCGGGGCGGTCTTACTCGAGCCGGTTCAGGGCGAGGGTGGCGTCAATATTCCGGACGATAAATATCTGCCGGGCGTTCGCGCGCTGTGCGATGAGTTCGGAGCGCTGCTCATCCTCGATGAAGTGCAAACCGGAATGGGCCGCACCGGCAAGATGTTCTGTTTCGAGCACTACGGCGTGGAGCCCGATATTCTGTGCCTGGCCAAGGCCTTCGGCGGGGGCGTCATACCGGCCGGAGCGGTCGTGGGCACCAAAGCCGTCTTTTCGCGTCTGTTCGACAATCCGTTTCTCCACACGACGACGTTCGGCGGCAACCCCTTGGCATGTGCGGCGGCGATTGCCACGATCAACGTGCTGATCGAGGATCGATTGCCCGAACGCGCCGCGCGGATGGGCGAGCGGATGCTCGCGGGTTTGCGTGAGGCGACGGCGCCCTTTGGCGAGTTCGTGGTCGACGTTCGCGGAAAAGGCCTGCTCATCGCGATCGAGTTCGTCGACGACCGTACCGGATTCGAACTCGGCAAACTCTTGCTCGATCGCGGCGTGCTCGTCTCGGGGACGCTCGTGAACGCGCGCGTCGTTCGGATCGAACCGCCCCTGACCATTGGAGAAGATCAGGCGGACTACGTGTGCAAGAGCATCGGAGAATGTCTCGCAATTATGTCGCACGCTGCCAAGATGGGAGTTTAAGAAATGGATACGTTGGCGAAGCCCGGGATCGACGCGCAAGCGTTGTTACGCAACCTCCCGAGTTCCGGCGATACGCGTTTGATGTACGTCGACGGCAGTTGGTGCGAGGCCAGCGACGGCGCTACGCGAACGCTCGTCGATCCGGCGACCGGCAGCGTGGTTACTAAGGTCGCTGAGGGCACGCGCGACGACGCGAAGCGAGCGATTCTTGCGGCTCGTAAGGCGTTCGACGAAGGGCCATGGTCGAACACGACCGCAGCCGACCGCGCGATGCTGCTCTTCCGCCTTGCGGCGAAAATTGAGGAGTGCGGCGAGGAATTCGGGCGCATCGACACGCTCAACAACGGCAAGCCCTTGCGCGAAACCGGTTACGACGTCGCGGACGCCGCCAACTGTTTCCGCTACTACGCCGGGCTCGCGACCAAACCGCACGGGCAAACGTTCGACGTTCCCGCTCCGTCGCAGAGCTTTACCGTGCGCGAAGCGATCGGCGTCTGCGGCCAAATCGTACCGTGGAACTATCCGCTACTGATGGCTGCGTGGAAACTCGCCCCGGCATTGGCGGCTGGAAACGTCTGCATCCTCAAGCCCGCGGAACTCACGCCGCTTTCGGCTTTGCGATTGGCAACGATATTTGAAGAATTGGAATTTCCGCGCGGGGTCGTCAACGTATTGCTCGGCGCGGGGCCGGTCGTCGGAGCGGAACTCGCGGAAAGCGACCACGTCGATAAGATTGCATTCACCGGCGGGACGGTTACCGGAAGGTCGATTATGCGGGCGGCCGTCGGCAACCTGAAAAAAATCACTCTCGAACTGGGCGGAAAGTCGCCAAACATCGTGTTCGCCGATGCGGATTTCGAGACGGCGGTCGACTACGCGCTGTTCGGGATCTACGCCAACGCGGGCCAAGTCTGTTCGGCGGGGTCGCGCCTCGTGATCCAGGAATCGATCGCGGACCGATTCGTCGCCGAACTCGTCGAGCGGGCGAAAAAGATCCGAGTCGGCAACGGCTTCGATGCGAAGACCGAGATGGGACCGATCATATCTCGCGCGCACCTCGAGAAAATCGAGAGCTATCTCGAGATCGGCAAGAGCGAGGGCGCGGAATTGCTTTGCGGCGGCTCGCGATTGGGTGGCGCGCTCGCGGCTGGAAACTTCGTTGCGCCCACGATCTTCGATCGCACGACGCCGGACATGCGCATCGTCCGCGAGGAGATCTTCGGCCCCGTCCTCGCGATCCAGCGCTTCGCCGATGAGGCCGATGCCGTGAAGATCGCAAACGACACGATCTACGGCTTGGCGGGCGCCGTATTCACCCAGGACCCGGCCAAAGCCCATCGCGTCGTGCGCAAACTTCGCGCGGGCATCACGTGGATCAACGCCTACCATCCGACGTACAACGAAGCTCCGTGGGGCGGCTACAAACAGTCCGGTATGGGGCGCGAGCTCGGCACGTACGGCTACGACGCCTACACCGAAGTCAAGCAGGTCAACGTCAACCTCGACGTCGTTCCGAGCGGGTGGTTCGGCCCTTAGAGCGCGAGAAACACCGCGACCATGGCGGCGATCGCGGGGAGACCTTGGATGAGGAAAATGCGGCGATTGACGGTGGCGCCGCCGAAGAGCGCCGCGACGATCACGAAACTTAGGAACAGCACGGCGAGGTGCAGGTTCTTGAACGGCCCGGCGACGGTGTGCAACAGTCCGACCGCGAGGAAGCCGTTGTAGAGCCCTTGGTTTGCCGCCAGCGCCTTTGAGGCTTGCGCGAACTCGAGCGTCGTGCCGAAAGACTTGCGCGTGCGCTCGTCCGTCCACGCAAACATCTCCAGATACAAAAAGTAGAGATGCTCGACGGCGACCAGGACGATCAGTACGACGGCAATCGTTGCCGTCACAGCGGCGTGACGCCGTAGGCTTCGAGGAGATCCTTCGCGTTCTTCACGTAGTTTACGAAGTCGCTCACTTCCGCACGCGGCGTCTTGCTCGTGTAGAGGTGCTCGATTCCACGGAATTCGTACTTCCCGCTCACGATGTTTTCGGTCGTCGGCGCGACGCCGTTGTACGTCAGCGGCGCGACCTTTGTATCTTTGAGGTAGTAGGTTGCCACGTAGGAAAGGGCGCCGGGCGTCGTCGCGACGGCTGCGACGACGTCTTTGGCATTGTTGATAACCTTGACGGGGATATGCGTTTTGGCCACGGTCTGCTCGAAAATGAAACGTGTCCCCGCACCGATTTGCCGCTCGATCGGGACGATCGGGAGATCGTTCCCGCCGACCTGTTTCCAGTTCGTGATCGTTCCGTCGAAAATCTTGACGATTTGGGCTCGGGTGAGGTTGGTGACGCCGGTATTTGGTCCGGTGACGAACGCGAAGCCGACGACGCCGATACTGGCGTCGATCAGGGTGTCGGGATCGCGCGCGTCGACGTCCGAAGCCGCGACGTCGATGCTGCCCGCTTTAAGCGCTGCTATGCCTTCTCCCGAACTGGTGCCGGTGACGTTTATCGCTACGCCGGGGTGTGCGGCCATGTAATTCTTGGCCGCCTGCGCGAGCAACGGCTGAAGGTTGGTGGTTCCGGCAACGTTGATCTGGACCTGACCTTGCGCCTTCGCATATGCGACCGGCGACGCCGCTGTGAATACGGCGCACGCGACCAAGAAGAGCGTCCCGCGGTTCATAAAACCTCCTCGACGGATTAGAGCGATAGCAACTCTTTGACGTGAAAGATGTGAAAGAAGAGGATCGTCGACCCCGTTCCGAGCGCCGCGCCTGCAACCACCTGCCCGAGCGTATGCGCTTTGAGATAGACGCGGGCCCACCCAACCATGGGAATCAGTACGAGGAACGGCAGCGTTTGACTCCCGTAGAGAAGCGTGAGCGCGACGAGCGGCGCCGTGATTCCGAGTGCGTGCGTGCTGATCTTCCAGTATCGCGTGATGTATTGCACGACGAGCGTCGAGAGCGTATACGCCGCCATCGATGCAATCATGAGCGTCGGTGCGCGCGTGACCCACAACACCACGGTGCCGGCAAGATAGAACACGACAAAGGCGCCGAAGACCGCCTCGCGTTCGTGCCGCACGGACATGTCGAGGTCTGAAATTCTATCGCTTCCATAGAGCCAGAAGACGTACAGCATCGGGCCGAGCGACGTGAAAAAGGTCGACAAAAACAGCAGCCACCAAAAATCGAGCGTACCCCGGGCGCTAGCGTGGGCGAGGATCACGAAGAGGGCAAGCGCCGTCAAGAAAGGGTTGAAGACCGTCGAGAGAATCCGGGCGAGATCGCCCCACACGCGACGGTTCTTGATCGGCACGATGACCGGAGGCAGATCGTGCATTGGTGGGTACATTCTTAGGGGGGCGGAACGCTCCCCCCGGCGAACCAACGCCGGTCACCATGGTCATCGAACGGGTCAACTCCCCAGCCGACGTCAAGGCCCTGCGTCGCGACGAGCTCGAAATTCTCGCGCGCGAAATTCGCGATATGCTGGTCGTTACGTGTTCGCGCAACGGCGGCCATCTTGCGCCGAATCTTGGCGTCGTCGAACTGACGATCGCGCTGCACCGCGTGCTCGATCTCCCAACCGACAAACTCGTGTGGGACGTGTCGCACCAAACCTACGTGCACAAGATTCTTACCGGAAGGCGCGACCGCTTTGCGACCTTACGCCAAGGCGGGGGCATTTCCGGCTTCGCGATGCGTAGCGAGTCCGAGTACGACCAGTTCGGGGCCGGCCACGCATCGACGTCGGTTTCCGCCGCCTACGGCATGGCGGTGGCGCGCGATCTCGCGGGTCGCGACGAAACGATCGTCGCGGTTTTAGGTGATGGCGCGCTGACCGGCGGCCTTGCGTACGAGGCGTTGAACAACGCCGGCCAACTTGGTTCGAACTTTATCGTCGTACTTAACGACAACGAGATGTCGATCGCGCCGAACGTAGGCGCGGTGGCTGCGTACCTTTCGATGCTGCGCAGCAAGCCGTTGGTGAATTTCGTGCGCGAGAAGGCCAAGGACGTTTTCGAGCACATCCCATTCGGGGGCGCCGCGCGCAAGGCGTTCGCGTCGGCGGAAATGGGCGCGATTCGATTCGTCGCTCCGGCCGAAAAAACGGCCGTGATTTTCGAAGAACTCGGCTTCCGCTACATCGGCCCCTTCGACGGACACAATCTCGACACGATGATCGCCGCGCTCGAAACGGCGCGTTCGATCGACGGACCCGTGCTCGTGCACGCGCGCACCGTCAAGGGCAAGGGGTACGAGCCGGCGGAAAAGGATTCGCGGACGTTTCACGGCGTTTCGAGCGCGTTCGACGTGGAAAACGGCAAGCTCGAGATCAAACCGGATGCGAGGCCCACGTTCAGCGATGCGTTCGCCGCCGCGCTGACGGCGGTTGCCGAGAAAGATCCGCGCGTTATCGGTATTACCGCTGCCATGCCCGATGGGACCAAGCTTTCCAAATTTGCTAAAGCGTTTCCGTCGCGATTCTTCGACGTCGGCATTGCGGAAGCACATGCCGTCTGCATGGCGGCGGGTGCGGCAGCCTCCGGTTTGCGCCCCGTCTGCGCCATCTACTCGACGTTCTTGCAGCGCGCGTACGACCAGGTCGTGCACGACGTGTGCGTGCAAAATCTCCCCGTCGTGTTCTGTCTCGATCGCGCCGGCCTGGTCGGCGACGACGGGCCGACGCACATGGGCCTGTACGATATCGCCTACCTGCGAACGCTTCCCAACATGACGGTGATGGCGCCGCGTAACGAGGACGAACTCTTGCCGATGCTCGAGCACGCGCTCGCGCTCCCGGGCCCGTCGGCGATTCGCTATCCGCGCGGATCGACCAGCGGCCGCCACCGCGACGCCATCGCGCCGATCGAGCAGGGCCGTGGCGAGGTCCTCCGGCGCGGCTCGCGGGTTGCGATCCTGGCCCTGGGCAACACCGTGGACCTAGCGCTGGATGCCTACGATCTGCTCGAGAGCGGGGAATACGGCCCCTCGGACAGCCTCCCAACCGTAGTAAACGCCCGGTTTGCCAAGCCCGTCGATGCCGCATTGCTCGAGCAGCTGGCCGCCGGCGGCCACAACCGTATCATTACCTTAGAAGAGCACGCTCTCGCAGGCGGCTACGGGTCGGCGGTCGTAGAAAGCGTGTCGGACCGGGCCCTGGGCGTCGCCGTCGAGCGGATTGGCGTAGCCGATGTGCTCGTTCAGCACGATTCACAACCCCGTCAACGCGCGCTCTTTGGCCTCGTTGCGAACAACGTCGCCGAACGTGTTGCGCTCGCGTTTAAGACTTCCCTAGATCAGGAGATACACCGGTGATTCTCGCAGCCGCCGCGGCCGCCGCCAAAGCCCCAGCGCCCATCAAAGTCCAGCAGATTCCGAATCCGCAAGGCGCGCAGGCGCAGCAAATTTTGCAGGCGCCGGCGCCGCAGACGTGGTTTCAAATGCATGCGGGTTGGGCGACGCACGGGATCGCAGCGCTCTTTCTCCTGGCGGCGATTTCGCTCGTCGTGTTGCTGGCGGTGCAGACCACCAAGCAAGAGGGTCTCTCGGGCACCATCGGTGGCCGCGTAGAATCGGCGTACAGCCGCATGGGCGCCGAAGAGCAACTGAAACGCCTCACCGGCTTCACCGCTGTGGTGTTCGTCGTCACGGCGTTCGTGCTCTCAATCACCGGGATCTAGACGCCTCTTGCTGCTCGAAGTCTCGAATCTCCGCACGACCTTTCGTACGGAAGACGGACCGGTTACGGCCGTCAACGGCCTGTCGTTCTCGCTCAGCCCAGGCGAAACGCTCGGAATCGTCGGCGAATCCGGATCCGGCAAATCGGTAACCTCCCTCTCGATCATGCGTCTGCTCGCGGCAAACGCCACGGTTTCAGCCGACGGAATTTTCTTCAACGGCGAGGATCTGCTGAAGAAGAGCGAGGCTGAGATGCGTAAGATCCGCGGCCACGAGATCGCGATGATCTTTCAGGATCCGATGACGAGCCTGAATCCCGTGCTGACGATCGGCGAGCAGATCATGGAAGCCGTGCGCTTGCACCTCGGGTACGATCGCTCGCAAGCGCGCGACCACGCGATCGCCATGCTCGAAAAAGTGCGCATACCCTCGCCGGCGGCGCGTCTGGGCGACTATCCTCACCAGTTCTCGGGCGGCATGCGTCAACGCGTGATGATCGCGATGGCGCTGTCGTGCAATCCGAAGCTGCTGATTGCCGACGAGCCGACCACGGCATTGGACGTCACCATCCAAGCACAGATCTTGGAGCTGATGAACGAGATGCAGGCGGAAACCGGCGCGGCGATCGTGCTGATCACGCACGACCTCGGTGTGGTTGCGGAAGTGTGCAAGAACGTGCTCGTGATGTACGGGGGCAATCTCGTCGAGTACGGCACGGCGCAACAGATCTTCAAGGACCCCAAAATGCCCTACACGCAGGGGTTATTGGCATCCTTGCCGCGCCTCGATGCGACCGATCGCCAGCGGCTCCAGCCGATCAAGGGGCAGCCGCCGAATCTGCTCAATTTGCCGCCCGGCTGCGCGTTCGCGCCGCGCTGCGAACGCCGCATGGAGGTCTGCCGGCAGGTCGTTCCGGTCCACGATTTTGGCGAACGTCATCTGGCAAGATGCTGGTTGTATGAGTCTGCTTGAGCTGCGAGACGTCCATAAGTACTTTCCGATTCACGCGGGCTTGTTCTCGCGTCACGTCGGCGACGTGCGCGCCGTCGACGGCGTCGATTTCACGATCAACGCGGGCGAAACGCTGGGTCTCGTCGGCGAGTCCGGGTCGGGTAAAACCACGGTCGGACGGCTGATTCTCCGTCTTTTGACCAAGACGAGCGGCGAAATCTTCTATAACGGCCAGGACGTCACGGCCATGGACGCCGGCCAGATTCGCAAGCTGCGCCGCGAGATGCAGATCATTTTCCAGGATCCGTTCGCAAGCTTGAACCCGCGAATGACGGTGGGCGACATCATCGGCGAGCCACTGCAGATTCACGGCATCGCGAGCGGCAAGGACGCGCGCGATCGCGTCGCCGAGCTGCTCCAACTGGTGGGATTGCGCCCCTACCACGCCAACCGGTATCCGCACGAATTCTCGGGCGGCCAGCGTCAACGCGTCGGCGTTGCGCGCGCCTTGGCGGTCGATCCGAAGTTCATCGTGTGTGACGAACCCGTGTCCGCGCTCGACGTCTCGATCCAAGCGCAGGTCATCAACCTCCTCGAGGATCTCCAGGCCAAACTCGGCCTAACCTATCTGTTCATCGCCCACGACCTCTCGGTCGTGCGGCACATTTCCACGCGCGTCGCCGTGATGTACGTGGGGAAGATC
>Ga0181525_10003269_pt1 | contig 12901 bp, 11 predicted proteins | sample PEATcosm2014_Bin_48_FD_121100 | JGI IMG/M metagenome (GOLD analysis project Ga0181525, IMG submission 121100) | Peatland microbial communities from MTU Mesocosm Facility, Houghton, MI, USA - PEATcosm2014_Bin06_10_metaG | ecosystem: Environmental > Terrestrial > Soil > Wetlands > Peat | place... | reverse complement strand
TCGTGATCAATCTCGAGAAGGTCCGGTATATCGATTCGACCGGATTGGGCGTGCTGATCGGCGGTCTCAAACGCGTGCGCGAGCACGGGGGTTCCGTGAATCTCGTCTGCACGAATCCGCAGATCAAGAAAATATTCGACATCACCGGATTGGTGAAGATCTTCGGTATCTTCGAGAGCGAAGACGCCGCGATGAAGGCTCTAGTGTGAACCAGCCGATTCCCGACGCCGAACGTCTCGATGTCGTGGAACTGCGCGTGCCGTGCAAGGCCGAGTGGGTCGCCCTCGTGCGCCTTTCGGTCGCGGCGGTCGCGAGCCGCTTGAACTTTTCGATCGACGAAATCGAGGACATCAAAATCGCGGTCGCCGAGGCGTGTACCAACGCGATCCAGCACGCCAAAGATTGTCCGTTTATCGAAATCAAATGCGAGGCGATTCCGGGCGGCCTGCGCATCGGCGTACGCGACTACGGCCGCGGTACGCGCGCGGATGCCATCCGCTCGCGCGAGCTCGAAGACGAACGCGTCGGCGGACTCGGCGTGTTTCTCATTCGTTCGCTCATGGACGATACGCACTACGACGTCCACCCCGACGACGGCACACACCTCGTCATGGTAAAGAAACTTTCCAACTGACGTGGAAGATCGCGAGAACGACGTCCGCTCCGAGCGGGAGCGTACGCGTGCGCTTCTTGCGCAATTTTCGGTCACTCGCGAACCTTCGCTGCGCAGCGAAGTCGTCGTCGCATACCTCAACTTGGTGCGCTTCCTCGCGCTGAAGTTTGCCAACCGCGGCGAGCCGCTCGACGATTTGATTCAGGTCGGCACCGTCGGCCTGCTCAAGGCGATCGACCGCTTCGAGCCGGGACGGGGCATCGAATTCACGACCTACGCCACGCCGACCATCGTGGGCGAGATCAAGCGATATTTTCGCGACAAGGGTTGGGCGGTCAAAGTTCCGCGCCGGCTGCAGGAACTCAATTTAGCGGTCAATCGCGCGAGCGAAAAGATGTCGATCGAGTTCGGACGCAGCCCGACCGTTGCCGAGCTTGCCGAGAGCCTCAACGCCTCGGAAGAAGATATTCTCGAGGCGCAAGAACTCGGGCAGGCCTATAATCTCCTCTCCCTCGATTCCGAAGTTGCCGGCGAGAGCGACAAGAAATCGCAAACGTTGGCGGATACGATCGGGGAGTTCGATTCGGGTCTCGAGCTGCTCGAGGATCGTGCGAACTTGGAGCGCGCCTTTCACGTGCTCAGCGGTCGCGAGCGCGTCATCATCTACATGCGCTTTTACGAATCCGTGTCGCAAACCGAGATCGCAAAGCGCCTCAACGTCTCGCAGATGCACGTCTCGCGCCTGCAGGCCAAAGCACTCGCCAAACTGCGCGCGTTTCTTGAGGAAGAGTAGCGCTCGCGCGCTGGCGGCTCTGGCCCTGGCTGCGCTCGCGGCCTGTTCGTCGTCCAAACCGAAGCCGCAGCCGACGCCCAGCGCGCCGCTGGTCGCGCTGTACCGTACGAATTTTTTGCAAGCGTGCGAGACCGACCCGACTGCCGCGCGCCAGAACTATTGCGAGTGCACCATCGACGCACTCGAAGCGAAATTCACGCTGGCCCAGCTCGACGGGCTGATGCGGGTCCCCGCGCTTCGCCGGCAGTTCGCCTCGATCGCGGAAAGCTGTGCCAATTCGGCCGGACTCCAGCTCCGGCGCTAGCAGGGGTCTAGCGGGTTCTGCTATCATCCTAGGCTGAACCCATGAAAAGCCAAGAACTTCGCCAGGCTTGGGTCGACTTTTTTGTCGCCAAGCAACATAAGCTGCTCCCTTCCGCTACCCTCATCCCGGACGAGATGAGCACGACGCTCTTTACCATTGCCGGGATGGAGCAGTTCGTGCCGGTTTTTCTCGGCGAGCAGCCGCCGGCCGCACCGCGCGCCGTTACCGTGCAGCGGTGCCTGCGGGTGGCGGGCGCAAAAAGCGATATCGAAAACGTGGGTCGCACCGGCCGCCACGGCACGTTCCTCGAGATGCTGGGGAACTTTAGTTTCGGCGACTACTACAAAAAAGAAGCCATCGCCTGGGCCTGGGAATTCGTCACGCGGATTCTCAAGCTCGACCCCAAGCGGTTGTACGTGACCGTGCACACAACCGACGACGAGGCGGAGGCCCTGTGGCGCAACGACATCGGGCTCGATGCCGCCCGCATCACGCGCTTCGATGAAGACAACTTCTGGACGATGGGTGCGACGGGTCCGTGCGGTCCGTGCACCGAGATCTTCTACGATACCGGGGAAGCGTATGCAAGCGGCCCCGACGATACCGGTCCCAATCTGGGGAATCGCTACGTCGAGATATGGAACGTCGTCTTTCAACAGTACAACCGCGGCAGCGACGGTAAACTGAGCGAGCTTCCGAAAAAATCCATCGATACGGGCGCCGGGCTCGAGCGTATGCTCGCCGTCGCGAACGGCAAGGCCTCGATGTACGAGACCGATCTGTTCACCGACCTGATCGCCGCGCAACCCGCGATCGGTCAGACGACGTTGAAGCCGCCCGAGCAACGCGTGCGCCAGAACATTATCGCCGACCACGCTCGCGCCGTGACGTTTCTTATCAACGACGGGATCTTTCCGTCGAATACCGATCGCGGATACGTGCTGCGCTTCTTGATTCGCCGCGCGATCCGAAACGGGCGTCTCCTCGGATACCCGAAGGGCTTTCTCACCGAACTCGTGCCCGCGGTCGTGCAGTCGCTCGCGCCCGGCTATTCGGAACTGCGCCAGAACGTCTCGCGGATCCAACAAACGTTGCGGCAAGAAGAGCAAACCTTCGACCGGACGCTCGAGCGCGGAATGCAGATGCTCGACGGTCTGATCAACGATGCCAACGAAAACTGCACGCGCCTAATCTCGGGTAACGACGCGTTTCTTCTTCACGATACGTTCGGCTTTCCGATCGAGTTGACGCGCGAGATCGCATCCGACGGCGGCGTCATGGTCGACACCACCGAGTTCGAGGCGGCGATGCGCGAGCAGCGCGATCGCGCGCGCGCCGATGCCGCATCGAAGCGCGCCGTCGTCACCATTGCGGAGTTACCGGCGCTCAAGAGCGAATTTACCGGTTACGCCGGACTCGAAAGCGACGGCACCTTGGTCGGCATCTTGAAGGATGGAAAGCCCGTGCCGGAATTGCCGGCCGGCGAGCGCGGCATCTTGCTCATGGATCGCACGTCGTTTTACGCCGAACGGGGCGGCCAGATCGGGGATCGCGGACGGGTGACGCTCGATGACGGCTCGGTGTTCGAAGTGGACGATACGCAACTCATGGGCGATGCGATCGCGCACTATGGTGTGGTCAAGAGCGGCGTCTTCTTGCAAGGTTCGCGCGCGCACACGGCGGTCTTCGATTGGTGGCGCCGCGAGATTCGCCGCCATCACACGTCGGCGCATCTTCTGCAACGCGCGTTGAAGGACGTGCTCGGTGACGACGTGGCGCAAGCCGGCTCGTGGGTCGGGATCGACCGCATGCGATTCGATTTTCGCTGGCCGTCGGGTGCGCTGACGCCCGATCAACGTCACGCGGTCGCGGCACGCGTCAACGAAATGATTCGTAACGACGATCACCTCGTCACGCGCGAGCTGCCGATCGAAGACGCGCGCGCGACCGGCGCGATTACCATGGCCGGAGAAAAGTACGGCGACGTCGTGCGCGTCGTCGAAGCCGGGCCGTCGGTCGAATTTTGCGGCGGCACGCACTCGCACTCGACGGGCGAGCTTGGGCTGTTCATGATCTTGAGCGAGTCGTCGATCGGCAGCGGGATCCGCCGAATCGAAAGCTGCGTTTCGGCCGCGGCGGAGTCGTTCGTAACTCACCAGCAAGACCTTGTCGGCGAACTGGCAAGTTCGCTTGCGACCGCGCCGGACGAGCTCGGCGAGCGCGTGAACCGCCTGCAGCGAGAGATCAAGGATCTTCAGGCTGCGGTCGGGCAGTTTAAAGCGCGGCTTGCGGCAAGCGACGCGCAGATGTATCTCGAGAAGGCGGAACGCAAGGGCGAGCGCACGTACGTGGGCGCCGTCGTGCACGAGGCCAACGCCGAAGCGCTGCGTCACCTGACCCATGCCTTACGCACCTGTCTGCCAAGTGGCGTGATCGCGCTTGCGGGCATCGACAACGGGACGGTGAGTCTGCTCGTGTCCGCAAGCGACGACTTAGTGAAATCGGGCGTGCACGCGGGCAACTTGGTGAAGCTTGCGGCGCCCATCATCGAAGGTAAAGGCGGCGGAGCGCCGGGACAGGCCCAAGGCGGCGGCAAGAATGCCGCGGCGGCGCCGAACGCGCTGCAGGCGATCCGAGACGCCGTGCTCGTCTGATGCAGAGGATTGCGGCGCTTCTTTCGCTGGTGACGCTCCTCGGGGTTTCGCCGATCCAGCTGGACTCGCAAATGGTGTTGCAGCGCTACGAGTTGGAGATGGGCGACCTGCGGTCGCCCAAGGCGATGATCTTCAGTTACACCGTATCGCAGGCGGGGCCGAGCGACATCGAGCAACGCCACCGGATCTATCGTAGCGGACTCGACGTTCGCGATGAGACGATCGCGGTCGACGGCGCGGCACTGAAACCCAAGATCGTGCGCATCGGGAAGCGCGAAGACCGCTACGACGTGTTACGGATCGCTCCGCGCACGGCGAACTATACCATGCTCTTCGTGCGAGCCGTCCGTGACGGCGGACACGTCGATTACGAATACGAGGCCTCACCGCTCGTCGCGCAAAGCGCGGGGTTTATGGTGGAACGTTTGACGATCGACGGCGAGACGTATCTGCCGCGCGTCATCGGTTTTCGCACGACGGGCGCGAGTGCGCGCGGCGCGGGGAAACTTGAATATGCCAAGATCGGCGCCTACTGCGTGCCCGTCGCGGTCAGCGTCGACGCCGAGGTGAACGGTAAGCCGGCCCGCGAGCACATTGCGTGGGGCGACTATAGATTCCCGCCCTCGTTGCCGGCCTCCACGTTCGTCGCGCCAAAGCCGTTGCCGCACGCGACGCTCCCCCCGATCTGACGCGGGTACGCGAGTGAAGGTCAGACGCTCTCTCGTTGCCGCGGCCGTCGCGTTCGCGATCGTCGCGATCGCCGCGCACGGACGGTCGACCCCATATAACAACTACGTCTTGCTGGCCCAGGCTTTTATCCAAGGTCACGTAGCCATCGCATTTCCGGGTTCCTATATCGACGCGCTCCCGTACAACGGCGCGCACTACATCATTGAAGCGCCGATGCCGGCGCTGCTGCTCTTGCCGTTCGTAGCCGTGTTCGGCGGTGCCAATCAAACGCTGCTCGCGATCGTGCTGGCCGCAATCGCGATCGGCGCTGCGTACGAGCTCGGCGAACGACTCGGCGTCGAGGCGAACCGCAACGCGTGGATTTGTGCGTTTTTTCTCGCCGGTACCGACGTACTTTGGGGCGCTATGCTGGGCGACGTCTGGTTCCTGGCGCACGTTTCCGCCGCGTGCTTTACCATGCTCGCGCTCGTCGAATGCGCGGGAAAAAAACGCGGCTGGCTCGTCGGGATCTTCGCAGCGTGCGCGGTTCTTTCGCGGTTCGACCTCGTCCTGGCGTTGCCGGTTTATGCGTACTTGCTGCAGTCCCGTCGCGCGATTGGGATCATGGCCGCATCGCTCGCACCGTTCGCACTATTCTGGGTGTGGTACAACTTCGCGCGATGGGGAACGTGGTACGACATCGGTTACACGGCGTGGTATCACCAGGATCAGGCTGGAAGTCCCGTCGGTTCGCCGTTTCAGTTGCGATACTTCCCCTACCAGCTCTGGTCGTTCTTCGTGCAAGCGCCGGCGTTCTTGCCCGCGTATCCATGGCTGCAGCCGTCGTACAGCGGCGTCGCGCTGACGTGGACCAGTCCGGCCTTAGTGCTGGCCTTTTTCGCGCGCGCGCCGAGAAACTGGCTGCTGGCGATGTGGGCTGCGACGATTCTGATCGCCGCCCCCAACTTCGTGTATTACGTGAACGGCTTCGCACAGTTCGGCATGCGTCACGCGCTCGATTTCGAACCGTTTCTCGTCGCGCTGATGTTCATGGCGTTTCGCGAAAACCTCGCGCGCTGGATCGTGGCCATCGCGTACGCGTTGATGGCGTACTCGATTGCCGTCGGCCTATGGGGCTGTTGGTTCTGGAATAGCTTTATTCGTACCGGCCCCGGCTAGCGGCGCGCGACCATCGGGAGTCCGCCGACCGGCGGTCGCGTCGACGGCTGCGGCGGTTGCGGCGGCTGTGGCGTCGTGCCGGCCGGCAAATACCGATAGGCAAGCATGTAGGCGAGGTAGTCGTTGTAGGCTTCGCATTCGCCCGTGATCGTGAAGCAACGAGCGATCCACATGGGCACGCTGATGAATAACCCAATGCCGGTGAAGAACGCCAGCGTCATCAGGACGCCGCGCTTCCAGCTTCCCATGTAATACGACTCGCCGCCAAACAGACCGAGCGCGATCGTCAGAATGAGGGCGACGCTTGGGTCCTTGGCATATCGGCGGTACTCGTACACGAAAACGCCTTGGCTCTCGGGCCGGACGTAGGCGAGAAGCAGGTCGAGATACGGTGTCATGGCTGGGTCCTCCACCCTTCATTACGGGCCAGCGTTGCCGGTGTTTCAGCCTCGGCGAGCGATTCGTACGCCGCGCGGAGATCCCCGGGGCTGGTCACCGGAGGGGCGCACGCGTTCCCGCGGCAGAGATAGGCGCTGGTCTGCGAACCCTCGCCGTCCGAGTACGCGACGGCAAACGGATCCGGAAGGCGGCGCGTGGCCGCTCGGAGCCCGGCCGTCGCGGCAGGTCCGCCGCTCAGGCGAACGGTCACCGCCGGCGTGAGATAGCGCCGCAACGCCCGCCCGTAGGTTGCCGCGAAGGAGCCGGCCCGCGCGAAGGTGGCGGCGTACAGTGCGAGCGTCGCTGCGGCGGTTTCGATCAGCGCGGCGTCATCGGTCATCGCGGCGAGACGGAGCAGGCTTTCGGCCAGGATCGCGTTCTCGACGATCGGCCGATCGGGTATGTCGAGCCGGCCGATCGCGCCTTCGAGACGCGCATGGTCGTAGAATCCGCCGTCCTCGGCCCCAAAGCGTGCGACGATGGCGGGAGCGATCTCGCGCGCGCGGACGAGGAAGCGAGTCTCGCCCGTCGTTTCGTGGACGTCGAGCAACGCGCGCAGATAGGCGACGTGATCGGCCAGCAGGCCTCGCACGCGCCGCGCGCCGTCGCGCGGGTCGTACACGTGGAAAAGAAAGCCGTCGTCGTCGCGCATGCGATCGTGCAGTCCGTCGAGCGCTGCCGTTGCTTCGAGCGCGAGCGAGGGATCGTCGAGCGCACTTGCGGCAAACGAGAACGCTCCGGCTAGCGCGCTCGTCCAATTCGAGTACGAGCGGCGATCGACGAACGGCGCGTCCCGCTTGCGGCGCGACGCGAGATCGAGCGCGAAATAGGCTTCGTCGGCATCTTGGCTGCCGGCAAAAAAGCCCGTGTCTTCGTCGCGCAACACGGTGCGAATGTAACCCAGTGCCGACCGCAGCGTGGCGCGCGTGTCGTCGTTCGGAGCCCACAGCTCGAGCTGCGCGAGCACGTGAATGAGTCCGGCGTGATCCTCGGACATTTTCTCGAAATGCGGAACCGACCAATCGCGCGTGGTCGAATAGCGAAAGAACCCGCCCTCGACGTGATCGTACATTCCGCCGCGCGCCATCTCGTGCAGCGTGTGCGTCACGATCTCGTAATAGTGCGACTGGCCCGTCGCGCGCCACTGCGTCAGGAGAAAATCCAACAGCTCCGGCTGTGGAAACTTCGGCGCTTCACCGAAGCCGCCGAACTCAGGATCGTATGCCTCGGCCACGCTAGCCGCGAGCGCGTCGACCATTTCGATACGCAACGAGGCGGGACTCTCGGGCTCGTAGGCGGTGCGGGCACTGCGAATTTCGCCGGCACGCCGTTCGATCTGCGGGCGTTCTTCGGCGTAGAAGCGCGCGACATCGTCGAGTGCCTTGAGCATGGCGCCCGGCGGAAGATAGGTAGCGCCGGTCAAGGTCGAGCCGTCGGCGGAAAGAAACGCGGTCGTCGGCCAGCCGCCCATGTTGTAGCGGGCATTCACGTCGGGGCGTTCGTCGTTGTCGACTCTCACGGCGACGTAGCGATCGTCGATCGCTCGGATGACCTCGGGGTTGGCGTACGTCGAGTCGTCCATCACGTGGCACCAGTGGCACCATACGGCTGAGATAGAAAGCAGGATCGGCTTGTCCTCGCGCGCTGCGCGGGCGAAAGCTTCTTCGCCCCATGGCATCCAGGCGATCGGCATTACTCCTCGCTCCATCCTCGAAAAAATGACGTAAGATAAAAGACTCCCACCAAAACCGCGGCAGCCAGCAGCCAAACGGCGAGCCACTCGACGCGAGCGACGAGCGTCGTGGCGAACAGCAGCGCGAGAGACAGCTCGATCGCGACGTAGCGCCGGTGCGCCGCCGGGGTCATGCCGTAGACGTCGCCATCGTAGTAGCCGGCCGGGCTGCGGCTGCGCCACCAAGCAAAGACGGCGATCGCGAGACAGGTAGCCAGGCCCGTGATGCTCCAATCCATTACGGAGACGTTCGGGATGCGGACGTTTGTGCTTGCCGGAGAATGGGAAAGACTCCTAGGATGTCACCGCAACAGCGTAGCGCCTATGAAAATGGCGCGCGCGCAGCCGCGATAGGCATGACCGTAATCGTCGTAGCTGCGATGCTTATCGCGCTTTTTAGTTGGCACCCCTGGGCGGCGGGAATCTAGCGCCCGCTCGGGCGTAATAGCCGGGTATGAGCCGGCCCGGATCGCTCGAAACCTATAAGAAGAAGCGAAATTTCACGCGGACGCCCGAACCGAGCGGCGCGAAGGCGCGCCCTTCGAAGCGGCTGCGCTTCGTCGTCCAGAAACACGATGCGACGCGCTTGCACTACGACTTTCGTTTGGAAGCCGACGGCGTTCTCGCATCCTGGGCCGTTCCGAAGGGACCGACGCTCGTGCCGGGCGACCGGCGCCTTGCGATGCACGTCGAGGATCATCCGATGAGTTACCGCACCTTCGAGGGCGTCATTCCGAAGGGTCAGTATGGCGCGGGCGAAGTGATCGTATGGGACGAGGGAACGTACGAACTCGCCGAAGGCGACGATGCCGCAGACGAAATTGCCGGGGGAAAAATCAAATTCATCATGCACGGCAAGAAGTTGCGCGGGATGTTCACGCTCGTGCGCATCAAGCCGCGCGAAAACGAAAGCGGCGATCCGTGGCTGCTGCTCAAAGACCACGACGGGAACGATCCGAAGAAGTGGGATCCGGCGGATTTTCCGGAGTCGGTGAAGAGCGGACGGACGCTCGAAGACATTCGCAACGAGAAACATCCGAAAGTGTGGCAGTCGCGCCCTAAGGGCCCCAAGGCCGAGGATCCGAAGAGCGATCCCGTTCCATCGAACGTTACGCCGGAGATGGCGACGCTGGTCGACGCGCCGTTCGACGGAGACGATTGGCTGTTCGAAGTAAAATGGGACGGCTATCGTGCGATCGCGTCGATCGACAAGCAGCATAAGCTGAGCTTGAAGTCGCGCAACGGCAACGACTTGCTCGGACAGTTTCCCGATCTTGCCGATCTCGCGCATGCCTTCAAACGCGTTCCGATCGTCGTCGACGGCGAGATCTGCAGTCTCGATGCAAAAGGGCGCTCGAGTTTCACGCGTTTACAGGAATACCCCGACAACCACGCCGCACTTACGTTCGTAGCGTTCGACGTTTTATATGCCGACGGTCGCGACGTGCGAAAAGTTCCGCTCGAAGAGCGCAAGGCATTGCTGGAAACGCTCATCGCGGACGACAGCATCGTCTTATACTCGAAACACGTCGTCGGCAAAGGCAAAGCGCTCTTCGCGCAAGCCAAGAAAAATCAACTCGAAGGCATCATGGGAAAGAAGCGAGCGTCGCTCTATTACGAGCGGCGCACGCGCGACTGGGTCAAAATCAAGGCACAACTCAACGAGGAGTTTGTGGTCGGCGGCTGGACCGACCCGCGCGGGAGCCGCAAGGGTTTTGGGGCGCTGCTGCTCGGGGCATACAAGGGTAAGGAACTGCATTTTGTGGGCTCGGTCGGGACCGGGTTTTCGGGCAAACGCATCGACGACATCATGCGCAAGCTGGACAAGCTCCCCCGCGCGACGTCGCCGTTCGTCAACGACGTGGAGGCAAATGCGGGCATCCACTGGGTCAAACCGGAGCTGGTAGCGGAGGTGCGCTTTACCGAGTGGACCCGCGATTTGCGGCTGCGGCAGCCGGCCTTCCTGGGACTGCGCACCGACAAGCCTGCCAAGACGGTGACCTTCGAGCTCCCCTCCCACCTGGTGTGATAGGATAATTTACGCTATGGCACATGCAATTTGGTCCGGCGCCATCAACTTTGGACTCGTTACCATTCCGGTCAAACTCCATACCGCGGTGCGCACCGACGATCTGTCGTTCAATATGCTGCACGCGAAGGATGAGGGTCGCGTCAAGTACGAGCGCGTTTGCTCGGTCGACGGGAAGCCCGTTCCGTGGGACGAGATCGTCAAAGGCTACGAGTACGAAAAGGGTCAGTACGTCGTCATCAGCGACGAGGACTTCAAGAAGGTTAATCCGGTCGCGACGCAGTCGGTCGACATCCTCGAGTTCGTGGATCTCGATCAGATCAACCCGATGTTTTTCGACAAGCCCTACTATCTCGAGCCGAGCAAACAGGGCAAGCACGCGTACGCGTTATTGCGCGATGCGTTGACCAAAGCGAACAAGGTCGCGATCGCGCGCGTCGTGGTGCGTACCAAAGAATACATCGCCGCCGTCAAACCGATCGGCGAAGCGCTGGTTCTCGAGTTGATGCACTGGGCGGGCGAAATCGTTTCGCCATCGACGCTGGAACTGCCGGGCGAGGAAACCTTTCCGGAAGGCGAGCTGAAGATGGCTAAGATGTTGATCGACACGATGAGCGTCGAGAAGTTCGAGCCCGAGAAGTTCGTCAACAAATATCACGACGAACTGATGGCGATGATCGAACTGCGCGCGCAAGGCAAGGAAATTCCCGAGCCAAAAGCGCCGGCCGCGCCGCGATCGAAGGTCGTCAACCTCATGGATATGCTCGCGCAATCGCTTGAAGAAAGCAAGAAGCGCCGCGCCAACGGGCGCAGCACTTCCAACGAAAAACCGGCAAAAGCTACGAAGAAGAAATCCGTAGCGTAAGGCTAGCTGCCTCCGAACATATCTCTTAGCAAAGATCCGGCAACGCCGCCGGCTATGCCGCCGCCGATGGCGGCTTGCGCCGGCGCGGCTCCTTCGCGTCCGAGATAGGGCGAAAGCGCGTGCGCGAGGTTCGGCATCGTGAGGGTTTGCAGGAGCACTTTGCCGGGCCCGGTGAGCTGCGCGATGAAGAGTCCGTCGCCGCCGAAGATCGCGTTCATGATGCCTTTCATAAACGTGATGTCGAAGTTCACGGTGCTTTCAAACATACCGATGTGGCCGGGATGCACCATGATCGTTTCGCCCGCTGCAAGATCGTAGGTGATGATCTCGCCGCCGAGTTCGACCCATGCGGTGCACGTTCCGGCGAGCTTTTGCAGCACGAAGCCGTCGCCGCCAAAAATTCCCGAGCCGAGGTTGCGCTGAAACCCCATCGTGAGTTGTACGCCTTCGGTCGCGCACAAGAACCCGTGACGATGGATCATGTACTCCTTGCCCGGCGTCACGTCGACTTGCATGATCGTTCCAGGGACTTTTGCGGCGAACCCGATCAATGCGTTTCCACCACTCGACGTGTACTCGGTCATGAAAATGCCGCCGCCGGAAAGCGCGCGACCGAGGATTCCCATCAAGCCCTTCGCGCCGGCCGTTTGTGCGGTGGTGTTGAGTTGAACGTTGGAGGTCATCCAGGCAAACTCGCCCGGCTCGGCGACGATCTTATCGCCAGGTTCCAGACCGATCTCCAAAACGGGAAGCGTGGTACCGGTAATCTTCGACTTCATGAGACCTCCTGTAGCGGCGGGGTGACGGGGTCGGGTTCGATATCGGTCGGCGCTTTCGGCGCGGCGGCAATGTTGCGCACGCCGAGGATCAAGCTTATCGCCGCCATGACCAGCGACGCAAGCCCCGCATAGGGAGAACCGTAGCGGCTGAGTACGCCCGTCGAGAGCGGGGGGGCCAAAATACCCGAGAGCGAGTCGAGCGACGAACTCACGCCGAGAACCGTTCCCTGCTCGCGCTCGTTTGCGGCGTTGGAGATCTGCGCGTTGATGCCGTTATTCGCAAAAGCGCCGCCCAGAGCGAAAAGGATCATCACACCCGATACGGTGAGCGGGGTATGGGTAAACGGGGTAAAGCAGAAGGCAAGAATAAGAATTGCCAGTCCGACGATCGACATGCGAGCGTCGCCGAGACCCTTCGAAGCTCTTCCGACGCCGAAAACGTTGACGATAACGTTGATAACCGCAAACAGCGAAAAATACCGGCCCGTCGCAACGTAATCGAATCCAAGCTGGCCTTTCAGATAGAGCGCGATCACGATGTACCAGCCGTACAATGCCAGCGAAAGTGCGAGCTTCTGCAAAAGAATTGGCGAGAAGCGCGGGTTTGCAAACGTCGCCAAGATTTCTTTGGTACCGACGTGATCCTCGCTAAGCTCCGCCTTAGAACGCGACTCGGGTAACATCGTGACCGTGACGATCAACGTGAGGAGCTGTAGCGCCGACGCCGCGAGGAACGGCGCGGAGAAGCCCCATTTTGCGAACAAGAGCGTGCCGCCGGCCGGTCCGAAGACCATACCCGCCGAGAACGTCGCCATGATTAGCCCGAATGCGCGAGCGCGATCTTTC
>Ga0181525_10003267_pt1 | contig 12904 bp, 10 predicted proteins | sample PEATcosm2014_Bin_48_FD_121100 | JGI IMG/M metagenome (GOLD analysis project Ga0181525, IMG submission 121100) | Peatland microbial communities from MTU Mesocosm Facility, Houghton, MI, USA - PEATcosm2014_Bin06_10_metaG | ecosystem: Environmental > Terrestrial > Soil > Wetlands > Peat | place... | reverse complement strand
GTTGCCGTGGGTGTGGGTGGCAATCTCACGGCCGGCGCCAGGACCGGCGATTTCGCTTCCATCACGCAGATTGCCCGCCGGTTCGTGGAGAAGATCAACGAGGCGCGGGCCCGATGAGAACCAGCAAGCCAAGGAGGAAGCTCGCCACCAAACTCACGGCGAAACTGTGGACTTCCGACGACGAACTGTTCTCGATCGTGCAGCGCGAGCTCTTCACCTGCGTGGTGGGCGATGTTATGGATCAGCTCGAGCTGCAGCATCAGTTCCTTCCTCCGCAGATCCAAGCGCTGCGCCAGGACATGGTGGTGATCGGGCGGGCCATGCCGGTTCTCGCGGTGGACGTGTTCGCCGAGAAAATCACCGGCAGTGCCAACAAGTTGATGGAGAAACCTTTTGGCCTCATGCTGGAGGCGCTCGACGATTTGCATCGCAATGAAATCTACGTCAATACCGGTTCCTCGCCTCGAAATGCGTTGTGGGGGGAATTGATGAGCACGCGGGCCCGGACGCTGGGGAGTCGTGGGGCGGTGTTGAACGGTTATGTCCGGGACACGAAGGCCATCCTGAAGATGGGTTTCCCGACCTTTGGTTTTGGTTCCTACGGACAAGACTCGGCCCCGCGTTACAAAGTGGTCGACTTCCGCACTCCCGTGGAGATTGGATCGGTGCGCGTCCGTCCGGGGGATATTCTGTTCGGCGACATGGACGGAGTTTTGCTGGTTCCCGCCGAAGCGGAAAGGGAAATTTTCACTCGTGCCCTGGCGAAAGCCCGCGGTGAGAAGCGGGTAAGAAAAGCCATTGAAGAAGGAAGCAGCGCAGTCAAAGCCTTCGAGAAATACGGAATCATGTAAGGGAAAAATGGAGACCACGATTTTGAGTGCAAGAGTCGTGAGTGCGCTCTGGTGACAAATCCGCGCGTGCGCTCTGAACAAATACGGAACTTTTTCCGGCAACAGGACCTGCGGGCCTGGATCGCGTGGCGGCCCGACGAACTTCTGATGCTTTCCGGATATTTTCCATTCTGGGGGGCATCGTTGCTGGTTTATTTCGCGGATCGAGAACCCGTCCTTTTCATTCCGCAGCTTGAACCGAGAGACCACATTCCTGCCGGCCTGCTCGTTCAGGAATATCCCTGGGGTGATCTCAAATGCAGCGATCCTTATTCCGTTCTGGTGTCGGCGGTTGGCGGTGAACTTGCCAAGGCGAAGGTGGCAAGCGAACAGGTTGGAATGAACATCAGCGCCGCGCGAACCTCGTTGCCCATTCAAGCTGCCGAGCAAATTCCCCTGCCAGAAGGTTTTGCGGCGCGACTCTCCGGGCTCGCGAAAAAGACGGACAATCGGTGCCAGATGGCGTTTTCCGAGCTTTATCTAAGAAAAGCACCGGGCGAGGTCGATGCCATCCGGCGGGCAAACCGGGTTGCGAATGTGGGCTTGCGCGCTTTCTCCGAGAATTTGCAGCCCGGAGTCTCCGAAACAGAAATCGCCGCTGCCGTAGAGTCAGCCATCTACCGGCAGATTGGCCGCGATGGCATTTTTCATTCCCGAGGCTGGGCCATGGTGCAATCCGGTCCCAACAGCGCCCATGCGGGACGATTCAATCGATCGACCGCACGCCGCCTGGAAGGAGGTGACCTGGTCTTGATCGAATTGGCGACCTGCGTGAACGGTTATTGGAGCGACCTCACGCGCACCGCTCCTGCGGGTTCTCCGAAGCCTGCAGTTCAGGAGATGCTCGACATCGTCACCGACGCGCAGCGGGCCGCCGTCGATGCGGTGGGTCCCGGTGTTTCCGCCGGCCACATCGATGGGTTGGCACGGGACAAAATCGGGGCGCGAGGACTGGCCGCTTTCTTCACCCATCACACCGGCCACCACGTCGGTTTTCGCTATCATGATCCGGGATTCTTGATCCTTCCGGCAGAATCCTCCAGGCTTGAGCCAGGCATGGTGATCACGATCGAACCAGGAGTGTATATTCCGGAACGCGGTGGCGGAGCACGCATCGAGGATAACGTGCTGGTCACCGAATCCGGTCACGAGGTGCTCTCCCGAATGGAAGGCAGCGAGCCATGATCGGCATTGATCTTTTCGGCAGGACGATTCTGATCACGGGAGCGTTGGGCGCAATTGCCGAGCACATGGTGCGCCGCCTGGCGGAAAGCGGCGCCATGCTGGTGCTCACCGATATTAAGGATAGCGAACAAGCCCGTCGCACCCTCGCGGACTGGCGGATTCCGCCTTCTTCTTATTTCTATCGCGCCGCCGACATCACCGATTCCAGCCAGGTAAACAGCTTGGTGAAGGCCGCTTTCGAAAGGTTTCCGGGAATGGACACGGTGATCGGCCATGCCGGAGGCTGCGGGCTGCATCCCTTCGCCACGACATCCGAGGCCGACTACGAGCGCATCTTCCGCTTCAATTATTTTGCCCAGACCTATCTGGCGCGATCGGTGCTCGCGCAATGGATGCGACAAAAAATTGCCGGTCACCTCATCTTTACCTCTTCCTACGTCGCTCGTACGCCGCACACCCAGATTCCTTCGTACTCGTCAGCCAAGGCGGCGCTGGAAAACTTTGCGCGCAGCCTGGCTCTTGAGTATGCGCTCACCGGAATTCGCGTGAATGTGGTTTCGCCGGGGAACGTCGCGGCCGGCAGTTCGCTGAAAGTTTTCGAGGAAGACCCGGCATACCGCGAATTTGTGTTGCGAGTCTCGCTGGGCAGAAGAAACACTCCGCAGTCCATCGCGGACGCGTTTGTCTTCCTTTGTTCGCCCCTGGCTGCCGAGATCAATGGACAAATCCTCAGCCCCGATTACGGCGCGGGCATCGGGAACCGCCTATGAAGATCGGGTTGGGCATCTATCGTCACATGCTGACTCGCGACTATTACGACTTCGCACGCCAGGCAGGCTGCACGCACGTGGTGGTTCATCTGGTCGACTACTTCAATCAGGGTCCTTCCAACCCGCGCAACAATCAGCCCACCGGCTCGAAATACGAAGCCTGGGGAGTCGCTGGCGATCCGGATCGGCTTTGGACGGTGAACGAACTGCGGACCCTGCGCTTGGAAATTGAAGATGCCGGCCTCGTCCTGGCCGCGATTGAGAACCTTGACCCCGCGCACTGGCACGATATTCTGCTCGACGGTCCGCAACGAGGGCAGCAAATCGATAAGGTAAAGACCATCATTCGCCGGCTTGGCGAAGCTGGCATTCCGGTGCTTGGCTATAACTTCAGCCTGGCCGGCGTTTGCGGCCGAGTCGCGGCGTCCGTGGGGCGGGGCGGCGCCACCGCGCTGGGAATGGATGGTCCAGCCGAAGAAATTCCCATTCCAAAGGGGACGGTCTGGAACATGGTGTATGACCGCACCCCCCCCGCCGGCAATCTGCCGTTGATTTCACACGAGGAACTCTGGCGGCGGCTGCAAGGATTTCTGGAAGAAGTCGTTCCGGTAGCCGAGCAAGCGGGAGTGCGGCTGGCGGCTCATCCTGACGATCCTCCCATGCCCACCATGCGCCAGCAGCCGCGCCTGGTCTACCAGCCTCACATGTATCAACGGCTGATTGATCTGGTTCCGAGCCGCAGCAACGCCCTTGAACTCTGCGTGGGAACCCTGGCCGAGATGACCGAAGGCAATATTTACGACGCCGTCGATGGATACAGCAAGCAAGGCAAGATCGCGTACATCCACCTGCGCAACGTCGTGGGCAAGGTTCCGCACTATCGAGAAACTTTCATCGACGAAGGCGATGTCGATATGCTTCGCATTCTCGCGATCCTCGATCGCAACCACTTCGAGGGCGTGATGATTCCCGACCATACTCCGCAGATGACCTGTCCCGCGCCCTGGCATGCCGGCATGGCTCACACGCTGGGCTTCATGCTGGCGGCAAAAGCGCTCCTCGAATCTCGATCTCACGCCGCGGACCCTGTGCCCGCGGCTCGTGGAGACAACTGATCTGAAAGATTCATCGGCTCTGCCCCATTCCCGCGCACCCCTCATGATCGCGGCCAGCGTATCCACTCTCGGCGGCTTGTTGTTTGGCTATGACAACATCGTGATCAGCGGAGCGATCGGATATTTGAGCCGGTTGTTTCATTTGAACGCGGCGGGCATCGGCTGGGCCGCGGGATGCGCGCTGGTGGGATGCATCGGCGGTTGCGCCGCGGCCGGTACCGTCGCCGACTATCTCGGCAAGAAAAAAGGGCTCGCCCTGTGCGCTGCATGCTTCGCGCTTTCTTCTGTCGGAATGCTTTTCGCCGGCAGCCTGCATCAGTTCGTTTTCTGGCGGCTGATTGGAGGAGTGGGCATCGGAGCGGCATCGGTGATTTCTCCAAACTACATTGCGGAGATTGCTCCTACGCGGGTTCGCGGCCGGTGCGTGACACTCTACCAACTTGGAATCGTGGTTGGAATTCTCGCCGCCGTGTTTGTCAATATGCTCATCCAGCGCGTGGGCGATGAATCCTGGAACATAACCACGGGCTGGCGCTGGATGTTTCTCGCCGGCGTCGTGCCGGCGATTCTGTTTGGATTCATGATCCTGCCCGCGGTGGAGAGTCCGCGCTGGCTCATGAAAATGGGCCGTCGCGACCAGGCCATCGGGGTTCTTACCAAAATCAATGGCGCGGATGCCGCCCGCCGCGAAGCGGCTGCGATCGAAACTTCGCTGGCCAGCGAAGAGGGGCATATCTCCGAGCTCTTCACCACCTTCCGCCGTCCGCTGCTTCTCGGCATCATGCTGGCGGGACTGCAGCAAATCAGCGGAATCACGCCGCTCTTTTCTTTTTTGCCGGAAATCTTCCGTGCCGCCGGAACCGCCACCGGCGACGCGTTTTTCCAGTCCGTCCTGGTGAGTCTGATCAATCTTTTATTCACCTTGTTCGCCCTGTGGCTGGTCGATCGCGCCGGGCGCAAGACTCTGATCCTCGCCGGAACCGCCGTGCAGTTTGTTTCCTTCGCGCTGGTCGGCTGGTTTTATCACATTCACGGCAGCGGCCTGGCCGTCCTGATCTGCGTGATGAGCTTCGTTGCCGGTCACGCGTTCGGCAACGGCGTAGCCTGCTGGGTGATCATCTCGGAGATCTATCCCACCAAAGTGCGCGGGCGCGGCATGTCGATCGCCACGACCGCGCTCTGGCTGGTGGGCTACATGGGGAATCAACTCTTTCCCAGCCTGCAGAAATGGCTGGGATCGGATGGTACTTTCTGGTGTTTCAGCGCGGGCGCACTGCTGACGATCATTCTCGTCGGCTGGCTGGTTCCCGAAACCAAAGGGCGGTCGCTCGAAGAGATTACGAAACTGTGGACGGACGAGAAGCCGATGATTGTGGCGTAACGTTGTGACATCAGGCGGATCACGACGGCGCCAGGAGATACGATGGAGAAAACAGAGCATGCCCCGGCCGAGATCTCAAGAGCTAGCGCGCCCCGGTTCACTCGCCGCACTCTGCTCAAGTCCGCCGCCACTTTGGCATCGACGACCGCGATTTTTTCCTCGAGCTTTGCATCGGCATTCGCCCACGTCGCGTTCCCCGAGCAGACCTCGGCAGCTCCCGCGAAGAATCCGCGCTGGTACGGTTTTAATCTGCTCGAATATTTCTCCACCGATCCTGACTGGATGAAATATTTTCCCTACAAGAACGACGGAATGTTTCTGGAAGACGACTTCCGCTGGATTCGCGACTGGGGTTTCAACTGGGTCCGCCTGCCCATGGATTATCGCTTTTGGACAGCGCCCGATGGCTTCGCCATTCAGGAAAAGCGAATCGAACCGATCGACCGGGCCATCCGGCTGGGAGAAAACTACGGCATTCACGTGAACCTTTGTCTGCACCGTGCCCCGGGCTTATGCATCCTCGATACCATGGACGAGAAGCGAACGGGCATCGCGGTCACAAAGGAAAAAACCAACGTCTATAGTGATTCGCACACCTTCGACGCATTCGTTCATCAGTGGAGCTTTTTTGCGGAGCGTTACCAGAGCATTTCCAGCGAACGTCTCAGCTTCAACTTGGTGAACGAGCCCATCGCGCTGCCGACGGCAAATGAACTGGCCGAACCCGAGAGCCGTGGGCCGGTCAAGACCACCGATCTTTTCAATCCCGAACTGCTGCAGCGTCACGCGAAGGATTACACACGCCTGGCCAAGACGTCCCTCGATGCGATTCGCGCACGCAGCAGGCAGCGACTGGTGGTAACCGATGGTTATCCCGCAGCAGGCTCGCCGATTCCGGATCTTTTTGCCACCGGCATGCTGCAAAGTTGTCACACCTACAATCCGATTCAGGTTACGCACCATCAGTGCGAGTGGGTCCGCGGAATTCTCAGCGGCTCCGAACCGCCGCCCACATGGCCGCTTAAGAGCGACAACGGAAAAATCATCGGCGATCGGCAGAAGCTCGAAAAGGACTTTCATTCCTGGGCCGGCCTTCGGGCGCAAGGAATCCCCATTCATTTCGGAGAGATGGGTTGTTACAAGCACACCCCGCCCGATGTGGTGCTGGCATGGTTTAACGACACGCTCGACGTTATCGGAGAGTTGAACTCAGGCTGGGCGTTGTGGAATTTTCGCGGCCCCTTTGGGGTGGTCGACACCGAACGCTCGGCAACAAAATTCGAGGACTGGCACGGGCACAAGCTCGATCGCCCGCTGCTTACGCTTCTGCAGACGAAGATGAAGGCATGATTCGTTACGGGTGAGCTCCTCGACTGCGGGAGCGATCGTGAAGGTTGTGCCGAGGGAGTTGTCTCAATGAAGATTCGCGCGGGTTATTGCCTCTTTCCGCTGCTGCTCGGTGCTGCAGCTTTCGCTCAAGACGTTAAAACCGCCGGATTTCGGTCCCTGCAAGTCGATGCCGGCAGGGTGATCGGAGAAATCCGCTCATTCCAGGGGGTGAATGGCCCGCCCGCGCCTCTGATGGCGGGACTTCCGACCCTCATCGAGCAATATAAAGACCTGCGCGTCAATCAGGTTCGTACCCACGATTTTATGGGTCCCACCGATATCGATGCGAAGTTCACGCAAGCCAATGCGCTGCTCACATGGCTCATTCCAGACTCCGCGCAGCGCGCCGGTGTGGTGAAGGCAGGCAACGCCAGCATAATTTTCCCCGACTGGAGCGCCGACGCCGAAAAGCCGGAGAGCTACAATTTTGCTCCCACGGACAAGGTGCTGGCCGCCATTCGTGCCAGCGGAGCGGAGATTTATTACCGCATCGGCCGCAGCTGGGGTGCCCAGAGCGATCCGCCGCCTGATTTCGATAAGTACGCCGACGTGGTGAAACACGTTGCCATGCACTACAACCAGGGTTGGGACAACGGTTTTCATCACGACATCCGCTACTGGGAGTTCTGGAACGAGCCCGAGGCTCTGTTCTGGTCCGGCACGCCGGAGCAGTTTTATTCGTTGTACGAGAAAACCGCGCGCGCCCTGAAGTCTCTGGACCCCACACTGCAGGTGGGTGGCGATGGCAAAGCGATCGCCTCCGACGACGGGCCTTATCGCGATGGCTTCATCGAGTACTGCGCGGCGCATCACGCACCGCTGGATTTTTATTCCTGGCATACCTACGCCAACTCTTCCGCCGATCCTTATGACGCAGTACGGCTCGCCCAGCAGATTCGGGGCCTTCTTGACACCCATGGCTTTCCCAAAGCAGAAAGCATTCTCTCCGAGTGGAATCTGACGGCTGACTTCACAGAACACGAGGAGGCCCGGTTGAAGGGCATGGAAACCGCTGCCTACATTGGCGCCGTACTCAGCTACCTGCAGGACGCGCTCATCGATCGCGCGCATTTTTACCGCGGCGACGCCGCCTGGATGGGACTGTTTGATTTGAAAGGCGGGTATTTCAAGACCGCCTATGCGTTCCAGGCCATGGGGAAAATGCAGGACACGCCTCGGCGGCTGCCGGTACAGGGCACAGACACCTTCGGATTGACGGCGCTGGCAGGCCGCTCTGCCGATGGAAAAACCGTTCAGATTCTCATCAGCAACTACGCGGTGCCCGGGGGATTCAAGCCCTATGAAATGAAAATGCCAGCCGACGTTTTGAAGTCGGCCCCCGTGCCGGACTTCTCCAAATTCAAGTTCCTGCCGCATCGCACCGACATCGTTTACCGCGACAACGCCGGCTACAATCTGACCGTCACCAATTTGGGGTGGGGCGACAAAACATTCCGTGTAAAACGATACCGGATCAGCCAGACTCAGAATCTCGATCTCGTCGATGAAAAATCCGGAGTGGGCGACAGCCTGAACTTGGCAAGTCCGCTGGCCCCCGATGCCCTGGAACTCATCGTCCTCCAGCGCAACTAACGGGTCGACTCAATCCTGAGTGCCGGGCAAGACGGGAAAGCCAATCGCCTGCAGGTCCTTTCGTAGCTGTGCCGCGGATTGAAAGCGCAGAGCATGAATGCCGAGTTCGCGCGCTGCCCGGACGTTGATCTCCCGATCGTCTATAAACAAGGTCTCGCGCGGCGTCACGCCGAGCCCGGACAGAGTGTGTTCGTAGATGCTGGCATCCGGTTTGATCAGGCCAACCTCCGCGGAGAAAGTTTTGAAATCGAAAAGATCCAGCCACTCGAAATTCTCCCGCAGATAGGCAATCATGGCGTGATGAATATTTGAGAGCAGAGCTGTTTTGAGTCCGGCCTGGCGTAATCGCCGCAGCCATGCCACCATCTGCGGGTTCGCCTTCCCCCACATCGTAACGTCCCACTGGCCGACCTGATTCAGTTGTTCAGCGCTGACTAGAGCTCCCGCATCTTCGGCGAGCATCGTCCAATAGGCATCTGCGGTCAGGTCTCCGCGGTCGAACGCGCCCCGATTCTTCTCCCATAACTTGCGAAACGAATCACGGTCGGTGCCGAACACTTTCGCCATGGAACTCCATTCCTCATCTGCCGGCCGGTGACAAAGCACTTCACCATAGTCGAGGACTACGGCATTGATTCTTGGTCCATTGGCGCCACTTTCACCACTCATTTCCCATGCCTCGCTCCTGACATGCCACGCATTGACCAGTCTCTGGGCAACGCGGACACTTTCCTAACAATCTTATACGGACCATACCTTGCGTGAAGCGCGCTTAGGCCTTTAGGACGGAAGCAGAGTAAGGCACGACCTGCCTTGGGCGCAGAACAAGTCCTTCCAACGAGTCCATCTCGGAGAATTCACCCGTGATGTGAACCTTCTCTCGGGCCGCGGCAGTTTGATTCGCGCCAGATCCCTAGAAGCCAGCACACTCCTTGAAATCGACCGAGCCAAACTACGCCACATCATGCATACGGATACGGTGCTCGGCGAGATATTTCTAAGCGCGTTTCTCCTGCGGCGAGATCGGAGAGCGGGAAGCGTGTCACCTCGGCCGGCGGCGAAGGATCCATGGTTGTTCAATTTGTGCACGAAGTGTTAGCTGAATAGATCCTCGTCCGTGATCGCAGGTCCAGATTCTTGCTCTTACGCGGCGCGCGGAGCAGCGACTGTGTCCCCCTTGCGTCCTTCGGGTTCATGCCAGCCGCCCACATCGTCAGCCAGACGGACTGCTTCGTGAGGTCCCCATGAGCCTGGCTCGTAATCCTCCAGGGGTGTTGTATTCCCGAGAATGGGGTCGACAATGGCCCAGGCAGCTTCCACCGCGTCTTCGCGAACGAACAGCATGGCGTCTCCACGCATTGCATCTCCCAGAAGACGTTCATATGCGTCAACCTGATCTGTGGTGTCTTCCTCTACCACTGAAAGATGCGTGGGCTTGGAAACGAGTTCTTCGCCGGGATGTTTCACTCGGGCGCTGAGGCTAATCGAAATCTCACCCGGACCGAGGCGAAAACGGAACTGATTGGTCGATCCGCCAGCCAGATTGTCGAGCGGAGGTTTTCTAAGTTTGACCAGCACTTCGGTGGTCGTAATCGGGAGGCACTTTCCCGCACGAATCAGAAATGGCACGCCCGACCAGCGCCATGATTGAATCGCCAGTCGCAGAGCCGCGAACGTTTCCACCTTGGAATCCGGGGGAACTCCCTTTTCGGTCCTGTAGCCTTTGAACTGCCCTCGAACCAGATTTTTAGGATCCAACGGTGGAATTGCGCGGAACACCTTTACCTGCTCATCCCGAATGGCGTCGCAATGTAATCCGGTCGGCGCCTCCATCGCCAGAAAAGCTACAACCTGGAGCATATGGTTTTCGACCACATCCCGGATCGCCCCGGTATCGTCGTAGAACTTCCCCCGGCCCTCGATCCCGAACTTCTCCGCCATTGTGATCTGCACACTCTCGATGTAATTCCGATTCCAGATCGGCTCCAGGAAGCTGTTGGCGAAGCGAAAGAACAGAAGATTGAGAACGGCCTCTTTCCCTAGATAGTGATCGATCCGAAAGATTCTCGATTCCGGAAGCACAGCATGAACAGCGGCATTTAACTCCTGCGCCGAGGCGAGATCGCGCCCGAAGGGCTTCTCGACTATTACTCGAGCATTTTTCATGCAGTTCGACTTTGCGAGAGACTCGACAACACTCATAAAAAGACTTGGCGGAATCGCCAGATAGTGCGCTGGGCGTCTCGCCGAGCCCAGCGTTTTCTTCAATAGGTCGAAGGTCCCGAGTTTTTCATAATCGCCGCCGACATAGCGAAGCAATTTCAGCAGCTTGGCCAAGGCTTCCTGATCGATGTCGCCTCCTTGCTGTTGGATACTGTCGCGCACGCGCTCTTTCAGATGTTCGTCGGTCCGCGCGGCCCTGGCAATGCCAATCACCGGTACGTCGAGGTGACCCTGCCGGACCATATGATAAAGAGCGGGAAAGATTTTCTTATGGGCCAAGTCTCCCATTGCTCCGAATAGAACCAGGGCATCGGCTGGCATTGTTTCTTCTGTATTCTTTCCTGTCGCGCATCCTCGTCTGAGATCCGGCATGAAGTCCTTCTCGGTCCTTTAGGGAAAGAGTCGCATTGCGCGAACCTGGCTGCCCAACATTCGGTCCAGAGTGAAGGCGGCGATGATCTGCGCTAGATTCGTAAACCCCTGCGGAAAATTGCCCAAGGCCTCGCGTTGCGGCCCTATCTGTTCCGGATAAAGCCCGAGGTGGCTGGCGTAGCCCAGCACACCTTCAAACCGGCCCAGGAGAACTCCCATTCATGCGGAGGCGGAAATGCACCCAGCAACGCTTTAGGCCAAAGCAGTTACTTTTCTCAATGAACGTGAAAGAGTCTCTTGACCTCAAGATTGCTGACTTTGCGAACTCACGACTTGATGCCCAGAATGCGAAATATTCGTTTTCCATCCAAACTTCCCCTGCCATCCATTGCCGCGACCAAGTCTGCAATGCAACGAGCCTTAATCAAGATGAACCTTGGGCTCGACCGACATGCCGGGGCGCAACTTATCCAGGTCGCGCTGATTCGAGTTGAAGCGGATTCGCACCGGCAGCCTTTGTACGATCTTGACGTAATTTCCTGTCGCATTTTCGGGCGGAAACAGGCTGGATCGATCTCCAGTGGCGGCGGGCATAAACTCTACCGCGCCCTCAAACGACTCATCGAGTGAATCCACGTCGATGGTCACGCGCTGGCCGACATGCATTTTTCGGAGTTGTGTCTCCTTAAAGTTCGCAGTCGTCCAAACGTTGTCAATCTGAACCACCACGATGAGTTGTTGCCCCTGCGAGACTCGGCCGCCGATTTCCGCGCTGCGCTGGCTCGCGATCCCGTCGACCGGGGCCACGATGTGGCAGTAGCTCAGGTTGAGCAGGGCCGTATCCAGTTGCGCTTTCGCCGAGTCCACGTTGGCTTTGCGGGAGTCAACGGTTGCCTTGTGAATCGTGATCTGACGCGGCAAATTTACATTGTCCTCGGAATGTTTGGTCTGCTGCTGGCGCAGTATCGTTTTTTTCTCCTCGACAATCTGTTCCGAAGACGCGGCTGCGTATCGGCTCGCCTCGACCGCCGCCTCATCCCCACCTGCATTCGAAACGTATTGGTCATAGTCGGATAAAGAGATTTCTCCCTGGTCGACCAATTTCTTGTAGCGCACCAGATCGGACTGGGCTTTCCGGTTATTCGCCTCAGCTTGACGGAGCTTCGCGGAATTGCTGTCGTAGTCGCGCTGTGCGCTGGCGATTGCCGCCTCCGCATTGATAACTTGCTCCACGTCCGTATCGACCGTGGCCCGGTTCGAAGTCACCGTGATGGGGACGTTGGGACTTTCGGCAGCCGCCTGCGCGATGGCTTGTTCATAACCCGCGCGGGCTTGCGCCACCAGTACCTCGTAGTCGCTCGGATCGAGATCGACCAGGGTTTGGCCGGCCTTTACCGGCTGGTCATTTTCGACATAAACCGCCTTCACCGTCCCGGCCACACGGGAAGCGATCGCGTTGAGGTGGCCGTTGATTTGCGCGTCATCGGTCGATTCGTAGGTGCGGGAGTAGAGCCACCAAGCGACCCCAGCGATCAGCACAACGATCCCAACTCCGACCCCTATGATGATTCGTCGCCGCTTAGTGGCTGGATCCAGGGGCTTCTCTTCCTTATCGTCGTCCTTTTCTGGGGAATCGTCTTTCTTGGCCGTCTCGTCCCCTTGCCCCTTTCCGTTTCGCGATTCACGCGGTTTCTGGCCGGACGACTCCTCCGGCTTCGCTTTCTCGCCATTCCGGGCAGCGGGCCCTTGCGGGTTCTGGTCTTTCTCTTCTTCGTGGGTCGTGGTAGGCATGGTCAATTTCCTTTCAGCATGTTCGGGATGAACTGTTCGGCTTGTCCAGTCGCTCTGGCCAGGCTGATCCGGGCCAGATTGAGCGAGAAGAGAGCGCTGACATAGTCCCGCTCTGCCGAGGCGACGGTCTCTTGCGATTGCACGACCTCCACTGAATTGGTAACGCCGGCGGCGAACCGGTCGAGCGACTGGGTG
>Ga0181525_10003262_pt1 | contig 12925 bp, 12 predicted proteins | sample PEATcosm2014_Bin_48_FD_121100 | JGI IMG/M metagenome (GOLD analysis project Ga0181525, IMG submission 121100) | Peatland microbial communities from MTU Mesocosm Facility, Houghton, MI, USA - PEATcosm2014_Bin06_10_metaG | ecosystem: Environmental > Terrestrial > Soil > Wetlands > Peat | place... | reverse complement strand
GACTACGTCAGCAAGCCGCACTCGCTCAGCGGCATCAACTTCGGCGACGGCCCGACGGCCCTGATCGCGACCATCCTGGTCGCCATTCTGGTCGGTTATCTGGCGGTGGCCCGCACCGACATCCAAACGCCTGTTAACCAGGCTCAACCCGCCCGCTCAACCACGGTTAGAGACGGTGTGGCGGGTAGAGAGAGGGCATGACCAGAATTAGGCAGTGGGTCACGGGCAAACGCAAGCGCGTCGTGTGGTCCGAGCCGCAGTTGCCGCCGTACGTGAAGATCAATCCGGATGCCGTGGCCCCCGGCCCTGACGGGGGGATCCAGCCGGGCGACATGTCGATGGGCGTCGCGGCGGCGGAGTTCCTCAGCATGGACGAGGGCGAGGACGAGGTCGTCTGAGTTCTCTTCGCTCGCCAGGTGCTCTAGGCGAGCTGTGCCCGGACGGCATCCAGCGCGGAGCGGATGTTTTCCACCGAGTTCGCGTAGGAGAAGCGCAGGTAGCCCTCGCCGTACCGGCCGAAGGCGGTGCCGGAGAGGGCGGCCACCCCGGCGTCGGCGAGCAGCCGTGCCTGCAGTTCGGCCGAGGTCAGCCCGGTACCGGTGATGTTGGGGAAGACGTAGAAGGCGCCCTGCGGCTCCAGGCAGCTGATGCCGGGGATGTCGTTCAGGCCCGAGACGATGACATCCCGGCGCCGGCGGAACTCCGCCACCATGTCGTCGACCGGCTGCCACGGACCCTCGAGCGCGGCAATCGCCGCGTACTGGCTGAACGCCGACGTGCACGACACCGAGTTGATGGCCAGCCTGGTGACCGGCTCCACCAGGGCCGGCGGGAAGACCCCGAAGCCGAGCCGCCAGCCGGTCATCGCGAACGTCTTGGACCACCCGTCGAGCAGGATCGTGCGGTCGGCCATGCCGTCGACGTCGAGGACGCTGGCATAGGGGGGTGCGGGCTCGCTGCCCGGGCCGTACCTGATCGCCCAGTACACCTCGTCGGTGAGCACGATCAGGTCGTGGCGGATCGCGAGGTCCGCGATGGCCTCGCAGTCCTCGCGGGTCAGCGCGCTGCCGCACGGGTTGTGCGGCGAGTTGATGATCAGCAGCTTGGTGCGGTCGGTGATGAGCCCCGCGAGTTCGTCGGTGTCGATGCGGAAGCCATTGCTCTCGCGCAGCGGGACGGGAACGGGGACCGCGCCGACGAACGAGGTGATCGACTCGTACATCGGGAAGCCCGGGTCCGGGTACAGCACCTCGTCGCCCTCGTTGGCCAGGGCGAGGATGGTGAAGAACATGATCGGCTTGGCGCCCGGCGTCACGATGACGCGGTCCGGCGTGGTCTGCATCCGGCCGTTGCTCTCGAGGAAAGCGGCGACCGCCTCGCGCAGCGGCGGGATACCCGGCGCGGGCACGTAGTGGGTGTGGCCTTCGCGCAGCGCCACGACGGCGGCGTCCACGATGTGCGAGGCGGTCGGGAAGTCAGGCTCGCCGATCTCCAGGTGAATGATCTTGTGGCCGGCCGCCTCCATGGCCTTGGCCCTGGCGAGTACCTCGAAGGCGGACTCGGTGCCGAGCCGGCCCATGCGATCTGCGAGCCTGATGTCTGTCATGGCCCCGATGATAAGTCTGTGACGGGTTGGCGGTAAGGGTGAGGAGTGGGGTGATCTTCGTGATCTTGCCCTCGGTCCCCTAAACACGTCACTCTAGATGTCGGTGCAGCACAAGGAGGTGCTTGGATGTCCGGTGGAACGCGGCCCTTGCCCGCGGCGCGGTCGGGGAGCGAGTCGGATGCCGGGCGGCTGTTCGCCGCGGCGGAGACCGATTTCGCCCGCTACGAGGTGCTCAAGGACCTCGTCGACGAGTGCATCGACCTGTCGCTGAACTACCGGCAGAGCGGGCACCCCGGCGGGTCGCGGTCCAAGGTGCACATGATGCTCGCGCTGCTGCTGTCCGGCGCCATGCGCTGGGACGTGCTGCGGCCCTGGCGCCGGTTCGGCGACCGTTTCGTGCTGTCGGCGGGCCACACGGTGCCGCTGGTCTACGCCACCCTGGCGGTGCTCAACGAGGGGATCCGGGCGCGGCACGAACGCACCGCTGAGGAGGCGTTCGCCTTCCCCGACGACGGGCGCTGGGCGCTGACCTGGGAGTGGCTGCTGCGGCTGCGGCGCCGCGGCGGGCTGCCCGGGCATGCCGAGATGGAGGGCAAGACGCTCTTCCTGAAGTTCAACACCGGCCCGTCCGGCCACGGGATGCCGCCCGCCGCGGGCGAGGCGCTCGCTTTGAAATTGGCCGGCGCGAGCGAGGTGAAGGTCTTCGTGTTCGAGGGCGAGGGCGGGCTCACCCCTGGCTCCGCGCACGAGACCAAGAACAGCGCGTGGGGCCTTGGCCTGGACAACCTGGTCTTCATGGTCGACTGGAACGACTTCGGCATCGACCCGAGACCCGCCTCCAGCGTGGTGGCGGGCACGCCGGAGGACTGGTTCGCGCCGTACGGCTGGCGGGTCACCGGGACCGAGCACGGCATGGACTGGGCGCCGGTCACCCGGACGGTGCTGGACGCCGTGTGCGGCTCTGGTCCTGGCTCCGGTTCCGTTCCGACGATGGCCTGGTTCGTCACGCAGAAGGGCCGCGGCTACGGCAAGGTCGACGCGGCGAGTCACGGCACGCCGTTCCCGATGAACGCACCGCAGTTCTGGGCGGTGCGGCGCGAGTTCATGGACCGGTACGGGGTCACCTACGAGGGTTACGGCGAGCCCGCGCCGTCCGATCCGGCCGCGGTGCAGGCCCAGGCGACCGCCAACCTGCAGGTGGCGATGAGCGTGCTGCGGCGGGACGAGGACCTGGTGACCTGGCTGTCGGACCGGCTGCTCGCGATTGCGGACTCGGTGCCGTCGGACGTCTCCGGCTTCCGACTCGGCTCGTCCTCTGGGCTGCTGCGCGACCGGCGGATCTTCGACGTGGCGCAGTACCCGGACGCGATGTGGAAGAAGCCGGGCGAGAAGGCGCCGAACCGGGCCGGGCTGGCCGCGTGGGCGGCGTACGTGAACTCGCTCGCGCTGCGGGACTACGGGCGGCCGCTGTTCATCGCGGCCTCGGCCGACCTCGCCGAGTCGACCAACATCGCCGGATTCGGGCAGGACTGGGACGGCACGCCGGGGACCGGGTGGTACGAGCGTTCTTCGAACCCATTTGGGGCGCTGCTGCCGACGGAGATCACCGAGTTCACCAACGCCGGGATGATGGCCGGGCTTGCCACGGTCAACCTGTCCGGCGACCCGTTCGAGGAGTTCAACGGCTTCTGGGGGGCGTGCTCGACGTATGGGTCGTTCTCCTACCTGAAGTACGGGCCGATCCGGCTGTTCAGCCAGCTTGCCCAGGACAGCGAGCTCAAGGTCGGCAAGCTGCTGTGGATCGCCGGGCACTCGGGGCCGGAGACCGCGGAGGACTCCCGCACGCACTTCGGCATCTTCTCGATCGGGGTCACCCAGCTGTTCCCCGAGGGGCACGTGATCGACCTGCACCCGTGGGAGTACAACGAGGTGCCGGTGATGCTGGGCGCCGCGTTCTCGCTGGACGTGCCCATCGTGGCGCTGCACCTGACCCGGCCGCCGGTGGAGATACCCGACCGGGAGGCGCTGGGCATCCCCTCGCACTTCGAGGCGGCGCGCGGGGCCTACGTGCTGCGCGACTACCGGCCCGGGCTGCCGCGCGGCGGGACGGTCTTCGTCCGCGGCACGATGCCGGTCAGGAACGTGGTGAGCCTGCTGCCGGAGCTTGACGCCCGGGGCATCAACGTGAAGATCGTCGCGGCGCTCAGCCCGCAGCTGTTCGCGCGCCAGCCAGCGTCGTACCGGCACTCGGTGGCCAGCCCGGCGGAGCGGCTGGACGCCATGGTCATCACGAACGGCGCGTTCAAGCTGATGCGCGAGTGGGCCGACGGGCCGATGGCCCGGGAGTACTCGCTGTCGTCGGACTGGGATGACCGGTGGCGGACCGGCGGCTCGGTCGCGGAGGTGATCGAGGAGGCGCACCTGGACGAGGCGCACATCCTGGCGGCGCTCGAGCGGTTCGCCGGCGAGCGGGACGATCGCCTACGGCGGCTGCGGGAGCTGCTGGAAGACGCCTGATACCCCTGGGCCGTAACAAGCTGGGCTGGGCCGGAGCACCATAGTCCGTTCGGTTCTTAGTTCTCTTTCCGGAACGGGCTGTGGTTCACGAGCCCCTCCCGCGCGAGTCCCTGGGCAGCCTATCCCCTGATACGCCGTACTAGGCCCATCCACTGAACCGGGGTGAACGCAAGTACTGCGCCTGATTGATCACGAGAGTCCCTAGCCAGCACAAACGAGCCCCATTTGGCCACTTCGACACATTCGCCGGCTCCATTGCTGGCCCTGCTCTTGCGCCAGTCAGGGATCGGACGTCTGTTTCCTTCCACCGGATACCGACTGGAATGAGCAGTCACCGGAGACCCACCCTCTCTCTCTAAACCACATTAACCTCGCAGCTGGCGATGTTATAACCACGCTGCGCGACGTAGAACCTGGCCCCCCCACATCATCATTACCGCAGGTCAGAGCTGCTAACATAGTCGTTAATCAGGGAAGTATCTGTGCTCGGACATCTCTTCGGCTACGTTCCGGATCAGTTCGAGCGATTTCGCCGCAGACAGCGCATCCTCAAGGAGCTCGTCGAAAACCCTGGCTGCTTCAGTAACCTCTGGGACACCACCCGTGATCAGATCCATCGATCGCTCCAAGCCGGGGTCGAGGTATAGGACGTCGGACAGGCTGCCTTCGAACCCCAGCAGGGTGAACGGATCGAGGCCTGCGTGTGCGCCCGCCTCGAAAGGAAGCACCCGGACGGTCACCAGCTTGTCCCGCACGGTCCGGTCGGCAACGCTGCGGAGCTGGCCTGGCATGATGCCCGGGTCGGTCTTAATCCCGACGTGCCGACGAACAACCGCCTCGTCGAGAACGAAGTACTGGCGCGGCGAAGGAGACCGCCGTCCCATTTCGGCCTGACGCCGCAGCGCCGGTCTCGGCGAGACGGTCAAGTCCTCCCCCCGCAATCGCCGACGGGGTCCTCTACGTCAACGCCGGGAACGTGTACGCGTTCGACCTGAAGTAGGTCAGCGCGCCAGCAGGCGGCCGGCGCGGTCCAAGGTTTCCCTAAGGTTGGGCTCGGAGGTTGCGTCATGCGCCTCGGCCAGGGAGAGCCAGCGCAGCGGGGCATTCTCGTTCTCCGCGCGGGCCGCGTCCGGGGCCTGGGTGGCCATGATGTACCGGATGTCGGCGTGCTCGTGGGCGGGTTCGCCCTTGCCCGGAGGAACGCCGACGATGACCATATGGCGGATCTCGGCGTCCGGCCATGGGGCCAAGTCGGCCAGGCCAGTCTCCTCTTGCGCTTCCCTTAGCGCGATGGCGAGCGGGTCGGTCTCTCCCGGGTCGCCGTGGCCGCCGACCTGGAGCCAGGCCTGCTGACGCTCGTGCCAGCGGAGCATTACCCGGGCGGTGGGCGGGTGCACGATCAGCGCGGACGCGGTGACGTGCAGCGGGATGTCGCGCCGCCACAGGTCTTCGGCCACGTCGGCAAGGGCGCGCAGGCGCTTGAAGTCGGCGATCTCGGCCTCGCCGTCTGGGCAGTAGGTGTCGAGGAGGATGGCCAGGGTCGGCCTGGCGGAAGGTGATGCCACGGGACGCGATGCTAGTCGGACCGGTACGAGTCGAGTCGGCACCGGCGGCCAAACGCGACGCAGGACTGGCTCGACGTGTTACTGCTGACTTCGGTGAGACTGGCCGGACCTAGGTGTCCCGTGGGTTGATGCTCGCTCGGAAAGATCTGGGAAGTTTCGGGCTTCTGGGAGCATCCGGTGCGCTATGACGCCCTCTTTTTTCCCACGAGCCCGGACCTTCCCAGATAAATCGAGCAGTATCGTACTAATGTGCGATTAACGAGACTGATACGGCTGAAGGGGCTGGTGGGAGCCACCGCGAGCATCAACCGGAGGCAGGGGCAAAGGCGAACGATGCGGTCAGCGGTTGAAGAGGAACGGGGGGCGACCCCCGACGCCGGGGGTACAGGCGAAGATGTCGCCGGCGTGGGGTTGTTGCTGGCGGTCGGCTTCGGTGAAGTTCTCGCGGGCGGTGGTGATGTAGAGGGTGGAGAGGTCGGCGCCGCCGAAGGCGGCGCAGGTGACCTGGCTGGCGGGGAGGCGGACCACGGTGTCGAGGTGGCCGGCGGGGGTGAAGCGGCGCAGTTCGCCGGTGCCCCAGACGGCTAGCCAGACGCAGCCCTCGGCGTCCAGGGTCAGGCCATCGGGCAGGCCGTCCTCGATCGGGACGAATTGCCGGCGCGCGGACAGGGCGCCGGTGTCCGGATCGGTGTCGAACAGGTCCACTCCCCCGGCGTAGCTGTCCGCGTAATAGAACAGCCTCCTATCGTCGGACCAGTCCAGGCCGTTGGACAGGGCGATGTCGTGGACAAGTTCGGTGACCTCGCCGTCGGGGGTCAGCCGGTAGAGGGAGCAGGGCGGGCCGCCCTGCTCGGCCAGGGCCATCGTGCCGGCCCAGAAGTTGCCCCAGGGGTCGGGCTTGCCGTCGTTGAACCTGACCGTGGCGCGGTCGACGGTGAAGCCGGGTAGCCGGGTGAGGTTCTGGCCGTCGTGGTCGGCGAATGCGAAGCAGTCCACGAGGGCCAGGACAAGGCCGCCGCCGCGGGTGAGGCCCACGGTGCCTACTGGGTCGCCGGCGTCGAACCAGGTGTGCTCGCCGGTCGCCGGGTCGAGCGCGTGCACGTGGCCGGGCAGGATGTCCACCCAGCGCAGCAGGCGGCGGGCGGAGTCCCAGACCGGGCCCTCGGCCAGCTCGCACTGGGCCGACACGGCGAGTTCGGCCTGCAGGAGCCGGGTCACGGCGCGACCATGGGGCGGAAGGGCCGCACGGGGCGGGCGGGGATTGCAGGGAGGGTGTGTACCGGCAGGGTCATGGCTCGCTCACGTCCAGGATTACCTTGCCGCGGGGGCCGAAGCTTTCGCGGAGGATCTGGTAGGCGTGCTCGTATTCGTCTAGGGGGAAGCGGTGGGTGATCAGCGGGGCCAGGCGGACCTGGCCGGCTCGCAGCAGGGCGGTGACCTCGGCCCAAGCTGCGGAGGTGTAGCCGAAGCTGGCGCTGATCTGCAGGTCGTTGTTGATCACGTCGTCGATGGGAAATGCGGCCTGGACGTCATTGCCGGCCAGGCCGATGAGCACCACCCGGCCGCCGCGGCGGGCCAGGCCGAACGCGCGCTCCACGGCGCCCGCGGTGCCCGCCGCCTCGACCACGAGGTCGAAGGTCGCGTCGGCAGGTTCCAGTTCGAAACGGGTCGCGCCGAGTTCGGCGGCTAGGGAGGCCTGGGCCGGGCGCTGGCCGTAGACGACAAGCTCGGCGGGCGAGTACAGGGTCAGCAGGTGCGCGGCGATCAGCGCCAGGGTGCCGTCCCCTACGACGGCGACGCGCTCCCCCGGCCGCGGGCTGCCGCGGCCGATCGCGCGCCAGGCGACGGCGGCGGGCTCGGCGAGCGCCGCCTCAAGCAGGCTGACCTCGTCGCCCAGCACGTGCACTACCTGGGCGGGGACGAGGATCTGGTCCGCGGCGGCCCCGGCGCGGGTGAAGCCGAGCTCGTCGTAGACCTCGCACAGGTTGGTGCGGCCCGCCACGCACTGCGCGCACACCCGGTCCGGGATGATGCCCTGGGCGATTATGGGCTGGCCGGGCTCCAGGCCGGTCACGCCCGGCCCGACGGCCTCGATGACACCGGACCACTCATGCCCGGGCACCAGCGGATAGCGGACGTAGGCCGGATCGACGATGCCGGCCAGCAGCTCAAGGTCGGTCCCGCAGACCCCGACGTGCACCGGGCGGGCGACCACCTCGCCGGGGCCGGGCACGAGCTCGTCCACGCCGCGCAGGCCGATGGCGCCGGGCGAGTCGATGACCAGCGCGCGCCGGTCAGCCATTAGCCGCCGCCCCCGGGACCGAAGGGGCCGACGTTGTCAAAGTTGCTGACGAGGCTGAGGAGGTGGAGGGTACTGAAATGACCGAAGGGATCGTCCAGCCGGAGGGGCGGGTCGCGAACGGGAGGCCGCCTAGGGCCACGGTGATCTGGTCGGCGGCCTCGCGGATGGCCAGGCCCAGCTCGTCTGTCCGCCAGGTCGAGCGGTTGAGCTTGAGGCCGGTGCCGCTGATCGCGGCGACGCAGTGACCGGAGCGGTCGAATACCGCCGCGCCCACGCAGAACACGCCCTCGGCATCCTCCTCGTCATCGATCGTGTAGCCGCGGGCGGCACTGAGCTCAAGGTCCCGCAGCAGGGCGCCGGCGTCGGTGATCGTGCGCTCGGTCCGGGCGGGCATGCCGGCCTCGACGGCGAGCGCCCGGGCGCGTTCCGGCGGCAGCGCGGACAGCAGCGCCTTTCCCGCGGACGTGCAGTGCGGGTACTCGCGCTTGCCCAGGTAGCTGGCGAACCGCACGGTGCCGGGCGCGTCGACCCTGGCGGTCACGACGGCGAACGGGCCGTCGGGCACGACCAGCCGGGTGGTCAGGCCGGTCTCGTCCGTGACCGATTGCATGATCGGCATGGCGATGCTGACCAGCGGAGACTGGATCTCGGCCGCGTCGCCGAGCTTGGCGAGCACCATGCCGAGCCGGTACTTGCGGGTCAGCCGGACGCCTGAATCGGCGGCGAAGCCCCGGGCGACAAGCGTCTGGAGCAGGGCGAACGCGCTGCTCTTGGAGACCTTGATGCGCTCGGCGAGTTCGGTCAGCGTCACGCCGCCTGGTCCGGCCTCGGCCAGGAACTCCAGGGTGTCCAGGGCCCGCTCGACACCGTGCAGGCGGTAGCGCTGATCGCCTGGGAGTTCCGGCTCAGTCACGATCTGTCGCCTTCTTCCGCGAAGTGTTCGGCATAGCGGAAATAGCTTGTCATCGCCCCGCTGTCCAGTCAACCGCTTGCCGGATCGCCGCCGAGCATTACGGCGACCCCTCTGACCGGCAACATCTTGACAAATCGGGTTACGCTGCCGTGTCATGAGGTGTCACTGAAATTCTGACCATCCGAATTAATTTCGGCTGAGCCTAAAACCACTGTTCGTTCGGCATAAAAATAATCAGGGAAGAGGCGACGGCGGGATGAGCTGGGTCGCGGACGTGCTCGGCGGACTTGGGGTCGGAGGCGGGGGTTCCGGGGAAGGCCGCGCCGCGGCCTTCCCCGACGGGGCCGCGTTCCGCATCGAGATCCCCAGCGTCGAAGGGCCGCGGGTGTTTGAGGCGGTGCTGCGCGCGGCCGAGGCCGAGGGCATCACGGTCAACCGGATTTCCCAGGGCAGCGGCGCGATGATGCTGCGGGCGGCCGAACTGCGCGACATGGCCCAGGCCGGGCACCAGACTGGCGTCGAGGTGTGCCTGTTCGTCGGCCCCAGGGAACGGTACGGCACCGGCGCGCACGCCAGGTCGGACGACGGCCGGGCGCACGGCGACCAGGTGCGCGGCCTGCGCCAGCTCGGCTACGCGCTGGAGGACGTGCTACGGGCGACCGAGGCGGGGATACGCAGCTTCCTGGTCGCAGACCTCGGCCTGCTGCGCGCCGTGAAGCTGGCGCAAGCCCAAGGCGCGCTGCCGGACGGGCTGGTGTGGAAGGTCTCGGCCAGCATGTCGCCGTCGAACCCGGTGACTGTCCAGGTCTTCGAGGAACTCGGCGCCAGCACCGTCAACATCCCCTCAGACATGACGCTGGACGAGATCGCCGAGATGCGGGCGGCGGTCCGCATCCCGCTCGACCTGTACGTCGAGTCCCCCGACCCGCTCGGCGGCGTGGTGCGCGGCCAGGAACTCGGCGACCTAGTCCGCGCCGGGACGCCGCTGTACGCGAAGTTCGGGCTGCGCAACGCGCCGGGTGTCTACCCGAGCGGGCACCACCTGGAGGCCGTGGCCAGCGCGAACGCGGTGGAGAAGGTAAACCGGGCCGCGGTGGCGCTGGAATGGCTCGACCGACTGTCCCCCGGTCTTACCCAGTCCAAGCCGGGCGCGGCCGGGCTCGGCGTCCCGGTCCCATGAGCCGGGCGGCCGAGGTCGGCCTGAAGCTGGCCCGGGTGCGCGGCTGGCTGGAGGACAGCGGCCAAGACGCGCCTCGCCGCCCTCGGCGCCGATACCGCGCAGGGTGATCAAGGCCGCGGCGGCCAGCCCGTCGCCGCTGCGGCACACGGGGCCTGCGGTGGTGTTCCACTCGTATGAGGAGATGCGGGCGCGGGTGGACGACCCTTTGCTCGACGTCTCGGCGGACTCGGTGCTCGCGGTCGCCGGGTGCGGTCCGGTGGAGGGGCTCCGCTCTGGTAGCATCTCGGCGAGGTACTCGGGCCGTTAGCTCAGCGGGAGAGCGCTTCCCTGACACGGAAGAGGTCACAAGTTCAAATCTTGTACGGCCCACCAGGTCAGAGGCCATGACGACCCAGCGGAAGTCATGGCCTCTCGTCGTTGAGTAACCAACTGAGCAACTAAGCATCGGTGTCCAGCCTGGGGAACAGGCTGTCCATGACTTCCGCGCTGCCTACGACCACGGGACGGATCTGCTTGCGGTAGACCGTCTCCGTTCCGGGGGTCTGACAAGGCGGGCGATCTTCTCGATTGGGACACCCGCGTCTGACATCGGCGAGACGAAGCTGTGCCGCAGCTCGCGCGGCGTCCAGTCGGCCGGGTCGAGGTCGGCAGCAGCGAGAACAGCGCGGATCGGACGACGGACGTTCCCTGCCCAGAGCGCGGTACCGACGCGAGAGGCGAACACGAGGTCGTTGTCGTGCCACCTATCCCCCACTCGCTTGCTGAGCTGGTCCTGGCGGTCACAGTGGAGACGAAGCGCGTCGGTGCAGCGTTGCGGCGGCGATCTTCGGCCGCTGCGGTCATCTTGATCATTTGTCTGATCATCGCGACGCATCGTTAGCGTCGGCGCTCAGCGGTTGCGGGATGAGGCTGAGTCCCTGGACAGCCCGGCCGCGGTGTGACTGGATGGCCATGACGGGCCGGTGCCGAGCTACCGGATCGAGCTGGTCACTTGCGTAGGAAACTACGCGTGCCCGTATGCCGCGATGGCGCCGGACATGTTCGAGCCATTGTCAGGCTCCGCCGCCAGCTTGAGCCGGACGGGCTGGCGATCGCGGTCCAGGGAGCCCAGCGCAGGGTAGGCGCCTGGTTCGTTCGGGGTTACTGGCCGACGCGGCCGTCGATTCGCTCCCGGAGCAGATCGGCGTGGCCGAGGTGGCGGGCGTACTCCTCGACCATGTGGAGTATCACCTCGCGCAGCGCGACGGTCGTGCCGTCTTGCATAGGACTGCGGACGGCGAGGTCGGGCGAGCCGGCGACGAACTGCTCCCCGAAGGCGACCTCCTCACGCCAGGAGCGCCAGGCATCGGCCACCACCGCCGGATCTGCCACTGCGCCCGCCCAGTCAGCGTCCTCGACGTCGTCAGACCAGTACAGCGGCGGCGCGTCGGCCTGAGCCATCACCCGCCGGAACCAGTTGCGCTCCACGTCGGCCATGTGGCGGATCAGGCCGAGCAGGGACATGGTGGAAGGCGGCACGGAGCGCCGGGCCAGCTGCTCCGCATCGAGGCCGGTGCACTTCAGTTCCAGCGCCAGCCGGTAGGCGCGCAGGTAGTCCAATAGCGTTGCCCGCTCGCCTTCCAGCTCCGCGCCTGCGGCGAACCTCGGATCCTGTGCCGGGTCCATCCACATGTCGGACTTCGGACCAGCCGCGTTCCAGCGTTCGGGTACCGCGTCCCCGGTGCTCTGCTCTGTCACGGCAGCCAGCCTGTCATCTCGCGCCCGTGCCGGCCGGCAGAATGACCCCTGCCGTCCGGCACCGGAGCCCGTGTCCGCCGAGGTGCCCGCCGCGCAAAGGCCTCCGGCAACTGCGAGACTGGAGGACCTGGGGTCTGTTTCTTGCCTGCATGATGGCATTGTCGCTGAGCGAGGGGATCGTTAGTCACCTCTGGCCAAGGGCACACGGCGTCGGCTACGTCATCACTCACATTGTCGTCGACGCGGCACGGGAGGCTTCGCGAAACGACCGTGACGGACGCCAGATCGACGGATATCTTGTCTGCAGGACCGGTACGGCCTGTAAGACAGGCGGTCACCCACTGTGAACCGCAATATCTTGTTGTCGCCGACCCGCCCGGCAGCCTAGCCTCGGCCTGTGCGCGCGCCCCCAGCGGATGTACGCGACAGCGATGTCGCCGCCGCGCTGGCTCGCCAGTGGGGGCTCACGGTGCAGGACCTGCTCTACCTGCCCGTCGGGTTCGGCGGGCACCACTGGCTCGCGGTCGACCAGACGGGCTCGAGATGGTTCGTTACCCTCAGCGATCTGGCCCTGCTATGAGTTGTTACTTGTAAGGGTAACTAGGCGGCCGCCTGTGCGCGCGCCGCGCTGGGTGCTAGCCCGTGGTGGCCGGGGCCGCGCGGGATGACCGGCCAGATATCGACCACGACGTCATCCTGGACGACGTGGAACGCGTCGTAGCAGTTGACCGTGCTCGGCGAGTAGCCCGGCACGAGCGTGACGCAGTCGCCCACGCGCAGTGGCGAGCCGTCGGGCGCGGCGAAGATGCCGTGTTCCTCGTCAGACCTGAATACCTCGAGGTCATGGCCGACGATTGTCACGTTGTAGGGATCGGCGACGGACTTGTTGCCGACGTCCACAATGACCTGCTTGCTCTGCCTGCTGATCACCGATGCCTGGATCGTCAGCGAGTGCTCGAAGCCCGGCACCATCTTGCCGTGGAAGTTGTCCATCACCACGTACGAGCCGGCCTGGATCTCGGTGATCCCCGGGTACGCCGCGGTCCAATGCCAGGTCGCAATGCCGCCCGCTGACCGTATCGGGCAGGCGATCCCGTTTGCCTCG
>Ga0181525_10003261_pt1 | contig 12926 bp, 10 predicted proteins | sample PEATcosm2014_Bin_48_FD_121100 | JGI IMG/M metagenome (GOLD analysis project Ga0181525, IMG submission 121100) | Peatland microbial communities from MTU Mesocosm Facility, Houghton, MI, USA - PEATcosm2014_Bin06_10_metaG | ecosystem: Environmental > Terrestrial > Soil > Wetlands > Peat | place... | reverse complement strand
CGCGTACAGGCCGGCGCGCAGCTCATCGGAGAGCATCAGGTCGGCGAGGGCGTCGTCCTCGGCGGCGTACCCTTCGTCGCGGGACGCGGTGCGGGCCGCCGCCACCAGGTCAAGCGCCCGGTACGGCGCGGGGGCGGCGCCGTGCAGCTTGCCGTCGGCGAAGGACCGCGCCGCCGCGACGGCGGCGTCCCACTCCGCGGCCACGGTCTTCGACAGTGAAATCTCCGGCAGGTCGGCACCCGGCCGGATCACGGTCACGGCCCCGGTCAGCACGGACGCCGCCCAGCGCAGCGATTCCTCGAGGAAGTCGGCGGGCGCGAACATCGCGTCAGCGATGCCGAGCTCGAATGCCTCGGGGCCGGTGAGCATCTTGTTCTGCGACAGCGGGTTCTCGATGATCAGCTTGAGCGCGCTGGCCGGCCCGATCAGCCGGGGCAGCAGGTAGGTGCCGCCCCAGCCGGGTACCAGGCCGAGAAAGCACTCGGGAAAGGCGACCATCCCCGCGCCCGCCGACAGCGTCCGGTAGGTGCAGTGCAGTGCGACCTCGAGGCCGCCGCCCAGGGCCACGCCATTGATGAAGCAGAACGAGGGCACGGGCAGCTCTCCGAGCCGCCGGAACACCGCATGGCCGAGCCTGGCGATGGCGAGCGCCCGCATCCGGGCCCCCGTCCGGTCCGGCCCAGCGCCCGCGATGGCGTGCGCGGCGCCGTCCAGGTCGGCCCCGGCGGCGAGGATGAACGGCTTGCCGGTCAGCCCGACGGCGGCGATCTCCCCGGCCGCGGCCCGCGCCGCCGCCGCGTCGAGCGCCTCGTTCAGCGAGAGCAGCCCCTGCGGCCCGAAGGTGTTCGGCTTGGTGTGGTCGTGCCCGTTGTCCAGGGTGATCAGCGCCAGGACGCCCGCGGGCCCTAGGTCCACGTCGCGGGTGATGGCCCTGGTCACCACCTCAGCGGGGAAGGCGTCCAGCTCGGTGCCCGGCCGGTTCTCGCTCGCTGTCATCGCTCGCCGCTCCATTTCCAAAACCTAAATCCGCTCCCACAGCACGGTGCCGCCCATGCCCATGCCGACGCACATCGTGGTGAGGCCGTACCTGACCTCGGGGTGCTCGGCGAACTGGCGGGCCAGCTGGATCATCAGCCGCACGCCGGACGACGCCAGCGGGTGGCCGAGCGCGATCGCGCCGCCCCACGGGTTCACCCGCGGGTCGTCATCGGCGATCTTGAAGTGGTCGAGGAAGGCCAGCACCTGGACGGCGAACGCCTCGTTGACTTCGATCAGCCCGATGTCGTCCATGGTGAGGTTCTGCCGGGCGAGAAGCTTCTCCGTGGCGGGCACCGGGCCGATGCCCATGACCTCGGGCTCGACGCCGGCGAAGGAGAAGTCAACCAGCCGCATCTTGGCCGTGAGGCCGAGCTCGGCCGCGACCTCCTCGGCGGCGATGACGCAGCCGGTGGCGCCGTCGTTGATGCCGCTTGAGTTGCCCGCGGTGACCCGCCCGTGCGGGCGGAACGGGGTCTTGAGTGACGCGAGGCCCGCCAGGGTGGTCTCCGGGCGGGGCGGCTCGTCCACGGTGGCCAGGCCCCAGCCGAGTTCCCTGGTCCGGACGGCCACCGGGACCAGGTCGGGCTGGATCTTGCCCGCCTCGTAGGCGGCGGCGACCTTGCGCTGGCTGGCCAGGGCGTAGGCGTCGGCCCGCTCCTTGGTGACCGCGGGGAAGCGGTCGTGCAGGTTCTCCGCGGTCATCCCCATGAACAGGGCCGACTCATCGACGAGCTTCTCCGACAGGAACCGCGGGTTGGGATCGGCCTGCTCCCCCATCGGGTGGCGCCCCATGTGCTCGACGCCGCCGGCGATCGCGATATCCGCGGTGCCGAGCGCGACCGCGCCCGCCGTCGCGGTGACCGCGGTCATGGCTCCCGCGCACATCCGGTCGATGGCGTAGCCGGGGACGGTCACCGGCAGCCCGGCGAGGATCGCCGCGGACCGGCCGATGGTCAGCCCCTGGTCGCCGATCTGGGTGGTCGCGGCGATCGCCACCTCGCCGACCCGGTCCCCCCGCAGGTTCGGGTTGCGCCGCAGCAGCTCCCTGATGACCCGGACCACCAGGTCGTCCGCGCGGGTCTCCGCGTAGATGCCCTTGGGCCCGGACTTGCCGAACGGCGTGCGCACGCCGTCGACGAACACCACCTCACGTGCCTTCATAGGATCGATGCTACTTGCCGGTAACCGGAAATGCTACTCACTGGTAACTAGCGGCGCGGGCGGCCCTTGCGCAGGAAGTCGGTGAGCTTGTCGAGTGGCCAGGCGTTGATCACGTCGGCGGGGGTCAGGCCGCCGAAGCGGGCGGCGGCGATGCCGTAGCGCAGGTTGGTGAGGTCCACCAGGGAGTGCGCGTCGGTGTCGATCGCGAACTTCACGCCCGCGTCCCTGGCGGTCGCGATGTGCTGCGGCGGCAGGTCCATCCGGTCCGGGGACGCGTTGACCTCGAGCGCCGTCCCGGTGCGGGCGCAGGCCGCGTACAGCGCGTCCAGGTCAACGTCGACCGGCGGGCGGCGGCCCACCTTGCGGGTCACTGGGTGGCCGATGATGTTGACGGCCGGGTTCTCGGCGGCGGCGATGAACCGTTTCGTCATCGTCGCCCGGTCCTGCTCAAATGACGAGTGAATCGATGCCAGGCAGATGTCGAACCCGCTCAGGAAGTTCTGGTCCCAATCCACGGTGCCGTCGGGGGCGATGTTGAGCTCGCTGCCGTGCAGCAGGGCCATGCCGGTGGTGTCCGCGAGCGCGCGGAGCTGGTCGCGCTGCGCGAGCATCTTCTCGTCGGTCATCCGCTGCATGACCAGGTTGGGCGCGTGGTCGGTGACCGCGTAGTAGGCATAGCCGCGGGCCTCGGCCGCGGCGATCATCCCCTCCAGGGAGACGATGCCGTCGGTGAGGTTGGTATGGGTGTGCAGGTCACCGCGGATGTCCTGCGTCCGGATGAGGCCCCCGCGTCCGGCGTCGGCGGCCGGTCCCAACTGTGCGGCGAGCACCGCGTAGATGTCGTCCACGCCCGCGCCGTCCGGGAGCGCGCGCAGCGCGTCGCGCAGCGCGGCGTCGCCCGCCGCCACGTCGATGCCGCGCAGGATGCGCTCCTCGGTCTTCGGACCGAAGCCGGCCACGCCGCGCAGCCGGCCGCGCCTGATGGCCTCGGCGAGCTCGGCCGCGCTGGTGATGCCGAGCTCGCGGACGAGCTGCAGCGCGCGCTTGGGCCCGACGCCGGGCACCTTGGCCAGCTGGGCGACGCCGGGCGGTATCTCGGCGCGCAGCTCTTCCAGCGCCTGGAAGGTGCCCGTCCGGCGGGACTCGGCGATCTTCGCGGCGATCGACGCGCCGACGCCGTCGATCGCGGTCAGCCCCTTATCGGACAGCGCGGCGATGTCCGCCGGGTACCCCGCGACGGACTTGGCGGCCCGCTCGTAGTTCCTGGCGCGGAACGGGTCGCCGCCGGTGAGCCCGAGCAGCTCCGCGTACTCCCGCAGCAGCGCCGCGGCTTCCTGGTTCGCCGATGTCATGCCACCCATTGTCGCGCACCCGCTGCCGCGCGCCCGGAGTCGCGCGGCGTCCCGGGACCGGGTCGCGTCGCACCGCCGGATCCCTCCTGGGCGGGATTCGCCGGGGCGCGGCTCGCGACCCCGGTGTCGCCTGGTGACGGACGATATGAAAAAAAAGTAATCATCCCGGCAAAATGTGACGGTCTCCGCAAGAATGACGGTATGCCGGAGCGGGGGGCGCAGCCGGCTCAATTTTGGCTGGGTCAGTGCTGCGAACAGGAGGACGTTGATGGGCCGCCCGATCATAGGTATTACCGGGGAGCTTGACGCGGCCCGCTGGGGTGACTGGCTGCGGGAGGCCGCGATCTTGCCGGTCAGCTATATCCGGGCGGTGGAACGCGCCGGGGGCGCGCCGCTGATCGTGCCGCCGGTACCGCCGGCCTCGGTGGCGTCCTTTACCGAGGTCGTCGACGGCCTGGTGTTCACCGGGGGCCGGGACGTCGATCCCGCCCTGTACGACCAGGAACGTCACGAGGAGACCGACGAGCCCGAACAGCGCAGGGACCGCTTCGAGCTCGTCCTCATGCGGGCTGCCCTCGACGCGGGCGTGCCGTTCCTCGCCATCGGCCGCGGCCTGCACATCCTCACGCTGGCCCGCGGCGGCACGCTCACCCAGGACCTGCCCGGCCACCGGGCCGTCAAGACGCGCTACGCGCCGCACGACGTGGTGCTGTCGGGCGACAGCCTGCTCGGCCGGCTGCTCGGCACCCAGGTCAAGGTGCCGGCCGCGCACCACCAGGCCCCCTACCACCTGGGCGACGGCCTGACGGTGGCCGGCTGGTCGACCGACGGCGAGGTCACCGAGGCGCTTGAGGTGGCCGGCCACCGCTTCGGCGTCGGTGTCCAGTGGCACCCAGAAGAAGGCGACGACCCGCGGCTGCTCGCCGCCTTCGTGGAGGCGGCGGCGCAGCCCCGCCCGGCCACGCCCGCGCAGGAGCAGTCGCCGCGCAAACCGGTCGCGATGAAGCCCCGGGCGGGCAGCCGCCGCTAGGACGGCGCGGCGTTTCCGGCCCGGCGGAGCACGCACCCGTTCCGGATCATCAGGAGCGGTACCGGTGACGGCGGGCCGTGCGCGGTCGGACGATCGCTACAGCGGCGTGTTGTAGCCGCTGAACCAGTGGACGTGCAGCCAGTTGACCGCCGACGTCCACGCGCCGGTCGCCTCGAGCAGGCCGACCGCCACCAGCATGACGCCGCCGATCCGGCTGACCGTCCGTGCGTTGCGCTTGAAGAAGCTGAGCACGTTGACCAGGCGCTGGAACGCGAGCGCGACGATGAGGAACGGGATGCCAAGGCCGAGGCCGTAGACGAACGCGAGGAACGCGCCGCGCGCCGCCGTCCCCGACTGGAGCGACAGGGTGAGCACCGCGGTCAGCGTCGGGCCGATGCAAGGCGTCCAGCCGATCCCGAACAGCACCCCGAGCAGCGGCGCGCCCGCCAGCCCGGCCCTGGGCATCGCCGACGGCTTGAATATCCGCCCGGCGAACGTGAACCGGTCGAACGCGCCGAAGAACAGCAGGCCGAGCAGGATGGTCACCCCGCCGAGCACCCGGGTGAGCGTCGAGTCGTGCGCGCTGAACAACTGGCCCAGCCCGCCGACCGCAAGCCCGGCCACGGAGAACACGGCGGAGAAGCCGACGACGAACAGCGCCGTCCCGGCGACCGTCCGGCCGGTGTGCCGCTCCGCGGGTGCCGTCGCCTTCGCCCGGGCCCGGGTCGTCACGCCGCCGCCCGGCACGCCGTCGGCCTCATCGTGCGCCGCGACCTGGTCCGTGTCGGTGGCGGCCGTGTCGGTGGCGGCCGTGCCAGCGTCGGCCATGGCCGTCTCGGGCGCCGTGGTCGCGTCCGCGCCCGACATGCCGGTGATGTACGCCAGGTAACCGGGCACCAGCGGCAGGCAGCACGGGGACAGGAACGTCACGGCGCCCGCCGCGGCGGCGACCGGGATCGCCAGCAGCAGCGGCCCCGACGACACCAGGCTGACCACAGACATGGCTCCCAGTATGGCGGACGCCGGGCGCCGGGATGGCCAGGGCCTGGCACCGGCCCGGTCGTGCGGCCCGTTGGCCGGCCTCGTCCCGTAGTGTCACCGGATATCGTTAACCCCTGTGAAACCGGTCGCCAGCCAAGCCCGCGTGACCCGCCGCCCGCCGGGAACCCGGCTGCTGCGGGCCGGCGTCATCGCGTTCGCTGCGGTGGTCATCAGCTGGCTGGTCGCCGAGGCACTCAACAACGCGCTCAGCCTGGTTGACCTGACCGTGTACCGGGACGGCGGGCTGATCGTCCGCCATGTCCGCCCGTACTACAACCCGGGCTCCTACGCCCCGCTCTACGACTGGGGCGGGTTCAGCGCGCTGGCCCTCAAGTTCACTTACACGCCGTTCGCCGCGATCACCTTCGCCGTCGTGTCGGTGCTGCCGTGGGGGGCGCTGGTGGCCTCCTCGGTCGTCGTGAACATGGCGGCGCTGGTGGCCGCGCTGTGGTTCACCTTCGGCGGGCTCGGCTACACCGACCGCCGGGTCAGGCTGGGCGCGACCCTGCTGGCCGCGGCGGCCACCTTCTGGCTGCAGCCCGTGGTGCGCACCATCTACCTCGGGCAGATCAACCTGATCCTCATGGCCGCGATCATCTGGGACCTGTGCCAGCCCGACCTGCGCGCCGACGGCCGGCGCCGCTGGTGGAAGGGCGCGCTCACCGGCGTCGCGGCGGGCATCAAGCTGGTCCCGCTGGTCTTCGTCCCGTACCTGCTGATCACGCGCAGGTTCCGGGAGGCCGCCGCGACCGTGGCCGGCTTCGCCGTCACCGTCGCCGCCGGGTTCGCCGTCCTGCCGCACGACTCGTCCCAGTGGTGGCTGCACGGCATGTTCCTCGCCGACGGCAACCGGGCCGGCTTCATGGGCTGGGCGGGCAACCAGTCGCTGCGCGCGGTCATCACCCGCTTCGCCGGGTCGGTCGCGGCCGGTCAGGACCCGTGGATCGCCGCCGCCGTCGTCGCGCTCGCGCTCGGCCTGACCGCCGCGTACCTGCTTGACCGGGCCGGCTACCCGGTGCCCGCCCTGCTCGCGACGGCCCTCACCGGGCTGCTCGCCTCCCCGATCAGCTGGGATCATCACTGGGTGTGGATCGCCCCCGCCGTCGCGGTCACCGGGCACTACGCGCTCGTCGCGGCCCGCCGCCCGCGGCAGGCGGGCGGCGCGCGGCGCACCGCCCGCCTGCTGTGGGCGCTCGCCGCCGGGATGATCTTCTTCTTCGCCGCGTGGCCGGACGCCCTGTGGGAGAACGCGCGGAACCTCGGCAACTTCTCGCTCGGCTTCCTGTGGGCGCAGCCCAACACCAACCCGATCAAGTTCGCCGAGCACGGCGACCAGCCAAGCTACGTCGAGTACCACTGGCACGGGTTCCAGCTGCTGTGGGGCAACGCCTACATCCTGGCCGGCGTGCTCCTGCTCGCGATCCTGCTCGTAGTCGGCTGGCGGCTGGCCGGGCGCGGCCAGGCGGCCTCGGCCGCCGCGCCGCGCGAAGAGCTCAGCGCCACGCTCCCCGCAGGGGAGTCACCTGCTTCACCTCGCCGCTGAGCGTGCTCACCGCCCGGCGGGTTCGACCGCTCTAGAGGTGGACGCTGCCGGAGATCAGCGTGTGCGTCCGGCCGCCCACCCAGACCGAGCCGTCGGCATCGGCGGTGACGTGCACGCGGCCCTGACGCCCGAGCGCGGTGCCCTGGCTGGCCGTGTAGGGCGCGGCGGCCTTGCCCGACGACAGCAGCCACATGGCGAGCGACGCGTTCAGCGAGCCGGTCACCGGGTCCTCCCCGGTGCCGTTGATGAGCGGGGTGAAGGCGCGGACCTCGAACGCCACCGGTGATCCCGCCGGGTACGGGCCGAAGACCCCGATGTCCCGCGATGTCACGCCGGGCGCGAGCGCGAGCACCGCCTCGGCGCTGGCCAGCTCGACGGCGACCCAGCCGGGCCCGTTGTCGGCCCACTGGGCGTCGAGGATGTCCTCGCGCTTGACGCCGAGGGACGCGGCAATCTCATCGAGCAGCGGCTCGTCGACCGGGCCGGAGCGGATCAGCGGCGGTGCCTTGAAGGCCAGCTGGCCGTGCGGGGACCTGCGAATGGGGACGAGGCCGGCGCCGCACTCCTGGACGACGACGTCCTGCCTGGCCGGCGGGCCGCCTGCCTCGAGCCAGGCGTGCGCCGAGCCGAGGGTGGGATGGCCGGCGAAGGGCAGCTCCCGTTCCGGGGTGAAGATCCGCACCCGGTAGTCGGCGCGCTCGTCGGACGGCGCGAGCAGGAACGTGGTCTCCGATAGGTTCGTCCAGTTGGCGAACCGCCGCATCTGCTCGTCGGTGAGGTCGTCGGCACCGTGGACCACCGCCACGGGGTTCCCGCGGAACGGCTCCTCGGTGAACACGTCGACCTGCCGGAACTGCCGGTGCATGAAACTATCCTAGCGGTCAGCCGCCGGTCAGAAGCTTCCTGCCTTTCACGAACCAGGACAGGCCGAACGACACCATGATGATCGTCTCGAGCACGAGCAGCGAGTACGTCACGGCCGACAGCGGCCAGGCGAGGATGACGCAGAGGAGGATGACGCAGCCGCTGACCCGGAACACGACGGTCGCCCAGAGCGGCCTCGTGGAGTCCCCCGGTCCGGTGAAGCCGAGCGCGTACCTGACCCGCGGCCAGAACGGCAGTCCGGGCGGGGTCGGCTCCCGCTTCGCGAAGCGGAACGCCATGACGGCGAGCAGCACGAAAGTGGTGACGGCAAAGCCGATGTGGAAATCCCCGATGATAACCTGCGCCGTGGTCGGCGGGTAGCCCAAGGTGGTGGGAAAAAGCGCCGTGAGGATAGTGCCGAGCCCGGCGAAGTCGGTGATAAGGCGGTCCGCGAGGTCATATCCGTAATAGGAGACCAGGAATACACCGATCGCGCATAGCGTGCCGATGTATATATCGCGCATGGGGGTGTAGTAGTAGCCGCTGAGCGACGGCTGGAACCCGTGCCCGATGGCCCAGTTGACCAGGATGAGGGCGAACGGGAGCAGCACTGCGAGCACTCCGATAAGGAACCGCTGCAGCAGGTATGACATGACAAGCGGGGCCGGCGCGTTCCCTTGTGTTGCCGGTTGTTCGATTACCCCAGGCACGCGCCTCACCATTTTCAAACAATATTAATGCGACGGCCGGCAGGCCGTCTTTTCCTTTCAACATGGCAGAGGGCGAAGCGCCGGGCAAGGTAGCCCCCGCGGAGCGAGACGGCCCCCCGGTTACGCGGTCACCGCGGACCCGGCGCGCGCGCGGCACTGAGCGAGCACGTTGGCGATCACCTGGTGGCCGGCGCGCCCGGCGGCGGTCAGGATCGACTCGGGGTGGAACTGGACGGCCCAGCGGCCGGCCGCGGCGTCCTCGATCGCCATGACCGCGCCGTCCGGGGTGGTCGCGGTGACCGTGAAGCCGCCCTTGACGTCCTGCTCCTTCGCGTACAGGGAGTGGTAGCGGGCCGCGGTGAACTCCGCGGGCAGGTCCGCGAGCAGCGCTCCGCCGACCTCGCGGACCTGGACCCGGCCCGGCTTGCCGTGCTGCGGCTCGGGCAGCAGCGACAGCTCGCCGCCGGCGTGCTCCACCATCGCCTGCAGGCCGAGGCAGACGCCGAACGCGGGCAGGCGCCGCGCGTCGAGCTCCCTCAGCAGCTCGTCGCAGCGGAAGTCGGATGGCCGGCCCGGGCCGGGCGACAGCACCACGAGATCGGGGGCGAGCTCGTCGAGCAGGGCGGCGGGGAAGCCGGCGCGCAGCGTGGTGACCTCCGCGTCGTGCTGCCTGAAGTAGTCGGCGAGGGTATGCACGAACGAGTCCTGGTGGTCGACGAGCAGGACACGCAGGCGGTGCGGCGCGGGCGCGGCAACGCGGACGTCCGGGTCGTCGGCGTAGTCCGCCGAGCCGGACGCTGCGATCTCGGACTCCGTCGGGCCGGTCACCGCCCGCTCCGCCGCCAGCCGGGCCTCCTCGACCTCGCGCAGCGTCTCGAGCAGGGCGCGGGCCTTGATGTGGGTCTCCCGTTCCTCGGCGCCCGGGTCGGAGTCGTACAGTAGCGTCGCCCCCACCCGGACGGCGGCCACGCCGTCGCGGACGTGCGCGGTGCGCAGCGTCAGGCCGGTGTTCATCGACCCGTCGAACCCGATCGTGCCGACCGCGCCGCCGTACCAGCGGCGCCGTGACTCCTCGTTGTCCTCGATGAACTGCATGGCCCAGGCCTTCGGCGCGCCGGTCACCGTGACGGCCCACATGTGGGTGAGGAACGCGTCGAGCGCGTCGAACCCCGGGCGCAGCCGCCCCTCGATGTGGTCGACCGTGTGGATCAGCCGGCTGTACATCTCGATCTGCCGCCGCCCGATCACCCGCACGCTGCCAGGGACGCAGACCCGCGACTTGTCGTTGCGGTCAACGTCGGTGCACATGGTCAGCTCGGACTCCTCCTTGGCCGAGCCGAGCAGGCTGGCGATGTTGGCCGCGTCCTCGAGCGGGTCGGCGCCGCGGGCGATGGTGCCGGAGATCGGGCACGTCTCCACCCGGTCGCCGTTGACCCGCACGTACATCTCCGGCGACGCCCCGACCAGGTACTCGCTCCCTCCCGCGTCAGCCGGGCCGAGGTTGAACAGGAACTCGAACGGCGCCGGGTTCCGTTCGCGGAGCCGCTCGTAGAACCGTGACGGGGACGCGCACCGCTCGTGGAACGTGTGGCCGGGGACGACCTCGAAGAGGTCACCGCAACGGAAGCGCTCCTTCGCCTGCTCCACCACCGCCGCGTACCGGCCGGGTACGGGCTGCGGCGGCAGATCCGCCGAGCCTGGGCCAGGCTCCGGCGTGGCCGCCGTTTCCCTGGGCAGGCCGGCCGTGGAGGCGGCGCTTGCCGGATCGCCCGCCGAGCCGGGGTCCCCCGCCGGGCCGGCGACGGTGAAGTCGTAGGAGTACCGAAGAGCCTCCTCGCGGCGCAGGTCGACGACCCAGATCTGGTCCGGCAGGTGCAGTACCAGGTCACGCTGGTCGTCGGAGCGGTCGATCGCCGCCCGCACCGGCTCGAACTGGAATGCCAGGTCGTACCCGAACGCGCCGTACAGCCCCAGGTGCGGGTCCGGGCAGCCGAACGCGGCGGCGATCTCCCGCAGCACGCTGAACACGGTGGGCCGCCGGGACCGCTGCTCCTCGGTGAACGTCTCCTCGCCTTCCGGCACGAAGACGGTAACCGTGCTGAGCCCCGCGTGCGCGCCGGGCCCGGAGCCGGGCCCGGCCGGGTCCGGCTCCGGCCGGGCCACGCCGGCGCGCAGCATCGCGGCGCGGATCACCGGCATCAGCACCCGCCCGCGGTCGTTGAGCGCCCGCGCGGTCACCTGCCTGCCGCGGCAGGCGATCTCAACCGGCGGGTTGACGTAGGCCATGTGCCAGCGGGTGTACCGGCCGGGGTACTCCATGCCCGAGCTGAGCACGCCGCCGCGGCGGCGGTCGACGAGCGCGGCGATCCTGGTCAGCTCGGCCGGGTCGAACTGCTCGGCGGTGCGGGTGATCGTGACGCCGCCAGCGGCCGTCATCGTGCTGGTTTTCACCGGTTGGGCCTCTCGGGTCAGGTCTGGTCTGCCTGCGGTCTGGCCGGTAGCCGGCGGAGAGAAACGAAAAGCGACCGCCGTTACCGGGCGGTCGCTCTGACAACAACAGCTGGCGCCGCCTAGGGGCGGCGCCACCACTGGAGGTCAGGAAACGTTCTCATCGAGACACACCCTAGCACCGCGCCGTGGCGTCGCGCGCCAGTCCCTGTGTTCCCGGGCCCCGCGTTGCCGGGCGCGGCTGCTGTCCGTGCGCGGGGTCCCTGCACCCGTAGGCACGGATGGGCCTTCCTGGTACGGTCTGGCCCTAGCGCGAGAGAAGACCGAGGAGAACAGATGAGCAGCAAGACGACGACCACCCTGGCCGAGCTGCCCTCGCTCAAGGGGCAGCAGCTCGGCGTCAGCGAGTGGTTCGAGGTGACCCAGGACCGGGTGAACACGTTCGCCGACGCGACCGACGATCACCAGTGGATCCACGTGGACACCGAACGGGCGGCGGCCGAGTCGCCGTTCGGCGGCCCCATCGGGCACGGGTTCCTCACCTTGTCGCTGTTCGTCCCGATGTGGTCGCAGATCCTCCACGTCACCGACGTGACGATGGGGGTGAACTACGGGCTCAACAAGGTGCGCTTCCCCGCCCCGGTGCCGGTGGGCTCGCGGATCCGGCTGGTCGCCACCCTGCTGGACGTGGAAGAGGTCAAGGGCGGCCTCCAGCTGACCGCCTCCGGCGTGATCGAGCGCGAGGGATCGGACAAGCCGGTCTGCGTGCTCGAGTCGCTGACCAGGCTCTACGGCTAAGACGCCAGCGGCGGCGCGGGCTCGCTGAGTGCGGGGCCGGGCCGTCGGCGTTCCCGGCGGGACGGGGTGCCCGCCAGGGGCCGGTAGCCTGGCGTCGTGCTTGATCACGAGTGGTTCTGCGAGCGGGCCGAGAAGGAGATCTCGACCCTGGTCGCCGTCGTCGCCGCCGCCCCCGACATCGCCGCGGACGTGCCGAGCTGCCCCGGCTGGACGATCGCGGACCTCGCCGACCACACCGGCAGCATCCACCGGTGGACCGCCGGCATCGTGGAGAGCCGCGCCACCGCGCGGGTTCCGTTCCCGGAGGCGAGTTCGCCGTGGGCCTCGGCCGACGGCCTGGCCCAGTGGCTCGCCGCCGGCGCGGGGCCGCTGCTCACCGCGCTGCGCTCGGCCGGCCCGCTGACCGACGTCTGGTCCTGGGGCCCGGGGCGGACCTCCGGCTGGTGGGCACGCCGCATGCTGCACGAGACGACGGTGCACCGCGCCGACGCGGAACTCGCGCTCGGGGTCACGGACCCGGTCATCGACCCGGTCACCGCGGCGGACGGCATCGACGAGTTCCTGTTCAACCTGCCGTCCGCCCGGCGCCCCTACCCGCATCTCGCCTCGCTGCCGACCGGGAAGTCGCTGCACCTGCATGCGACCGACACCGACGGCGAGTGGGTGATCCGGTTCACCGACAGCGGGATCGCCTGGGAACGCGGGCACGAGAAGGCGACCACGGCGATCCGCGGCCCGGTGACGTCGCTGCTGCTGTTCACCTACGGGCGGCGCCCGGCGTCGGACCCCTCACTCGCCGCCTTCGGCGACGTGTCCATCCCGTCGCTGTGGCAGGAGAAGACCGCGCTGTGATGGCAAGCCCCGTGATGGCAAGCCCCGTGATGGCAAGCCCCGTGATGGCAAGCCCCGTGATGGCAAGCCCCGTGATGGCAAGCCCCGTG
>Ga0181525_10003260_pt1 | contig 12933 bp, 12 predicted proteins | sample PEATcosm2014_Bin_48_FD_121100 | JGI IMG/M metagenome (GOLD analysis project Ga0181525, IMG submission 121100) | Peatland microbial communities from MTU Mesocosm Facility, Houghton, MI, USA - PEATcosm2014_Bin06_10_metaG | ecosystem: Environmental > Terrestrial > Soil > Wetlands > Peat | place... | reverse complement strand
GAGCAGCGCGTGCCTTCGGGAGTTGCCGCGGTGATGCTGGCCACCATCCCGGCATTCATGGCGCTTTCGGAGATCGTTTTCCTGCGGACGCAAAGGCTCACCCTGCGGCTGGCAGTGGCGCTGGCAATCGGCATCGCGGGTGTGGCTGTGCTGGTGAGCCCTTCGTTGAATCTGGGCGGCGCGCCTATCGACACCGCCGGAGCCATCGCGCTGATCGTCGCAGCGGTGAGCTGGTCCGTATCGTCCGCTTTCGCTCGCAAACTGCCGCTTCCAACATCCAAAGTGATGAGCTCAGGAGCGCAGATGTTCGCCGGAGGTTTGTTGCTGGCTATCACGTCGGCGGCGCTGGGAGAATTCCGGGGTTTTCATCCCGGGACGGTCTCACGCGCGGCCTGGCTCGCATTGCTCTACGCGATTGTCGCGGGCTCCATTGTCGGATTCACCGCTTACGTCTGGTTGATCCATCATGAATCGCCCACCAAAGTGGGGACCTACGCCTATGTGAACCCAGTGGTAGCCGTGTTGGTGGGATATTGGTTCGGCGGTGAATCGCTCGGAGGACGGACAATCCTTGGCACCTTGTTTGTTCTGGTGAGTGTCCTTATTATCACGACCACTCAAACCAGGAAACCGGCTCGATGATTCTCCCAACCGCCAATCGCCAACCGCTAACCTCTCAATCGCCGGTCCCCGCTTTTCCGGCCGCATTGCGCTGGCTGTGTAATTCGAGTCATAATGCGCGTGAGCGCACAGTTCGCACCATGGTCGGCAAGAAGATTCTTCATTACGAACTGATTGACAAAATCGGCGCTGGTGGAATGGGCGAAATTTACAAGGCGGAGGACAGCCGCCTGCACCGCTTGGTGGCGGTGAAGATTCTTTCGCCCGGTCTTGCCACCGACCCGGATCGCAAGCGTCGCTTCTTTCAGGAAGCGCAGGCTGCTTCCGCCCTCAACCATCCCAATATAATTACGCTGTATGACATTGTCTCTGAAGGAGATATGCAATGCATCGTAATGGAGTACATTAACGGCAGAACTTTGCGCGATCTAACTCCCGCCGGAGGTTTACCGCCCACCCAGGCGCTGCAGTACGCCGCCCAGATTGCCAGCGCGCTCTCGGCCGCGCATGCCGCGCACATCATTCATCGCGACCTGAAGCCGTCTAACATCATGGTCACCACATCAGGCCTGATCAAGGTCCTGGACTTTGGTCTGGCGAAATGGGTGGATGTGGGATTATCCGGGCACAACGGCGAACAAACCACCACGGAAGCCGCTTTGACGCGCGAGGGCTCCATCATCGGCACCGTCAGTTACATGTCGCCCGAACAGGCCGAAGGCAAACGCGTGGATGCCCGCTCCGACATCTTTTCCTTCGGTTCAGTGCTCTACGAGATGCTGACTGGCAAGCGCGCGTTTGAAGGGCGGTCCGGCATTTCCACGCTCTCTTCCATCCTGCGCGACGACGTAAAACCGATTAACGACGCCGCTCCCAGCGTGCCCCCCGCGCTGGAGCAAATCGTTCTGCGCTGCCTTCCGAAAGAGCCTGTGGCGCGATGGCAGTCCATGAAGGAGATCGAAGTCGCGCTGCTGGCTCTACAGCGGCATTTAGATCCGGAGGGCCGGTTTCCTGCGCCCATTCCGAGCGTCACAACTCCCATCGTGGCTCCGCCTGCGTTGTTCGAGGAGCAGGAAACGCTGGCGTCGCCGGAGAAGCCCGCACCCTCTACGCTGGTTTCGACGGAATCCCAAACGGCCATCGGGCCGCCGGCGCCGCCGGTGAAGAAGCCTGGACTCAACGGCCAGAGCGGTGCCTCGAAACCTCCCCTGTCCAACCCGGCAACTCAACGTGGTTCCAGTGCGTCCAGGCCGCCCGGTTCTCGAAGATCCAAGTCCCAGAGGCTGGTGGTCGCTTTCGGTCTGCTTGCGGCTGTACTCATCGCGGGCGCTGGAGCTACAGGGTGGTATTGGTGGAAGAGCCACCAGGCTAAGCCGTCGCCTGTTGCCGCAGTGACTTCGCCGCCCGCGGTGGAAACGCCTCCAGCCCCGGCAACACCGCCGCCCGCCGATATCCAGCCTGCATCGCCGCCTTCAGTTGAAACCGCGCCGCCTGCTCCGCCTGAAACAGCGAAACGGACACCCAAGGCGAACAAAATCGCCAAAATTGTTCCACCCGTCCCAGTAAGGGCTGCACCGCCGCCGCCGGTCTCCGTCCTCGCTCCTCCTCCATCCATTCCGACGCCCGCTCCCGCGCCCGTTATTCAAAACACGCCAGTGGTAGTGAATGATGCTCTTCCGTTCGTCATTAACTTGGATCAGGATGTCCCCACCGATGCTCGCGAAGGCCAAATTCTGCGCTTTACCGTAAGCCAGGCTCTGCAGGTGGGCAACAAAACCGTAATCGCAAAGGGAGCCACAGTGACCGGCACAGTGACTGCCGAATCGGGAAAGAGGTTCCTCCGTTTCCGAGGGCACAAGCTGGCGTTCCGTTTAACACAGGCCGAGGCGGTGGACGGAAGAAAGCTCGCGGTTCGAGCCATAGCGGGGAAAGGTGACGGACCTCCTACCCGGTCTTTTGAAACCGCCAAAGCTTCCAAGATCAAAGGCTACGCGGCCGTGCAGGGCACTGCGTATATCGGCTATATCGACGGCGATCAGATGGTGGCCATCCGCAAGTAAAAGTTCCCCTTTCAAAAATGACCAATCCACTTAACAACGAAGCTCTGGATATTCTCTTTCGCCAAGCCCGGACTCACAACGCGTGGCTCGATAAACCGGTCGGCGACCACCTTCTTCGGCAACTGTACGAATTGATGAAATTCGGACCCACCAGCGCCAACTCCTGCCCGGCGCGCATCATTTTTCTTCGGACGCCCGAAGCCAAGGAAAGGCTGAAGCCGGCCTTGAGTCCAACCAATGTCGACAAGACCATGCAGGCGCCGGTGACGGCCATTGTGGGTTACGATCTCAAATTTTACGAGCAGGTTCCGAAATTGTTTCCGCATAATCTCGCAATGCGGGAGTATTTTTCGCAAAATCAGGCGCTGGCCGAGATTACCGCCTTTCGCAACGGCAGCATGCAAGGCGGGTACCTGATTCTGGCCGCCCGGTCGCTGGGATTGGATTGCGGTCCGATGTCGGGATTCGACAATGCCAAAGTGGACGCGGAGTTCTTTTCCGCGGCGGCGGGAAATCCAGGGGCTTTTGTCGAGGTGAAATCGAACTTCCTGTGCAATCTGGGCTATCCGGATGCGTCCAAGCTTTTCCCGCGCAATCCGCGCCTGCCCTTCGAAGACGCGTGCCGCTTGCTGTAGCCGCGCGTTTATTGCGCTAACATAATGCTGCATGCGCGGCCGTCTCTTCGCCGACCAGGACGTAAAGGTATCCGAGTTGCCCGCGTTTCGGGCCGAGCACTTTCCGTACGCCGGTCCCTACCCCTGGCTGGATCGTCCCGATGCGCTCGAACGTATCGATGAAAAGCTGAAGCGCGGCGAGTTGACCGGGAAACAAGCCGAGCAGTGCCGTTGCTGGTCGCGCGACGGCTACATCGTCATCAAGAAGCTGATCGACGATGCCAGCCTGGACACCGTCTGGAGGGCCTATGAGAACGCGATCCACAGTGGCCGCATTCATCTGGAACCGGAGCCGGCCGGTGAAGGCGATCCTTACCCCGGCCGATTTCTGCAGCCGCACAAAAAGTCCGCCGCCTTCTGCCGTATCTTGAAGCACGCCGGACTGCTGGGCTGGATTCGTTTATTAATGGAGCGCGAGCCCAAGCCACTGCAAACCATCACGTCGCACAAAGGCTCGCAGCAGGGCGTGCACTCGGATTCCATCCATATGACCACTTACCCGCTCGGATATTTGTCGGCGGCGTGGATCGCGTTTGAAGATATTCATCCCGATAGCGGGCCGCTGGTCTACTATCCCGGCAGCCACAAGCTGCCCTATGTGTTCAGCAAGGATGTTGGCCTGGGCGAATTCGATCTGAAGCGGGAAGGCTACGGCCCTTATCACCAGAAGTACGAGCCATACATCCAGGAACTCATCGCGCGGAGCCAACTGGAGCCGCATTATTTCCATGCCGAGAAAGGCGACACGCTAATCTGGCACGCCAATCTATTGCATGGCGGATCGGCGCGCAGGAAACTTCAATACTCGCGGCGAGCGCTGGTGTGCCATTTCTTCGTCAAAGGCTCGTTTGTGTATCACGATCTGGCGGCATCGCGATCGCGAGCGCAATACATGGGAACCTGTCTGCTGCGGGACGATTCAGGCAAGCTGTTCGGGCTGGGCCGCAAGGAGTGAGTGGCGTAAAACACCGGGTTTTGATGCACCAGCTTTCGTGCGCGGCGCTCGATTTGCTCTGTTGAAAAAACGAAGCCATCGTCGACGGGCTGCCAGGGAAGTCCTTTGTGTTGATGACGGAGGAAGATTTCGGCCGCTTCGGTAAGCTGGCGCCGCTCGATGCGAAGGCGCTCTGCGTGGATCTCGCGGAGCTGATCGAGAGCTCTTTGGAATTGGCGGGAGAGACGCGAGCCGTGCAGTCCGAGCGTGGCAAGCTTCGGGATTAGGGATTGGGGGTTGGGGTCTTGGGAGAGCAGTTCGGCTTCGAGCAGGGGGATGCGGTTGAGGCGCCAAGCGGTGTCGGCGAGCTCTTGCGTGAGCTGGGTCTCGGTGGCGGTGGCGGGTTTGTACTCATCGAGAAATTGCTGGATGTGGCGCTGGTAGGCTTCGGGGTCCTCGGTGGGCAGGACGGCGGTGCGGGCGGTGAGACCATGGGCGAGAGCGTTCTGCGACGAGCGCTGTTTGCCCGATGCGGTACGTGGGCCGGTGGAATGGAGTGAGTTAGCGCGGTTGGTGGCGGCGCGCCGGGATTCTTTTGAATTCGCGCAAAACGGAGTGCGGCGCGGGTCAGTTCGCGGCTCATCTGGGGGTGCGCGCCGCACCCTTTGCGCTTCCGGATTGAGCTGGTGTACACCGGGCTGGGGGCACGCGTCTCTGCGGGCTAGCCAGCGTTGGACGGGATCCGTCTCGGCTGAAGTTGGTTGAGCTTGGGCTGTTGTTGCCATTTATGCACCTCGGTCACCGGGATAACACGGCCGGGGATGCGGGTGACCGACGGGCTCACAAAGTTTGTTGAGGGGGAAGTGGAAAGAGCGGGCGGAAGCTTGTGATTGGATGGGCGAGAACGGCCGCCAGTTTAGCCTTGAGGCCCACCCTGTTCACGAAGCGCTTCATACAAGCGCGCGGGGCCTAGCAGGATCTCTTTGAGGCCAGCCCGTACTTTTTCCGACTCCAGTGCCTGCTTACTGAGGGATGAGTTCGCCGCGACCGCGCCCATGATCGCGTTCAAAATCTCAGTGGAGAGATCGGGCGAGCTGGCAAATTGTTCTTTTGTATTGCTGGACGCTTGCTGGGTTAGCACCTCCGATTCCAGCAGCTTGCCCTTCAACACGCTGTCGCCATCGGTGGTGTCGCCGCCGAACAGATGGTTGACACGCGCGATGATTTCCGACAGCAGCGCCTTTTCTTTCTCCTGCACCGAGCCAGAACCCGCTTCGGTCATCGGCGGCATGGGGATCGATTCGCCGCTGCGAAGCGCAAGCGGGCGCCGGCCGGCGTTGCGCAGGTTGTGGTGGGTGAGCACGACCTGAGACAGATCGACGCCTTCGCGTTCACGCTCGAAGGCAAGCAGCGGCAGGAGACGCTTGTAGAAGATAGCGCGTTTTTCGAGCGCCGTGTTCCCGTAATCGAAGATCTGGGACAGGAATGTGTAGGCGCGCCCGAAGCTCATCACTTTAAAATGTTTGCGGCAAACAAAAACTAAGTGACATTGGGCTTTCGTGGCCGCGTCATCGCTCGTGACAGCGCTTCGGGGCCTGCGAAAAGCGACCTTTATTCCAGCAACCGAAACGTATACATCTTACCGATGGAAGCGCTGTTGGAAGACGTGATCGCGCCCGGTGGCAGAAAGCCATATTCTCCGGCGCCCAGGTTGGGAAGCAGAACTTTATACGTTCTATTCGCCATCTTTTTGCCTTCAAATGGGATCACATCGCGAGTGGCGCCGCCGGAAACATGCAGCACGCCGCCGGTAACGGTGCGAAATTCGCGCGATTCCTTTTCCTCGTGCAGGTGCAACAATTGGTATTCGGTAATCGCCACGCCCTCCGGCACATAGATCAACACCTCAACCGGCGATGTCACTGAATTGCGGCTGTGCGCTTGCGTGATGTGTCCATTAATGTCGCCTTTTACGATGCCGGCGGAAGCCACGCTCTTCAGAACGCCGCCCGTTTTCCAATTCACCACTTCGGGCAGCAATTCCTCCCAGTTGCCTGCCTTCCTGTAATACACGCCGATCTCGATTCCGGGAGGGATGTCGCTGTCAGCCGGCGCAACGTTCGAAGCCGTGCCTGGCGCAGTACTCGGGGCGGCAGCGGCGGGGGCGGCGCCTTTTGCACCCTTGGTCACCATAGCGTTGAGGATCTTGTCCGATACGCCCTGCGTTTTCAGCTTTACAAGATCATCCGGAGTCAATGAATAATTGCCCGGCTGCGTCTGGACCATATTCACAATCAGCCCTTCTCCCAGACCGGCTTTTACCATCTTGAGAATTGATTCGTCGTTCAGAACATCCTGCCCCAGGATCAGGAGCGAGAACGCCAGCATGAAAGGCAGAAGCTTCATTTTGTCCTCCTAGAGTTCCGCAGACAATCGCCAACTAATGTTCGCAATAATACCACTACAATAAGTGAATTAGTGAACCTGGCTGGTGTCGCCGTCGGCCACCGCCAGCTCGGTGATGCGCAGGCCGGCTTTGGTGCTGCGCGATGGATACAAATCCTTCAGCCGCTCCTCGTGCGGGGGAATCACGCGATGTACCTCGCCGCCCGCGCTCTTCACCATCTCTTCGGCGGTCATGATCACCTGAAACTGGCTGCCGGTGGCCAGTCCAATCGGAATGTACTCGGGATCTGCCGGATCGTGCCCGCGCAAGTTCTCATATCCATACGCCAGGTCGCCCGAAAACACCCAACTGCTCGCGGAATTCACCGCCAGATCGTTGCGAACCGTGACGTACATCGATCCCCAGGTGTGCGTGTCGAAGGCGGCGTGCAGATCGATGCCGGGGAGCGCGTTCTCGCGATCGCCATTTACGCAGACCAGCCGGCCCTGCCGCGCCAGATCCACCGCGCGCAGAATATCCGCCGTATCGATGCCTCCCATCAGCCAGCGGAAGCGGCGCTCCAGCGACATGCTCCACACCCATTTCGATAGCTCGCGCTCTTGCAGATAAAATGTGGCGTTCGGAAAATCTTCGATATTGCCCATATGATCGAAATGGGCATGCGTAATAAAGATGGCGGAAACATCCTCGGGCTGGATGCCGATCTCGCCCAGCACCTCGCGCGGCGGATGCCAGCCCCGCACTCCATAGCGATGCGCCAACACCTCGCCATGAGCTTGGTGGTTGTAGCCCACGTCCACCATGGCGATTTTGCCTTGGCCCTTGATCACGATGTAGCAATAAGGCAGCTTACGCGTACCTTGATTGTGCATGCCGTAAATCAGGCCGCTGTTGGGGTAATTGGGCACCGCCGCAAATTCCATCACCCACAATGAATACGCGTTTTTCATTGGGCGGGTCCCGATTTATGTCCCAGGCCGCAGCAGGCCCGCTCATAGGAGATTTTCTCGAAGCCGGGCAGGGAATCGGCAGCGCCTTCGAGTGCGGCGTACCCGTTGCGCAGCGGAGCCAGTATGCTATCGAGCGCGCCGTCCTGGGCGCACTCAGCCTGCCTCAGCGCAAGACCGATCGTTTTCGCCGCTCGCAACAGATACGCATGATGCCGCTGCGCCTGTCCGGTAGGCCGGGCTCGCCGCAGCGCGTCATCGCTTTCGCGAAACAGTTCACGCGCCGCCAGCAGCATGGGATGATCCGGCAGCGCCTCTTTCGATCCCGCCGCGGCCAGCACCAGCCAACCCGCCAGTTGCGACGCCACCTGTTTCAAATCTTCAAAACATCTCTGGTTTTCGAGAATATACGCCGCGGTGGCGTCGTCCACCTGCCGGGACAAAGCTTCGATATCTGCCATTCGCCTTATGAGACTAGCGCATCACGAAAGGATTTGGGGCGTTGCCTGCGATATCGATCCACACGCTCTTGGTCTGCAGATAGTCGTGAATCGCTTCAATGCCGCTCTCGCGTCCAATACCGGAGCGCTTATAGCCCCCGAACGGCGACATGTAACTCACGGCCCGATACGTATTCACCCAAACGGTACCCGCTTCCAGCCGCTCCGACATGGAGAGCGCCCTTCGAATGCTTTGGGTCCAGACGCCGGCCGCCAGTCCATAAACCGTGTTGTTCGCGATCCGAACCGCTTCGTCTTCGTCGTCGAACGGAATGATGGAGAGCACCGGACCGAACACCTCTTCGTTGGCGATGCGCATCTGAGGATTGACGCCGGTGAAAACCGTCGGCTCCACAAACCAGCCCGAGCCGCATTCCTCGCGCTGCGCCGCGGCGCCTCCCAACCGGCACACTGCGCCTTCTTCCTTCGCGATACGAATATAATCCAGGATTTTTTGATATTGCGGCTGCGTTGTCACCGGACCCACCTGCGTGGAAGGGTCCAGCGGATTTCCCATGCGGGCGGTCTTCGCCAGCTCCAGCAGCCTTTCGACGAATTCGGCATGGATGGGCCGGTGAATCAGCGCACGCGATCCCGCAATGCAGGTCTGTCCAGTGGCGGCGAAGATTCCCGAAACTACGCCCTGGATGGCTTGGTCCAGATCGGCATCGTCGAAAACAATATTGGCCGATTTCCCGCCCAGCTCGAGCGTCACGTGCTTGATGCCGCGCGCGGCCAGCCCGTAGACATGCTCGCCCGTTTTATCGCCGCCCGTGAAGGCCACTTTGGCGACGTCTTCATGCGTGATCAAAGGCTCGCCCACTTCATTGCCGAAGCCGGTAATAATGTTAACCACGCCCGGGGGAAAGCCGGCTTTTTCGAACAGCTCGCCAAAGGCCAGCGCCGATACCGACGAAAATTCCGACGGCTTCCACACGATGGTGTTGCCGGCCGCCAGCGCCGGCGCGAGCTTCCAGGTGGCCAGCAGCAGCGGCGAATTCCACGGCGTGATGGCCGCCACTACGCCCAACGGCTCCTCACGAGTGAAATTAAACACGCCCGGCTTATCGATCGGAATTACGCGTCCTTCAATCTTGTCGGCCAGTCCGCCGTAATAGTAGAACCACTGCGGGATGTAGTTGAGCTGGGCGCGCATCTCGGCGATCAGTTTGCCGTTGTCGGTGGATTCAATCTCCGCCAGCCGTCCCGCTTCAGCCGCGATCAGATCTCCGAGCTTTCGTAGTAAAGCCCCGCGCGCCGTCGCCGTCAACCTTCGCCACTCGCCGCGAAATGCGCATTTCGCCGCGGCGATAGCCTGATCCACATCGGTCTTCGATCCGCGCGCAACCAGCGCCCACGGTTTCGCCGTATACGGATTCACGGTTTCGAACCATTCCCCGGAGGCGGGATCCGCCCACTTCCCGCCAATCAACATCTGATGCTTCTTCACGCCGACAAACCTCCGCTCAAATCACTGATGTCTTTCTGCTTCTCCAGCTCATCCACCATTTCCTCAATCACTCGCCAATTGCCGCAAGCCGATCGGAACCGCGCGCGAATCTGATCCGGAGTGGCGGGGATCACATCGTCGAGCGAGCTGCGCATGACGCCTCGTTTCGATTTCACAATCAACTCCGTACCTTGTAAGCCCGGATATGCGGCCGTGAACTTGGGATCGATTTCCAGCCTGGTAATGCCCGCCAGCCGGTTGATCTCCGGATCGTCCAGGGCATGATAATTCGATTCTTCGATGGCGCCCAGCACCAGCGTTGCCGCCACGCAATACTGGATGCTCATCTTGGCTTGCAGGATTCGCTCAAATGGACCGGCGTAATCGCATCCGGGATACTTCACCGCCGCTTCCGACGCCCTCACCACAATGGAATCGATATCGCCGGTGGGAAACTCGTATTGCATTGCCAAAGGCAGTGCTGCCTGGCAGGCGGTCTGCGCATAGTTACATGCGGGCGCGGGTTTGTAATACACCGAGAGAATCTCTAACGCGTCACCGGAAAACGGCTGAACACGCGCGATTGAATCCGATTTATTCAGCCCCGCAAAAAGTCCGGCGCGCCCATCCAGCGCGCTTTCCGAGGCGCGTGCTCCCAGCGCAGCCAGTTCCACCGCAGTCACCGCATTGCGCGCCGCGAATCCGGGATGAAAGAACATTTCCTCGCCCCCGCAGTAGGGCCATTCGTTGAGCCCGCCCGTTGCGTTGGCCGCGAATCCGAGCGCGCTCACCGTCGTGTCTTCGTCCAGCGCGAGCATTTGGCTCCCCGCCATCGCGCCCGCCAGCGGCCCCGTGATCCCGGTAGGACGAAAGCGCCGGATTATTTCCCGATCCATCAGCGCGCGTCCCACAGCCGCGCCGATCTCGTAGCCGCATACCGCGCCCAGGACGAAATCGCTTCCGCTCACCTTCTGCCGGCCGGCCAATGCCAGCAGCGTGGGAAAAATCACCACGCCCAGGTGGCTCACCGCGCCGGTATGCATGTCCTCGCGCACCAGGCCGTGCCCCAGCGTGGCGTTCGCAAACGCCGCTTCCGAGGGCGAAGTGCAGACCGGGGTTCCGATAACCATCGCGTGGCCGCTGGCCTGGCTCGCCATGCTTACGGCCTGGCATCCCCACGGCAAATCGCGCGCTTCATAGGCGCACGACAGAAAATCGAGTAGTCCGATTTTGACCTTGGCGACAACTTCGGGCGGCAGTCGATCGATGGTAACTCCGCGCGCGGCTCGCACCATCCGGCGCGAAAGACTCAACTCCAGCATTAAGGTATACGATAACGCTAAACTCCAGGGGTGAGCGACATCGGCCTCAGCCCCGCCCCGGCGTTCCCCGTCGCGACGCCCCCGGTTCGAACCTGGGCCATGTGGGTTCCCTCGGTAGCCATGATGCTATCGAGCCTGCTTTCGTACGTCGACCGCCAGGTGCTGGCGGTGCTCTCCCCGATGATCCTGCGCGATACCGGCTTAAGCGCGCAGGCCTACGCCGACGCTTTGTCGGCCTTCTCCATTTTCTACATGATCGGCAATCCGGTGTTCGGCTCGTTCCTGGATTTCGTCGGCCTGCGCAAAGGGATGTTCGCCGCCGTTTCGCTGCGCGCCATGGCCAGCACGGCGCACGCGTGGATGTCGGGATTCTGGGGATTCGCAATCGCGCGGAGCGTGCTCGGCTTCGGGGAAGGCTCGGCATTCCCCGCCGCACTTAAAGCGGCAGCCGAATCGTTGCCTCCGAACCGGCAATCGCGCGGAACCGCCATCGGATATAGCGGTGCATCGCTCGGCGCCATCATAACGCCGCTCATCGTCACCCCGATCGCCTTGCATTTCGGTTGGCGCGCGGCATTCCTGGTCACGGGTGCGATGGGCGCCGGCTGGCTGGTGTTCTGGTCCATCGTGGCACGGCCGCCCTATCTGGCCGAGCATCGCCGCTCAACTTTGAAAATCGGGTGGCCCAATTTCCTCGAGCGGCGCCTCTGGATCGTGGTGGCCAGCTTCGGACTCGGCGCCGTCGCCCTGGGCCTGGTGTCCTACATGAGCCCGCTGTACTTGAGCCGCGCGTTCAACCTGTCCCAGGCACAACTTGGAAAAATCCTCTGGATTCCTTTAGTGGGATGGGAAGCCGGGTACTTCTTCTGGGGTTGGATCGCGGACAAATTCGTAAGCCGGGGTCAGCGGCCCACCGGCTTGTTTATGATGCTCACGGTTCTGGCGCTACCGACGGCGCTGGTCACCGCCATCCATTCCTGGCCGGTGGTGCTGGCGCTGTTTTTCTGGGCCACGTTTATTGCGGACGGATTCGTGGTGCTCTCGCTACGCGTCGGCTCCCATTTGTACCCGCGCGATCAGACCGCCATGGTCGGCGGAATCGGATCGGGATCGTGGTCCGCCGTTCTCGCCGTTATTCTGCCGGTCTGGGGCCGCTGGTTCGATCTGAAATGGTATGGCGCGGTGTTCGTTACCGCCAGCCTGTTTCCGCTGCTCGGCACGGCGCTGTGGTTTTGGTTGAGCCGCCCAGAGGCTTTATGGCGGGAAGCCGCGTTACGCGCCGATTAAGAGCCTCTCAAGAAATGTCTCAGTTCTGCTGTGGCGCACGCACTCATGCCTGCCGGGTCGAGACTTATCTCGACACCCGGTCCTGCTTTCTACGAGTGTCCGCAAGAGTGCGGACACGGCACGCATGAGTGCGTGCGCCACGCCAATGGTTATCTGACAGGCGCTAAATTCCCATCTCCTTGAAAGTCTCACGTGCGATGCGGAAGCTGTCTACGGCCGCGGGAACGCCTACGTAGATGGCCACCTGCAGGAACACTTCCTGGATATCGTTCTTCGTCAACCCGTTGTTGATGGCGCCGCGCACGTGCGCTTTTATTTCATGCGGCCGGTTCAAGGCCGAAATCATGGCCAGATTCAGCATGCTGCGTGTTTTGCGATCCAGGCCTGGACGGCCCCAGCATTCGCCCCAACAATACGTCGTCACCAGCTCCTGCAGGGGCCAGTTGAAGTCGTCCGCCGTCTTAATCGCATTGTCCACATACTCGGCGCCCAGAACTTCGCGGCGGATCTTCAGGCCCTTCTCGAACATCTCTTTTTCCACTGAGTCTCCTTTATTCGGCCTGAACGGTTACGCCCGCCCAGCCCTCCATTACCTTAATCAATTCCGTCATGTCGGCGTCGACGCCCTGGCTGGCGGTTCCGATGGCCAGCATCTGCCGAACCGCGCTCCCCACCACCATCGGAACGCTCATGGCTTCGGCCTCTTCCATGCACAGCCGGACGTCTTTGTT
>Ga0181525_10003259_pt1 | contig 12934 bp, 10 predicted proteins | sample PEATcosm2014_Bin_48_FD_121100 | JGI IMG/M metagenome (GOLD analysis project Ga0181525, IMG submission 121100) | Peatland microbial communities from MTU Mesocosm Facility, Houghton, MI, USA - PEATcosm2014_Bin06_10_metaG | ecosystem: Environmental > Terrestrial > Soil > Wetlands > Peat | place... | reverse complement strand
TGCATCGATGATTTGCTGCAGAAGATTTTGCGAGAAATGTCCATTTTCCAGGCAACGCCGGTGTCCGGCCTGCGCAATGCGATTGCGGCGGGCTTCATCGCGAAGAAGCTCGTGACAAATTCGCGCGCATTCGTCGGCGTCAGACCAGAAAACCGCCTCGCTGCCTTCGACATAAAGTTGCTCGTGCTCGTCCGTACGCTGAGCGCAGAGAAGCGAGCCAATAGCCGGAATCTCCATGGAACGAGTCGTGTAGAGATCGCGATTGCCGGACGACAGGAGACCAAGGCAAATCTTCGCGTACTGGATCGCGAGGCAATACCTTTCATCGGCGAGGCCTTGCGTTTTGATCACCGTACGAAGCTTTTGCCAACGACCGGAACGCTCCCATCCATTACCGAATATGGACAAGGGAACGCCTAGATCGAGGAGTCGAGCAAGGAAGGAACCGCGGCCAGGCATCCATGTTCCGACAAAGGCGACCTCCGACTGCCAGATTCGGCGATCCTCACGGGATTCCGGGCGCGGCACGTGAAACGATTCATCCGCGACCATGAACGTTCGCATCACACGCCGCGCGCCCATTGCTTTCGCTTCGGCAACGTTCTCCCGCCTGACGACCGCAACCAGATCGTAGAAGGGAATTGCGGCTCGGTAGAGCGCGTATCGCATCCGGTCTCGACGCCCGAAGGGGTCGTCGTGATTGAAATTCACGACTTTGCACCCACGCTTTTGAAGAGCGCGTATGAGGCCGGGACCCACCAGACTGCCACCGTCAATGAATGCGAAATCGTATTGTTCGTGCTCGATCGCATTCAGTATTCGCACGCGCACCAAACCCGAGAGGATGCGTGGGTGAACTTTCCATTCGAGCACATCGATAAAGTTCATTGCGGGCAGCAAGCGCCGCGGATCAATAGGACGGACCGCGTGACCCATCCGCCGAAGCGCACGTACGCGGTGTCCGCCCGTTCCGGATTCGGTGCCTATGTAGAGGAACTTCATGCCCGACTCGATATGGCCGAAGGTTCGCAGGCACGAAGTCCATGAAAGAGCCTGCTAGAGATGGCAACGGACAAATACAGTATTGCTCCTTCCTGGAGTCCCATCGCGGCCACGGTTCCATTTGGTCCGCTCCAGTTGGCGGCGCAGAAAACGACAAGCAGGCATAACGCCGAAACGATCAGATAGGAAAAACCCAAGCGCGTATGGCGGTTTATCGACTGAAGAAATACGCGAGGGACGTGCGCAAGTCCACCGATCAGGGTCACAACGGCAAATAGCACGTAGAGTTGGGCGTCGAAGCCGATTTTGCCTTGTGTCCAAACGGAAAGGATGATCGGGGCAGCCGGGATCATCGCCAGGGCTGCAGCCGCGCTTATTGCGGCCCCCGCGAGCGCACTTTTTTTGTACATGGACCAAAGCGCCTCGACATTGCCGGAGCCGTACACGCGGGAAAATTCAGCACCAATCGCGTGACTGAATGTTGCCGCTGCCTGCAGTACGAGTCGGGATAAAGTGCGGTACGTATTGAATGTGGCTAGTACGATTGGCCCGAAGTAGGAGCCCACGATCAAAGTGACCGCCTGGATGCTTAGGCCGTTACCGAGAGGAAACGCCAAATAGGCAACGCCCGGACGGATCAGCGACCGGATTTCCTGACTACTTGCCTTTTTCAAGCTCCAACGCAGGTCCGTAAAGTTTCGCTGGCAATACCGCGCGATCCAGAGGGTGCCGGCAAGGCGTGCGGCGAGCAAACCCAATGCAACCGAGGTGAAACGGCCGCCGAAACCTAGGCCCGCTCCGAGCCCCAGGAGTTCCAGGATGCGAACGACGTTGTTGAGAAGAATGCCTTGCGCGTAGCGTCCGTAAGCCCTGAAACCTGCGTCAAAGAGACCACCGAAGAAGCCAATCATGGTCGTAAGAACAAGTACCCAGAGTGCCGCCGCGCCGTCGCTGTCGAGCAGGGATCTTGGCAGTAAAAGCATTGCCGCCCCAAAAAGCGAAGTAACGATCAAGGTCGCCGCAAGCACGAGCGCAAAGGCGCTCTGAAAAACGCGATCGGCTCCAACCGTGTCTCCCGCAGCGCGCAGGATGGTGATTCGATTGCCGGCAACCGGGACGATTCCGCCGTCGCTCATCGCGAAGTAAGTGGGAATTGCGGACAGCATCACCCACTTGCCGTAGCGCGCCGCGTCCCACGCATGGAGAAAGAGGGGGAGGGAGACAAGCTGGACCAACGCCGATACGGCTTGGCCGAACAGGTTTGCGCCGGTGCCCGCAAGAATTCGCCCGCGAAGGCCGCTTAGATTTGCCGCGAATGCATTCAAGCGAAACTACCGAAGACGCGCTGTGCCGTCGCCGGTGAGACGCCAGTCCGCAGCGCGGAAATGAATCCTGCATGCAATTCGAAGGCACGAGCTGCGTTCGGATCGAGCGTGGATACTCGGACCAGCATCCCGTCAGGAATCAAGCCGCGCATGGAGTAGCGCGCACGCGCCCATCGGCGTGCCGCTTCATTGACTACTGCCTCCGTACCTACGGTGGTCCAGTACGTAACCGGTTCCATTCTGGAACCGCGCCGCGTTTCCAACTGAACAACGTCGAATTCCCTCGCCCCGAGGCCAAGCTTCGCAATTCTTTTCCCTGAGATCTGAAATCCCTGCGAGGAATAACAAGCTTCCGGTAGATGTGCGAGCGTCGTTCGGTCCGCCTGGTCGGCACCGTAGGCAATAACCAACATCAGTCGATCCGTCGTAATGGGTCGTGTATACGTTCGCGTCAGGATGCTGTTGTAGAGCCTGTTCAATCGCTCTTGCACGTCTGGAGCCGGCAGAATCGGGGCGATGGCGCGATCGATGACCCAATCGCCAAGGCGTTGCGGAATATCCTCTTCCAGATTCAAGGGAGGAATTTCATCGACAAGCCGCCTGGAAGGCGTTGCAGCCGTGCCGATACCGGCAACGACCATCATTCCCAGTCCTGCAACCACGGTCCGCCTATCAATTTTCGCCATGATCAGGGGAATTCAAGCTTGCTGAAGGTGATGGTTGAGGAAAGATGCGCTTAAGAACCTGGTCCAAGCCTGCAAGCATCAAAAAGGCAACCAGGAAGAGGACGAATCCTGCAAATTCATGAAGGAAGCCCTGACCCGCTTCGTCACCAAAGTAGTACGTGATCAGTGTCAAAGTGAGTACACGAACCACATTCGTCGCGATAGCCGTCGGCGCGATTGCCGCGACGATAAGAAACGAGTGCCAAGGTCTGCGCTTGGCCGTAAGGTATAAGTAAAGCAGTCCAACTGCCAAGAGCGATACCAGGGAATTCATGCCAGAACACGCATCGGCGAGCAACAAGCTGTATGGTCCCACCCGGAGCGTCACGCCATCACGAGCGACCGGATATCCTCCCATGTGCAGGATGGACTCGGCCGCATAGGACACCCATTCCTTTAGGTCCGACGTCGCCACAAACAAAATCGGCGCGGGAAGCGGGATCGCGAGCAGCAGGAACAACAAGGAAAAGGCACACCTCCGAAGCAAGCGGACACCACCCATCAGGTACAAGGCGCCGCCCAAAATCGGCGCCAACGCGGCAAATTCAAGGTAACCCGCCTTCAGGCGCACACCGAGAAGATACGCAACCAGACCCAAGGCGATTGCAGTGGCCGATTTAACTCCGTTGCCTTGCCCCCTCGCCAGGACGATCGCCGCCCGCTCGCGCCACAGGAGCCATAGCGAAATGAGGAGCAGCAGCGGTCCGTATTCGAACTCCGGCTGCTGCCACAGACTCTCGGCGAAGCGGTACGAAGTTGTACCGAGCAACGAAAAAAAACCAAGAACCAAGGGCCACCATCGTGCCCAGAAAATGCGCACGGGAGTGCCAAGCACCAAATCCTTACGCGCGCTCGGCGAGCTGATTTCGGAGTCCACGTCGAGGACGCGCGGGCCTGATAAAGAAGGGTGGGTGGACATGGCGGACCAACGGCTGCATTCAGCCTAGGTGCCGGTCGCAAGCTCGGCTGACGACACGAGATGCATCGGTACCTTTTTGTTCCGAACAGTTGGAATTGTCGCCAGCACCGGAACACGCAATACCTGGACGACGTCCTCACTGCTACGCAGCCGGGGTTTGCGTAGCTCGAGCGCCAAGGCAAGGAACATTCCGAGCGACAGCCCAAGGGCAAGCCCAATCGCGGTATTCACCATTGTGTGCGGGCCTGATTTCGTTACAGGTGGCAGCGCCTCGCTCAGGATTGCTACGTTTGTCTGCTGGACCTGGCTTTCCAAGCTCGTTGATGAGAGGTGCTGCAAAACAAGGTCGTAGGCCTTTTGCGCCGAATCGACGTCGTTCTTGAGTACCGCGGCTTCGTCGCGAATTGCGCGCAGCTCGAGCACGTGCTTCTTCTGCGCTTCCAGCGTCGCACGAACTTGTCGCTCTTTATCCTGCGCAACCGAACTGGACCCCCCCACGCTGGTCGCTACCCGTTGGATCTCGGCATCGAGCTTTTCCTTGAGCGTGCTCAATTCCGCCTGAGCGCTGATGTACTCCGGGTGATTCTTTCCGAGTTTTCGTGCTTGCTCGTCAAGCTTGGCCTCTGCCCGTGCCACGTCGCCACGCAACTGCGAGACGAGGGGATTTTGCAGAACATCGGGTGAGCTGCCCATCTGCCCACGAGCCTCGTCGCGGCGTGATTTCGATTCGGCCGACTGCCCCTGCGCAGTGATCAGCTGCGAACTGAGTTCGTTCAGCCGGTTCGTCTCGACGTCGATATGTTCGTCGGTCGGGATGACGATTCCCTTTTGACGTTGGAACTCCGAAAGGCGAGTCTGCGCTTGCTCGAGCAAGTCGCGCGCCTGCGAGGTCCTGGCATCGAACCAGACTTTGAAATCGCGAGCCGGGTCCGCCTTCAACTCGACATTCGTGTCGACGTAGGCCTTTGCCCACGCGTTTGCAACGGTAGCGGCATAGGTGGGACTGGGACTCGAGAACTTGACGGACAACACGTTGCTCATTCGGGAGGGCCGTACTTCGAGCCCTTTGCGCAATGCGTCCATGTAATACTGTTCTATCGTTCCGCCCGCACCTTCGTCGTGCCATTGCCGCACGGACGCGGGATTCGTATCAAGTCCAAGTGCGCGCACGACCTTTCGCGTCACGCGGTCGCTGGAAATGATGTCGGCTTGCGTTGCGACATATCCTGGCGAGATCAGCTGGGGCGTCTGCATTTGCCCCATCACGGGATCCGATTCGCGGAAATCAAGCAGGACGTCGGCCGACGCCGTGTACATCACCGGGAGTACCAGCCTGGAAAAGGCAAATGCTCCTGCACCGAATAGGATGCACAGCGACCAGACCAGCCAATGACGTGCCCGCAATATGCTTACCAAGCGTCCCCACGAAAGTCTCATCGTGGCCGCTTCACCCGCGTCCGTGCTCGAATTTCGGCGGTTCGCCGACCTTCTTTCCTGCGATGGGTTGGGCGCGCCTCGGCGCGGGGGTCGCTGCAGCATTGGATGCCAAGAGGGCGAAGTTGCGGTGGCCGACCTCGGCCATAGGGGAAAAGCGCCCCATTGTCCGTTACGTACGTGTCTGGTTTTTGACAAGTCACGAACGTGGCTCGTTACCAGTAACTCCAGTCCTGGCGGCTGACTACCCAAACGGCGAGCGCGAGGTTGGTGGTCGCGTGCGCCAGTACCGGGTACCAAAGATTGCCCGTGCGCCGGTACAGGAGCGCGTAGACAATTCCGGCCACGAAAGCGGCCGCCCATAGGTCGTGACCGAGGCAAAACACGACGGAGCTGACCAGAACGCTCAGCCAGGACGTCCGTTCCGGGGCGAGGGCGAGGAAATCGCGCTGGTCAATCCAGCGCATGAGAAACGAGCGCCAGAAAAGCTCCTCCATGACGGGAACCACCAATACCGCGCCCATCGTCCGAACGACGATCAGTTCCCAGCGCAGATCTCCTTGAGCGTCGACGGGAACGAAGTTCGCTGACGAGCCGCCCATTCGCAGCCAATTGGGCATCGGCAGGATCCAGAGGAAAAAGACGGCGATCCCAAGGAGCAAGGTCCAAAGTAGCGCTGAGGCCGGTCGTGGGGGGTCACGCAATTCCACATAGGAGTGCCGCCAGGCCAGCAGCGCGACGGCGGCCAGCGCCGCTTGCAGCGCGTAAAGCCAACGCAGATCAATGATCGCGAGCGAAGGCGCGTCTCCATTGAAGACGCTGCGCAGGGCCAACACCGCTACGAAGGTCAGAAACGGTACGGCCCTCGCGGTTGCTTGCATTGGTCCGGAAGTACTATCGGAATCGAATTTCACGGCGTCTGTAATGGGTCGGACACGATATTGCAATGATTCGGGGAGAAAATTTTTCCCCAGAGAAGTTCGCCATCGTGGGCGAAACTTTTCAGTATTTCAATTTCACATTACAAACTGGTGAAGATCTGATTTAACTGAAGCCTGCGCTTGATTTCGTCCGGTGTCCGCCCGCGGGACGCGTTTACTCGGAGTGGAATCTGATGCGCAAGTTCAGACCGTAATCGCGTCCGCCTGTCAAGAAACGGTTCGATTCTTTTTTGTAGGGTTCCACGCGATTTATTAGCTCTTTCGGATCATGGATGCAATGGGGGTTTTGATGAAATCGATGGGTGGGTTCGGTGTGGGGCGCCCCCTTTTGGCGTCATGTTCCGTAACGTTCCTCCTGGTTTGCGGTCTTGGCGCCTCGGGGGTTGCCTCGGCAGTGCAGTCCAGGGACTACGAATCGTTTTCGATGCAGGCAAAACCGCAGAGCGGTTGGTCGCCCGTGGAGGAGGCCTTCGGGAGCGGCGAGAACCCGCGAGCGTTGCTGCCCGTGGAAGACGCCGAACGCGATCCGGGCAGTTGGGCGTCGATGACGGGTGATCCGCGCGCAGTCGACGATGCGGAAACGGGCCACCCGGACCATCGCAGAATCGGCGGCTTCGGTGACGGCAATTGGTTTGAGGACGCCGGCCGCTGGGACAACCGCCGCGTCGTGACGAGTTCCGTTCCGGAAGTCAAAAGCTCAGTGCTGATGCTGGTTGGGATCGCTGCACTTGCGATCGGCTTGAATCGGCGCAAGCGTTATCGCGTCGCCGCGCGGTAGAAAATTTCGCGGCGCGCGCCGCTGCATTTCAGAAGCCGGTCACAAAGCACTCCTACCCTGCGTCTTTCGCCGTTCCGATTGGGAGCCGCCTGCAAAGGCGGAAGGCTCGGAAGGCGAACTCTGCTAGGTGGTGTCGGCTGAAATGATCCTGGGTGCACCTTCCATTGCCGTCTCGCGCGGCCACGTTTCCTTTGGCGGATTCGTGCGGGTCGTGCTTGATCCCGCGCTGATCGTGCTGTGCCTGGTCGCAAGCTGCATTGCAGCGCGCTCCGGATTCGGTGCGTCCGAGCTCGTGCTGGGCGTGATCGCGTTTTCCCTGACGTTCCCATCTGAGGTTTCCCTGCACAAGCTGCAGCAGAATCTGCTGGGAACGATTTTCGTGAACTGGGCCCTGCTGGTCGCATTGCTGTGCTTTTTTGGATACGCAACGCACTTTCTGTGGGAGTTCAACCCGCGGATGCTCGAATACTGGGCGATCGGTACACCAATCGTGCTGTACGGCGCACATCGGGCGATCCCGTTTCTCCTGCCGCAGTTGCTGGCGATCGATGGCTACCGCAGCGCTGTTGTCATCGCGGCGAACGATGTCGGCCAGCGCATGGCACGCAATCTCGTGGATCACCCGGCGCTAGGTTTTCGCTTTTTGGGGTTTTTCGACGATGAGCCGGATTCTGCACAAGCGGAGGGCGCTGAGGCTCCGGTGGGTACGCAAGCACCCGAGCAGAATGCGGCGATTCGCGACCTTGCGGTATTGGGTGCCGTAGATGCCGCCGCGGAATTCGTCAAGACCAATCGCGTCGAAGCGGTCTTCATCGCCTTGCCGATGGCTGCCCAGCCGCGACTTCTCAAGCTACTGGACGAAATCAAGGATACGACCGCTTCCGTGTACTTCGTGCCGGATATCTTCATCACCGACCTCATCAACGCGCGGATCGATGATGTCAATGGAATGCCGGTACTGGCGGTATGCGAGTCACCCATCATCGGATTGAATGCGTTGATCAAGCGTGCGTTTGACCTTGTCATCGGGTCGTTGGCCGTTGTCGCGCTTGCTCCGGTGATGGCGTTGATCGCCATTGGCGTGAAGTGGGGTTCCCCTGGTCCGATCATTTTCCGCCAGCGGCGCTACGGCTTGGACGGACGCCAGATCGTCGTTTGGAAATTCCGGTCCATGACCGTATCGGAAGACGGCGCCGTCGTTTTGCAGGCCACGCGCGGCGATCACCGGTTTACGGCCCTTGGCGCGTTCCTGCGACGGACCTCACTCGACGAACTGCCGCAACTCTTCAATGTCATTGCGGGATCGATGAGCCTGGTAGGACCGCGGCCCCATGCGATCGCCCACAATGAGCAATATCGAGGATTGATCAAAGGGTACATGGTGCGCCACAAGGTCAAGCCCGGCATAACGGGTTGGGCGCAAGTCAATGGATTGCGCGGCGAGACGGATTCCGTGGAAAAGATGCGCCGGCGCATCGAGCACGATATCGAGTACCTGAGGCGGTGGTCCCTGGGATTTGATTTTCTGATCCTATGCAAGACCGCCATCATCGTGTTTCGCCGAACCAATGCTTATTGACCGCGAAGCGCCGAAGACGATGCGCTCCGAATCCGCCTTTCCGGCTGCGACCGCGGCGATGGCTTCTCAGAACCTGTCGCAGACCGATTCCACGATGTTCCTGGCGGCTGTAGCCGATTCGATCGGGGTGCGCCGCCGGTTTCAGTTTTTTTCCTGGGCACAATTGCACCTGCAGGCGCTGCTGCCGCACGGAGTCCTCGTATGCGGTGTTCCGCGCGGCTCGGGAACCGGAATGTTCTTCGATTATTTCCACAACCTGCCTTTGCCCACCTCGGTTCTAGCTTCGCTTTGTCACCCTCGCGACGGTGTTGCCGTGGCAATGCTCGAGGCTTGGCGCGACCGCGGAGCCGATCCGATGCTCATCGCTGCAGGCAACCCGGCGACAGCGGCCTTGCGCGACCGTCTCCACGATATGGGTCTCGGAACGACACTCGCACACGGCGTGCCCTTTGAGCAATCGAGCGTCGGCGCGTCGGGTTTCTTCGCCTTTGTTTCCTTGCGCGATACGCCCGGGGCGCGCGAGATGACGGTCGCGAGTTTTGTGGTTCCACAACTTTTCAGCACGTACTGCCGAGCCCTGGCACGGGACAGGGCACCGATCAGCGTTGTGGACTCCGCGAGTGACAGCGCGCTCAGCGAACGTGAGGTCGAGATCCTGCATTGGGTCCGCGAAGGCAAGAGCAATCACGAAATCGGCATGGTGCTCTCGATCAGCCCTCTCACCGTCAAGAATCACATCCAGCGCATCCTGCGCAAGCTCCAGGCCAACAACCGCACGCAGGCCGTCACCAAGGCGATCTCCATGCGCCTGTTGCGGACCGGGCTTGCCGGCGAAAGCGTACCGGCGCAATAGGTTCCGGGGCGTGGCACCGCGAGCCGGGTCGCGCTTTCCGGCGTCCTAGGGCTGTTCGAAGTCCTCGGTTGCGACTTTGCGCGCACACCAGTTCCGCCACATGTCCCGGTAGGCTGCTTCCAGATCCTTCGTTACATGCGTCTCGTCCAGAAGAACGGAACCGCGCATTTCGTCGCGCAGACTCGCACGCAGGTTCGCCCGGTGAGCCGCGTTCTTGGCCAGCGCCAGGATCGCCTGCGCGTAGCCTTGTTCATCGCTTGCCACCCACTCCGGATGGCCGACGGCATTCAGCAGTGTCGCTCCCATGCGGGAAGCGAAATGATTGCCGGCGAGGCTGACGACAGGCACGCCCATCCATAGTGCTTCGCAGGTCGTCGTCACGCCGCCATAGGGAAACGTATCGAGGGCGATGTCGATGTCGCCATACGACTCCAGGTGATCGCGATCGGAACGCGTTCTGGTGCGCAGTTGCAGGCGCTCGGCAGGCACGCCATTGTCGTGGAATTGGGCAAGAATGCGCAATCGTGCCGCCTCGTCCCGAAAGGCGTTGTCCTTGAGGAGCAGGGAAAAATTGGCATTGGTGCGCAGGAGGGCGGCCCAAATGCGAACAATCTGCCCGGAAACCTTCGCAAGATTGTTGAACGACCCCAATACGATCTCGTCGCTTGCCTCGGGATTGCTGCGCTTGGGCGCAGGAGCATGGGAGGGAGGCCGATAACAACTGAAGACTTCGGGCAGCAAATAGAGCGGCTCGCCGTCCTTGCTCGCGCAAGCACCTTGGGCAAGCAAACCGGGACTCGCACGGGAATCGGACAGGCGGTAATCGATCTCGCTCAAGCCGGTGCCCAACGGGTAGCCGATCCAGCTGATTTGAATCGGTGCGGGCTTGCGCGCAAAAGCCTGCGTGCGGTTGTATTCGGAGTGCCCGGCCAGATCGACCAGGATATCCACGCCGTCGGCTTGTATCCGACCTGCAAATTCCTCGTCGGACCATGGGCTGCAGTCCCGCCAATTGTCTGCGAGATTGCGCAGGCGGCGCGTGACTTGATCGCTTCTGGTGGAAGTGAAATAGCAGAAAACTTCGATGCTCGCTCGATCGTGGTTGGCAAGTATGGGTTCGATGAAATAGGCAACCGAATGGTTCCGAAAATCTCCCGAGACGTAGCCAATCTTCAGACGACGATCGGGCTGGGGCGAGTTCGTGTGCTCGGTTTTGGCCGGTTTCCAAGCGTGGCGGCCTGCCAGTCTTCGGTGCTCGTTCCAAACTTCCGGACCGTTTCCGGGGTCCGAATACAAGAGGCTCATCAGCAGGACGGACGCGATCTCGGCGTTTTCTGGTTCTAGTGTCAACGCCTTGCGGAAACTTGCGGCAGCCGCGAGCGCGTCGCCCTGGCAAATGCGGGCGTTCCCGATCCGGCGATCGATGTAACCGGGGCCTGGTCCCTGCCACGCGGAAGATGTTGCCTCCGGGTCGGGCGAAGCAGCGTTGGCGCGCTTGACCTTCTCATAGCACTCGATCGCCGCTTCATATCGGCTGAGTGCTTCCAGCGCGCGTGCGCGATTGAAATGCAGCGCAAGGTAGTCTGGCCGCAGTTCCAGCGAACGGTCGAAGCTGGCGAGTGCTTTCTCCGGTTCGTGCAGATCCAGGAGCGCATTGCCCAGGTTGACATGCGCCTCGAAGAGCTTTGCATCCAGGGCGATTGCGGCACGGTAGCGATCCGCCGCTTCGCCCATTTTTCCGGCCGCTTGCGCCCGTGTACCGTCGTCGAACAGCGCACGTGCCGTCGCGCCCCGGGGAAGCTGCGCGGGGCGCATGCAGCAAAGCTTGAATTTGCGCGCGCTTCCACAGGGGCAGGGATCATTGCGCCCGGACTTTGCGCTCATGCGGCGAGTCTAGAAGGTGTATCCAAGGCTGGCTTCGGCCCGCCAGGTGCCTTCGCGCGTGATCGGGCCGGTGACGCCATGGCCGCCATCGCGCAGTGCTTTCGCAATGTCCAGGTCCATGTGCAGGCCGTACCATTTCTGTGCATGGACTCCAACGCCGGTCGAGGCGATCGTCTCGATCGAGATCTGGGGGCCGGCAGGATCGACAAGGCGAATCTGGCCGCCGTCGAAGAAGCCGCAGAGGTACACGCTGCGGTCGCCGCTGGCAGGAGGGTGACCCAGGGGAAACAATCGCGCCTCAATCGTCGCGTTGGCGCCTCGGTCGCCGCTGATTTCCGACTCACGATAGCCGCGCACCGTGTCGGCCCCGCCTGTCAGGAACTGTTCGTTGGGAATCAGCGGATCGACGGTCCATTGACCAACGAGGTGGGTGTAGGCGCCCCAATGCTGCGATAGGGACCGCTCGAGCGCACCCTCGAATTTCCACTCGACGAAGCTCGCACCGCCAAGCACCCGACGGCTCTGGAACTTCGCGTCGGTATTGCCGAACACGTCCCGGGGCGCCGTCACGAGACCGAGCGACGCGCTTGAGGTTCCGCTGGATGTGAGGCTCGTGAACGAATACATCAGCGACAGCGGGTAGTAGGTGATCGGGGGCAGTACGGTGAGGGAAGACGTTTGCGCACTGACGTCGGTCTGGGCGAAATCCTTTCGGTCCAGACCCAGCGTGACCGAATGGAAATAGACGTAGTCCGGAGCAGGCGGGGCCAACAAGGGCATGATCCAGCGAACGCCTGCGATCTTTGCATTGCCAAGGATCGTGGAGCTGCCGACGACCGCCACATTGCTGTTCGAGCGGATTGCATAGGCGGAGATGACATCGTCGGATTGGGCAAAGCGCCACAGGTAGGTCGCGTACAGGACATTCGTTTCACTCGGCTTTTGCGGCGCCACCTGGTAGTTGAGCGCGATGCTGTGCTCCTGCTGCCACAGGTTGTCGTAGTGGATGGACGCGCTGGCCCGATCGGCCACCGTGAACGGAGAGGCATGATTGTCGTCCTCGATGTCGCCGTGCAGGGGCAGGGTGTCCTTGACCGAAAGATTCACGTCCACCGTTCCCGGCGTCTTCCCCGGGGTGAGAATTGGCGAGATCTGCCGGTCCGGGAACTTGTTGACGTGAGAGAGTTCCTGCTGCATTTCGGTGAAATCGGGGACTGAGCCGCCGGCGAGTTCCGGCACGCTCTTGCGAATCTCACCGGGCTCGAAATAGCGCTCGCCGGTCACCCGCAGCTGGCCGACCTTGCCTTCGAGCACATGCAATCGGATCACACCACCCGTCACGCGCTGCTCGGGAATGTCGACGAAAACCGTTTGGTATCCGGACTTCTGATAGGCGTCCTCGAGCGCCTTGCGAGCGCCTTCCACGTCCGAGAAATGCCGCTTGGGACCCAGGAAGGGCGTGACGATCCTCTCGATCTGGCGCGTCGACAGGAC
>Ga0181525_10003258_pt1 | contig 12937 bp, 11 predicted proteins | sample PEATcosm2014_Bin_48_FD_121100 | JGI IMG/M metagenome (GOLD analysis project Ga0181525, IMG submission 121100) | Peatland microbial communities from MTU Mesocosm Facility, Houghton, MI, USA - PEATcosm2014_Bin06_10_metaG | ecosystem: Environmental > Terrestrial > Soil > Wetlands > Peat | place... | reverse complement strand
TCGGCACGGGTTTGGAGGAACACGCGAATTACGCCGTGGATTTCATCCGCGCGACGCAGTGGATCAAGGAAAATCTGCCGCACGCGAAAGTCAGCGGCGGCATCAGCAACATTTCGTTTTCGTTCCGCGGCAACAACGCCGTGCGCGAGGCGATGCACAGCGCGTTCTTGTATCACGCCATCAAGGCTGGGCTTGACATGGGCATCGTCAACGCCGGAATGCTCGAAGTTTATGAGGAAGTTCCGAAAGAACTTTTGGGACTGGTCGAAGACGTTTTGCTGAATCGCCGCGACGACGCGACCGAGCGCCTTATCAAATTCGCCGAGTCGGTGAAGCAAAAGGGCAAAGCCGCCATCGTCGAGGATGCGTGGCGCGGCGGCACGGTCGAGGAACGCCTCTCGCACGCGCTCGTGAAGGGCATCGTGGATTTCATTGACGCCGACACCGAGGAAGCGCGCCAGAAATACGTCAAGCCACTGCTCGTCATCGAAGGCCCGCTCATGGGCGGCATGAATGTCGTCGGCGATTTGTTCGGCTCGGGCAAGATGTTTTTGCCGCAAGTTGTCAAATCCGCGCGCGTGATGAAAAAAGCCGTCGCCTATCTGCAGCCGTTTCTGGAGGCCGAGAAATCCGCCGGCGCCGCGAAGACGCAGGGGAAAATTCTGCTGGCGACCGTCAAAGGCGACGTTCACGACATCGGCAAGAACATCGTAGGCGTCGTGCTGCGCTGCAACAATTACGAGATCATTGACCTCGGCGTCATGGTGCCGTGCGAAAAGATTTTGCAGACGGCGATTGACGAGAAGGTGGACATCATTGGACTAAGCGGACTGATCACGCCGTCGCTGGACGAAATGGTCCACGTCGCGCGCGAGATGGAACGCAAAGGCCTGACGCTGCCGCTGCTCATCGGCGGCGCGACGACCAGCAAGGCGCACACGGCCGTGAAAATCGCGCCGAATTTCAATCAGCCTGTCGTCCACGTCCTCGACGCAAGCCGCGCCGTGCCGGTAGCGAGCAATCTGATCAGCGCGGAACATAAACCGAAGTTCGCCGCGCAAATCCGCGAGGAATACGACCGCGTTCGCGCAACGCACAGCAGCCAAACGGCGAAGCTGCTGTCCCTCGAAGCTGCGCGCAAGAACGCGCCGAAACTGAAGTTTGATGATTTGGCGAAGCCTGAATTTATCGGCACCAAAACAATTGAGCCTGCGCTTGCCGAACTCGTTCCGTTCATTGACTGGTCGCCGTTTTTTCACACTTGGGAACTGCGCGGCGTCTATCCGAAAATTCTCCAGCACGAAAAACATGGCGAAGAAGCACGAAAACTTTTTGCCGACGCGCAGATTCTTCTTGAAGAAATCGTCAGCAAGAAATTGATCCAGCCGAAAGCGGTTTATGGGTTTTTCCCGGCGAACCGAATTGGCGACGACGTTGAACTTTACACCGACGAATCGCACTCGAAGGTTTTGACGACGTTCCGTTTCCTACGCCAGCAAATCGAGAAAGGCGACGGCACGCCGAATTTTTCTCTCGCAGATTTTATCGCGCCAAAAGGTTCGCCGGATTTCATCGGCGGCTTTGCAGTCACGAGCGGCCACAACCTGAAAGAACTCGTTGAAAAATTTAAAGCTGACCACGACGATTACAACGCCATTATGGCCGAGGCGCTCGCAGACAGACTTGCGGAGGCATTCGCCGAATTTTTACACAAACGCGCCCGCGACGAATGGGGCTTTGGCAAAGTTGAGAATTTAAAACCTGAAGATTTAATCGAGGAAAAATATCGCGGCATCCGTCCTGCGGCGGGTTATCCGGCGTGTCCCGACCACACTGAAAAAGAAATTCTCTGGAAACTGCTCGACGTGGAAAAGAATGCGGGCATCAAGCTGACGGAAAGTTTTGCGATGTGGCCGGGCAGCTCGGTGAGCGGACTTTATTTCGCGCACCCGGAATCAAAATACTTCGCCGTCGGCAAGCTCGGTCGCGACCAGTTGCTCGATTACCATTTGCGGAAAGGAATGACGTTGCAGGAAGTCGAACGCTGGCTCGGCCCTTGGTTAAATTACGATCCGGCGAAATCAGAAAAAGTTTCCTGCGCCTGCGGCATTTCGCATTGATCGCAAATCGCGGAACGAATTTTCTTTATACACCCGCGACGAAGCGGAACACTCAATTCAATGCCGGAAACCAAACGCCCTTGGAATTTCAGCCGCCGCGAACGCATCTGGCTGGCGGTCGCACTTTGCGTGCTTGTCATTTTCGGAATCTATCTGGAGCGGCGCACGGCGTTGCGGCGGATTCCAATGACGGATTTGGGCGTCTTTGCCGTGGCGTCTGAAGCGGTTTGGAGCGGACAAAATCCTTATCTGATCACCGACTGGCACGGCTGGCACTATCAATATCCGCCGACGCTGGCGATTTTATTTCTGCCGCTGGCCGAGCCTGTCCCGAAAGGTTTGCCCGTTCTGAAGCCCGGTGAACAATACACGGAATCCAACACGCCGTGGGGCTATGAAATCAGCGGACATCCCGGCTACGGACACGGCAGTTATTATTATGGAGTGAAAGATCAGAACCGGCGTTTCGTCTGGATCACGGCGGCCTGGTATTTGTTGAGCGTCGCGTTCGTGATTTTTTCCGCACACGCGCTGGCGTGCGCACTGGAAAGTTCCGGCCTGAGATCGCTGCCGCCGGATGGGAACGCGGAACGACGACGCTGGTGGAAACTACGCCTGCTGCCCCTGCTCGTTTGCGTCGGTTCGCTGAGCCGGGATTTGTCGCGCGGTCAGGTGGACTTGCTGATGCTGGCCATGATTGCGCTTGGAATTTATCTGGCGGCGAACAAACGTAATTTCAAATCCGGCCTTTGCCTTGCATTTCCGGCCACGGTAAAAATGTGCCCGCCATTTCTGCTCCTCTATCCGTTCTGGCGGCGTCAATGGCGGATGGCGGCGGGCGTGGTCATTGGACTTTTTTTCTTTTTGATCATTCTTCCCGGAATCACTTTGGGACCGGCGCGAACCATTGAACTGTATCAAGTGTGGATTCAAGTTCTCGCAAAACCGGCTCTCGGTCACGGCAGCGACACCTCGCGGCTCAACGAACTGACCGGCATGACCAGCACGGACAATCAATCCCTGCTCGCGGCCATCCACAACTGGCGTTATTTCTCGCTGCCGCGAAACGAACGTCCGCAGGAAGCCGCGCCGTGGGAACGCGATTTGGTTTATGTCATCGGCGCGGCGATGCTGGCAGGAATTTTTTTTGCGGCTGGATTTCGACGGCAGGACTCGCGACGGGACATGGTTGTTTTTGCCGGCCTTTTGATCGGTCTCGCGTTCGTCGTCAGCCCCATCGTCCATAATTTTTATCATCTGCTGATGCTGCCGCTGGTCGCGGCGCTGCTTGACAAAGGGCTGGTGCAAAAGCCGGGGGACGCGGCGGATTGGAAATTGATTTTGCCGGTGTCTGTTTTCATGCTGGTTGATTTGATGGCGTTGATGCCAAACATCAGCCCGACGCTGAAGGATTTGGGCGCGCCGCTGTTGAGCCTAATTTTCCTGATGGGCGCCGGGACGATGGTTTTGATCAGACAAAAGGAAAATCAACTGGCTTATTAGAGCGGTTTAATAAATTCCGGGTTTTGGAAATCCGGCATGAAACTGCCGCAAGGTTTTGGACTGCGGTGGCGGAGCGCAGCGCCATACCGCTTTCGGGCGGACGAAACACTTTTCGATTGATACGAGATGGCCGCGCGCGCGAAAGCGGTATGGCGCTGCGCTTCCCGCCGCAGTCCAAGACGCTGGCGCGCAGCCCGCTTGCCTTAAACCACAGCGGCCACAGTTTTTCTGAAACATCCCTAATCACCGGCCTTCGCGCTGAAAACGATTCGGCGCGCCGAAGGCGGAAGCTGAATCGCGAAGAAATGTAAACTCACTGCGCCGCCAGTTTTCATTTTCGCCGGGATGAACGACAAGAATTCCATTCGGTTTATTCAAGCAGGCCGCGAAGCCCGGAAAATAATCCGGGTAACGGCGGTAATTTTTGAAATCATAAATCCCGGCGAACCCGTCATTTGTCGGAATGCCCGCCGCGCGCAGTTCCGCCAGCATCCGCGCGCCAAATCGTCCGATGAAGGCAGCCTTGAGCCATGGCAAATTATTATGCCGGAGATTTTTCAGCGGCTTGCAGGTGTTGCGGACGTAAGGCCTGTTTTCCGCAGGCAGGCTTGAAACAAATTCAATCAATCCTTCCCGAACGCCGGGTAATTGATGCGCGTGCAGATGGCCGTCAATGTAATCCGGCGGCCTGCCGCATTTTTTCAGAAACAATTCATATTGCGCGGAAAGTTCCGAATGAATTTGCTTTGCGCGGATTTGACCCAGAAGCGATTGCCGGAAAATGGTCCCAAAAGCCGGAAGTGATTTTTTGTTTTCCAAATCCGTCAAGGCTTCATCCGCGATGCAGAAATGAAGCCCGATGTCCACGCCGCTCTGAAGTTCCAGCAACGGTTTCAAGACGTCGCCCGTGCATCGCTCAAGCGCCACCATGCAGGAAACGGCGCTCAACCGCCGCACCGCGCAAAGCTCCAAAATGGCCCTGTCAATGTCGTCGCCCATTCCAAAATCGTCCGCGCAAATAATCATCTGCCATCTTTGTTGGATTATTTCCGGCCATTGTCAAGCCGCCGAGCGCCGGCAAAACTTGTTTTTTTTCATTTCCGCAATAAACTCTCTTTATGAAGAACGACGTTGTGCAGGTTCAAATTCGCGGGATTCTTCCGGCTCCCAGCGGCTGCGCGCTGTTCGTCGGCAACGACGACAAGGTTTTCGTCATCAACGTCGAGCCGCAGATGGGCACCGTCATCGGGATGTTTCTGCGCCAGACGCCCAAGGAACGTCCGCTCACGCACGACCTCATCAACCGGGTTTTTCTTGGCTTCGGCATCAGCGTCGAGCGCGTCATCATCACCGACCTGAAAAATTCCACCTACTTCGCCCGGCTGATTTTGCAGCAGCAAAACGAGTTGCAGATGGCGCGGAAAATTGTCGAGGTGGACGCGCGGCCCAGCGACTGCCTGGCGATCGCCGCAGCGCAGAAAAAACCTATCTTTGTTTCCGCGCCGCTGTTCGAGCAGGTCGAGGACATGACCGAGGTCCTGAACCGCATCAACGAGACCGGCAGCGAAGCCGGCGAAGAATAAAATGGCCGACGCAAAATCCCCAGCGCTCGCGCTCATCTGCGGCGACGATGAATTCGCCGTTAAACAGCGTGCCAAGCTGCTCTACCTGCAATGGTCTGAGGAACTTGGCGGCATGGATCACGAAATCATTGACGCCTCGGTTTCCAACAGCGGCGACGCGCTGGCCGCAATCGCAAAGCTTCGCGAAGCCCTGAACACCCTGCCCTTTTTCGGTTCGGGCAAGGTCGTCTGGCTGCGCGACTGCAATTTTCTCGGCGACGAACGCGCCGCTTCCGCGCAGGCTGTCACGGAAACCTTCAATGAACTGGCCGACGAACTGAAAAATTTTAAATGGCAAAACGTGCGCCTGTTGATCAGCGCCGGAAAAGTGGACAAGCGGAAAACATTTTTCAAGACGCTCGACAAGATTGGTTCAGTCGAAAGTTTCGCGGCGCTTTCGGCGGACGACAAGGACTGGGCCGAGCACGCCGAAGTCGCGGCGCGAACAGCCGTCCGGGAACGAAACAAGGAAATTTCCGAAGAAGCTTTGGCCGAACTCGTCAGCCGAGTCGGGCCAAACGCGCGGCAGCTAGAAAATGAAATTGAAAAACTTTCCATTTTCGCTGGCGACAGAAAAAGAATTGAATTTGCCGACGTCGCGGCGATTTGCTCCCGCAACAAGACGGCCCGCGCGTTCGCGCTAGGCGATGCGCTGGGCGACCGCAACCTGCCTGTCCTGCTCAAACGGCTGGACGAGGAGCTGTGGGAGACGAAGTTTGATTCAAAAAAATCGGAGATCGGTTTGCTTTACGGCTTGATCGGAAAAATCCGCGCGCTGCTGCTGCTCAAGGAAATGCTGCGCGAGGGCTGGATCAAGCCGGAGATGGATTACAGCCGTTTCAAGGCGCAGCTTGAGCGAGTTCCCGCCGACAAGCTTCCGGCGGACAGGCGGTTCAATCCGCTGGCGCTGAATCCGTATGTGCTTTACAAAGCGCTGCCGCAGGTTAAAAAATACAACCAGGGAGAATTGGTTCGCGCAATGGATTTGCTGCTGCGCTGCAACCAGCGGCTCGTCTCCAGCGGACTTGACGAAACGCTCGTGTTGCAGCAAGCATTGGTGCAGATTGTTGCGCCGCAACCGGTCGCGGCCTGAAAATTTAAAAGAATAAATGCAAACGTCGTCGGCAAAATTGTCAGTTTTGGTGGGGAAAAATTTCGCCTGCGTGAAAATTGCGGGACGCGCCAATTTCACGTCCAGCCCGGATTTCAAAACGCTGCTGGCGGAGCTTGCGCAAAAGGGGTTCGGCCATTTCATCATTGACCTCTCGGAATGCGTGCTGATGGACAGCACGTTTCTGGGCGTCTTGTCCGGTTTTGGCCTGAAATTAAACCCGTCCGGCTCTCCCGACAAAAGCGGCGTTGAACTCCTCAACCTAAACGCCCGCGTCCATGAACTTCTCGAAAATCTCGGAGCCATCCACCTTTTCAAAATCATCAGCGGCGACCTGAAACTGACCGACGACGTGAAAACCTGCACGCCCGAATCCATCAACCCGTCCCGCGAGGAAATCACGCGCACCAGCCTCGAGGCGCACCAGACGCTCATGGCGGTCAGCCCGGAGAATTACGCGCGGTTCAAGGACGTGGCACAATTTCTTGCCGAAGATTTGAAGAACCTGGAAAAATCCTCCTGAAACCGCGTTCCTTTTCGATTCAGCGGAGCCGCTTGACAATTGACCAAAACCGGTTTTGCTTGTGGCATGAAAATATATGGAGCGATTTTGGCGATGGCATGGGCGCTGGCGGCCGGACTTCCGGTTTGCGCGCAGGACACCAACACAACCTACACCGCAGACCTGACCATTGATGTTTTGACGCTCCGCCAAATGATGGCGAGCAACAACATCGTGACCAACACCGTCGGCATCGTGCTGGTGAAAATCGCGCCGGGATTTTGGGCCGGGAAATTTGAAGTGACGCAGGACTCCTACCAGAAGGTGATGAATGCCAATCCAAGCGCATTTCCCGGCAAGGACAGGCCGGTGGACTCCGTGAACTGGAATGATGCGATGGCATTTTGCGACAAACTCACGCAAAAGGAAAAATTGCTCCGTGAACTTCCCATCGGCTATTCTTATTCCCTGCCGACGCAGGATCAATGGCTGAACCTTGCCGGCAGCACGACGCTGGACGACGCCGTGACAAGCCTGCCGCCAAACCATCATGATTCGACCGAGCCGGTCGGCAGTCTCGGCGCGAACAGCCTCGGCCTCTACGACACGCGCGGAAATGTCATGGAATGGTGTTTGGATCCGCAAGACCAGCCTTACCGCGTGCTGCGCGGCGGTGCCTGGGACACGTTCGTGGAACCGAACACACGCCTTGAATTTCGGAATTATTCGCCACCGGATCAAAGCAAAAACGATTACGGCTTCCGCGTTGTGCTCCAGGGCAGCGGGCCTTTGACGGAACAAAATTAATCAGGCCGCCGCAGGCGCGGGATTACCAAGGCCGGGCAATTTCGGCGGCACGGCTTTGGGCGGAACTTCCGGCAGCGTCGTCGCCGCTTGCGCGCCGCTTGGCGGTTCGACTTTTGGCGCGGGCGGCGGCGGGGTGAATTTTCCAAACCGCACAATTTCTTCCACCTGCGCGCCGTCGAGCGTTTCGTATTCAAGCAGCGCGTTGGCGATCATTTCAAGCTTGTCGCGGTTCGCATTGATTAAATCCCGCGCACGCTGGTAGCAACTGTTGATGATGTCGTGGACTTCCGCGTCAATGTCCTGCGCCGTCGCCTCGCTGTAAGTCTTGCGGCGCATCATGTCGCGTCCGAGGAAAAATTCGTCGTCCTCGACGTATTGCACCATGCCGATTTTTTCGCTCATGCCGTATTGGCAGACCATCGCACGCGCCATGTTCGTCGCCTGATGAATGTCGCCGCCCGCGCCGGTTGAAATGTCGCCGGAAATGATTTCTTCCGCAATGCGCCCGGCCATCGTCATCGTGATCGTGTCGAGCAGTTCCTTTTTGCGGTAATTCAAAATGTCCTCCTTGGGCAGCGACATCGTGGAGCCGAGCGACGGGCCGCGCGGGATGATGGTGACTTTGTGCAGCGGATGCGTGTGGTCGAGCAGGACATTCACGAGCGCGTGGCCGGCTTCATGCCACGCCGTCAATTTTTTGTTTTCGTCCGTCATCGCCATGCTGCGGCGTTCGCGTCCCCACCGAACTTTGTCGCGCGCTTCTTCAAGTTCGGGCTGGCCGACGGACTTTTTCCCCGTGCGCGCCGCGAGCAGCGCCGCCTCGTTCAACAAATTCGCCAGCTCCGCGCCGGAATAACCGGGCGTGCCACGAGCCGTGACGGACAAATCAACCGCCGGGTCCAATTTCACGTTGCGCGCGTGGACTTTCAAAATTGCCTCGCGCCCGCGCACGTCCGGCAGGTTCACGGTGATGCGCCGGTCAAAGCGTCCGGGACGCAGCAGCGCGGGATCGAGAACGTCCGCGCGGTTCGTCGCGGCGATGATGATGATTCCTTCCTGCGTGTCGAAGCCGTCCATTTCGACGAGCAGCGCGTTCAAAGTTTGTTCGCGCTCGTCGTTACCGCCGCCGAGGCCGACGCCGCGGCTGCGGCCGACCGCGTCAATTTCATCAATGAAAATCAGGCACGGAACATTTTTGCGCGCCTGCTCAAACATGTCGCGCACGCGACTCGCGCCGACGCCGACGAACATTTCCACGAAGTCCGAGCCGCTGATGCTAAAAAAACTCGCGTCCGCCTCGCCGGCGATCGCCTTGGCCAAAAGCGTTTTGCCGGTGCCCGGCGCGCCGACCATCAAAACGCCTTTCGGAATCCGTCCGCCGAGCTTTTGAAATTTTTTCGGGTCTTTCAAAAAATCCACGAGTTCGGAAACTTCTTCAATCGCCTCCTCGACGCCCGCGACATCTTTGAAAGTTGTTTTGTTGCGGTCCTTCGCGAGCAGCCGCGCCTTGCTGCGGCCGAAGTTCAGCGCGCCTTTACCCGCCATTTTGAGCGGACGCATGAACAGAAACCAGAACAGCACGCCGATGCCCACGAAAAATAAAAGCTGGTAACCGATTTCAGAAAACATCGGGTTGGGAATCGCGAGGTTGATTTTGTCCGAGCGGAACAATTTTTCCTTCGTCTCCGGCGTCAGGTCCATGACCATGACCGGCACAATGAAGTCCACCTCGGCTGGCACGCCGTTTGATTTGACGACGGTGCCGTCGTAAAATGTGCCCGTGATGGTGTTCGGGCTGCCCGTCATGGACGGGTTGTAGGTGATCACCGCGCGAGCCACCAGGTTCGAGTCAAATTTTTGTAGAAACTGAGCCTCGGTCAGCGTCACTCCCGTCGGCGCACCCATGTGCTGCTTCACGAGCATCAGCACCGCGATGCTGCCGATGATGGCAATCCATGCGACCCATGTGAAGGTGGGAACGTTAAAACCGCCCGGCGGCTTTTTCTTGTCGTCTTTCTTTTTGTCGTCGTCGTCAAACATAATTACGTTTGGCAGGGAAACTATCACGCCATTGCCGCTTTCGCAATCAATCAATTCCGCTTACAATCTACACCATGCGAATCGGTTCGCTCAAACTGGAATCAAATTTGTTTTTGTCGCCGCTGGCCGGTTACACCAACCTGCCCTTCCGCCTCGTCGTGCGCGAAGTCGGCGGCGTGGGACTTTGCACCACCGACCTCGTCAACGCACGCTCCCTCCTCGAAAAGAACCGCAAGGCGTTAAAGCTAATTGAAACTTCGCCGGCCGATTCGCCGCTCGCCGTCCAGCTTTTCGGCTCCGTGCCGGAAGAAATGCGTGACGCCGCCGTTTATCTCGAATCGCTCGGCATCGCGTCCATTGACATCAACATGGGCTGTCCCGTGAAGAAAGTCTGCAAGGTCGGCGGCGGCTCGGCCATGATGACTGAACTCGACAAAACTTCCGCGCTCGTGAAAAAAATGGTGGACGCCGTAAAAATTCCCGTGACGGCGAAAATGCGTTTGGGTTGGGACGATGAAAATTTAACTGCGCCCGATTTGGCACGCACCTTGGAAGATGTGGGCGTCGCCGCGATATTCGTTCACGGTCGCACGCGCGAACAAGGATTCGGCGGCACGGTGAATCTCGCCGGCATCCTCAAGGTCGTTGAAGCCGTGAAACAGATCCCCGTCATCGGCAACGGCGACATCATCACGCCGCAAGCCGCGAAAAAAATGTTCGACGAAACCGGCTGTGCCGGCGTGAGCATCGGGCGCGGCGCGTTTTACGACCCGTGGATTTTCAAGCGCACATTAGATTATTGCAGCGTTCGGCCTATGGACGAAGCGGATCGAGCCACAGGCTCCACGCTCCAACTTCCACCCGAACCCGCTTTCTCCGAGCGCATCCGCATCCTGTGCCGCCATCTTGATTTGATGATTGAAGTTTTTGGCGAGGAACTTGGCTGCCGGATGTTCCGCAAAGTCGCGCCGTGGTATGCCAAGCGGTTCGGCCCGTGCCATGAATTCAACAAACGTGTCGTGCAGATTTCCTCGCGCGCGGAATTTCACGACGTTCTGGAAAATTACATCCGCTGGCGAAAACAATTTCTCGACGAGCAAGGCGAATTGCTTCCCAGGTTTCAACAGCCGCCGATGGTTGCGTCCTTCATGCGCGAACCGGCTTGCGGGAACGAAGCGGAGCAAAGGCCCGCTTCAACCCAACGCGAACAAATTCCAGTGCCGCGCGGGCCGGTGGAAGTTTGGTGAAAACGTCCTGCTGCGGCAGCGCCTTAATTTATTTTTTAAAAATCAATTCATATCCGTCTGGCGTCTTTCTCGCCGTCCGCAACGCTGCCAACCGCCACGCGATCCTTCCAAAGAGTGTCATGCCCTTCAAATAAATTTGTTTCAGGAGAAATCCGGCAGACGGGCGTATTGCAATCTGCTTAATTTATCTGTGAATAAAAAATTTAACGGGGCTTTATTTGTTACGCTTTGGAAATAACGGAAGTTTCCTCTTTGAACTTCCGCACCGTGAATTTAGCTTGGGAGGATGTTTCGTCCGTGCATTGACCTGCATGAAGGCAAAGTTAAGCAAATCGTCGGCGGCACGCTGGACACGCCCGAAAATTTGCGGACCAATTTTATTTCCGTAAAACCGGCGCGCTGGTTCGCAGAACTTTACAAGCGAGACGGCGTGGCCGGCGGCCATGTCATCATGCTCGGCGCGGGAAATGAAAACGAGGCGCGCTCGGCGCTTGCGGCATTTCCCGGCGGATTGCAAATCGGCGGCGGAATCAATTCTGCGAACGCGCGCGATTGGCTGGATGCCGGCGCGTCGCACGTCATCGTCACAAGCTGGGTTTTCCGCGAAGGGCGCGTGGACTGGGAACGGCTCGGCGAACTCAGCAAAAAAATTGGCGCGGAAAAATTGGTTCTCGATTTAAGCTGCCGGAAAAGAGTCCAAAATCCAAAGTCCAAAGTCCAAAGCGTTGAATACTTCGTCGTCACCGACCGCTGGCGGAAATTCACGGAACTTGTCGTCAACGAAGAAACGCTGAAAAAGTTTTCGGATTTTTGCGCCGAATTTTTAATCCACGCCGTTGACGTGGAGGGTTTGTGCAAAGGCATTGACCGCGAGCTTGTCCAGAAGCTTGGCGAGTGGACGCCGATTCCTGCAACTTACGCGGGCGGCGCAAATTCAATTTCCGACTTGGAGGCGGTCGCGAAACTCGGGCGGGGAAAAGTGAACCTGACGATTGGCTCGGCGCTGGACATTTTCGGCGGCAGCGGCGTGAAATACGCCGACGCGGTGGAATTCAACCGGCGGCAAAAAGCTGGGAAATGACGAATTGAAATTCGGGAATCAATTGTTCCGAAAGGATTTCGCTTCCAGCCAGAATGTTTTTTAGCGCCAGCCCAAATTCCATGCTGTGATAAATCTCCACGTTGTCATATCTCGGGTCAACCATCCACAAACGCGGCACGCGGATTTTTTCATAAACTTCCTTTTTGACCACCGTGTCAAAATGCTGGTCGCCGCGGTTGACGATTTCCACGGCCAGAAAAATCTTCTGCGTCGCCGTTGTGACAAGCGCGAGGTCGGGGCAAATCGCCGTGGAGCGCGCGACCTGGATTTTCGTTCGCGGCGCAAGCAGTTGCGTCGTGGAAAGATTTGCCACGCTCGCCGTCATCGCCGCGTGCAGCCGTCCGCAGATCATTTCGTGCCGCACGTCCGGCGCGGATCGCGGCAGCGTTGCGCCTTCGAGAATTTCCTCATACGGCCTGCTCATGGATTTAGTTTCGAGTTGAGGATTGAAAGTTGTAAGTTTTCAATTCAGTTCAAAAATGGCTTTGCATTCGTTCTTTTCTTTCAAAATCAAGGCTTGCAAAACAAGTTGCAACTGCTATTCTCCGCGTCCTTTTGAAAAATTTATGTCTGTAAAAATTCGCATGAAACGGGTCGGCACGAAAAACACGCCGGCTTTCCGCATTGTCGTGGCCGATGGCCGCAGCCCCCGCGATGGCAAGTTCATCGAGGAGATCGGCACTTACAATCCGCTCAAGCAGGGCGAAAATTTCACGATCAAACTCGACCGCGCCCAATACTGGATTAGCAAAGGCGCGCAGCCGAGCGACACCGTTGCCAGCTTCATCAAGAAACTGGGCAAGGCCGCGACCACTCCGGCGGCAGCTTGATTTGATTTTTCAGCCATGCAGGAGTTCCTCGAATTTATCGTCAAAGGGCTCGT
>Ga0181525_10003257_pt1 | contig 12938 bp, 8 predicted proteins | sample PEATcosm2014_Bin_48_FD_121100 | JGI IMG/M metagenome (GOLD analysis project Ga0181525, IMG submission 121100) | Peatland microbial communities from MTU Mesocosm Facility, Houghton, MI, USA - PEATcosm2014_Bin06_10_metaG | ecosystem: Environmental > Terrestrial > Soil > Wetlands > Peat | place... | reverse complement strand
CGCAAAAAGTGGCGCGCCCAAGGGGACGATTTTAGAACTTTTCTTTCCGATTTCGTGTCGTGCCTGCCACAGATCGACTCTCCCCTTGGATTGCGACTATGAGCTGCTCGGCCCGGTGGCTTGCAGGAAACCGCGCATTGCTTCTACATCCGCTGGACTTCGAAAGAAACGCTTTGGGATAACATTGGCGATCTTCGGACTGGTATAGATCGCGAAACAGTGCTTTCCCTCCTTCCACTTCACTAGGCCGCTCCATTTAATCTCGCCGCGGGCATGCACACCCTCTACAACGTATCCGACGTCATCAAACGTATAAGAGACGGTGCCCTGCAAATTCGGACTTCCCTTCGCCTGTAGGCGCGCTTGAAGAAACATCGTTACCCAGTAGTACCCAACAAGAAGCACAGGAAAAACGTAGAACGCGAACAGTACTTGCAAAGATGCTACGCCAGTAACGGTGAGTAGGACAGCTATTGACCACATCACGACTGCCAGACTGTAAGCGATAGCAAAATGCTTGCGTGCGACAAGACGTGCGCCGCGCCAAGCGTCGGCGACCGTGAATTCTCCTTCTGCCGGAATACTCACGCCGGGCTCCTCCAACAACATGATGCGACTGCTAGGGTTCTAAACTGCGGAAGGGTATAGCTGGAAGCTATTCAATGTAAAGGTCCAAACAGGTGGCGCGCCCGGAGGGATTCGAACCCCCGACCCTCTGCTTAGAAGGCAGACGCTCTTTCCAACTGAGCTACGGGCGCTTTCTCCATAATTTCTCATATTACAAACACTTACGCTACAGCCTGATCTGGTTGTGCAGCTTCGCCATGCGGTTTGAAGAAACCGAACCGGTGTTTTGGGCACCAAGGAACCTGAGAAGGGCAGCTGCGCCGTGAGCGATCTGAACAATCCTCACGGAGTTCGCTGTTTTCAGTCAGCCGAAACGGGAACATCGACTGGCGCGGGTTGCAGAGCTTCGTGGAATTCCGCGAGCGTGGTGAGGGCGCCGGAGCCGTCTGCCAGGCCTAGCCGACGGCTGACGCTGCCTGCATCACCTGAAAAATGCCACAATCCGACGATGATCTTAAGACTCGGTTCCTGGGCGTGGAGCTTGGAGTAGAGCGAGCGGGCGTGAGGGATGGCGAAGGGAGGAAGTGCGGAGATGCAAACGACATCTGGCTTCTCTTCCCTCACCTGCGCTAGCAATTCAGACGTGGCGGCGACGGGAATGCACTGGGCTCGATGGCCGGCGCTTTCAAGGATCTGGGCGAGCATCACACCGACGATTTCGTCGGCTTCATCGCGGGCGGGCAAGCACAAGACATGCAGCGGGCGCGCGAGACGCGATGAACCGGTGCCCGATAGCGCCGCAGGAGCTGCGCCTTCTTCGAGAGCCAACTCGAGTTCCGCGCCGCGAGGTTCCCACAACTCATCAATCAATTCCCTGGCGCTCTGGCAAATAAACTTCTCGCTGGCGTCGTCGAGGCGATTCTGATGGCGGTCTTGCTCCGCCAAACTCAGCGCGGGAATCAATACGGAATCGTAGAGATCCTCGAGGGTCGTTCCTTGCAGATAATTCTGAAGCACCAAGCGTGCCTCGTTGTGGTCCATGGCCAGAAGGCGCTGGTAGAAACGGGAGTCCGGTGTCAAGGAAGGCTCGTCTCCCAGCAGAATTTGAAGGAATCTGAGTTCGGGAACGTGGCGTCCTGCGACGAGCAGGCAGACCGTGAGCGGAGTGGAGAGGACGAGACCGATGGGTCCCCAGATGGCGGTCCAGAAAATCGCCGCGACCAGGATCGCAAGCGAGGAGATCCCGGTGTGAATCCCGTAGAGCATCGGCTCGAGAAAATTCGAAACGACCAATTCGGTGCAGACGAAAAGCGCGAGCACCATGAGTGGACGCGTCCAGCCATCGAATACCGCTAAGGAAAGCAGCAGCGGCATAATCCCACCGAGCGGCGGACCGATATAGGGAAGAAAGCGCAGAGTGCCGACGATTACGCCCCAGAGCAATGCGCCGGGCAGTCCGATGAAGTGCAAACAAACGCCGATGAATATGCCGTAGCAAGTGTTCACGACAAACTGCAACAGCAAATACCGGCTGACGCGCGCGCTGGCGTCGTCCAGAGTCTGCGTGACCAGGCGAAGATGCCCCGCACCTGCAAGAGAAATCAGGCGATTCCGCAAGTCCTCCCGACGAATGAGCATGAAAACGGTGAACACCAGCACGATCAGAGTGCTGGCGAGCAGTCCGAGGACGTCTTGGACAGATTCTAGAGGCAAGGCCGGCGAGGTGACGACCTCCACGGGAATTGGACGACTCTGCGGAGTTGAGCGCAGGATGGAGCGCTCCGTTTCTGGTGGGCCGCCGGAATGGGAAGGAGCCGGAGGCGCGGCGAGATCCTTGCTGATTTCCGTCATGGTTTGCGATGCATTGTCCAGAGTGTGATGGCCGGACCAATGCAGCGAGGTCAACTTCGTTTTGATATTGGATTTATAGTCCGGGAGTTGATTCACTACCTGGCCGAACTGAGTGGTGACGGTCCAGCCGACGCCACCGCAGGCGGCGACCGTGAGCAAGACAACCAGAAGCGCCGAAGGGATGCGCCCGAAATGAATGCGTTCCAGGAGTTTGACGACCGGCGTCAAAATAAAGGTGAGGAGAAAAGCCAGTGCAAATGGAATCAGGACGACGCGGGCAAAATAGAGAGTGACGATCGCGACGACCGCCACAACCACGGCAAGCAAATGAAATAAATCCTTCGACGCATTCGGGCGCGGCACGAAGGAATTGGCTGATTCCTGAGGTCTCACGTGCGCCTGACGAGGCCCAGAACGAGAGAGATGAGAAAGAGAACCAGAAACAGATAGAACAGAAGCTTCGCGATGGCTGCGGCAGCGACCATAATTCCAGCGAATCCAAGGACCCCCGCGACGATCGCGACAACGAGGAAGATCAAAGCCCATCGCAACATACGTCCTCCGACTGACAGGTTCTGCGCGCCGTACTGGAAGCGTAATGGATTCCACCTGTAAACGCTGTGCACATTTGCACAGCCGAGTTTTGGTTCATTTTGGTTCAATCGGGGCGTTGCAACTCCGGCGAGATTGAGAGTCCGAACGAAAAACGCCAATGCTATTACTGATTGTAGTATTGCTTTTGTTGTTTGGCGGCGGGGGAGGCTATTGCGGGTGTCCCCGATGGGGAACCGGTGGAGGCGTAGGGATCATCGGGACGGTCGTGCTCATCGCGGTTGCCTGGTAGTTCGTCGGCGCTTTGCGTTGACATTGTTCGGGCCAATCTGAGAGCTTCAGCGATGTGGTTGCAAGCACGCTCGACATTACAAAGGAATTGGCGTGCGCACAAAATCCAGAGGAACTAAGACTAAAGCAGTACACGCGCGCCGTCTTCGATGGGCTGTATGGACGGTGGCGGCGCTCGCGGCGATTGCGTGTATCGCGGTGATTGTCTTGGCAATCAAATCTCCGTTCACGCAGACGAAAGTGGCGCAAGGTCTGGAGAATGCCACTCGCGCGAAAGTAACGTTCGGGAAGTTCCACATGGTGTATTTCCCGCATCCCGGATGTGTGGCTGAAAACGTCACGTTCGCCGGGCCTTCGGACGCCGCAGACGCGCCACCGCTGGCGACCATTCAGAGACTAGCCATTCAAGCGCGCTATTCGGATCTGATCGCCAGGCCAGGTTACATCGCGCGAATTCTGCTGAATGGGTTGGTCGTGCAAGTGCCGGCGCGAAGCACGGGTGCCGGCGGCGCAACGTCACAACCGACTCAGACGCGCGTTGGGGAGATTGTGGCCGAAGGCGCAGTGCTGGAAGTTGCGCGCTCGGACGATAAACCGCCGCTGAAATTTGAGCTGCATTCATTGTCGGTTCAATCCTTCGGATCCAACAGTGCCTGGGCTTACCGTGTAAATATGCAAAACGCAGAACCGCCGGGAGAAATCACGTCGGACGGCCAATTTGGGCCTTTGAACCTGGATGATTTAGGCGCGACGCCCGTTTCGGGCTCATACAAATTTCAGCAAGCAAACTTGGGCGTATTCCGTGGAATTGCTGGGACGCTATCGTCGACGGGCGATTTCGCGGGGCGGCTGGGCGCAATCGGCATTCGCGGCACGATTGATATTCCGAACTTCAAGGTTGTGAGCGGCGATCACGAGGTGCATCTGACCTCGCGCTTTCGCGCAACTGTGAACGGGACCAACGGCGATGTTTTCCTAACGCAAGTGGAAACGTCATTTTTGCAGACGTCCGTTGCGACTTCGGGCAGCATCGCGGGCAAACAAGGACAGAAGGGGAAAACGACCTCGCTGGACGTGCAGGTCGATCACGGCCGCATTCAAGATTTGTTGCTCCTGTTTGTGACGGCAAAACACGCGCCCATGAACGGTGAGGCGAACTTCAAAGCGCACATTGCAATACCACCGCAGGGACGGCCATTTCTGCGAGAGCTTACGCTTCTCGGGGACTTCGGAATCGGCGAAGGAGCGTTTACGAAACCGAGCATGCAGACGCGCGTTGATGAAATGAGCCAGAGCGCGCGCGGCGAGAAGAAAGATCCCGGCAAGAAAAAATCACAGCCAGTTGCGGATGACCCGGAAAATGTGGTGTTGAATTTGCGCGGCCACGTGGAACTGCGAGACGCAGTCGCAAAGTTTACAACGCTCACATTCAACGTGCCGGGAGCGTCGGCCCGCATGGACGGCACTTACAACCTGCTGAACCAACAAATTGATTTCCACGGAATGCTGAAGACCGACGCGGAGTTGTCGCAGGAGACCAGCGGAATCAAATCGGCGCTATTGAAACCGCTCGATCCGTTGTTCAAGCGGAAAAAGGCCGGAGCGGCGATTCCCGTGAAAATGACTGGAACGTATCGGGATCCTCAATTCGGCTTCGATGTCGTTGGTGAAGTTAAGCCCAAATAGGAACAGCACAATCTGCATATTCGCGCCTTTTCAGCGCACGTCTCACCAAGCGGAGTGAATCGAACTACTGGTGAAGCGCGGCAGCGATTCCTGCCTGCTGAACTGCAGGAGCGCTGGTCCCCACCGGATAAACCACGATCTCGATGTCTCCCCAGCCGGAGTCGGTGGTTGCACCAATCGTCTTGCCCATTCCCAGAGTCTTGAGCTGTGTATCGTCGAAACCGAAATTCCCGACGAGGTAGTCGCGGATCACCGCGGCGCGTGCCTGCGTAAGCACCAACTCTTGCTGCGCGTCTCCTGTCGTTCCCGCATGAACGACCACGACCGCAATACCGAATTCATTGCCAGCAAGAAATTTCCCCGCGTCACTCAATGAGTTCTGATTCTTCAGTTTGGCCGTGTCTATTTTGTCGAATAGATTTTTGGGCTGATAGGTGAACGTTTTCAGCGGCGTGACGTCAGGAAGGCTGGCGATCTGGTCTTTCGCCAGTTCCGCGGAATCCTCGTAGCCGCGCTTCTTGAAATAGCCGCGCAACAGGAAATTCTGTTTCAAAGCTTCCATGTTTTCCTGAAAGTCCGCAATGCCCGCCTGGGCGTGCACCGTCGCATCGCGCAGCCCCACGGTGGTCTGGCTTAGTTCGGTGTACATTTGCTTGTCGTTGATCAGCTCTCCAATCGTTCCCTGCCCGTCATCGATTTTCGCGCTGATGGACTTCAGATTAGCGGTAACCACAGTCGTGTTGTCGATGGCGGCCTTGCTGCTGTCCAGAATGCCATTCGCCTTCTTGATGATGTCCGCCAGGACCAGGGGCGGCTCGCTGGCGATGGTGTCACCGTCACGCACATTCAACCCCTGCGCGGATCCGAACGAGATCGAGACATACTCATTTCCCAGCAGGCCCTCGGTTTGAATGGCGGCGACGGAATCCTGCTTGATGATGTCGTGCGTCGAGCGCTCCAAATCCATCAGTACTGTGATTTTGTCCGTGGGATTTTTCGGCAGGTCGATACGACGCACGCTTCCGCTGTGGACTCCACCCACGCGCACGTCCGCCCCCTCATCCAATCCGACCACGGTGTTGAACTGCGCCTTGAGGCGGTAAGTAGAGGTGAAAAGGTATTGCCGGTCTCCGATAATAAAGATGCCCGCCACTAGAATGGCCAGCGTCGCGATGATAAAAGCTCCCAACCTGGCTGCTCTCGACATATGCGCTCCCTAAGAATCCCGCTTGAAAAATTCGATCACAAATTCGTCGTCGCTTTTCTCCAGCTCCTCGAACGTGCCTTCCATCACGGTATTGCCTTGGTGCAGCAGGACAATGCGGTCGGCTACTAGCTTGGCGCTGTGCAGATCGTGCGTTACGACGATCGAAGCCACCTCGCGCTCTTCCTGCAGCTTCAAAATCAATTCGTCGATCTCGCCGGAGGTAATTGGGTCGAGCCCGGCGGTGGGTTCATCGAGCAACAAGATGCCCGGCTCAAGTGCCAGGGCGCGCGCCAGACCCACTCGTTTCTGCATTCCGCCGGAAATATCGCTGGGCATTTTCTTGAGGTCGGCTTCCATGCCGACGCTGGCCAGTAATTCCTTCACGCGGTCCGACCGTTGCTGTGCGGTCATTTCCGTATGACGCCGCAGAGGAAACGCAATGTTCTCCTCGACTGTCAGCGAGTCGTAGAGCGCGGCGTGCTGGAATAAGAACCCCATCTTTTTCCTGATCTCATTCATCTCTTCGAGATTAGCGTTCGTGATTTCCTGCCCGTGGATGTGAATCGATCCCGAGTCCGCCTTCTGCAAGCCGATGATCAACTTGAGCAAAACGCTCTTGCCGGTGCCACTGCGGCCCAGCACCGCCAGGGTCTGGCCGCTACCGACGGTGAGATCAATCCCATTCAAGACGTTTTGGGCGCCGAAGGATTTATGCAAGCCCTGCAGTACCATGGCGGGAGCTGTACTACTGGCCTCAGTATTCTCAACTAAGTGCTTATCGCCGTTTTGCGTCCCCGGCACGATGGTGGTTTGATCCATGTGCGTCATGGAAAGAACACCAGGATCAATTTCGTGAGAATCACATCGGCCAGCATCACGAAGAGGGACGACAAGACCACCGAGCTCGTCGCCGAACGTCCCACGCCCTCGGTGCCGCCCTGACTTCTCATTCCCTGGAAACAAGCGATCACTCCGATGATCAGCCCGAACACCGCGGTGCGGAAGGTAGGCGCCAGAAAATCGCTAAAGCTCGCCCTGGCAAATCCCGCATGCAGGAATTTGTGAAGTGAAATCGTCTCGGCCATCGTGTCCACCAGCCAACCGGTGGCGATGCCCGCAAAATCGGCGGCCAAAGTTAGCAGTGGCACCATCAGGATGCACGCCAGGATGCGCGTGAAGGCCAGCAGCTTGTAGGAATTTACGCCGGACGCCTCAATGGCATCGATCTGTTCCGTGACCTTCATCGAGCCCAATTCCGCGCCGATTCCCGCCCCTACCCGGCCACTTACCACCAGGCCGGTGACGACTGGCCCCGTCTCGTGAATGATCGAGAATACGATCGCGGCCGGAAGCATGGATTTGGCGCCAAATTTGAGCAGGCTTTGACGACTTTCCAAAGCGAGGACCGCACCGATCGCAGCGCCCGCCATCGCCACCATCGGCAGCGATTTGGAGCCTACTTCGTCAAGCTGGCGAATCAATTCTCTGAATTCAAAGGGGCGGCGTACCGTCGAACGCATCACCTGCCAGATAAAGATGCCCAGTTCGCCAAACCACTCGAGGAAGCTGTTGATCGGATTCCAGATGGAAGCGAGGGCGGACCGCACCAGCACCTCTGGTTGCGGCGTGCTTGGACTGATCCAGCGGCCCGGAATGTTTTCGCGGTAGCTCATGATGATGTCTCAGAACGGCGAGGTCGCTAGCGGGTCCGTTTGGCGTGGTTCGGTGCTCGACGCTCGGACAGTCCGGTGGTTCGGCATCATGTTCATGTCCACTTCTCCTGGCGTAGAGCGTCTATCTCGCGATTAGGGGTGGCTGCGGGATCAAGCCAGAGGGACAAAAACCGTTAGGCGCAAAAATAACAGGCGGGGACTTGATGCGTCTGTACCAAACAGAACACCATTCAGCGGGTTTTCAGGAGGGCTTCTCCAGATCGTGCGCGTGGTTCTCAACCGCCATTAATCGGCAGCGCTGGGGGCGGTTCCAGGTCCGTGGTCGGGGATGGCGTCTGGCTTTCGTTGCAACCGAAGCCGCAGGCGGTCGAACTCCAGATACACGACCGGGGTGGTGTACAGCGTGAGCATCTGACTCAAGATCAATCCTCCGACAATCGTAATGCCCAGAGGCCGGCGCAATTCGTAGCCGGTACCGGTTCCCAGGGCCAGGGGCAGCGCGCCTAGTAACGCAGCCATCGTGGTCATCAGGATCGGCCGGAAGCGCAGCATGCACGCTTCGAAAATCGCGTCGCGCGTGCCTTTCCCTTCCTCGCGCTGCGCCTGCAGCGCAAAATCAATCATCATGATGGCGTTCTTCTTGACGATTCCGATCAGCAGCACAATGCCGATGATGGAGATGATATTCAGATCCTGTTTGAAGAGTATCAATGCGAGCATCGCTCCCACGCTGGCGGACGGCAGAGTGGAAATGATCGTCAGCGGATGCACCAGGCTTTCATACAAGATGCCGAGAACGATATAGACGGCGAGCAGCGCCGTGACGATCAGCCACGGTTCTGTCCCCAGAGATTGCTGATAGGCCTCTAGGGTACCGGCATAAAAACCTTGCAGAGAGGAAGGCGCGCCGAGACGCTTTTGCATGTCGCTGATGGCCGATGTGGCATCGCTCATCGAAACGTTGGGCGCGAGGTTGAAGGATACCGTGACAGAGGGGAAGAGGCCGGTGTGGTTGATGGAGAGTGGCGTGGTGTTGGCCTGCCCCTTGGCCACTGCGAGCAACGGAATGTTGCCGCCGCTAGCGCTGTGAAGATAAATATCCTTCAGCCCTTCGGGACTTTGCCAATATTGCGGCGCGACTTCCAACACCACGTAGTACTGATTCAGCTGTGTGTAGATGATGGACACTTCGGATTGGCCAAATGCGCCGTACAGCGCGGAATCGAGCGACTGCACGGTGAGCCCAAGCTTTGCAGCGGTGATGCGATCGTAGTTCAGCAGCTCATCCAAGCCGCCATTTTGCTGGTCGGAGCTCACGTCCTGCAGCCCGGGCAGTTTCTGCATCGCGGTCAAAAGAATCGGCGCCCATTTGAACAGGTCCTGTGGGTTGTCCGATTGAATCGTGTACTGATAGAGAGCGTTGCCGCCGCGTCCGCCGATGCGCAGGTCCTGCACGGCCTGCAGGAAGGCAGAGGCAACGGGCAAAGCGTTTAATTTGGGGCGCAGGCGGTTGATGATCTCGGCGGCGCTGACTTTGCGCTCCGCCAGCGGCTTCAGCGCGACGTAGGCCGAGCCGGTATTTGTGGCGCCACCGCCGCCAGCAAATGCGATTACGTTCGCTACGGCTGGGTCATTCTTTATCACGGCGCCGATCTGCTGAATCGCAGTGTTCATCGACGGGAAGGATGCATCCTGCGGCCCGCGTACGGCACCCTGAAGCGCGCCGGTATCCTGCTGCGGGAAAAAGCCTTCCGGTATTTTGATGATGAGAACAACGTTGAGGGCGATGGTGATGAACAGCACGATCATGGTGGGGGCGGGATTGTCCAAAACCCAAGTGAGGGTGCGGCGATACAAGGAGAGCACCCAATCAAAGAACTTCTCGCTGGTGTTGTAGATGCGGCCGTGTTTCGCATGACGCTCGTCGCGCAACAGGTAGGCGCACATCATCGGAGTGGTGGTGAGCGAAATGATCATGGAAACGACGATGGCAGTCGAGAGCGTGACGGCGAACTCGCGGAACAGGCGCCCGACGATTCCGCCCATCATCAGAAGCGGAATAAAAACGGCAATCAGCGAAATGCTTATGGAGAAGACGGTGAATCCGATTTCCTCCGCGCCCTTCAGCGCAGCGGCAAATGGCGTCAGTCCGTTCTCCAGATGACGCGCGACATTTTCCATCACCACGATGGCGTCATCCACCACGAATCCCGTGGAAATGGTGAGCGCCATCAGCGAAAGATTGTCGATGCTGAATCCGAAAAGATACATCACCGCGCAAGTGCCGATCAGCGAGACGGGCACGGCCACGGCGGGAATCAGCGTGGCGCGCGCGTTCCGCAGAAACACAAAGACCACCAGGATCACCAGGACGATGGAAATCAGCAGTGTCCTTTCGACGTCGCTGACGGAGGCGCGGATGGTCGTGGTGCGGTCGAGAACCATGGTGATATCAATGCCCAGCGGAATGGACGCTTTGATAAACGGAAGCTGCGCGACGACGCGGTCCACTGTCTGGATGATGTTGGCGCCGGGCTGGCGGAAGATGATGACGGTAATTGCGCGCTTGCCGTTCAAATAGCCGGCGGCGCGTACGTTTTGCACGGAGTCAATCACCTGCGCGACATCGGAAAGGCGCACTGCCGCGCCATTTTTATAACCGACGATGAGTGGCCTGTAGTCGGCGGCCTTGGAAATCTGGTCGTTGGCAAGAATGTCTGCGGTCACTATGCCGTCGGAAATTTGCCCTTTGGCGAGATCAGAATTTTGCAGGCTCAGCACGGATTGCAAATTCGCGAGCGTCAATCCGTAACTGGCGAGCTGCGTGGGATTTGCCTCCACACGCACGGAGGGTAACGCGCCGCCTCCGACGCTGACCTGGCCAACGCCCTGTATCTGCGAAAGCTTCTGCTCAATGACGGTCGAGGCCGTGTCGTACACACTCTCAGGACCGTATTTGTCCGACGTGAGGCCGAGGATCATGATCGGCGCGTCGGCGGGATTCACTTTGCGATAGGTGGGATTCGACGGCAGGTTCGCGGGCAAATAAGTTCGCGCGGCATTGATGGCGGATTCGACGTCACGCGCCGCGCCATCAATATCGCGACTGAGATCAAACTGAATCGTGATGGAGGTGCTGCCGAGCGTGCTGGTGGAAGTCATCTCCGTCACGCCAGCAATGTGGCCGAATTGCCGCTCGAGTGGAGTGGCGACCGAAGACGCCATAATCTCGGCGCTGCCTCCTGGCAATCCTCCACTGACTGAAATAGTCGGAAAATCAACTTCAGGCAGCGGCGAAACCGGGAGCACTTCGAATGCAACCGCCCCGGCTAGAGCAATCGCCACCGTCAGCAGCGTGGTTGCCACCGGCCGGTGAATGAACGGTGCGGAAATGTTCATGCAGGGCCTGTCGCTTCCGCGCCCGGCGCGCCTGCGCCTGTGGCACGCTGCTTTTGCGATTTCGACGAGAATCGCTGCCCCAGATTGTCAAAGAAAATGTAGATGACGGGCGTGGTGTACAACGTGAGCGCTTGGCTTAGCAGCAGCCCGCCGACCATGGCTATGCCCAGCGGACGGCGCAGCTCGGAACCGAAACCGGTTCCCAGAGCCAGCGGCAGGCCTGCCAGCAAAGCGGCCATGGTGGTCATCATGATGGGACGGAAACGCAGCAAGCAGGCTTCGTAAATCGCGTCCGTTGAATTCTTTCCACCCTTGCGCTCCGCTTCCAGCGCGAAATCCACCATCATGATGCCGTTTTTTTTCACAATGCCGATCAGCAAGACGATGCCGATGATCGCCACCACGCTCAAATCCTGGTGAAACAAAATCAACGCGAGGAAGGCCCCGACGCCGGCAGAGGGCAGTGTGGAGAGAATCGTGATCGGGTGCACGAAGCTTTCGTACAGAACGCCCAGCACGATATAAACCGTCACGAGCGCGGCGAGAATCAGCAGCGGCTCATTGGCGAGCGAATTCGTGAAGGAAGCCGCAGTGCCTTGAAAGCCGGCCTGTACGCTGGGCGGCATGTTCATTTCCTTCTGCACTTTGTTGATCGCGGTGATGGCCTCGCCGAGCGCGGCATTTGGCGCGAGATTAAAAGACGCGGTGATCGCCGGAAATTGGCCCTGGTGTGTGATCACCAACGGTTCGGTGGTGTTCTCAAAGTGCGAGAAAGCGCTCAACGGCACTGCGTTGCTCATCGCGGAGCTGGTCGCGCCAGCGGAGTTTGCTCCGCCGCTGGACGAAGAAGACGAAGTAGGAGTGAGCGCGTTCGCGGGCGGAGTCAGGGTATTCGCCGACGGAGTGTAAAGCGCCGAGCCGGTTTGCGCGTTCGAGCCTGCAGAGGACGACCCCGATGCCGCGAATGACGTAGAAGCTCCCGCACCGCTCGCGCCATTGGACGCGCTGGATTGGATATAAATATGGTTCAGCTTGTTGGGGTCCTTCTGAAATTGCGGCTGGCTTTCCAGCACCACGTGGTATTGATTCACCTGCGTGTACATCGTGCTGATTTGCCGCTGGCCGAACGCGTCATACAAAGTGTTATCAATTGTCGTAGGCGCGATGCCCAATCGCCCGGCGGTGATGCGGTCAATCACCAGTGTTACGGCGAGCCCACCCGGTTGCTGATCAGTTGCCAGGTCTTCCAGTTCCGGCAACTGTTTCAACTTGTCCATGAAGCGGTTGGTCCAGAGGGTTAGTTCGTTGGCATCGGAATCTTCCAGCGTGTACTGGTATTGAGTGCGGCTCACGCGGTCATCCACGGTAATGTTCTGCACCGGTTCCATGAACAGCTCGATTCCCTGCACTTTGTCCAAGCGCGTCTTGAGCCTGCGGATCAAGTTCGAGGCGCTGATTTTGCGCTGGTCCAGCGGTTTCAGATTGATGGACATGCGGCCGCTATTGGTGGTGACGTTGGTGCCATCCGCGCCGATGAACGACGAAATGCTCTCCACCGCCGGGTCTTCCATGACCACCTTGGCGAGCTCCTGCTGTTTTTCGGCCATGGCTTGCGAGCTGATGGAAGCCGGCGCTTGCGAGATGCCCTGGATAACGCCAGTGTCTTGCACCGGAAAGAATCCCTTGGGGATGATGATGTAAAGAAAAATCGT
>Ga0181525_10003255_pt1 | contig 12943 bp, 18 predicted proteins | sample PEATcosm2014_Bin_48_FD_121100 | JGI IMG/M metagenome (GOLD analysis project Ga0181525, IMG submission 121100) | Peatland microbial communities from MTU Mesocosm Facility, Houghton, MI, USA - PEATcosm2014_Bin06_10_metaG | ecosystem: Environmental > Terrestrial > Soil > Wetlands > Peat | place... | reverse complement strand
CACCGATCAGATCAAACTGCTTCGTGCGCTCGGTGTGCTGCCAAACGACGCCGCCGGCACGCAGCCCGCCGCTGCCGGAACACCGTCGCCCGCAGGAAGTGCTCCGGCGTCAACAATGCCGGCAGGCAATCCACCTGCGCCGGCCGCCTCTGCAGGCCGATCAGCATCAAATGCCGGAGACCTTCCGCCGATCGCAGCGAAGATGCTTGGTATCGGTGTTCCTGGCTCCGATGAGGCGATCCGTTACGCCGTGTCACAGGATGTGAAGAACGATCCGAATTTCCGTAACGCGCCTCCTGGTGTTCAGGGCGCCGAGGTCGAAAACCGTCTGGCGACGGCCAAAGGCACAAAACTGAGCCCCGGCGACATGGAAACAAACGCTCAGGCCATCGCAAATTATCAGATGGCACCAATTGAGGGGAACGGCCTGCAACGAGAGGGCGGGTCGGAAACCATGGCCGAGGTAATGCGGCTGAATCCCGATTACAAAGCGCCTCTCTATGCCGGGATCAAAGCAGCGCAGCAGTCCATCATGCCGGGCGGCTCTCTGTACCAGCCGATCCAGTCCATGAATGTCACCATGGGGCACGCCGCGCATTTTCTGGATCTGGCCACGCAACTAGGCAACTTCTCTGGCGGCAGTTGGGCCAACATCGTCCCGAACACATTTGCCGGCAGCACCGGCGCGGGCCGTATCGTCAACAATCTGCAACAGACCGCTTTTGCGATGGCAGAGGAAGGCAATCGAATCTATGCAGGAAATGCCGGGACCGAAACAGCCATTGACGAATGGAAAAAGACCTTTCCCGTTAACGGCTCTCTGGCCGAACAGGCTGGCGCAGTGCAAAATCTTGCGCAGTTGATGAAAGACAAGTTCGATACGATGACATATCAGACCAATCAGGCGCTGAGCTACAAAGGCCAGCAGTCATCGGTTGATCTTCTGACCCCACAGGCCGCTCAGACCCTGACAAAGCTGACGACCATGGCCATTCCAGGGTCACCGTCGACGGTCACACCAACCTATCCGACGCTTCCTCCTGGTTTCCGGGTGGTACAGTAGTGAACCACCATCGCCAATTCGTCCTGAAAGACCGGGCTTCTCGCGCGAGGAACCGGTGACGCTGGCCATCAACGACAATGGCGACGTTCTGAGCGACGCTGGCGGCACGTGGAAGCCGGCAACGCGCGCCATCAACGATCAGACCGGGCAGAGCCTTGTGCTGGATGGCGATAGCTGGAAGCCTCTCCCTGGTGGCCAGAGCGCGGCGCCAACCGCCTCCACGCAAGCCACCACGCCGACGATGAGCGAATATGGACCATCCTATGCCGCACCTGCGCCCGGTGGCTCAGAGGCGCCCGGGGATGCCACGGTTGAACGGATTGGCACCGCAGCGGCCAATGCCTACCGGGCTACGCCATCGATTCTGGCGCAGCCGGCGCAGGAAGCCATCGACAAATACGGCGGTCCGATTGGTCAGCAACTGGTCAATCCAGCCTTTCGCGCGCTAAGTGGCGTCCCGGCGGCGGCAAACGCCGGTATGGCGGCGCTGGCGCAGAGCGTGATGGAGGTGTTTGGCGAAAAGGGCGGCCGGGACGCGCTGGCGCTGCTGAGTTCGTTGCCTGCCGCGGCTGGGGAACGTATGTCGCCTGAGCCTGCCGCACCGTCGCCTGCACCGACGCCTGTCGAACCGCGTCCTCAGTTCGTGTCCGAGCGCTTTGCGCCGGATGTCTCGCAACTCAATCCGCGAGATGCAATTACCGCACTGATCAATCATGATATCACGGAAAATACGCCTTCGGTTGCAGCAATTGGTTCGGCGCCGGATATTGATACCGCAATTGCCGCTGCCGGGAGGGTTGCCGATGCGCCAGCGCCATATGTGCCGGTTACCGCCGCACAGGTAGCTGCGCGGGACAATATCCCAATTCTCCAGGCCTGGATGCGGGCGCGGGCTGAGAACGATGAGGGTCTGGCGCAACAGGCCGCACCTCAGACAATGGCCGACTGGCTCGCTGCACAAAGAGCACCATCGGCGCCAACAGCCGGTGAACCGACAGCAACTCCGTCAGGAATGCCGCAAGCTGTGGGGGCTCCAGGAATGCCGCAAGCCGTTGGGACAGCAGCTTCCCGCGAAGGGACGCCGGCAGATCAGATCGCCATGGAGCCAGGCGAGCTTGCCGCCAATCGTCTGCAAGGAGAGGTCGAACGTCTCGCCGCACCTCCACCGAAGAACGATACAACGATTTACATCCCCGACACCAAACCGACATTGGCCGAGACGACCGGCGATCCTCAGGTCGCGACGGATCAACGGCTCAACCGGCAGAACCCAGAAGCAATCCAGTCCCACATCGCCCAGGAAAATCAGAATGCCGAACTGACCGCCGATTATTTCGCCGATACCGCCGGGTCGGCACAGCAGCTGCGGCGCCTGGAAATGGAACGCGATGCCCGGGCACAACAGAACATTCAGAATGTGTTCGGCGACCCGCAATCGCAACGTGCACCGGCCGATCTGACGCCGACGATCGATCTCATGCAGGGGATATTAAACAACCCGCGGCAGGCTGAACGAAGCGCTGTCGTCAATACGCTATCGTCCCTGGCCGACAAGTTTTACGATGAAAATGGCGATCTGAAGACAGATCCTTATGCGCTATACGGCATCGGTGAGCATATCAATGACCTCATGAAAGGCGTTGGCGATCCCGAGACCAGTTCGGCGGCTCGCGTTCTCAAGATGGAACTGACGCAGATCAAAAACAGCCTTTACGACGACATCGAGAAGGCCGCACCGGGCTTTGCGCAATATCGCAGCCAGTATGCGCAGGACTCCCAGGCGATCAATTCCATGCAGTTGCTCCAGGATGCGCGGCTTTCGCTCCTGAACAAGGACCAGCACATCACACCGGCCCGGTGGTTCACTTTCATGAAGGGTATCGTCCAGGGCCGCGCCGATCCAATGGACCCGGCGTCTTCGCTATCCGATGATCAGATGGACCGGCTTTGGAACATCACCGATCAGTTGAAGCGGTCGACGTTCATTGACGCGGGAAGTCCGCGTGGCTCTCCGACCTCCATGCTCTTAAAGTGGGGTAAAAATATTGGGACGTACGCATTGCGTGAGGTTCCGGTCGTCGGAAATCTGGCAGCCGACGCAATCGGCACTAAAATGCGCTCGCGGTCTGTTGTAAAAGACATGGACCGTTTCCTGAATCCTGATCTGGGACAGACGCCACCACAATGATAAGGACTTCAATCATGCTGCGCCTGATTTTCGCGTTCCTGGTTTTGTCAGGCGCCGCAATGGCACAATCCACGGTGCGAACAATCCCCATGCCTGGGACGCCTCTCGCGCCGTCACAAATGGGTCTTGGCGTGGCGACGGCAACTTCGTTGACCTACCCTCTCGGAACGACCGTTGCAGTATGTACGGTTGAAGGACAGTCAGTGCGATACCGGGATGACGGCACCGCGCCGACTGCGAGCGTTGGAACGCTGTTACAGATTGGATCTGTCGTCGTCATTCGGCTTGTTGCTCTTCCGAATGCCACATGGGTAAAATTTATCCAGACCGCAGCTACGGCAACGCTCGATTGTCAGTACTATAAGGAGCAATAATTATGGACACAAAAATTAGCGTCGGACGAAAGCGCGACAAACCACAGATGACGCTCGCTCTTCTTCTGTCATTGCTGTCGCTGTTGCTGCCATGTGCGGCAGTGGCGCAGGTTCCTGGGTTAGGTCCGATTACCATCGTCCCACCTCCCAGCGTTCCGGTGAGCGGGGGAACGTTCACAGGGCCAGTGACATTCAATGGCACCATCGGCGGAACGGGGCCTTTCAATACCGCCATTACCGTCAACAACAGCACAGCAGGACAGACGCTTGGCGGCGAATGGCAGGCAACCAATTCCGGATCGGCCAACGGTCTCGGATTCTTCTGGGTATGGAAAACATTTTCTGCCGGAACCGGGTTCGACGTTGGATACGAATTAGTATCCAACGTTCTTTCGCAGAGCGTCGGATCTGGCAACCCTACTTATTACAACAGTTTTTTATGGCATCTGACACCATCAGACCCAACTAATAACTGGGGCGGCGGCCTTGGTGAATGGGATCTCACTACGAGACTGCCGACGAGCATAGGGTGGTATCGCACCCGCGTCGGGAACGCCCATAATTCAGGTGGTTTTCTTGAAGTCCCTATCGCCACATCCTCGATTTCCCTTTCTGGGAACAACCCGTTCACCACTACGCTGAACAGCTCCACCGTATCGGCCAATATTGTCGCGCACATGCTTCAGGCCGGTCAATACGTTACCTTTTCTGGAGGAAGTCCGGTTGCAGGCCTGACGATCTCAGGATCGTATCAGGTTGTCAGCGTAACGGACGCGAATGATTTTACGTTCAGCGTGAGCCCGAGTACGGCGAATGCTTCGACGACGGGAGGCGGAAGCGTCAGTGTCAGCGAGTTCAACGGGACAGACGAACTTTATGGGTATAGTGTCTCCGGATCGAGTGATATCAACACTGCAAAAAACCGCAACGTCAGGACGTATAATGGGTTCCTGGTTGAACCAAATACACTCGTTGGCGTAGGAAACGACACAAATTCGCACGGCGGAGACGGTTTTTATGGCACCGGTGCCAGAGTGGCGCTTGGCGGTAATCCAATAACTACGAATGGCACATCCACGGTTTCCATTGCATGGACCAACAGCGGCCTTGCGGTGAGTGGTACGTTTAACATATCTGGCGCGACTGCGATCAACGGATATACGCCGAGCGGTACTTATACCGTCGCATCGGTCACCACTACAACGGTCACATATACAGACGTGAATGCCAGCAGTTCGACCGGGACGGGCGGCGGAAGCTCTGTCATAGTCTACTCAACAAATGACGTGCCGCGGGCGATATTTGAATGTGATGGCGCTGTCGCATCGTGCCTACGAACAGACGCCGCCACAGTGACAGGCAACGCCATTCAATTAGGTGCCGGACAATCCATAGGGGTGACCGGTAACGGCGGAGTAAACATTGTTGGGACAACCACCGGCAATAGCGCTCCGGCCGGCGATGTTGGAGAATATCTTACGAATGGTGGCTCTGTCGCAGCCAATACGACGGTCACGATCACGATTGCAGCGCCGGGCGTCGTTACCTGGACCGCTCACGGGTTCATGTGCCTCCAGCCGGTCTATTTCTCCACGAGCGGGGCGCTTCCCACGGGCCTGTCGACCTTCACTAACTACTATATCACCTGCGGCACAGGACTGGTAACGACCAATACCTTTGAAGTATCCACGACTCTTGCCAACGCACTTGCTGGAACAGCCATTACGACATCCGGAACACAGTCGGGGACACAGACAGCTCACACCGGCGTGATCCTTGGAAGTGGTGGCGCTTATGATGTGATGGGGATCCAGCTGAACGCTGGCGATTATGATTGCAGCGGGTTAACGACGTTTCAGTATGGTGGTTCGACTTCCGTCACTCAGATGAATACCTGGATGGGAACTTCGGGCGGATCTTCGCAGCCGACAGGATCGTCCATCCTGACATCCACAGCGAGTTTTAATACGCTGGCGTCGGCCGTTGTGGAACCAACGACAAACCTTGCCAATGCAATGCCTTTCAGAGCAAGTTTATCGTCTACAGGGATGGCCGTTCTTTCGGTCGAAAACACCTATACCGTATCCTCCATGTCAGCGTTTTCATTGATAAGATGCCGGAGGCTGAGATAATGGTCCACCAGCCAATAAATCATACCAGCCCTCCGGCATGCCCAGGTGCCAACACTGGGCAAAGCCGGTAAGTTCGACCCGGCGATAACTTCAAAAGAGGGTTGGATGATGATGATGATCCGAGGTGAATCATGCCACCGAGCGGCGGTTGGTTCTGGCGATGGACAACCATGATGTTTGGAGCAAACGAAGCGCGCGAGGCGCGCACGTTGATCATCCAGCACATGCGCGACTGTGAGATCGATAAGAAAGAGATCAAGGACGCGCTCAAGATTCAGAATGACGAGTCGGACGATAAACACACGCAGAACATCACGAGACTGGCCCAACTGGAAGAAAAACTGACGGATGTAAAAGACAAGATCCAATTCAACTATACGCGGTTGATGTTCGTGGTCTGTACCGGGCTGATGGCGATCGTGGGGTCGCTCATCATGGAAATCGTCAAATACGAAAAGCCGCCGCCTGTTCAACCCTCTGTCGAGGTGCCGCATTTACAGCACCCCCTGGGAACCTCACCAACAGGTAGTGTCTCCCCAATGGGGCTGATTTTGGTAACTGCTCTTGCAGGTATCGTGATCAGCCCCGTTGCCTGCATCTGATCTGGTTCATCAACGTTGCCGAGGTTTGGGGCTAATGTCTTGGCCGTCTCGGTATCTCTGATCAGAAACCCAACCGATACACATTTCACGACCGCTGGCAATTCAGCTTTTGCCAGCCACTGCCACCGACCCTGTGGCTGTGTACTATCCTCCCATTCGATCATGACCAGTGGGCATTCACTTTGCGGTGGCTGGGGCATGCCAGGTTGATAATCTATTAATTCGGTTCGGGTCAATTCACGGGAATCAAACGGCCCGCTCAAATATCGCCTGTCGCGCTTCCCATTCCTCCACTACCGTCACGATATCTGCCACATCCCAGAGGCGCTTAGACACGCCGGCAGCCATGGCCGGGGAGCATTTCAGCGTTCCGTGGACACGCACGAAATTGTAGGCCATGAAGTGCAGCGCAACCATGTGAGCATGGTTTTCGACCTTCTTTGAGAAGGCGTTGGTCAACCGGGTGAACCGGCGCATGTATCCGCGTGGTTGCCTTGCCGGCGTCCACCAGCAGCTTCGTCACGGTGTTGATGGAACGCCCGTGATCCGCGTGGTTGCGCGAAGGCTCATTTGCCTTGCCGGCGTCCACCAGCAGCTTCGTCACGGTGTTGAATATGAACCTTGTGCCTGACTGTCAAGCATATTATTCTGTTTGACGGATGCGTTTTGTAGCCCCAGTCTGTTCTAAACACACAATAATTCAGGCATTGACTTATATGTCAATCCTCGACATGATAACCACATGGAAAGCCGATGGAAAATTGGCCATCATACGCCGCACAGTGGAAACCAGCCCACCTGTGGCGTATGTCTTGGCAACGCCTGGGGTTCAATCCGCTTTATATGGCCCTTGGAATTCGAATATCGAAGAAGAGCGGTACAGGACGATGAAGGCCGTCCTTGATCTGTTCAGCGACGGGGACGTCATGAGCGTACGCATGCCTCCTTCAAAATCGGCGCGCGCGCAACTTGCGCTTTTGACCCCTTCTGAGGCCGCAGTATGGGAGTTCCGAACAAGACCGGACAAAAAGAGGCTTGGCTTACGGTACGGCGTTCGTGTGTTCGGCATGTTTGCCAAAAAGAGATTTGTTCATCGCGTTCTCGACCGATTTCAAAGAGAATCTTTTGGACGACAGCGACTATCCGCCCAAAATCGCATTTTGCCGACGGGAGTGGAATGCCTTCTTTTCGACCTATGATCCTAACTTAGGGGCCACGCCAGATGCCTTCCTCTCCAATTGGGTTTCTTGCTGAAATTCTGTCAGGCGGCTCTTTGCCTGTTACCGGTCGCCCGATCGGACCCGGCGAACTAGCCTATTTTCGTGAGCGTCTGAAGGGTCGCGTCTTTAGTCTGATCGCCAGATCACTTCGTAATCAACAACTTCAAAATCCTAACATCACGCAAGCTGAAGTTGCTCGAAGGCTGGGAAGGCGACCGGAGCAAATTACACGCTGGTTATCAGGGCCATCCAACATGACGTTAGACACGATCAGCGATTTGGTTCTGGCAATCAGTGGTGGAGAGCCGGGGCTTGGGGTATCTCCACTGACTACCAATGCTCCTGCCGACGCATCCAGGGAACGGGTAGAACCATCATTTCAAAATTCCGTAACTGGAGATTTGAATTCAGAACGCGCGATGGAGGAAATTGCTGCCGTTCCCTTGGGCGGCCCAGGTGTGAAAGGATTTGATGGGCAACTGTTAACACCCCCGCAACCCGCTCAGATCATGAGTCCCGATGCACCTTTGGGCTCTTCGCCAGATTGGGGTAAGGCTGCGAATAATAACCAACGCAACGTTGACCAGTCCGGCTTTCTTGGTGTGGTAGGAGGGGTATAATATGTCAGACGATGACTCTTCGCCAAAACCATTGCCTGGGTTGACCCAAGAGAAATCACCGGACTTCAAAGTGATTTATTCTAACGTATTCAACTACCGCGTTACCCTAACAGATGTTCACTTGGTTTTTTCCCGCATGGTGGACACCGGAGACTCGCCAAATTCGCTCGTGCAAACTCAAGAGGTCGCAGTGATCATGCCTTTAGGTCAAGCGAAAAGCCTCCGCGAATATCTTACGATCCTTCTTGACAGGTATGAGCGGGAATTAGGTCCAATCAGAGGCATTGGCTACCAACCACCTCAGGACGCGGAACTTAACTCCATGTTTATGCGTTCCATGTGAGCACAGGAGTGTAATCCATATGGTCGGCCTGCTCGTAAATCTGCTGATTTTGGTTCTCGTCTTCGGTGTGGTGTACTGGATCACCACGCTTATCCCATTGCCGCCGCCGTTCAGGCTCGTGGCTCAGGTCGTGCTGGCGCTGATTCTGCTGATCATCCTCATCGATTTTCTTCTGGGCGGCTCGCTCGGGTGGCGCGGCGGAGGGTTTGTCCGGTAACGGACACTATCCATGGACGCGGCCGGCCCCTGACCGCTCTTGTGTCCAGCGCGTCACTCGCCTATATTTCAGGCGCCGCACAGCAGAGGCGGCATCGCAAGCCAGGAGATGAAGATGCGAAACGAAGAATCCGTTGAGGCGGAGATCCAGGCCAAGGGTCTGAATGCTCCACGGCTTAACCCTGCGATGATCGATGCAACGATCATCAGTGAACAATACCACGTATTCCCAGGCACGACCCTCACGATCTGTGCGCTCAAACTGCGTAATGGTTATCTGGTGACGGGGGAAAGTGCCGCCGCAAGTCCAGGCAATTTCGATGCTGAGTTAGGCCGTAAAATCGCCAGGGACAATGCTCGCAATAAAATCTGGGCACTCGAAGGCTATCTTTTACGGGAGCGATTGGCGGTGCTTACATTCAGGCGGCATGTGTAGGATAAGAATGTGGCGGTAGGGCGCCCCGGGCAGCCTGTAGAATTTTCTCCAAAGCTCCCGCCTATCGTCCCAACAAACTGATGCCATGTCGGGAGACGGCGTTGAAGACGTGACGAAGGGATCACAGGCCCGATACCTGCCCAGATCGCATCGGAGCCCAACCTGAGCTTGTCCCGGGCGCACGGGACCAACCGCCGGCCTTCGGGTCGGCGGTTTTGCGTTTGACGGCGGCGCAATCTTCGGTTAAACCAACCAAATCATGCCGCAAGCCCTGATCAGTCGCACCGTTCAACTCACCCAGGAGGAATGGCAACTGGTGGAAGATTTCAAGCATCGGCACCATCTGCGCTCGTGGAGCAAGGCGTTCCTGGCGATCCTGGCCGAGTGGCATGCGTATAGCGTCAAGGGAAAGAAGGCATGACGCCGAGCGACTTTCTCACAACCGTCCTGATGCCGGGTATCGCGTGGTGCCAGACCATTCCCGGTTGGAGGGCACCGTTCAATGACCGGGCCATCCTCGAGTTGACTGCCATTTCAGGTCAGGAAGCGAACTGGACCGATAGGATTCAGTCAGGCAATGGGCCTGCGCACGGGTTGTTTCAGTTCGAACGCCGCGGCGGTGTGGCAGGTGTGCTTGGCGATATTGCGACCAACCCCATGGCCATTGCGGCGTGTCGCGCAGCCGGCGTTGCCACGAACTCCACGGCCGTGTGGGGGGCTTTTGCGACAGCAGCCGGTGATCACCTTTCGGTGGCTTTCGCCCGTCTGCTGCTTTGGTCAGACCCGTCGCCCTTGCCGGCGGTTGGCGATGAGGAAGGCGGATGGATCGCATACCAAATCAACTGGCGACCGGGCGCCCCATCACGCGAACGGTGGTCGACCGTTTATCCCCAGGCAATGGCAGCAACAGGATTCAATCCATGATCTGTCCGTTTATGGCGAGCGCCCGCGAAGGCGAAACGTGCGGCGACTGCGATCTTTCGTTCTCTCCCGGTATGCGGTGTGGCCTGGCGGGGCATGTCGCGCTTCCCGGCGAACCGATCACCGCTGGGGAAGCGGAGGTGTGCGATCCATCAACCGGAATATGCGAAAGTTGTGAATGAGCAACGGAGATAAACCATGGACCTGATCACGCTCATCCAATTGCTGCACGGCGTGCCCTATGCGGGACCGGTGTTGCTCTACGTGCCGGCAGTCGTGCTTGTCGGGTCGATCGTCTCGACCTTTGTTCCGGCGCCTGGGCCAACCGCCAGCGGCTTTTACAAGTTCGCGTATCAGGTGCTCAGCTGGTGCGCCCTGAACAAGGGTCAGGCGACAAACCTGACTGCACCGGAAAACACGGGCATCGTGGCCGGGCCGACCGCGCTCAGCGCGCCGCAGGTCGCGACCGGAGGGGTGCCGGCGGCAGCGAAATGATAGGTAATTAAGATGGACCCGCTCTGCATTTACCACGCATTCTGCGCTGATGGCTTCGGGGCGGCATGGACGGTGCGCCGCTCTTTTCCGAACGCGGACTTTTGGGGTGCCAGTTATGGCCAGGAGCCGCCAGATGTTACGGGCCGTGATGTAATCATGGTCGACTTTAGCTATAAACGCCCAGTTCTTGATGAAATGACTGAGAAGGCGCACTCGATTCTGATTCTTGACCATCACAAAACAGCGCAACAAGACCTGGATGGTCTGATCGAGCCACCGTCAACAATCATCAGTTGGATCGAGGCGGCGTTTATCGGAAACCTTTCAAGGAATGTACGGACCGCTGCACTCTTCGATATGGAGAGGAGCGGTGCTGGCATCACCTGGGATTTCTTCAACCCTGGTATCAATCGCCCTCCATTGATCGACCGCCTGGAGGATCGCGACCTATGGCGGTTCCGATTTAATGACACACGAGCAGTCCAGGCAAATGTCTTTTCCTATCCGTATGACTTCGATATTTGGGGAAAGTTGATGGATGAACCGCTCATTTCCCTTCGGCAGGAGGGAGAGGCAATTGAGCGTAAGCATCACAAAGACGTAGCTGAACTGGTTGGAGCAACGAAACGTCGCATGATCATCGGGGGATATGATGTTCCTGTGGCGAACCTTCCCTATACGCTCACCAGCGATGCGGGCCATATGATGGCACAAGGCGAATCATTTGCAGCATGCTACATTGATACGCCGAAAGGACGCACATTTTCGCTTAGGTCTACGGATGCCGGGATCGACGTTTCCGAGATCGCAAGAAGATATGGCGGTGGCGGTCACCGGAACGCTGCGGGGTTCCTGAGGCCAATCGGATGGGAAGGCGAATGAACCGCCCCGTAACGCCAGTTTCGCCATTTTCCTTTTAGGCCACAACGAGGACCAATACCAATGAACCGACGCAACCTCATCGCCAGCACAGCGCTGGTCGCTCCGGCTCTCCTGGCAGCGTGCGGCACAAGCACCGCGCCAGTCGTCAACGCCGTCGAACAGCTGATCGCGACGGTCCAGGCGTGGATGCCGTTCGTTTCCGCCGGCATTCTGACCGCTGCGGCGTTCGTGCCGGGCGTCTCGGCCTTTGTCCCGACGATCCAGGCTGGGCTGACGGCGGTGTCGGGACTGCTTGGCGGCCTCTCATCGACCATGTCGGCGGCGCAGGCACAGCCAACCGGGCAGTCGATCGTCACGGCGGTCAAGGGCACCATGGCCGCCGTGCAGCAGGCCGTCGCCGCGATCCCACCAGGCAACACGGCAACGTCGGTGCAGGCTGTCATGGCGCAGGCGCAGAACGCCGCCACGGCGCTCGAGACGCTGGTGACGAACATGGTGGCTGCGGTTCCGACTGTGTCGGCTGGCGCGACGCCACCGGATATGCACTTGCTTTACGTGCGGAGTGTGCGATGACCAGCAGGAGGGGTAACTAAAATGGACGCGGCACGTCCAATCCGCGCTGATGAAAAAGTTATGGTGGCGTGGCGACAATACCAAGAAACCAAGGATTACCAAAATTCCCATAAATGGGCTCAAATAGCAGAGCACACCGATGGGTCTTTGTGGGCTGCGTTTTGGGCTGGCTGGGGGTTGGCCGTGAAGTGCGCGGCCGATGTTCATGAAAGTATAGACCCAGCGTCAGATGACGAACGACAAAAAAATATTCCCGGTGCTGGAGCCATGGGCGCGGTCATTGAATATCGCGATTTTATCCGAAAAGAACTTATGCCATGAACGAACCGGAGAAAAGAAAAATGACCAGCCGGGATTTCTGCTTTTGGTTGCAGGGTTACTTCGAACTTACGGAAGCAAAGTGGCTATGCGCCGATCAGGTCAAAACGATCGAACGGCACCTCGCTCTGGTTTTCACACACGAGATCGACTCGTCCATGGGAACCAGTTCGCAGCAGGCGGCGCTGAACCAGTTACATGAGCTGCCCAACATACAGACGGAACACGGGCCTATAAAGTACAGGTGCTGAAATGAACTGGCGCGATGTCCCTGTCCCGGGCGGCTGGTGCCTGGGAGTCAATGACGAGTTCGGAACCTGCGCATTCGCAATGGTCGGCAACCACGCCGTGCTGCTTGGCAAGGGCGTCATGTCAGACGGGGAAGTGCTGAACGCGGCACACCAGATCGAGGGCCTGAACGACCAGGACAAGAGCACCGACCGCGGCGAAAATGTCGAGACGCTGTTCAACTGGATCAAGACCAATGGCTGGCCTGGAGACCAGACGTTCACGATCGCGTCATGGTCCAAAGTGCCAATGGATGAAGTTGCCGCGACGAT
>Ga0181525_10003254_pt1 | contig 12945 bp, 8 predicted proteins | sample PEATcosm2014_Bin_48_FD_121100 | JGI IMG/M metagenome (GOLD analysis project Ga0181525, IMG submission 121100) | Peatland microbial communities from MTU Mesocosm Facility, Houghton, MI, USA - PEATcosm2014_Bin06_10_metaG | ecosystem: Environmental > Terrestrial > Soil > Wetlands > Peat | place... | reverse complement strand
ATCATAGTCCCCCGGCACTACCCGCTCTGCCATGGGCTGAACGCTCTTGCGATCACCGGGGCCGATCAGCCCCGCTACGTAAAGCGGACACATCCGCCGCCGCGCCTTGTGACCCCAAACGGTGCAGGAACGGCTTGAGCCAGCGTCCAAGCTCATCTTCCCAATCCGACGTCGTGCCCACCATGGTCAGCCCTCCAAAAGCCGACCACTTATGAATCATTGAAAAACTGATTTGGGAATCCCGTCACCACTATTATCAGCCACAATCTGCCAAAGTAGTGCTAGGCCGTGTACTCGTAAACGCGCCGGCGCACTTTTAACCTTAAGGGCCATGACGCGGCTTGGCGACAGAACGCGCCCGCAGATGCACTTGTGAGTCACTTTCGCGGTCTATCCCGGATCATGTGTACAACGCCGCCGTAGGCGCGCTGCTCGGTTCGGGAGGATTGAATATGTGCCGCGGATGTTTCAACCAGCTCCTTCTTCGCGATGAGTTCCATTCCGGCGGGGTAGCCGGCCCGCTCGGCATGGCCGCGGGCGCGCCCAGCAGACGCGCCTTCATGGCCTATTCGGTCGGCGCGGCCTCCGCCCTGAGCGCCGTCGGGGCCGTTCCCGCCTTCGCAGCGGACGACGGCGCCGACATCATTCTGCGCGGCGGGACGATCCGTCCGCTGCCGGGCGCGCCGGTCTGCTCGGCGCTGGCGATCAAGGGCGGCACCGTGCTTGCGGTTGGCGACGAGAGCGCGTTGTTGGGCCTCAAGACGCGCCACACCAAGGTCGTTGATCTTGGCGGCCGCACGCTCCTTCCGGGCCTCATCGATCCGCACTGCCACACGCTCCTCGCCGCGCTGATCTTCGAACTGCTCGACGACGTCGGCTACGCTAGATATCCGACCCGTGAAAAAGTCGTAGCGCATCTGAAAGAGGTCGCGGCGAGCACGCCGAAAGGTCAATGGATCGTCGGCTCCAATTTCGACAACCTTCTGCAAGGCGGAGATTTCACGCGGGCGGAACTGGACGCGATCTCGACCGACCATCCGATTTTCGTCTGGTACACCAATGGGCATGACGCCTGCGTCAACGGCGAAGCGCTCAAAATCGCGGGAATCCCCGACGACGTAGGCGATCTACCGGGCGGCGGTCATTTCGGCCGGGCCGCCGACGGCAAGCTCAATGGCCTGGTTTACGAGGAAAGCGCGATGCTCAAATTCGCGGTCCATTTCCTCGGCAAGATCACGCCCGAAGCCGCGGCCAAGGCGGTCACCGATTATTCGGCGCACATGGGTTCGGTCGGCAACACGATGCTGCACGAGCCCGGCACGATCCGGGCGGTCTGGATCGAGCAGTTCGCAAAGCTCTCGAATACGCTTGCCTGCCGCACCAGCGCCAGCGTGATGTTCGACGACATGAAGGGCCTGACGCCCTGGCGCAGCCTCGGCCTCGGAGCAAAAGGCACGACCGTCGCCAATTCCAAGTTCTCGCTTTACGGCGTGAAGATCGTCGGCGACGGCTCCAACCAGACGGAGACCGGGGCGCAGACCAAGCCCTATCTGAACGCGACCGCCATCGGTTCGCCGAACGTCGACGCGGGCCAAATGAAGCAGATGGTCGCCGAAGTTAAGGCCTTCGGCATGCCGGTGCTGATCCACTGCAATGGCGATTACACGGTCGACATTGCGCTCGACGCGATTGAGGCGGCCTACGCAGGCTCGACCGAGCAAGGCGTCAACCGCATCGAGCATTCGACGATGGCGCGTCCCGACCAGATTCTACGCATGAAGAAGCTCAACGTGCAGCCGAGCTTCCTGATGAATCACGTGCGCTTCTACGGCGCCGCCTATCGCGACCAGATTTTCGGTCCTGAACGCGCAGCCTTCATGGACCCCGCTGGCGCCTGCGTGAAAGCGGGCTTGCCGTTTACGCTGCACACCGACGGGCCCTGCTCGCCGCCTGGGCCGCTGGCGCTCATCAGTACGGCGGTGACGCGCCGCTGCGTCATCGACAATTCGGTGGTTGGTCCCGATCAGGCCGTGTCGCTTGACGAGGCGATCCGCGCGGTGACGATCGACGCCGCCCGCCAGCTCGGGCAGGGCGACCGCCTCGGCTCGCTCGAAAGGGGCAAGGAAGCGGATTTCACGATCCTGGAAACCGATCCCTACAGAGTGAGCCCGGATGCGATCGCCGACATCAAGGTCAGCGAGACGTGGGTGGCGGGGGAAGGGAAATTCGCGGCCTAGTCTCGGCTTCGCCTGCATTGTGTCACATGACATTTGAGTGACGCGCGGATAGACGGCGCATTCACCATTTGGGTGCAAGCTCACCGGATTTGGGGGCGCGTTCCGCCTCGTTCAAACCGAGTCATCCGTTCTCCGAGGCGGGACAATGAATGTCCTTGTCTTTGCGTCGCGCAAAGGCGGTTCAGGCAAAAGCACGTTAGCAGTGCTGCTCGCTGCGCACGTGTACAAACTCGACCAGCCGTGCCTGCTCATCGATGACGATCCGCAAGGCTCGCTGACGCTCTGGAACGAATTGCGCGAGGATGCCGCGCTGCCGATAAAAATCGTCAAGCGTCACATCGCCGACGTGTTGAAGAAGGCCAAGCGCCGCGGCGTCGAATGGGTGTTCATCGACACACCGCCCAACGCCTCGGCCTGCGTGATCGAAGCGATCGAGGCCGCGACGCTCGCCGTTATTCCGTGCCGGCCCGGCTTGTTCGATATCGATGCGGTTCAGGAAACCATCGCGCTTTCGCGGGCCGCGCGCACGCCCTATGCGGTCGTACTCAACGGCGCCGCGGCAAAGCGTGATGGGGTCGAGTCGCCGGCGGTGTGTGCCGCCCGTCAATGCCTCGGCGGACTTGGGGTGCCGGTGTGGGGCGGGCAGGTCACTCATCGGGCAAGCTTTGCGCTCAACCTCACCCGCGGCGAAGGCGCGCAAAACTTCGACGCCGATGCTGGATCGGCCGCGGAAATCGCGCGCTTGTGGTCGGCCATCGAGAAATCGGTGGCGGTCATCAACGGCGCCAGCGACAAAGCGGCGATGCACCGTTTCGCGGCTGAGTGCATGATCCGGAAAAGTGGAGGCCGGTTTTCCGAAAAGATCATGTACCAGCAAAAAATCGGGCAGGCCGTGCACTTATAGATCCGGCTAGTGTACGGCGCTTGCGTACTCAGAGGCATCGGTGAAGGTACTCGTCTATGGCGCAGGCGTCATTGGGACGCTCTATGCGGCCAGACTCCAGGATGGTGGCAATCGCGTTACTGTCGTTGCGCGTGGTCAGCGGCTCACGGATATCCGCCATTATGGTTTGGTGCTTGAAGACGTCGTTGGTCACAGTCGCTCGACGACTCGCGTGGATACCATCGAGCGGCTCGGCCCCAACGATCAATTCGATGCCGCACTCATTGCGGTGAGACGCGACCAGGTGGCAAGCGTCGTGCCGGAGCTTACCGCAAATCGTCACATCCCTACATTGATCTTTATGCTGAACAATCCCACAGGCTCAAGCGATCTTGCTCAAACGCTCGGCCGCGATCGGGTTCTGTTCGGTTTCCAGGAGCGGGCGGCACGCGCGATGGCCACCTTTGTGCGCTATGTAATGATCGCGCAACAGCCAACAACGTTAGGCGAATTGAACGGACGACGAACCGCGCGCCTGCGTAACTTGGCGGAAACATTTCGTCAGTGCGGATTTCCGACGACGACATCTCGCAACATGGATGGGTGGCTAAAGGCGCACGCTTTCTTCGTGACTGCCATCAGCGGCGCGATCTATATGTCTGGAGGCGACTGCCATCGACTGTCCGACGATAAAGCGACCGCGACGCTAATGGCGAAGGGCGTGCGGGAGGGATATTCCGCGGTGCGGGCGCTTGGGTTCAGCGTAGAACCCTTCGCATTGAGGGTGCTTTTCACTTGGCTGCCGCCGGCGTTCGCCGTTTACTACTGGCGCCGCTTTTTTGCCTCCGAGATGGCTGCCTACGTGTTTGGGCGCCATGCTCGTGCCGTTTCACAGGAGATGCGCGAACTAGCGAACGACTGTCGCTTCCTGTTGGAAGAGAGCGGTATCGAGGCTCCTGCGCTCCGACGGCTTTACAGCGCGATCGACGCTTATGTGGCGTGAACGGCACGGCGTTAATTGAGTCCGCGCCCCAGATCTTGGTCCGATCTAGCTGATCGGATCAAGGTTCTTAGGCGACGCGTGCCTTGGGTGATTTGGTCGCGCCGTCGGCCTCGGGATCGCTCTCGCAGATCACTCGATTGCGGCCTGAGCGCTTGGCGGCGTAGAGGCACTCGTCGGCGCGCTCGATCAGCGGCTGCTGGGCATCGTCGGGCCGCAGCATCGCCACGCCGATCGAGATGGTGATGCGGCCAAGCCGCTCGCCGCTCGAGCGTTTCATCAGTTCCTTGGTCATCACCGCGCGGCGGATGTGATCGGCGACCGTCATCGCCTGCGCCAGCGCCGTCTTCGGCAGCGCTACGGCGAATTCTTCGCCGCCGTAGCGCGCCGCGATGTCCTGGCCCTTGACGTTCTGCTTCACCGACATGGCAACGAGGCGGAGCACCTGATCGCCGGTCAGATGGCCGTATTTGTCGTTGAATGCCTTGAAGTGATCGACGTCGCACATCAACAGCGCCAGCGGCTGGCCGGTTTCTTGCGCGGCGGCAATCCCCCGGCGCAGCTCGGTGTCGAAGAATTTGCGGTTGGCGAGCGTGGTCAGCGGATCGGTCAGGCTTTCGGTCCGCACGGTTTCCAGATTTTGCTGCAGCTGCTCGATCTCCTCCCGCGATGCGGACAGGCGCGCTTCGAGCTTCTTGTTGTTGCTTTCCATTTCCGTGGCGCCGGCCACCAACCGCTCGATCACCGTGCGCAGCACGGCGCCATCGCTGGCGCCTTTGAGCTTTTCGTTGACCTCGGCGAGGCTCGCCGAGTAATTGGTCGCCGACCCGGCGGCGGCGCTGATCATTTCCAGTACTTGCTTGATCTCGTCGGCCATGCGCGAGCCGACGGTCTCGAGCCGCTCGCTGGCGCGCGTCGGCGACAGGAAGGTCGCGTAGATTTGATCGATATCCGCGTCGGAGAGCGAGCCCCGCTGCGCCAAAATTTCGTTGATGGTGCGGTTGAGTTCTTGGTTATAGCCCGTGGCGTATTGGTACCAGATCTCGAAATTACGCGGCACCGCGGCCTGGCCGAGGGCCTTTATCTGTCCGAGAGCAATCTCGGCGAAGGCAAGTGTACGTTCGTGCTCGTCGGGCACGGCCATGAAGAGCCTCCGGGGCGCCTTAAGAAAAATCCGAATTCCAAAATCTCGGCAGCGAGGAGCTGCCTTGGACGCGCAAAAGCTAGGAGAAAGCCGTGAAGGACCGGTAAATGCCGCCGGGGCGGTGGCGGCAAATTCGCCGCGTGGCAGAAAAATCGGCGGAAACTTACGCCTTGACTGGGACCGGCCTCAGCAGAAAGGCCGGCAGATGTGAAGTATCCGCATCGTCGGCGCGGGGCCGGTTGCCTTGCGGGGAGCGTTGCGGGATGCGTGCGATCGACGGCGAAGCCGCCGGCCGATGCGGCGCCCGGTTGCCGTCGCGCTCCCGGCGGCGCGGCCGCGGCGCGTTTTGCTGCGGCGCTGCTCGCGGGCCGTCTTGCGGCGCTGCCACCGGCGTGGCGTCTTGCGCCATCCAGGGAATCACGCTGCCAGTCAGCTTTTCGATCGCGGCGACGGCCTTGGCATCGTTTGAGCCGGCGACGATCGTGATCGCGGTGCCGGTGCGGCCGGCGCGACCGGTCCGTCCGATGCGGTGCACGTAATCGTCGGGATGCAACGGTACGTCGAAGTTATAGACGTGGCCGACGTCCGGGATATCGAGGCCGCGGGCCGCGACGTCTGACGCAACCAGCAAGGTGACCTCGCCTCTGCGGAACTGTTCGAGTGCTGCCGTGCGCGCCGGCTGGTCCATGTCACCGTGCAACGCCTGCACCGAGAGGCCGTGCCGCAGGAGCGAACGATGGAGCGTAGCGACGTCGCGCTTGCGGTTGCAGAAGATGATCGCGTTCTTCAGTCCGTCGGCCGCACGGATCAGGCGGCGCAACGTCTCGCGCTTTTCGTGCGGCTCACGCCCAGACTTGGCAAGAAATTGGCTGGTGTTGGCGACGGTGGTCGCCGGCTTGGACACTTCGACGCGCACCGGATTGTGCAGGAACTGCTCGGTGATGCGGCGGATCTCCGGCGGCATGGTGGCAGTGAAGAACAGGGTTTGGCGGGTGAAGGGAACAAGCTTGCAGATGCGTTCGATGTCGGGGATGAAGCCCATATCGAGCATACGGTCGGCTTCGTCGATGACCAGAAGCTCGACGCCGTTGAGCAACAACCGTCCGCGCTCGTTATGGTCGAGCAGCCGACCCGGCGTGGCGATCAGCACATCGACGCCGCGGGTAAGCTTGGCGTCCTGATCGCCGAACGAAACGCCGCCGATGATGAGCGCGACGTTGAGCTTGTGGTTGGCGCCGTATTTGATGAAGCTTTCTTCGACCTGCGCCGCGAGTTCGCGCGTCGGCTCGAGGATGAGCGTGCGCGGCATGCGGGCGCGGGCCCGGCCTTGCTCCAGCATGGTCAGCATCGGCAGCACGAAGGCGGCCGTCTTGCCGGTGCCGGTCTGCGCGATGCCGAGCACGTCGCGCCGCGCCAGCACGTGTGGTATCGCTTGATCCTGGATCGGGGTGGGAGCTTTGTAACCAGCCGTCGCAACGGCGGAGAGCACTTTGTCGGACAAGCCGAGATGTGAGAAGGGCATGAAACCTCAAGGGGCCCGGCGACGGTTCGTATCCTAATTTCGCGGGAGCCCAGCCATTTGCACGCGGATGACGCGTATCGTCGAATCCCAGCCGTGCTTTCGTTGCCCGGAACATAGGTGCGAACCGGCGAAAGTCAACCTGCCGTCCTGCCGTAAGTTAAAATGATTGCTTGATTTTCCTCGCAGCTCCGTCACGGAAACGAAACACAGCCAAAGACCAGCCAAAGCCCAGCCATGTCCGAATCGTCATCGCCAAGTCTTTCGTCGCCGAGCCTATCTTCGGAAAGCCTGCCGGTCGTGCTTGTTCCCGGACTGTCGTGCTCGGCGCGGCTATATGCCGAGCAAATCCCGGTTCTGTGGCGGTTCGGCCCGGTCACGGTCGCCGATCACACCCGCGACGACACGATCGCCGCCATCGCTCGGCGGATTTTGTCTGTCGCACCGCCGCGCTTTGCACTCGCCGGCCTGTCGATGGGCGGCTACATCGCCTTTGAGATCGTGCGCCAAGCGCCCGAGCGCGTGGTAAAACTCGCGCTCCTCGACACTGCCGCCGGCCCGGAGACGCCGCAGCAGACCGAAGTTCGGCTCAAGCGCATCGAGATGACCACGGCTGGGCGTTTTGCCGAGGCACAGGCGCAGCTCTACCCGTTGATGGTCCATCACGACCGGCACGAGGACGCAGACCTCAAGCACGCGGTGGCGTTGATGGGCGAAGAAACCGGGCCTGACGTCTTCATTCGCCAGCAAGGCGCCATCATGGGGCGGGCGGATTCGCGGCCGACCTTGGCGACCATCAAATGTCCGACGCTGGTCGTCGTCGGCGACGCGGACCAGCTCACGCCGCCGGCGGCAGCGCAGGAAATCGCGGCGGGAATTTCCGGCGCGCGGCTCGTCGTCATCCCGCAGTCCGGCCACCTCTCGACCATGGAGCGGCCGGACGCGGTCAACGCGGCGCTGGTCGCGTGGATGAAGGGGTAGCCATCATTCCAAGATTGCCGCGAAGTGGCAAGTCCGGAATCCATAACCACAGGTCAGCGAATGTGAGGATCAAACATCCAGCGCTGTCTCGTCGGCGAACTCCGCGCGCTCCGTGATGAAGGCAAAGCGCGCCTCCGGCTTGGTGCCCATCAAGCGCTCGACCGATCTCTCGGTGTCCTTGGCCGCATCGGGGAGGAGGGTGACGCGCAAGAGGGTGCGCTTCTTCGGGTCCATGGTGGTTTCTTTGAGCTGCGCCGCCATCATCTCGCCCAAACCTTTGAACCGGCTCACTTCCACCTTGGCGTTGGCGTGAAATTCTTTTTTCAAAATCTCGTCGCGGTGTTTGTCGTCGCGGGCGTAAAAAACCTTGCCGCCGTGGCTTAAGCGATAGAGCGGCGGCACCGCCAGATAAAGGTGGCCGTTATCGATCAGCCCGCGCATCTCGCGATAGAAGAACGTGATCAGCAGCGAAGCGATGTGGGCGCCGTCGACGTCGGCGTCGGTCATGATGATGACGCGGCCGTAGCGCAATTGCTCGTCGCGATAATGGGCGCCGGTACTGCAGCCGAGCGCTTGGGCGAGATCCGCAAGCTGCTGGTTCTGCGCGAGCTTGTCCTTGCCGGCCGAGGCGACGTTCAAGATTTTGCCGCGCAGCGGCAGGATCGCCTGCGTGGCGCGGTCACGCGCAGTTTTGGCGGAGCCGCCGGCGCTATCGCCTTCGACCACGAACAGCTCCGAGCCTTCGGCGGCGGAGTTGGTGCAGTCGGCGAGCTTTCCCGGCAGCCGCAATTTGCGCACCGCGCTCTTGCGCGCGATGTCTTTCTCAACGCGGCGGCGCAGGCGCTCCTCGGCGCGCTCGACGACAAAGTCGAGGAGCTTGTTGGCTTGGAGCGGATTGCCGGCGAGCCAATGGTCGAACGGATCCTTGATGGCCTGCTCGACGATCCTTTGCGCTTCGGCGGTGGCGAGCCGGTCTTTGGTCTGGCCCTGGAATTCTGGCTCGCGGATGAATACCGAGAGCATGGCGCCCGCGCCGGTCATGACGTCATCCGAGGTGATCGCCGCGGCGCGCTTGCCTTGGCCGACCCGCTCGGCATGGTCCTTCAAGCCGCGGGTGAGCGCCGTGCGCAGGCCGGATTCATGTGTGCCGCCGTCCGGCGTCGGGATGGTGTTGCAATACGAATTGAGAAAGCCGTCGGCGTCGGCGGTCCATGCCACCGCCCATTGCGCGCCGCCGTGCGTGCCGGTCTTGCCGGCGCTGCCGGTAAAGACGTCAGGGTGTACCAGCGTGGCGCCGGCCAGCGTTTCCGACAGATAATCCTTTAAACCTTCCTCGAAGTGGAAGGTCGCCTGTTCCGGCACGTCTTCGACGCCGCGCAGAAGTTCCTTGGCGCACGACCAGCGGATTTCAACGCCGCCGAACAGATACGCCTTGGAGCGCGTCATCTTGAAGACGCGCTCGGGCTTGAAGTGGGCCTTGGCGCCGAAAATTTCCGGATCGGGACGGAAGCGCACCTTGGTGCCGCGCCGGTTCGGCGCCTTGCCGGCTTCCTGCAATTTGCCTTTCGGCTTGCCGCGCTCGAACGCCATCCGATAAAGCTTCTGCCCGCGAGCGACTTCGACTTCCATGCGCTCGGAGAGCGCGTTCGCGACCGACACGCCGACGCCGTGGAGGCCGCCGGAGGTTTCGTAGACTTCGGAGTCGAATTTGCCGCCGGCGTGCAGCGTGCACATGATCACTTCCAGCGCCGACTTGTTCTTGAATTTGGGATGCGGGTCGACCGGGATGCCGCGGCCGTTATCGGTCACTGTGACAAAGCCGTCGGCCGCCATCTCGACTTCGATCCAGTCGGCGTGACCGGCGAGCGCCTCGTCCATGGAATTGTCGATCACCTCGGCGAACAGATGATGCAACGCCTTCTCGTCGGTGCCGCCGATATACATGCCGGGCCGCCGGCGCACCGGCTCGAGCCCTTCCAGCACTTCGATGTGCTTGGCGGTGTAGCCGGCTTCGCCGGACGACGTGGCGCCGCTGCGCGCGGGCCGGCGCGCGCCACTGCGCGGTTCGCCCAAATTGGCGAACAAATCCGGTGTCTTGGAGCTTTTTGCTGCTTTTCCCATAGAAGTTCCGGCGAATGGTTCAGTCCGGTGCGGCGAATCGGATGGCCGACTATGCCACGCGGGCAGTCAAACCATGAGCGGGCGAGGGCGCCCGGGTGCATTGACGCCCTCCGGCGCGGTCTTTATATGGCGCCGCATGCAACTGGCTGCCACGATGTTGGCCACCACCGACTTTGAGCGCCGTCGCCGTAGCGACACGGCACGGGTGCGCTGACGCGCGTATTGCCCGTGCCGTCAGTGTCGCGGCACGCAACCTTCAAAAAAGCTCCGGGGACACTGGCTTAGAATAAATAAGTCAGAGGGATTGATCATGTCTGCGAAAGCGAAAATCGGCATCCTCGGCGCATCCGGTTACACCGGAGCCGAATTAGTGCGGCTTTTGCTGCGCCATCCGCAAGTCGAGATCGCCGCACTCACCGCCGATCGCCGCGCGGGCAAGCGCATGGCCGACGTGTTCCCGCAATTTGCGCCTTACGCGCTGCCGATGCTGCAGGCGGTCACCGACGTCGACTGGGCGAGCGCCGGCGTCGATCTCATTTTCTGCGCGCTGCCGCATGGCACGTCGCAAACCGTGATCAAGGACCTTTTCGCGCGGCTGCCGGCGATCAAGGTGGTCGATCTGTCGGCCGACTTCCGCCTGCACGATCCGGCGGCGTATGAGCGCTGGTATGGCCATCCGCATGCGGCGGTCGCACTGCAGAAAGAGGCGGTGTATGGCCTGACCGAGATTTACCGCGACAAGGTCAAGCCCGCCCGGCTCGTCGCCAATCCGGGCTGCTTTACGAGCTGCGCCGAACTGGCGCTGATCCCGCTCCTGCGGGCCAAGGCGATCGACGCCGACGAAATCGTCATCGACGCCAAATCCGGCGTGACCGGCGCAGGGAGGAATCCGCGCGAGGACATCCTGTTCCCGGAAGTGTCCGAGGGTTTCCACGCTTATGGCGTCGGCCACCATCGCCACATGGCCGAACTCGACCAGGAGTTTTCGCTCGCGGTCGGCCGCGAGGTGATCGTGAGCTTTACCCCGCATCTCGTGCCGATGAATAGGGGCATCCTTTCAACGATTTACGTGCGCGGTTTAAAAGCGACGCCGCAGGATCTTCATGCGTTGCTTTTAAAGTCTTACGCGAACGAGGTCTTCGTCCATGTGCTGCCGTTCGGCATGCTGCCGCAGACCCGCCATGTGCGCGGCTCCAACATGACCTTCATCGGGATCGCCGCCGACCGCGTCGCCGGCCGCGCCATCATCGGCTCGGCGCTCGACAATCTGACCAAAGGCGCCTCCGGCCAGGCGGTGCAGAATATGAACCTGATGCTCGGCTTCCCAGAAGGCACCGGCCTCGAACAGGTGGCGTTGTTTCCGTAAACGACGAGCGGCGCTTAAGCCTGCACCTTCACGTAGCTGCCGGGCGCGTCCTCGATCGGGGTGAGCGCGCCGTCGCCGGGCACCCGCGCCGACACCTCGGTCGCATCCTGCGATTTGAGCCAGGCGAGCCAATCCGGCCACCACGATCCGGGATGTTGCGTGGCCTTGGCGATCCAGCCTTCGAGGTTTGAGCTGCGCGGCTTTGCACCGGTCCAGTAATGATATTTCTGCTTGTCGGGCGGGTTGACCACGCCGGCGATGTGGCCGGAGCCAGCCAATACAAAGCGCACCGGCCCGCCGAAGAATTTGCTGCCGTAGAGCACCGACTTTGCCGGTGCGATGTGATCTTCCCGGGTGGCGAGATTGTAGACCGGGATCTTGATCGCGTGCAGATCAAGCGGGGCGTTGCCGAAAGTCATTTCCCCCTTGGTCAGCTTGTTGTGCAGGTAGCAATTGCGCAGATAGAACGAATGGTTCGCTGCCGGAAGCCGCGTGGCGTCGGAGTTCCAGTACAGCAGATCGAACGGGAACGGGGCTTTGCCGCGGACATAATTGTTGATGATGTAGGGCCAGATCAGGTCGTTGGAGCGCAGCAGGTTGAACACCGTCACCATCGACTTGCCTTCAAGATAGCCGCGCTCGGCCATGCGCGCTTCGAGCTGCTTGACCTGCTCCTCGTCGACAAAGACTTTGAGATCGCCGGCGAAGGTGAAGTCGACTTGCGCGGCAAAGAAAGTCGCCGATTGAATGCGTTCGTCGCCCCACGACGCCATGGCCGCGAGCACCGCGGCAAGCAGGGTGCCGCCGACGCAATAGCCGACCGCGTTGATCTTGTCCTCGCCGGTCGCGGCTTTGATGGCGTCGAGCGCCGCCAAAATTCCTTCGCGGCCGTATTGCTCGAAGCTTTTCTCCGCGAGCTTACCGTCGGGATTGACCCAGGACACGCAAAACACCGTCATGCCCTGGTCGACGCACCATTTGATCAGGGATTTTTCCGGCGTCAGGTCGAGTACATAATATTTGTTGATCCACGGCGGCACGATCAAAAGCGGCCGCTTGAGCACCTTTTCGGTTGTGGGCGCATACTGCAGGAGCTGGAAGATTTCGTTCTGGAAAATGACCTTGCCGGGTGTGACGGCGAGATTGCGCCCGACCTCGAACGAGCCGGCGTTCATGTGGCGGATTCTGAGTTCGCCGCCGCCGGCCGCGATGTCTTCGGTCAGCATTTGCATGCCGCGCACCAGGTTCCCGGCGTTGCTGGTGAGCGTCTCGCGCAGGAGTGCCGGATTGGTGAGCACAAAGTTCGAGGGCGACACCGCGTTCGTGATCTGCCGCACGTAGAACTCGGCCTTTTGCTTGGTGTGCGGATCGAGCGTTTCGGCTTCGCTGACCATCTGGTTGGCGAAGCGCGTCGAGAGCAGATAGGCCTGTTTGAGGAAGTCGAAGAACTGGTTCGACGTCCATTCCGGGTCCTTAAAGCGCTTGTCGCCGGCGGCGGGCGCCGCCACCGGCTCCACCTGCTCGCCGGCGAGGCGCCTGGCCGCGGCAGCGTACAATTCGAGATAGGCTTGGCCCAGCCGCGTCTGCAGGTCTGCGGTCCGTTGCGGGTCGGAGAGCCAATATTGCACTACCTGCCCGAGCGTCTTGGTGACCTCGGTGACTTCGTCGCTCAGTTCGCGGTCTTTGTCCTCGTT
>Ga0181525_10003253_pt1 | contig 12953 bp, 11 predicted proteins | sample PEATcosm2014_Bin_48_FD_121100 | JGI IMG/M metagenome (GOLD analysis project Ga0181525, IMG submission 121100) | Peatland microbial communities from MTU Mesocosm Facility, Houghton, MI, USA - PEATcosm2014_Bin06_10_metaG | ecosystem: Environmental > Terrestrial > Soil > Wetlands > Peat | place... | reverse complement strand
GCGCCACCCCTTTCCCGGTCCCGGCCTCGCCATCCGCATTCCCGGCGCGGTGACGCGCGAGAAACTGGACATACTGCGCAAGGCCGATGCGATTTATCTCGAGGAGATCCGCAACGCCGGGCTCTATGACGCGATCTGGCAGGCCTTTGCCGTGCTCTTGCCGGTGAAGACCGTAGGCGTGATGGGCGACGAGCGCAGCTACGACCATGTCTGCGCGCTCCGCGCCGTGACCTCGACCGACGGCATGACCGCGGATTATTTTCCCTTCCCGCACGAGTTCCTGGGTCGCGCCGCGACGCGCATCATCAACGAAGTCAAGGGCATCAACCGCGTGGTCTATGACGTGACCTCGAAGCCGCCCGGCACCATCGAGTGGGAATGATTTTGGCCCATCCCGCAGTATCCTAGGCTATCCCATAGAACGCCATAAGTATCTGAAAATAATAAAATAATAGTCTATTGCCTATCGGTAGCTATCGGGGCGCAGAAATCCAATTGGACGGTATGACTGACGGTGGTCGACCCTATTGCCTGTCGTCGTGATTGCGACTACCGTCAGGGTCACGCGGGCCTTTGACGGTAGTTTTTTTTCGTCTAGTGATATGAAAAAACACACGTTTTCTTATCATTGGCCCGTCAAGATTGCCTGACGGTAGTTTTTGGCGAGGTGTGGTCATGCTGACGGACGTCGCAATTAAGGCTCTGAAACCAAAGGAAAAAGACTACAAGCTCGCGGACCGCGACGGGATGTATGTCCACGTCACGACCAAGGGGGCGCTCTCTTTTCGGATGGACTACCGTCTGAACGGACGCCGGGAGACGATCTATCTCGGCAAGTATGGACCCGACGGATTGTCGCTGGCCCGGGCGCGCGAGAAGTGCATCGACGCAAGGCGCAACATCGCTGAGGGGCTCTCGCCGGCGATCGAAAAACAGCGCGAAAAGCGGCGGCTGAAGGAGTCCAGGAGCTTTGGGGAATTTGGAGAGAAGTGGCTGACCGGAGCGCCGATGGCGGACAGCACGCGCGCGATGCGACGTTCGATCTTCGAGCGCGAGTTGCTCCCGGTTTGGCGCAACAGGCTGCTGACGGAAATTTCCCCGGATGACCTGCGAGCGCACTGCGCGAGCATCGTCGAACGCGGCGCGCCCGCCACGGCGATCCACGTCCGAGATATCCTGAAGCAGATCTACGGGTTTGCGATCCTCCACGGCGAGAAGGTTGCCAATCCTGCGGAGGAGGTTGGGCCGGCGTCGATTGCGACCTTCGTGCCGAAGGATCGTTCGCTGTCGCCTTCCGAAATCCGGGTCCTGTTCAAAGTTATCGAGAAAGTCCCGACGCTGCCCACCATTCGGCTTGGGATGCGATTCTTCCTTTTGTCGATGGTCCGCAAGAGCGAACTGCAGGACGCGATCTGGGACGAGGTCGATTTTGAGAATGCTGTCTGGACGATCCCGAAGGAGCGAATGAAGCGCTCGAAGGCGCACAATGTGTACCTGTCGCGTCAGATGCTCGACATTCTCATTGCCCTGAAGACCTGTGCCGGAAACTCACGGTATTTGCTTCCCTCACGATATGATGCGGACGCGCCGATGTCCCGGGCGACCTTCAATCGTGTGACCTATTCCGTTGTGGAGCAGGCCAAGCAAGAAGGCCTCCCGCTTGGACGGTTCACGGTCCATGACCTGCGGCGAACCGGATCGACGCTCTTGAATGAGCTGGGGTTCAACAGCGATTGGATTGAGAAGTGCCTTGCACACGAGGACGGCCGATCCTCTCGTGGCGTCTACAACAAGGCTGAATACGAAGTGCAGCGTCGGCATATGATGCAGGAATGGTCGGACATCGTCGATGCCTGGACAAACGGTCGAAAGTACGTGCCGACGCTTATACCGACTTCGATGCCAGTTTTTGCACCCGATCCGGTGCTTTGACGGGACGGGCGCGGCGCCGCTGGACGTCGGGGTGTTTGGCGCGCGCGATCGGAACCGACCGACGTGATGCGAGCCAGGCCTCGACTTCCGCGAGGTTCCAGACGACGCACCGAGGCGTCAGGGCGAAGCGGCGAGGAAACTCTCCACGTTGCTCCATCTCGTAGATGGTGCTGTCAGCGAGCGGAACGATCTCACGTAATTGTTGTCGGCGGATTGTTCGTACGATTTTGAATTCTGTAGGCTGAGCCATTTCGGAGCCCTTCGCGGTTAGGCGTTGGTCCGATTGAAAGCGATAGTCGCCGAAAAGAGGAAGTGCCGAATTATGCTGGTCGGGCGCTGGAATGCGGCTGGATAAAAATCGGATAGGTCATCCCGATCAGTTCGACTGATGACACTGTTACGGCCGAGGTCAAGACGCTGCGACCGGTGTCCATGACGTCATCTCCTCTGTGCGGCCTGTAACGTGACGCGGCCGTTCATGAAGTCGGATGTGCGAGGGGTGAGAAGAACTGTGGTGATAGGTGTCTGTCCCGACCTTCTGGCCGTACCAGTGCGTCATCGGCGCTTCTGTGATTGCCGATTCCCAGTTGCTGATTTCCAAACGCATTCGCTCGCCCTTCCGGACCAGAAACGACATCGGCAGTAGCTCGATGCGAAGTTCGTAGACCTGACCAGGTTGGATCGGGTCGATCTGGTCGTGCTTGAGAAACGGCCGCATGTCGGTAGTCAGTTCAGGGTCTTCGGCGCGGTGCGAGGCCCGCAACCAGCCTTGGCTGACCTTCATGAAGCGAGGCTTATCGTCGCCCCGGGGCAGCAGCGAGAGCTTGACCATCACGTCCATGTCGCTCTGGTTGGACGATGCGTGGAGCGCCAGCACGCCCTGGCCGGTAAACTCGCGATCCCGCTCGAACGGGGCGGTCGTGTAGGTGAGGACCCTTGCGAAATGATCGGGGACGCCCTGCTTGTCGAAGATGGTCACGCCCGCCATCCACATGGGATCGGGATAGCTCCAGGACGTCTCGCCGCCGGCCGCGCTTGGCGGTTCCTCCACGAGTGATCCGTCGTTCAGCGACCCGACCTGTCCGCTCTTCTCGCCGCTGAGGTAGAAGGTCGAGGGTGTCGCGTCGGGCGGGGGCCAGTCCGGCGCGTGGCCCACCGCGCCCTCGCCTTGGACGAAGAAACGCACGTTCGGCCGGTCCATGACCGCATTGTCGATCTCCTTCAGGTGGTGATCGTACCAGGGGAGGAGTTCGGCCCGGTGAAAGTCGGGCTGAGAGAACAGCAGCTGCGTTGCGGCGAAGGAGGCCGCCCCGGTCACGAGCAACTGCTTGGGCCCGCGCACTCGCTCGTAGCCCATGAAGTTGCCGCGCAGGTGCAGCGTGCCCTTTCCCCAAGCGCCGATCGACATCACCGGAATGTCGACCTGGTCGAGCTCCCAGAACGGCGAGCGGCGGCGTTGCCAGTCGTCGTCCAGCGGATGGGCGTACATGTCGTAGATGACCCGGTCGCGCCCATGCTCGGTCATAGGCAGACCGTCCGCCATGTGCTGTAGCAGCACCGAGCCGAACAACCAATTATTCAAAAAGCCCTGTATGGGTATGCCACCTTGGTACATCCAGTCGCGGTACATGTCCGTCGCACCGTCAAATGCCGCGATGGTGACAAGATGTGGCGGCCGGGTGCGCGCGGCGTTCCACTGGCTCCAGCAGTAGTACGACATGCCGATCATGCCGATCCGGCCGGTCGACCAATCCAAGCCCGCGACGTACTCGATCATGTCGTGGATCGCCTCGCCTTCGGTCCGCGAAATCGGATCCCATATCCCTTCCGATCGTCCGGCGCCGGGGGTGTCCATGGCTACAAAGGCGTAGCCTTCGTCAAGGTATAGCTGCATCGGCCCGTATTCGATGAAGGGAAAAGCCGAAGGGACGACTGGCAGATGCCGCAGCATCTTCTGATAGGGCGAAGCGCCCAAAAGCACCGGCACGGGGCCGGTCGCGCCGCGGGGCAGGTAGACGTCCGCCCGAACCAGATCGCCGTGGCGGGTGCGGACCTCAATCTCAAAGGGACTGACGTTGACGTCAACCATATGGGCCATTCCTATTGAGGTTGTTAGGACGTTATCCGCAGCCTTTCGCAGCCCGGCGAGCGAAGGAAAGCACATCGCCCCCGGGGCACTTGACCCGCAGCCCGATGACTTGACCGGCTGGGGCTTCGATCGACCATCAGCCGCGACATTTTGTGGGCGCGTTAAGCCGCCTTGACCTGACGGGCCGCAGCGTCTGCCGTGTCTTCGGGCTTCGTGTTAAATGCAATCGTCGCGTTTGGCGCGGACTTGTGAATGATGTTAATCACCGTCTCGAACAGCACGAGGCCTTTAGGCGGGAGTCTCATGCCGCCGCCGATTACCACACAGTCATAGCCGGCGCCGGTCAACGCCTTCTCGAGCATCGCGCTCCCAGCGGCATCTGGCGTGATCATGCACGTATCGCCTTTCCAACCGTGTTCCTCTATCTTTTTGACGCCCAAGGCGATCCCGGCGTTGATCTTTTCGGCAGTGGTGCCGGGAGGCAGTGCAGGGTCCGAGAAGTCGACCGTTTCAGGTTTTTGGCCGACATACAGGATCTTGGTCATTCGGTTCTCCATTTGGGTGGGGTTGATCGGGAATTCGGCTAACGATCGTAACGATGTTGAGGGTACGAGATACCGCCGAAGGAATTCACCGGCGATATCGAGCGCCTCGCCCGCGGCCTTCAGCAGCGCGAGGTTGGCGGGGAAGACGTGAGCCATGCCCTGCCAGATGTGAAGTTCGGCCTCAGAGCCGGATTTCGCCAGCAGGTCGGCGTAGCGTCGTGCGTCGTCGAGTAGAATCTCGTCCTCGCCGACGTGAAGCAGGATCGGCGGCAGGCCCATAAGGTCGCCATACATAGGTGACACGCGAGGGTCCTTGCTGTCCGCCTGGCCCAGATAGAGTTGCCTGGCGACTTCCAGCGCGTCCCGGCTCAGCAAGGGGTCGTGCTTTGCTCGGCTTTCAATGCTGTCGCCGCTCAGGGCGAGATCGGTCCATGGCGACATCACACAAACGGCGACGGGGCGAAGCGCAACCAACTCGCGCGCTGCTTGGGCCATCTGAGCCGCCATGACTAGGGCGAGTCCCCCACCGGCTGAATCCCCGACGACGGCTATGCGCGAGAAGCCGGCGCTAGCCAGTCCGCGATAGGCGGCTTCAGCGTCCTCGACGGCCGCCGGAAACGGTCGCTCCGGCGCAAGTCCGTAGTCCGCGACGAACGCCGACGCATTCGCGCGCGAAGCGAACTGGCCCGCAAAGTGGCGGTAGGCGCGCGCAGACCCGACGATGTAGGCGCCGCCATGGAGATAGAGGATGGCATGGCCGACATTGGCTCCGTCAGGGCGACACCACCAGCCGGGTACGCCGCCCACGGTCGCTGCCTCATAGATGACCCCTTCGGCTGAAGGGGTCTTGTCCATCAGCTCGTTGAACGCCGCACGGCCCGTAGGCCCGAGATCCGCTTTTGGCTGCAGCGCAATCATCGTCCGCATCGCAAGCATGGCCACGCGATCGGCCAGATGCTCGGAATGATGGGTCGTGTTCGTCGTGGCGGATAGGTCCGTGCTCATGCTGTCACCGTCACCCCGCGCTGCGGCGACGCGCGCGCTCAGGCTTAGGATATGGCCGATGATGAATTCGGGACGTTCCTCAGGCATGAAATGCCCGCAACCCGCCAGCGTGTGCGCTTCGACGCTTTCGGCGATCATCGCGACCATCTCGCCGACCTTGTCACCGAGGCCTTTTTCCCCGCCAAGCGCGATCACCGGCGCGGCGATCTTGGCGGCCATCAGCGGTTCAGTCTGCGCGATGCTGGTGAACGCGGTGCGGTAGATGCCCATGCTTCCGAGCACGCCGTCTTTGCCCGCAAAGGTCCGAAGGTATTCATCCACGGCTTCCGGCGTGAACGCATCGTGATTTACCACGTTTTCGCCTTCGTAGAACCACGTGAGAAATGCGCGCTCATTGCCGACAATCATTCGCTCGGGCACGCCCGGTGCGAGCGGTAGGATCCACCACCACATCGATCCACTCGCCATCGCTTGCGGGGTATATGAGAACACCTTCTGTAGCACTGGGCCAAGCATCACGGGCGCTTCGATATAAAGCAGTCCTGCCACCTCATCTGGATGGTCGGCGGTCCAGATCAGCGCGGGCAGCGCGCCCATGTCGTGCGCGGCATGGATCAGCTGCTTGCCCGGACCGAATCCTATCGCGGCGATGAGCGCACGCCCTTCCTCGGCCAACGCGCGGGCGTCATAGCCCCCGTTTCCGGCGGGTTTGTCGCTGTCCCCATAGCCTCGCATGTCCGGAATCAGCACCGCGAGCCCAGACTTGGCGAGCGCCGGTCCCACGTCACGCCAAGCATAGGCCGTCGACAGGAATCCGTGCCACAGGATCACCGGCTGACCGGTAGGATCCCCGCCGGTCCAGTAGTGCAGGCGGACGCCGCCGACCATCGTCGATTTGCTTTCGAATCCGGGGATGGGGGCTGGGGACATGCTGTTTGCTTTCATTTCAGGAGATCGGCAACATCGGCGGATCGGAGGCGACCAAAGGCACTAGCGCCATCCCCTGCGGGGAAGCCCAGTTGCCGACCAATTCGGCAACCATCGTGTTCGTTGAGGTCAGCCAGACGCCCGCGCGTTCCATCCGTCGCCGAGATGTCTCCTCACCGATGGCGAAGCTTGATCCGCTAGCGTCGAGAACGGCCTGCACCTCGTAACCTGCCTCCACCGCACTGATCGTCGGAAAGACCAGACAGATATCGGTCGTGACGGCGGCTACGATCAGCTGCTTGCGGCCGGTATCGGCCACGGCCTTGCTAAAGTTCGGATCGTCCCAGGCATTGACGACTCCCTGGCGCTGAACTCGCTGGGCGAAGGCGCTCGGCGCCGTGCGTTCGAGCGACGGGTGGAGGGGACCTTGCACATGGTCCTCCTGACTCGAGGTCATCACGATCGGCATGCCGAAGGCGAGCGCCGCCTTGGCGAGCGTCACTGCGTTGCGGATGGAGGAATCAGAAGTGATATTTTTGATCAGCTGGATCGTGCCGACCTGATGATCGATCAGCAGCAGGGCGCACTGGTCAGGCTTGAAATGCGGTGATTTTTCCATCGCGCGTATCCTTTGATTTTCTGGGGTTAGGCGGCGACGGCGTCAGCGAGTGCCGGGTAATCGGTGTAGCCCTTGGGTCCGATGCCGTAGAAAGTGGCCGGATCGGGCTTGTTGAGCGGTGCGTCAGTGCGGAAACGTGCGACAAGATCCGGATTGGCGATGTAGGGCACACCGAATGCCACGAGATCGGCATTGCCGCTGGCGAGAACGGCGTTGGCCTTTGCCTTATCGAACCCGGTATTGACGATGATCGGGACCGACGTCATCGGACGGAATGTTTCGGCGACATTACTGATCTGCACGCCGCGCTCAGCGTCCTTCGCATTCGGCTCAAGAAGGCAGAGATAGCCCACCTGCAGCGCGTCGAGCGCGCGAACGACAAAGCCGAATGTATCGAGCTTGTTACTGTCGTCCACACCATACAGATAACTTGAAGGGGACAGCCGCACGCCCACTCGATCGGCTGACCAAGCATCGATCATTGCCTTCGCCGTTTCTAGCAGTAGCCGCGCGCGGTTCTCAATAGGACCGCCGTAGGCATCTGTGCGCTGATTGCTGCCGTCCTGCAGGAACTGGTCCTGCAGGTATCCGTTCGCTCCGTGCAGCTCAACGCCGTCGAAGCCCGCCTCTCGGGCGTTCCGTGTGGCTTGGGAAAATTCGGCGACAATGCCGGGGATTTCGTCGACGCGCAGCTCGCGAGGCACGGGGAAGTCGACGCGACCGCTGGGTAGGAAGAAGTCACCTGTTGCCGGGATAGGCGAAGGCCCGACCGGCAGTTCGCCACCCCGCATATCTGGATGGGCGACGCGGCCGCAGTGCCAGATCTGGCAATAAATGCGTCCGTTGGCGGCATGCACCGCATCGGTGATCCCTTGCCACGCGACGATCTGGTCGGCGCGGTGAAGGCCCGGCGCGCGAATGATACCGTGCGCTTGGTCGGATATCTGCGTGCACTCGGTGACGATAAGCCCCGCGGACGCGCGCTGGACGTAATAGTCGCGCATCACCTCCGTGGGCACATCGTCCTCGGTGGCGCGGGTGCGCGTCATCGCCGACATCACGATACGGTTGGAAAGCGTGAGACCCTTGAGGTCAAAGGAGTCGAACAGTGCGGTCACGATGTTTTCCTTTCGGGAAGCAGGAAGCTTGGTCGGGCGAGGCCCAAGGCGAGGAAGGCGAAGACAGCCATAGCGAGATGGGCCGCTCCCGCGATCGGGGTCGGGGCCGTGAGCGCAGGCAGGAATGGCTCGCCGATCCAGAATGGCGCGTAATAGCCGAGCATCAGGATGAGGCAGATCGACCAAGCGACGGGCGTCCGCCACCGGTCCGGCCCGAAGAACAGCAGGAGGAAGACGGCCATCTTCGCGACGTCACCGCAGACTTCTCGAAAGACATGATACCAAGCGTGAGTCGGACCAAGGGGGTACGCAGGCACGAGGAAGTTAGGGTTGCCGATATGCCCGACACTCTCCTTCCAGCTCACAAGGCCGATCAGAAGCCCGATCACAAGCGACGACCTGGCAATGTTCAGTCTCGAAATCATCAGGTTGTTCTTTCTCAGATCAAGTTCCGCTGCAGGTGGAGAGCCGGATCACAGCATGTGCTTGCCGCCATCGATATTGAGGGTCTGCCCAGACATGAAGTCGGCGTCAGGCGAAGCCAGGAAAAAGACGGTGCCGACCAGATCCTCGCCTGTCTCGTCGCGCTGGATGGCGCGGGCCTTGACCTGCGCCTGGACCATCTCAGGTGGCATGGCCTTTGCGACCGCTGGCGTCATCGTGAGACCCGGGGCCACGAGGTTAACGGTGATGCCATCCTTGCCGACCACGCGCGCCAAGCTGCGCGAGAAGCCAAGGACTCCGGCCTTGGCGGCGACGTAATGGACCTGCGTATCGACGCCCTCGAACATCGAGCCCGAGCCGATATTGATGATACGACCCCAGCCTCGCCCGATCATCAGGGGCAGGATGGCTTTCACCATCAGAAAGACGCCGGTCAGATTGATGCCGATGACCTTGTCCCAGTCGGCCAGCGACATCTCCGAGAACGCCTGGGTGGGAAAGAAGCCCGCGCAGTTGACCAACACGTCGACGTGGCCAGCTTTGGCGAGGGCGAACGCCGCGAGTTTCGCGCAACTCGCCTCATCGGAAATGTCCGCCGCCAGGGTGAAAAGCTTCGCACCATCGGCCGCGCCGTTCGCCAGTTTTGCGAGGGCCTCATCCGACGTGTCGGTGGCGATGACCGTGTCGCCGTGGGCAAGGAAGCGCTTAGCGAAAAGCGCGCCCATACCTCCGGCAGCGCCTGTGATCAGAACTACTCGGCCCTTTTCCATATCAGGCCGCCTTCCCAGAGGCAGCGGCATGTTCGGCGTCGCCCGCCGCGGCGAGTTCGCCGAAGAAGGCCCGCAGGTTTCTAGGTTCCCGGCCGAGGATGGCGCGAAGGGTCAGGGCGTTGCCCTGGAGCCCGCGCCTGTCATACCAGTCGAACATCTTTTCGAGGCCCGGGGCGGCGGGTCCTGCGCTCGCGGCGGCCGCTTTCGGGTCGATCCTCTCCGCTCGTATCGAGCGTCCTAGCACTTCGCCGATGATGGCGGCGACATTTTTGCGGTTAAGCCAACCCTCAGCGCACAGCTCAAAGGTCCCGTAGAGGAGTCTGTCTTCGGTGAGCGCGATTGCAGCCGCCTCGGCGACATCGCGATAGTCCACGCGCGAGAACCGGGTCTCCACGGACCAAGGCTCCGCGAGAACGCCACCCTTTACGATCTTCGACCAACTATTAGTAAAGTTTTGGAAAAAGAGTGTCGGGTGCAGGAACGTATATTCCAGGCCAGAGGAGAGCGCAGCGTCCTCAACGGGCGCCTTCGCTGCGTGATTGGCGAGTTCACCCAAGATCGGATGGATCACAGACGAGAATACAAAGCGCTCTACACCTGCATCTTTGGCGGCTTCGACAACCGCCACTCCGACCTCGGCCTCGTTTGGGAGGAATGCAGGAGCGATATAGAACACGCGACCGACGCCCTCCATCGCACGGCGCACGCTGGCTGCATCCGTAAGGTCGCCAACGATGACGCTAGCGGCTCCAACCGCCTTTACCGCGTCGATTTCGTCAGAATTCCTGACAAAGCCGCGGACGTTTGCGCCGCGCTTCGCTAGTTCGGGAACGACTATGCCGGCGTACTTTCCGGCCGCACCGATGGCCAATATAAGGGGCAGTTTATTAGACATCGTCAACCTTTCAGGGCTCCCTGTTACCGGGCCCAACAGTCTCAAATCCAGTCTGAGCTTCGGTAACGAGTGATGCTCGACCTTCAAATCCGAGTATCGCGCGGCATTAAACAGCTCAACAGTTGAGGGTCGGACACCCTGTTCCTGCGCGAGAACGATGAAACACCATCATCGCTCTTGACGTTGGTCGGCGGCTTAACCTGGATCAGGAAATGAACGATTATTGTAGGCAGCGGACAAAGACTTCCTGGAGAGCCACCGCCGGCCACCTTGTGGATTGAATCAGACGCTTGGCGTCCCTGCGCGAAGCTCCGCCCCGCGCGCGACGCCTGAGAGCGGTAAACAATCCGCCAACGGTCGATTGACGGGCACCCCGCCAATGTCCGTTCTGTGGCGGTCGGGCAAGGTGACAGTTCGACCCGACGCAGACCGCTTCTTTACGGGGCGGCGTACGATCGAGTGCGTTGAGATACGCAGGCCAGTCGAGAGCAGCCTGTACGAGCAGGCACGCAAATTCTAAAGCATCAGGCGAGGTGGGCTGCCAGGTTATCGAGCCAGCGCTGCAACGATCTGTCGAGAGCCGATTGCATGGCTTTGGGATTCCGGTCGACTGGATCGCCGGACCAACTTTCTTCGGTCGTGACCGTCGTGCCGCTCGGGGCGGGCTCGAAACACCAAAACTGAAGCCCCGTAATGCCCATCGCAGGTCCGCCCCAAAGCGTGAGTCGCTCCGGCTCGACGCGATGCACGGTGGAGACGATCGGTTCAGCGATGCCTCGCGTGACCCAGCGTATGTGGGCTCCGATGGCTAAGTCTCGGTCGATGGTCGCTTCCGCTATATCTTTTTTGCCTTCGTGGCCACAGTGCGACGGCGACATGCGATTGCTAGGTGCGTTCGGGGGAAGCGGCAATCAATCGTTTATGGCGGGCGATGACCTTTGCCGAGCGATCGATGTCCGTAACCGCAGATTGTTCGATGAAAGTCTGTCTGTCGATCACGGTGATCTCTTCTCAGCATCAATGCATTGTATCAGCCGGCCTGTGAGGCTTGGGTGCGTGGGAAGTGCTTCAGCCCCCGGAAACGCTACCCTGCTATCACCCCCTCCGTTTTTCGAGCTGGATCATGTTCACATCCGCTAGGATACAAATCGGCTAACGGCAGCCGCTGGTCCGGGCAACCCTGTCTCTCCCACTGGCCCGCGGTTTACGATCGGCGTGTGCTCACGATTTGTTAGCGCCCAGCGCGCGATTTCATCTTTGCGCGCGAACCAGACATCTTTTTTCCGCCGCATGTGATCGAGGACTCGATCGAACATGCGGATGGACGCCGGACGCGTGCCCACTCTGTCGTGCAGACTGACGACCATAATCCGCCGCCGCTTTGCGCCTTCTTCATAAAGCTGGTCGAACTCCTCCTTCAGCAATAGCTCGAACTGCGCGAGATTGTAGATATTGAGCAGGTTGTGCAGATCGTTGAGATGGGCCGTGTAGGGGACCGCGCAAATTTCACCCTCTGGCAAAGGGATTATGAATGGCTCGTCGCGGCTGAGATCATCAATAAAATAAGTGAAGCCCAACTCCTGTAGGATCTCCAGGGTGTTCACGGAATTGCGCATGGCATTGGCGTTCCAGCCGACGGGGCGCTGGCCGGTGATGCGCTCGACACTGGCAACACCGTCGGCAATAAACTCTTTCTCCTTCTCGCGAGCCATGTTGAACGAGGGTGCCCAGCGGCGGCCGTGTGCAGCGGCCTCGTGCCCGCGCTTCACAATTTCGCGGGCGATATCAGGATAGCATTCGACCGACATGCCGGTCATGAACGAGCTCGCCTTCACGCCGTGCCGATCGAACAGTTCGAGCGCGCGCGGGATGCCCTCGTTGGCGGCATAGTCGAACCAGCTGTTGGTTGGCAGGTCCGGAAAGTCTCCTTCCTGCGCGACTGGGATCGGCCCAAATGTCTTCTTCTGGTCCTGCGATCCGGCCTCGAACATTAGCGAGGTCGTAACCGCGATCCGCGCGTTATTGGGCCAGAACATATCTTCCTCCGTTCCACAGTTTCGATTCAGAGGGGGGCACCTCTGAATCGAATAATCTATCGGTACGTGCACTGGAGACGCCGTCTGTGCGCCTCTGAGTTGGCGACTGCTGTTATGGCGACATGATGAAGCCCAATGAATCCGAACTTGCGTGTCTCTCCCAGTCTAGTCGTCTGATGCTCTTCCTTGCGTCCCAACGGAGAAGCATCCGTCTCAGCTCTCGCCCCACAGCTCGCGGACCTTCCGCACCGACGGCCGCGTCAGCATTCGTTCAAAATGCGTGGCAACGTTGACCGGCAGCACGATGTTGCGCGGCGGAGCCCATCGCTCGGCATAGAATAGGGCAGCATCCGCAATCGTGAACACATCACCGGCGACGTAGGGGGAGCGGCCGAGCTGCGGATCAAGAATAGCGAACCCTGTCTCCACCATCTCCCGGCCCTGCCGTTCGACCGATGCCTTCCCGAGCCCAAGTGTGGTGTGAACTACATCCTGCGGCTCAAACGCCTGGGGCACGAACACCCTGGCAAAGCCCTGGCCATGGATCGTCCCCTCGACATAGGCCATCGCCTC
>Ga0181525_10003251_pt1 | contig 12955 bp, 10 predicted proteins | sample PEATcosm2014_Bin_48_FD_121100 | JGI IMG/M metagenome (GOLD analysis project Ga0181525, IMG submission 121100) | Peatland microbial communities from MTU Mesocosm Facility, Houghton, MI, USA - PEATcosm2014_Bin06_10_metaG | ecosystem: Environmental > Terrestrial > Soil > Wetlands > Peat | place... | reverse complement strand
CGCGAAAATAATATTGACCCGATGTCGGTGCATCGAGGCATCCCAGGATGTTCATGCAGGTGGATTTGCCCGATCCCGACGGCCCCATGACGGCAACGAATTCGCCGTCGTGCACGTCGAGGTTGATGCCGCCCAGCGCGGCCACTTCCGCCTCGCCGGATCCGTAGATCTTGGTCACGCCGCGCAACGCGATGAGGGGTTGATCTGCCGGCACTTAGGCGCCTGACGGTTTTTTGTCGGCCAGATCGATGACGACATCGTCGCCCGGCTTCAGATCGCCGGACAGGATTTGCGTCGAACGCCCGTCCGTGGCGCCGAGCCTGACATCGTGCGGCGTGAGTGTCTTGCCCTTCAGCGTCCAGACGCGCGCGCCATTGACGCCGTTCAACGTTGGCGGCGGCGGCGGCGCATTTTTCTTGACCTCGTCCGGCGGTACAAAGCGGATGGCCGCGTTGGGGACAAGAAGCGCGTTCCGGATGCTGTCTGCCTCGATTTCCGCGGTGGCCGTCATGCCGGGCTTCAGCAATCCGCCCTGGTTCTTCTCCAGCAGCACGCCCTGATACGTCACGACGCCCTGCACGGTCTTGGGCGCATTGTGCACCGAGATCAGCCGCGCGAAAAACTTCCGCGCCGGATAGGCGTCGACGGTGAAGGTGGCCTTTGCACCCGCGCGAACTTCGCCAACGTCGGCTTCGTCGATGTCGACATCGAGTTCCATGTCGTCAAGATTGCTCGCCAACGTGAACAGGACGGGCGTCGTAAAGCTGGCGGCCACGGTCTGGCCTGCGGAGACTTTGCGGTCGAGCACGACGCCGTCGATCGGAGCGTAAATCGTAGCCCAGCCGAGCTGCGTCTTGTCCTGGTCTACGGTTGCCTGCGCAAGACTGAGACCCGCCGTCGCGCGCGAGATCGCCGGTGGAAACGTTCAGCTGCTCGCGCGAAATCGCGTTGTGTTTTTCCAATTCGGCGTGGCGGTCATGCGTCAGTTGCGATTGCGCGAGCGTCGCTTGCGCCTGCGCCAGCGTGGCCTGCGCCTGTTGCAGCTGGGCTACAAGCTGATCGGTGTTGATCTGGGCGAGGATCTGACCCTTCTTCACATGGTCGTTGAAATCGACATAGAGCTTGTCGATGCGCCCCGACACTTGCGCGCCGACATCGACCTGCGTGCGTGGCGCGAGCGTGCCGGTTGCGCTGACATTCACCGCGAGAAACCCGCGGGTGACGGGCTTGGTGACATAGCTGTGGGCCGCTCCGCCGCGCAGGGCGAACCACGCACCGCCGCCGAGAACGAGCACGGCTGCGCCGATCCACAGCCAGAGCCTCCGCCGTTTTCCTTTGCGGTTGAGCCCCAATCGCGATGCAAGCAATTCGTCGGGCTTGGGCCTCTCGTTCACGGCCGCAAGCCTTGCATGGTCGAAATCAAAGTAAAGCGCCCCTGTTTGAACCCCGAACAGTAGCAGTTTTTCCACAAAAGTGGGCGCGAATGAGGCGGGGGCGCCGCTCAGCCGTAGCGAAGCGTAGTATCGCCTGTTTCGATATAGGCAATATGTATGCCGTCTCCGGCCTTCCGCGATTTCTTTTCTAGAACTGGCTGACGCGTGACCAGCTCTGCTTCCCGTGCATGGCAAAAAGAATAGTTAAGCGGCGCCTCGCAATATCGCGACAGCTTCCGTGTGCACACGTGCATCACCGGACGCGATGAGACGGCCACCATCCGCGGCGACGGGATCACCGTTCCAATCGGTGACGATGCCGCCCGCATTCTCGACGACGGGAATGAGCGCGGCCACGTCCCAGGCTTTCAATCCCGATTCCGCAATCACGTCGATAAACCCCATGGCGAGCAGTCCGTAGGCGTAACAGTCGCCGCCGAAATACGTCATGCGCGCGCTGTTGGCCAAACCTTCGAAGGCCTCGCGCTCGCCTGGCGTGAAATAGCCCCAGGGATGCGTGGTCGACGCGATCGCTTCGGCAAGGCCCGCACAGCTTCGCGTTTTCAGCCGCGCGATTGTCCCGTCGGCATGCAATTCGCTTTTGCCGTCATAGCCGATGAAACGTTCGCGCAGCACGGGTTGATCGATGATGCCGAGAACGCGGCGTCCGTCTTCTTCGAGCGCAATCAGCGTTCCCCACGTATGCCGCCCGGTAATGAAGGCGCGCGTGCCGTCGACGGGATCGAGCACCCAGGTCAATCCGCTCGTGCCCGGCGTGTGACCATATTCCTCGCCGAGAATGGCATCGTCGGGACGTTCGCGCCCGATCAAAGCGCGGAGTGCCTCTTCCGCGCCGCGATCCGCCGCCGTCACGGGATCGAACGCAGCTTTTCCCTTGTCGATCACGTCGATGCGCCGGCGGAAATAGGGGCGTATGACCTCGCCTGCGGCGTCGGCGAGCCGGTGGGCAAAGGCGAGAGTCGCGGCGTCGATCGCAGTCATGTCTCGCACCTTCCTGTTTCGGCCCTATATTGGACCCAAGCACATAAAGCGGAGGGGACGGGAATGAGAAGCGTCGTCGTTACGGGGTCGTCGACCGGGATTGGCTGGGGTATCTCCAAGGTACTGATTAAAAAGGGTATTCGCGTTTTCGGCAGCGTCCGCAAACAGGCCGATGCCGATCGCCTCCAGGCGGAGTTCGGGACGAATTTCGTGCCCGTTCTTTTCGACGTCACCGATTCGCGGGCGGTCGTCGAAGGCGCGAAGAAGGTGACCGCCATGCTCGACGGCTGGCCGCTCCTCGGCCTTGTGAACAATGCCGGCATCGCCGTTGCAGGTCCGCTTCTCTATATCGACGTCGACGAATTCCGCCACCAGCTCGAAGTCAACGTCACCGGGCAGCTGATCGTCACCCAGGCTTTCGCGCCGCTCCTGACATCCTATGCGGAACACCGCACGGCGCCCGGACGCATCGTCATGATCTCCTCCGTCGGCGGAAAGAACGCGTCGCCCTTCGTCGGGCCTTACAACGCGTCGAAATTTGCGCTCGAGGGATTCTCGGAAAGCCTGCGCCGCGAATTGCTGCTCTTGGGCATCGACGTGATCGTGGTGGCGCCGGGCGCGGTCGCAACACCCATCTGGGACAAGGCCGAGCAGGTCGACGTCTCGCGCTACGCGAACACGCCTTACGCGACGTCCCTCGATGCGATCCGCCAATATATGCTGACGAGCGGCCGCAAGGGCCTGAAACCGGAGAAATTGGGACAGGCGGTCTGGAATGCGCTGACGACGCGCAAGCCCAAGACGCGCTACATCGTAACGCCGGATCCGTTCCAGAACTTCATGGTGAACCACCTGCCCAAGCGGATGGTGGATCGGATAATCGGCGGAAGACTGGGATTGCTGCCGAAGAAGTAAAGGCGGGCATCACTGAGACCGCGGACTCGGTGAAGTCAAATACATCGAGCGCAAAACTCGGAGCCCGACGAACCTGAAGGCTTCACCGGGACCGCGCGCGTCCCGCGCGCCTCACAAAATCCTCCTGCGCGCCGAAGAGAACAACCAATCCTCGGCTCGGCCGACCAACTTCGCTTTGACCGGGTTTTGCTCGGTATAGTTCACTGCATATTCGTAGTGCTCGGCATTGCGGATGTATCGGTCGTAATAGTCCGGCGACCATACCGGCCCTTTTGATTCTTGAATGCCATTTATTTTCTTTGCGGTGAACGACTTCCATGAATGCATGATGCCGCCGAGCGAGTGGCCTTCGATCTGTTCGATCACGGCGTGGACATGGTTGGGCATGATTGTCCACGCGAGAAGTCGATAACGGTCGCCGTCGAAGAAAAGCACCGCATTCTCGACAAGCATTGCGATGTCGAGACGCTGCAAGATACACGCACCGCGGCCCCGATCGATCAGACCTTCGAGCCGCCGAAAGCGATCTTCGTCGGATTTCGCGGTAGAGAGAATGGTTTCGTGGACGCGACGTGGAAGGCTATCGGCCAAACGAAAGGTCACGGCCTGAACAACGGCGCCGCCGTCAAAATGCGGTAGATACCCGCGTTCGTGCCAGCCCTTGTGCGGGCCGGAGGCCCGCGGTCCCGGTGAAGCCTTCATTCTGGAAGGCTACCGAGTGTATTTCCCGAGGCTTTGTCGAAGTCTTCGTTATTTGTGCCGGACATAATGACGCCACCGGGACCGCGGACGTCCCGTCCGCCTCACCATTTTCTATTTCGCATCCCGGAAGTACGCTTCGACCGTCCCGGTGTATTTGACCGTGATCGCGTTGCCGTGACGGTCGACCGACTTGCCGACGGCCAGCCGCACCCAGCCCTCGCTGATGCAATATTCTTCGACATTGTGACGCTCGATGCCGTTGAAACGCACGCCGACGTCGCGCTTCAGGATTTCCGCGTCGTGATAGGGGCTCTTGGGATTGACGCAGAGCCGGTCGGGCAGGCTTTCGCTCATGGCGCTCGGATCAGGTTCTGGGGCTTCCGGCGGCAGCATAGCAATCTTCGCGGGAGAGGCGATCCGATGATGACGCGACCGATCTGCACATCTGTGCGGCGACCGCGGCCGAGGCCGTCGCGTGACGATGGATCCGCGGCCGCCACGAGAGGTCCTCCGTCAGCACATAAACCGCGATCGCAACCAAAAACAGGACAAAGCCGATCCAGAACAGCGGCGAGTGATGAATGTGCCTCCAGTCGCGTCGACGAGCCACGCGCCTTACCCCGCCTCGGCCTTCGCCTTCTTGCGTTCGTGCGGCAGCAGCGCTTTCTTCCGCAGGCGGATCGATTGCGGCGTGACCTCGACGAGCTCGTCGTCCTCGATATAGGCGATCGACTGTTCGAGCGTTAAGGGCACGATCGGCGTCAGCCTCACCGCTTCGTCTTTCGACGTCGTGCGGATGTTGGTCAGCTGCTTCGCCTTCAGCGGATTGACGTCGAGATCGTTCTCGCGCGCGTTCTCGCCGATGATCATGCCCTGATAGACTTTCGTTCCCGGCACGACGAAGAGCTTGCCGCGCTCTTCCAGATACCAGAGCGCATAGGCGACAGCCTCGCCATCTCCGGTGGAAATGAGGACGCCCTTGCCGCGGCCGTCGAGCGGGCCCTTGTGCGGCGCGTAGCCGTGGAACATGCGGTTGATGACGCCGGTGCCGCGCGTGTCGGTCAGGAACTCGCCGTGATAGCCGATGAGACCGCGCGACGGCGCGAAGAACACGAGGCGTGTCTTGCCCGCGCCGGTCGGACGCATGTCCTGCAGCTCGCCTTTGCGCTGGCTGATCTTCTCGATGACGATGCCCGTATAGGGATCGTCGACGTCGATCGTTACTTCCTCGATCGGCTCGAGGCGCTGCCCCGTCTCGGGATCGGATTGAAAGAGCACGCGCGGACGGCTGATCGACAATTCGAAGCCTTCGCGGCGCATCGTTTCGATCAGCACGCCCAATTGCAGTTCGCCGCGGCCCGCGATCTCGAAACTCGCTTCGCCGGAGTCGCGGATATGGATCGCGACATTGCCTTCCGCCTCGCGGAGCAGGCGATCGCGGATGACGCGGCTTTGCACCTTGTCGCCTTCGCGGCCGGCGAGCGGGGAATCGTTGACCGACGCCGTGATGGCGAGTGTCGGCGGATCGATCGGCGTGGCATGGATCGGCGTTTCGACTTCGATATCGCAGAGCGTGTCGGCAACCGTCGCGTCCTGCAGACCGGCAATCGCGATAATGTCGCCCGCTTCGGCCCGCTCGACCGGAACGCGCGCAAGCCCGCGGAAGGCGAGAAGTTTCGTCACGCGCGCGCGCTCGACAATCTTGCCGTCGCGGGAGAGCGCCTTGATGTTGCGATTGATCGTCATCGCGCCCGTCTCGATGCGGCCCGTCAGGATTCGACCGAGATAGGGATCGGCTTCCAGCGTCGTCACCAGCATGGTGAAGGGGAAGGCATCGCCGGCCTTGGCGAGCGGCTTGGGCTCGGGCACGTCCGCGACGATGCGGTCGAAGAGCGGCGCGAGGCCGTTATGTTCGTCGTTCAGATCCGCGACCGCCCAGCCCTGACGGCCCGACGCGTAGAGCACATGGAAATCGAGCTGATCGTCATTCGCTTCGAGCGCGAGGAAGAGATCGAAGATGCTTTCGAGCGTCTCCTTCGGCTGGGCGTCCGAACGGTCGATCTTGTTGATCACGACGATCGGCTTGAGGCCCAGCTTGAGAGCCTTCGAAAGCACGAATTTCGTCTGGGGCATGACGGATTCGGCGGCATCCACCAGGAGCACGACGCCGTCCACCATGGACAGGATGCGCTCGACCTCGCCGCCGAAATCGGCATGGCCCGGCGTGTCGACGATGTTGACCCGCGTGCCCTTCCACTCGACGCTGGTGCATTTGGCGAGGATCGTGATGCCCCGCTCCCGCTCCAGGTCATTGGAATCCATGGCCCTTTCCTGGACCTGCTGATTGTCACGCACGGCGCCGGACTGCTTGAGGAGCTGGTCCACAAGCGTCGTTTTCCCATGGTCGACATGGGCGATAATGGCAATATTGCGAATATCCATGGTGCCTCGCGTGATCCGAGGCGCTACTCGGATGGCCGGGCTTATAGACGCCCCACCCCGTTGCTGCAACTGCGAAGAACGCGAGACGCCGGAAAAACCAAATCCGGCCGTCAGGCGTTTAAATTTGCGTGAGGTTGCGACAATTGGAGATCGCTGCCACCGGGCGCAACGTTGTTAATGCGCGGTTTTTTGGGGGAAAAGCAGGTAAACGGGCTGCCTCTCCAAATTTGTAAAAAACCTTGGCGAAACGGCTCCCCGTGATCGCAATTCGTCGCGCCCGTGATAGTTAGACCAACGGAGCGTGCGGTTATTCAAGGCGCTGATTCGGCAACACACGGCCTCTTTCAGGCGCGCGTGCGACGTGGCGTGCTGGCATTTGGAAGTGAAGTTATGAATATCAAGCCTTCTGGCGCGTTCGACGCGATCTCGACGGGGGTGCAGGACATCGTGCCGGCAAGCTGGCAAAACACGGCCTCGCGGCATCGGGGCTGGTTCCTGGCTGGCGCGCTCCTCTTGCTGGCGGCGCTCGTCTGGTACTTCTTCCCTTCGTCGCCAAAGCCGGCGCCGCCAAAGGCCGTCTCGGTCACCGTCGCGAAAGCGACAATCCACGATGTCCCCGTCTCGATCACCGCCCTGGGCGCCGCACAGGCCTGGACGAGCGTGACCATCCTCGCCCAGGTGAGCGGCAAGCTTCTCACCGTCAATTTCGCGGAAGGCTCGGACGTCAAGGCCGGACAGGTGCTCGCGCAGATCGATCCCGCACCCTATCGCGCGGTGCTGCTCCAGGCGGAAGGCGCTCTCAAGCGCGATCAGGCATTGCTCGCCAACGCCCGCATCGATCTCGAACGCTACAGGGCGCTGGTCGCGCAGAACGCGGTCTCGCAGCAGATTTACGCCACGCAAGCCGCGCTCGTGAAACAGGACGAAGGCACGGTTCTGCTCGATCAGGGCCAGGTCGATGCGGCGAACGTCAATCTGGGCTGGACGACGATTACGTCTCCCGTCACGGGCCGTGTCGGTGTGCGTCTTGTCGATGCGGGCAATCTCGTCAGCGCCAGCGGTTCGATCGGCAGCACGCCGGCGACGGCTTCGGCCACCAGCAATGCGCCGGCCTCCGGCAGCAACAGCAACAGCGGCATCGTCATCGTCAATCAGATCGAACCGATCGCGGTCACGTTTACGGTTCCGCAGGGCCAATTCCAGCGCCTCGTCGAACTCTCCGACAGTTTTCGCAAGCCCATGGCGACGAAAGCCATCAGTCAGGAAACCGGCGCCAGTCTGGGTAACGGAGAGCTCAGCATTGCCGACAACCGCGTCGATCCGTCGACCGGTACGGTCCAGCTGAAGGCGCGTTTTCCGAACACCGACAGGAAATTGTGGCCGGGACAGTTCGTCAATGTGGAGCTGACGCTTCAGGTCCTGTCGCATGCGACGACGGTTCCGGTGGCGGCCGTCAACCAGGGTCCGAACGGCGCATTCCTTTATGTCGTCGGCCAAAACAAAACGGTCACGGCGCGTCCCGTCGTCGTGGGGTGGACGCAAGGTGACACGGCCGTGATCAAGGACGGCGGCGTCCGTGTCGGTGAGATCGTCGTGACGGATGGACAGATGATCCTCAAGCCCGGCTCGCTTGTCCGGATCATCCAACCGGGCGGGGCAACAGCGAAGCGGCAAACGACTTGAACCTCTCTGCTCCCTTCATCAAGCGGCCGGTCGCCACGACGCTGATGGCGTTCGCCTTCCTGCTCGTGGGCATCGTGGGCTATATCAGCCTGCCCGTCGCGGCGTTGCCGAACGTCGATTTTCCGACGCTGCAGATCAGCACGAGCCTGCCCGGCGCAAGCCCCGAGACCATGGCGTCGAACGTGGCGACGCCGCTCGAGCGGCAATTCTCGCTCATCCCGGGCATCATGCAGATGACATCGGTGAGCGCGCTCGGCACGACCAGCATCACGCTGCAGTTCGAGCTGACGCAAAACATCACGAGTGATTTCGAGCAGGTCCAGTCCGCGATCAACGCGGCCAGCGCGCAATTGCCGTCAAACCTGCCCGCGCAGCCGACCATCCGTCAGGTCAATCCGGCGGACGCGCCGATCATGATCATGGCGCTCACCTCGGACACGATACCGTTGTCGGTCGTCGACAATTACGCGGACGTGATCCTGTCGCAACAGGTCTCGCGCATCGACGGCGTCGGCCTCGTCACCATCGGCGGCCAGCAGAAGCCTGCCATGCGCATCCAGCTCGATCCGCGCAAGATCGCCGCGCGCGGGCTGCAGATCGACGCCGTGCGCGCCACGATCGTCGCCGCGACGACCAACGCCCCCAAAGGCTCGATCATCGGACCGCAACAGGGTCTCACCGTCTACGCGAACGACCAGATATTGGACGTGACGCCCTGGAAGAATCTCGTCGTCGGCTACCAGAACGGCGCGCCGGTCCGCGTGAAGGACATCGGCTCCGCGAAAGACGATGTCGAGAACAACCAGATCGGCGCCTTCGTCTATCCGGGCAAGGCCAACACCGATACGACGCTCAAGGGCGGGCAGTGCATCCTGCTCGTCATCTACAAGATGCCGGGCGCCAACGTCATCGACACCGTCGACAGCATCCGAAAGGCGCTGCCGAAGCTGCAGGCCAACATTCCCCCGGCCATCGAAATCCACATCATCTCGGACCGCACGCAAACCATCAACGCATCGGTCTCGGACGTGAAGTTCACGCTGCTTCTCACGATCTTCCTCGTGGTCCTCGTCATTTATCTCTTCCTCCGCGACGTGCGCGCGACGCTCATTCCAAGCGCGGTGATCCCGCTGGCGCTGCTTTCGACCACTGCGATCATGATGGTGCTGAAGTTCAGCCTCGACAATCTCTCGCTGATGGCGCTCACCATCGCGGTCGGCTTCGTCGTCGACGACGCCATCGTCATGGTGGAGGTGATCTGGCAGCGTCTGGAGCATGGCGAGAAGCCTTTCGAGGCTGCCCTTGCCGGCGCCGGCGAGATCAGCTTCACGGTTCTCTCGATTTCGATTTCGCTCGTGGCGGTGTTCACGCCCTTGATGTTCATGGGCGGCGTCGTCGGCCTACTGATGCGCGAATTCGCGGTCACGCTCAGCGCGGCGGTGATGCTCTCCCTCGTCCTGACGCTGACGTTGACGCCCATGCTGTGCTCGCGCTTCCTGAAGAAGCCGGAGCCGCCGTCGAACTGGTTCACGAAAGGTCTCGAGAAGGGCTTCCTGAACCTCGAGCACAGCTATGCGCGCTCGCTCGACACCGTGCTGCGCCACAAATTCATGACCCTGATGGTGTTTTTGGGCACGATCGTGTTCGCCGTCATTCTCTACGGGACGGCCCATACGGGCTTCTTCCCGCAGCAGGACACGGGCTTCCTGAGCGGCGTGGTGCTGACGTCGCAGGACGCGTCGTTCCACAAGATGCGCGACAAGGTCAAAGAGGTCGCGAAAGTCATCAGCGCCGATAACGCCGTCGCGGCCTTCGGCATGTTCGTCGGCAATGGCGGCGCCAACCAGGCGAACATCTCGATATCGCTGAAGCCCAAGAGCAGCGGCCGCAACGCCAACGCCGATCAGGTGATCGCGCGGCTGAGGCCGAAGCTCGCCGAGCTTGTCGGCGTCCAGACCTTTCTCCAGGCCTCGCAGGACATCAATGTCGGCGGCCGTGCGGGCCAGGCGCAGTATCAATACACGCTGTCGGATTCCGATCTGGCCGAACTCGACGTGTGGGCTCCCAAGATGCTCGCCGCGATGCAGAACCTTCCGCAGCTCAAGGACGTCAGCTCGGATCAGCAATCGAACGGCCGCGCCGTGAATCTCACGATCGACCGCGATCAGGCATCGCGCTTCGGCATCACGCCGGCTGCCATCGACGCCGCGATCTACGACCAGCTCGGCCAGGCCGAGGTCACGCAGTATTTCACGCAGCAGAACAGCTACCACGTGGTCGTCGAGACGCCGCCGGAACTGCAGGCGACGCCCGACTTCTTCAAGTCGATCTACATTCTCTCGCCGACGACGGGCAAAACCGTGCCGCTGTCGTTGTTCGTGAAGGTCAACCCCGACGCGACGAGCAGCCTGACTGTCAGCCACCAGGGCGAATTTCCGGCCGCCACGCTGTCTTTCAATCTTTCACCCGGTGTGGCGCTGAGCCAGGCGACGGCCGCAGTCGAAGCCACGCGCGAAAAGCTCAATGCGCCCACCACGCTGACCGGCGCGTTCCAGGGAACCGCCCAGGCCTTCCAGCAATCGCTTTCCGACGAGCCCGTCATGATCGCCGCCGCCCTGATCGCGGTGTATGTGATCCTGGGCGTGCTCTACGAGAGCTTCATCCATCCCCTGACCATTCTGTCGACGCTGCCGTCCGCAGGCGTGGGCGCGCTTCTGGCGCTCAAGGTCGCCGGTCAGGATCTGAACGTGATCGGCATCATCGCCATCATCCTTCTGATCGGCATCGTCAAGAAGAACGGCATCATGATCGTCGACGTGGCGCTGCGCCTCGAACGCGAACACGGCCTCGAGCCGGAGGAGGCCGCGCGGCAGGCCTCGCATCAGCGGCTGCGGCCCATTCTGATGACGACGGCGTGCGCGGCGCTGGGCGGTATCCCGATGATCATCATGAACGGCACGGGATCGGAATTCCGCCAGCCGCTCGGCTGGGCGATCGTGGGCGGCCTGCTCGTCTCGCAGGTGCTGACGCTCTACACGACGCCGGTCGTCTACTATTACCTCGACCGGTTGAACCGCAGGCTTACCGGCGAAAGCGAACACGGCTCGGGCGCAGCACCGCAGCCCGCGGAATAGCGTTCGCGGCTATTTCGTCAGCCGGTCGATCTCGGCCAGATCTTCGGGCGACAGCGTCCAGCCAGGCGCTTTGACATTGGCTTCGATCTGTTCAGGCTTCGTGGCGCCGGCGATCACGCTCGCGACCACCGGCTTCGCCAGCAGCCACCCGAAGGCGAGCTCCAGCATCGTATGGCCGCGGGCCGCGCAGAATCCTTCAAGCGTCTTCACGATCGCCCAGTTCCTCTCGGTCATGTAGCGATCGGCGAGGCGTTTCATCACCGCCATGCGCGTGCCCGCTGGCGCATCCGCCCCTTGCGCATATTTGCCCGTCAGAAGGCCGCTCGCGAGCGGGAAATAAGGAAGAAGACCGAGCCCCTTTGCTTCGAGCGCGGGAACAAGCTCGCGTTCGACATCGCGCACGAGAAGGCTGAGTTCGTCCTGCGCTGACACGAAATGGGTGAGCCTGCGATCCTGTGCCGTCCATTGCGCGTCGACGACCTGCCACGCGGCGAAGTTCGAGCAGCCGACATAACGCACCTTCCCCTGACGCACGAGATCGTCGAGCGCGGAGAGCGTTTCCTCGACCGGCGTCGCCGCATCGGGGCGATGAACCTGATAGAGATCGATCCAATCGGTCTTGAGGCGTTTGAGGCTCGCTTCTGCGGCCGCCATGATGTAGCGGCGCGAAGCCCCGCCGCCGGTGTCGTCCATCGGCATGCCGAATTTCGTGGCCAGCACGATATCTTTCCGACGCGGCCCCAAGATCTCGCCCAATTGCTGTTCGGACCCGCCGCGATTGCCGTAGACGTCGGCCGTATCGAACAGCGTGACGCCAAGATCGAGCGCCCGGTGCACGACCTTGCGGGAAGCCTCGATGTCGAGGACGCCGAAATTGTTGCAGCCGAGGCCGACTTCGGAAACCTTGAGGCCGGAGCGGCCCAGATGACGCTGTTCCATCACGTGTTTCCTCGCTTGTCCCTGCCGACGAAAGCGTGACCCCGCGCCAGAGGACGGTCAACAGCAAAGCAAAAGGGCGCCGGTTTCCCGGCGCCCTTTCGACATAGGCTGCAAGCGGATTACTGGAACTTGACGCCCAGCTCGAGGCCGTAGGTCCTCGGGTCGCCGAAGAAGGCGTTCGTGTAGAGGCCCGACGTGGCGCTGGCGAGATATTCGCCGGTGATGTTGTTGCGGTCGAAGATGTTTTTGATATAGGCCTGCGCGTACCAGACGTCGTCCGGCGGGTTCAGCTGCAGCGACGCGTTCATCACGTCCTGCGACTGGATGAGATCCGCGCCGTCTTCAAAAATGCGTCCCCACATGTGCGACTGCCAGTGATAGTCGACGCGCGCGACGATGCTGTAATCGCCGGGCAGCGGCTGCGTGTACTGGCCGCTCACGCTCAGGCTGAGACTCGGCGCATTCTGCAGCTCGTTGCCGTTGAGGCTGACGGGTTGGCCTTCCTGGACGCCGCCGGTGGCGGGATTGGTCCAGGAATAGCCGGCCGGAGCGGCGCCCGAGCACGAACCGAATGCGGCGTTCGGGATCCCATAACTTTTCAGCGCCTGGAAGCCGCCGATGGGCGCCGTGAAACCGGCTGCCAGGAGGCTTGCCTGGTTGAAGACGCCAGGCGTCGTTTCATACAGCACGCAATTGCCGGCGGTG
>Ga0181525_10003250_pt1 | contig 12960 bp, 11 predicted proteins | sample PEATcosm2014_Bin_48_FD_121100 | JGI IMG/M metagenome (GOLD analysis project Ga0181525, IMG submission 121100) | Peatland microbial communities from MTU Mesocosm Facility, Houghton, MI, USA - PEATcosm2014_Bin06_10_metaG | ecosystem: Environmental > Terrestrial > Soil > Wetlands > Peat | place... | reverse complement strand
GTGGCGGTGAAGTCCCCGAGCGCGGTGCCCAGCGCGAAGGTCGCGAACACCACGCACCAGTAGTAGATCTCCCGCCTGGTGGTGAAGATGCTGTGGATCGACAGCGTGTGCTCGCTGCGGTACCAGAGCCAGAAGACGAGCGCGAGCACGATGGCCCACAGCGCCGTGGTGCCCGCGTAGGGGATGCCCACGAACAGGTGCAGGGCGTCGGAGACGCCGGTGCCGAAGATCGCGATGGCGTAGGCGAGGAACCAGTACGCGGCGGCCTTGTACCGCCGCGTACTGAACTGCCACACCAGGCCGATGACCAGGATTCCGGCCTCTATGCAGCCAGCAATGAAGCGGCTGCCCAGGTCCAGGGCCAGGTAATCCGAGGTGGCCTCGCCGCCCGCCGTGGTGAGGATCTTGATCACCCAGAACAAGAAGGTGATCTCCGGCACCTTGGCGGCAACCGGTACGGCGAACCAACCGCGTCTGTGACTCGGCACCGGTGTCACGCCTCGTGCCTTGAGTAGCGATGCGCGCCCGGGCTCGCGGGGGAGCGGTCGGCCACCCGCACCCTCGCGATGTGGACCAGGCTGTTGTAGGTGACCAGTGCGATGGCCAGGTGCATGAGCATCAGCACCGCGACCGCCCGGCTCGGCGCGCCCCGGACCAGGATGTACACGTCAGGCAGCCACAGCACCAGCGTGACCAGGATGGCCAGCCGGAAGAACAGCCACCGCGGCGCCGAACTAACTCGGGTGACGATGGGCCAGGCCAGGCACGCGATCAGCACCCCGATCACGGTCAGCTTGCCGTAATCGGGGAACTGAAAGTGGCCGTAGCCCTTGGTCGAGGGGAAGACCGCCTGTCCGATGACGACCAGGAGCGCGTCGGCCGCCAGCGAACCTGCGAGGGCAACCGCCGTCGCGGCCACCACCCGGGAGCCCGGTGGCTGCCGGTGCGCTGGAGCGAAGTCCACGCGGGCATAGCCGAGCAGGCGGGCCAGCGACGGCGGCAGTCCTTGCGGCACGCGATCCCTCCCTCACACCACTGACCAGACGCTATGCCGGGCGGGGCGGCGAGTGGGATAGCCCTGAGGACGAAATATGGCCGGTCAGGCTCATCCTCAGGTCGGACGGCGATCCGCGATCACGGCGGTACGCTGCGGGTAAGCGACCACGAAGGACGCGTATGGCACCATGACCGACCTCACCGCCCCGTCAAGGCCGCACTGGCCAGGACCGCAGGCACCGGGACCGCAGGCGCCGGGACCGCAGGCACCGGGACCGCAGGCGGCGCTGCAGCCGCCCGACGAGATCACCCGCAGTCTGTTCGGCCGCGGCCGCAGCGTGGCCAGCACCTACCCGCTGGCGGTCGACGCCCTGATCGCGGCGCTGCTGCTCGCGCCGTCGACGCTGTGGCTGGTGCAGTCCCCCTTCGACGGCCCGCGCGCCCTCGCTGTGCAGGCGGCGCTCGTCGTCCCGCTCGCGGCCCGCCGGCGCTGGCCCGATGCGGTCTTCCTGCTGATGAGCGCGGTCGCGTTCGCCCAGTGGCTGCTCGGCTTCCCGCTGCTCGGCGACGTGGCGCTGCTGATCGCGCTGTACACGGTGGCCGCCCACCGGTCGCGGATCCGGGCGCTGCTCGCGGCTTGCGTGCTGGAAGCCGGGGCCGTCATGGCGGCGATCAGGTGGGAGCCGGCCGGCACGCTGCCGCGGTCGCTCGCGTTCCTCACCGCCACCGTGGTGGCCGCGCTGTTCGCCGGCCTGACGGCCGCGTCCGGGAGCAAGTACCTGGCCTGGATGGAAGAACGCGCCCTGCGGCTCGAGGTCGAGCGGGACCAGCAGGCCGTGATCGCCACCGCCGCCGAGAGGACCAGGATCGCCAGGGAACTGCACGACATCGTGTCGCACAACCTGTCGGTGGTGATCACCCTGGCCGCCGCCGCGGCGGTGGTGAGCCGCGCCGATCCCGACCGCAGCGCCGAGGCGATGACCGAGGTCTCCGAGGTCGGCCGGCACGCGCTGTCGGACATGCGGGCGATGCTCGGCGTGCTGCGCACCGACGAGAAGCGCGCCTCCAGCGCCCCGCTGCCGCCGCAGCCCGGCGTGGCCCAGCTCGAAGCGCTCATCGACCGGGTGCAGGCGACCGGCCTGGCGGTGGACCTTACGGTCGAGGGCACCCCGTTCCCGCTCGGCGCCGCCGCCGAGCTGACCGCCTACCGCATCGTCCAGGAGGCGCTGACCAACACGATCCGCCACGCCGCGGCCAGCCACGCCCAGGTCACGATCGCCTACGAGCATCCCAGGGTGCACGTGCGGGTCGCCGACGACGGCACCGTCGCCCGGGCCGAAGCACCCAGCGGCCCCGTGGCCGCGCTCCGCGGCCACGGCATCGACGGCATGCGCGAGCGTGCGGGAATGCACGGCGGCGCCCTGCAGGCGGGCCCGGCCCCCGGTGGCGGCTGGCTGGTAACCGCGACGCTGCTGCCTGCCCCGCCGGGCTCGGCCGGACGCCAGGGACCGGCGTGAGCATCTCCGTGCTGCTGGCCGATGACCAGCCGCTGCTGCGCCGCGGGTTCCGGATGATCCTCGAGGCCGAGCCCGACCTGACGGTGACCGCGGAGGCGGGCGACGGCGCGGAGGCCGTCGACATGACCCGGCGCCACGCGCCCGACGTGGTGCTGATGGACATCAGGATGCCGGGCACCGACGGCATCGAGGCGACCCGCCGCATTACCGTGGCCCACCCGGACGTGCGGGTGCTCGTGCTGACCACCTTCGACCTGGACGAGTATGCCTTCGGCGCGCTGCGGGCCGGGGCCAGCGGCTTCCTGCTGAAGGACGTGCGCCCGGCCGAGCTAGTCGCCGCCATCCGGACGGTCGCGGCCGGGGACGCGGTGGTCTCGCCCCGGGTGACCCGCCGCCTGCTGGAGGAGTACGCCCAGGTACTGCCCCCATCAGGGGATCAGTACCCGCAGCTGGCCGCGCTGACCGACCGCGAGCGCGAGGTGCTCGTCCTGGTCGCCCGCGGGCTATCCAACGCGGAGATCGCCGCGAACCTCTACGTCTCCGAAGCCACGGTGAAGTCGCACGTCGGCCGGATCTTGTCCAAGCTTGGCCTGCGCGACCGCGTCCAGGTCGTAGTCCTGGCCTACGAGTCCGGCCTGATCAGGCCGGGCGTCACCTAAGACGCAATTTGAGGCGGAGACGGGAATCGAACCCGTGTACAGGGCTTTGCAGGCCCTTGCCTAAGCCACTCGGCCACTCCGCCACCACGCAAGGGCATACGGATCCCTCGGAGCGGACGACGGGATTCGAACCCGCGACCCTCACCTTGGCAAGGTGATGCTCTACCAGCTGAGCCACGTCCGCGTGCACCCGGGAGGTGCGTCTGAAGAACTGTAGCCGATCCTACCGCGAGCACAAACTCGGATCCCCCAACTCCCCGTGCGGGCATATTTCGATGGCCGTGAGAATATGCCTGGACTACCGTCGGAGCCATGACCGTGACGGCCCCCGACACCGTTCCCTACGACAATGACATCGCCCCGGCAGCCGCGCTGATGGCCGACCCGACCAGGGCCGCGATCCTGAGAGCGCTCGTTCCCGACCGCCCGCTGGCCGCGGGCGAACTGGCCACGCTGGCCGGCGTCAGCGCCGCCACCGCGAGCTTCCACCTGGCCAAGCTCCTGGACGGCGGCCTGATCGCGGTGGCCAGGCAGGGCCGGCACCGGTACTACCGGCTGGCCGGGTACCCGGTCGCGGCGGCCCTCGAGGCGCTCGGCCTGATCAGCCCCGCCGTGCCGGTGCGCACCCTGCGGCAGTCCCGCGAGGCCGTCGCCCTCGCCGAGGCACGCACCTGCTACGACCACCTGGCCGGCCGCGCCGGGGTTGCCCTCCTGGACGCACTGCTCCGCCGCGGCATGCTCCAGGCAGAAAAACCAAAACATCATTTTTCCCGAACGAGCAGTGGTGACTCTCCAGCCAACCGCTTCGAGGTAACAGGGGCCGGAGCGGAGGCGCTCGGCTCGTTCGGCGTCGATGTCGCGGAGCTACGCCGGGCCCGGCGTAGCTTCGCCGGCGAGTGCATCGACTGGACCCAGCGCCGCGGGCACCTGAACGGCGCGCTGGCCGCCGCCATCACCGCCCGCCTGTTCGCCCTCGGCTGGATCCAGCACGGCCCCCGTCGCCGCAGCGTCCTCATCACCCTCGCCGGCACCGACGGCCTCACCACCACCTTCGGCTGGGACCCCACCCAGTTACCGTGGATCATTACCCCCATCCAGCGGGGGGTAAGTATCCACGATCCTGGAAAGGCCTAGGCCTTGCGCAGGAACGAGCGGCGCTCGGCGAGGATGCAGCGGGCCTGGCGGACGAACGCGACGTTGGCCTGAGCATCGGGGTCGGCGGCCAGGCGCTCGCGGTACTGCTCGTAGGCGGCCAGCGAGCCGAAGTCGATCAGCGCGATAGCGAAATCGTTGGCGCCCTCCTTGGGCAGGTAGTACCCGGTCAGCCGGCCGCCGCAGCGCTCGATGATCGGCGGCCAGGTAGTGGCGTACTTCTCGAAGTCCTCGATGCCGTGCGGATCGAGCATGTACTGGATGACGCACGTGATCACGATGTCTCCCTCCGTGCTGGGCCTACCCCGACGGTAAGCCCCCAATATTTGGGCCGGGGCCGAATGATGGCCGCTGCGCGGGGCCTGGCAGGCTGTCGAGCATGAATGAAGTCGTGGTGGACGGTGGCCCGCTGACGGTCGAGGATGTCGTGGCGGTAGCGCGCGGCGAGGCCCGGGTCCGGCTGGCCGCTGACGTAGCAGAACGCATGGAGGTGAGCCGCTCGGTCGTGCTGAACGCGATCCGCGGCGATGCGCCGGTGTACGGGGTGAACACCGGCTTCGGCGCGCTGGCCGACACCCCGGTCGGGGAGGCCGACCTGACCACGCTGCAGGGCGCGATCGTGCGTTCGCACGCCGCGGCCACCGGCGCCCCGCTGGACGACGAGGTGGTCCGCGCGCTACTCATGCTGCGCGCGCGGACGCTGGCCGCCGGGTACTCGGGCGTGCGGGTCGAGCTTCCCGCGCGGCTGCTCGAGCTGCTGGAACTGGGCCTGCTGCCGGTGATACCCGGCAAGGGATCGGTCGGCGCCTCCGGTGACCTGGCCCAGCTGGCCCACCTGGCGCAGCCGCTGATCGGGGAGGGCCGTCTGCGCGCTGCCGGTGACCCGCCGGCTGGCCGCCCGGCGGCCGAGGTGCTGCGCGAGCACGGCCTGATCCCGCTGACGCTGGCCCCGAAGGAGGGGTTGTCCCTGGTCAATGGCACCGAGCCGATGCAGGCACTGCTTGCGTTCTCGGTGCACGACGCGGCGATGCTGGTGCAGGCGGCGGACGTGGCGTGCGCGCTGTCCATCGAGGCACTGCTCGGCACCGACCGGCCCTACGACGAGCGGGTTCAGATCATCAGGCCGCACCCTGGCCAGCTTGTCAGCGCGGCCAACCTGCGCGCTCTCCTTGCCGGGTCGCCGCTGCTGGCCAGCCACCGGCACAGCAGGCACGCCGTCCAGGACGCGTACTGCCTGCGCTGCGCCCCCCAGGTGCACGGCGCGGTCCGCGACGTGCTCGGCTACGCGCGGCAGGTCATCACCACCGAACTTGGCTCCGTGGTGGATAACCCGGTCATCGTTCCCGACGGCGAGGTGATGACCACAGGGAACTTCCACGGCGAGCCGCTCGCGTTCGCCGCCGACATGCTGGCGATGGCGCTGGCCGAGCTGGCCTCCATCAGCGAGCGCCGCCTCGACCGGATGCTCGACCCGGCGTTCTCCCGTGGCCTGCCGCCGTTCCTGGCCCCCGCGGCCGGAACCAACTCCGGCTACATGCTCGCCCAGTACACCTCGGCCTCGCTGGTCAGCGAGAACAAGGTGCTCGCCCACCCGGCCAGCGTGGACACCATCCCGACCTCGGGCAAGCAGGAAGACCACGTCTCGATGGGCTGGACCGCGGTCCGCAAGCTGCGCGATGTCGTGGCCAACGTGCGTACCTGCCTGGCGATAGAGATCTGCTGTGCTGCGCAGGGAGTCGACCTGCGAGCATCGGTCGCCGAGCCCAGCATCCCGCTACGAACCGTGCACGCCACCATCCGCGCCGCCGTGCCGAGAATGGACATCGATCGCGAAGTAGCCTCCCAGATCGCCGCCGTCGACGCCCTCCTCCCCAAGATCTGCCACGTAGCCGCCGAAGCCCTCCCCTCGTTCACCTGATCCCCCGAATAGTGAGCCCCGGGCCGCTATGGCGAGCGGACCGGGGCATCCTGTCCAGGAGAGGGAGGGTTATGCCTGCCGCAGCAGGTCGTTCAGCTCGGTCTCGATGTCGACAAAGCCGCTTTCCTGCCCGGCGGGGACTATCTGATAGGTGCGCTGCAGGAACGCCGCCATGGCCTGGGCAGGCGCCTCGAAGTGGGCCTGCCCGAACGGGGACGACAACTCGATGTTCAAGACCGTGCACTCAGGGCCGCCCGTCGGCCTGTCGGGCTCGGCGCATGACTTCGCTGACGGCCACACCTTGACGTCACCCTCGCCCTGCCGTGACCTGATCCCGCTGGCGAGCAGGTCCCTCGCGAAGATCCACTCCACTGGCTCATCGGTGCCGACGTGGAACGCCATCCGCACCGCGTAGGGGTCGCTGCCGCTGTAGTACAAGCTGGCCACAAGCGGGACAATCGTTTGCTGCGGGACGATAAGCCGAAGCCCGAGCTCGGCAGAGATCGTGGTACTGCTGCTCCTGCCCATCGCCTGCCACCCCTATATAGCCGGGTTCTGTGCCACCGGTCGTCAGCAGTCCGGGCCGACCGATCGGTAACGATCACGCATACGGAGAGTGAACCGATTCGGAACCGCTCCCCGTTCCGTTTTGCGCCTTTCGTACCAGACCGGTGCACTTGCCCTAGTCGTCTAGCCTGACCTGGTCAAATGCCAATCCGCCTTGTGCAAACGCCGTTGCAGTAGTTTAGTGTTCCGGTGCGTCGATTGCATAGCCTGTCACCCTTATCCGATCCATTTATCTACAAGGAGTTTCGGGTCAAGCACGTAAAGTGATCACCTACGTCTGATGCGCACGTTTGCATAACTCGCCTACTACGAAGCGTCACCTAGTCGTACGCGTCGACTTACCCCTGTCCAGGCGTGCCGAGCCCGCCGAAGATGCGCTACCCTATGGTTCGCCGGGACGGGCTGTCCCAGGGGCCGCGGCCCCCGTCAGCCCAACCCAACCGGGCGATTGGCTCAGCGGGAGAGCGCCTCGTTCACACCGAGGAGGTCACTGGTTCGATCCCAGTATCGCCCACCCAGGTCAGCGGCCAGTTGTGATCTTACGACTGGCCGCTTTTGATGCGCGTACAGCACTGAAGCACAGCAACGATCGCGAGCCGGTCCGCTCCCGGCCATGGCGGGCAGGTGCGGGTAGGGGCGAAGACAGCGCCCGCGGCGGTGGGCGGGGCGATGTCAGCCTTAAGCCTTGCCCTGACGGCCAGCGATGCAGGAAAATCCTAAGGGCTTCACCCGGGCGGTCGTCGAAGTCGACCCTTTGATCGGCACCGGCCGGCGCATGCCCCGGTGACAGCCTCACGCTTTCCGCAGGGCAGCCCCAGGTTCCCCGGCCCGGGTCGTCGAGCCACCACCAGCCGTCACCCGCCGCGACGGGTACCGGCCAGCGGCCCTGATACTGCCTGATCCTGGTGCGCCAGCCCTCCTAGTCCTTGTTGGCAGTGGGCGCGGCAAAAGACAGCGCCTGTCGTCGAAGTGGACTCGTCGGAGCCCCTGACACCGAGTTAAGGTGCGGATCCGTCGTGCGGGATAGGCAACTGCAGCAAGGAGCCGGATCAGGTCCCGATCTGGCGGTGTGCGTGCGGACCGTGCCGTCCTTGACCCGGACGGCGATCTTCGCCGGCATGGCTCGGGTACTCGCGGGTGTAGTCGTGGTCGAGTCGCACGACCATGCCCAGCAGCTGCTGGACGTCGGTGCGGTTGATCCGGTCGGGGATAAATGGGGCGGGCATGACGGTGCCGTCGAGTAGGCAGGAAGGCTGTGGTGCCGTGCCGCCTCGTCTTCCTGCTCGCTTGTCTCTTCAGCGGACCGGGCGTAGCGTCGAAACAGCGAACGCATGCTTGTTATCAGCGTTTAGACGAATTGAGATCCCTCCCGGCTGCTCTGGACCTCGGTAGCGCTTAACGCACCGCCCGAAGCCGAGGGGATGTCGAGGCAGCGCTATCCAAAGAGCTGGCGTCAAATACTGTTCTTACCCAGCAGGTCCACGACCTGACAACTCAGATCCACGACTACCTGACCGCTAACGGCACCGCAGTCCGCGACCCGTCTCGGTCCCGCACGAGCACCACTCGCGGACCGGATTCGGCCGAGGCGGTCCACGCCGCCCCGACGTCGGACAACGGGAAGGTCCGGAACGGCACCTGCACGGAGCCGCCGGCGATCAGCCCGATGTAAACCGGGATCTGGGCCTGGATGGCGGCCGCCGGGACCGAACCGGCGCCGCTCCCGGATATCGTCAGCTTCCTGCTGCGCAGCAGCGAGGACGGCACCGCCGCCGATGGCCCGCCCAGCGCGCCGATCTGGACGTACTTGATGTCGGCGGTATCCTCGCCGAGCCCGGGAGCAAGTTGGCGGCCAAGCGCCGCAAACGCGCTCTCGGCCGCCGATCCCCACACGAAGTCGAGCACCAGCCCTGGCGTGTCCGCGCCGAGCATCTCGGCGAGCGCGGCCGCGTCCGCACCACCGTCACCGGTCAGCGCCACCACATCCGCCCCGGCGTCGGCCGCGCGCGACAGGCCCGCTTTGCTCCGTCCGGCGCCGACGACGCGCGCGGCGCCAAGCAGCCGGGCGTTCTGCGCTGCCAGGTAGCCGGACATCCCGGTGACGCCAATGACAAGCACCGTGCCCAGCGAGCCGACCTCAGCCAGCCTGGCCTGCAGCGGCAGCCAGGACGCCATGCCGGGGTTGACGCCCGCCGCGACGGCCTCGGGCGAGGCGCCCTCGGGCAGCGGGAACCTCATCGCGTCAGGGGAGGCGATCCGCTCGGCGAAGGTACCGAACGGCGGTGGCCCGGACGAGGTGAAGACAAGCTCGCCATCGGCCGCTCGCGCCACCGCGTTCAGGCCGGGGATGACCGGGAAGACCGGGTCCCGCCCGTAATGGCGGCCGGTCGCCACCGACCGCGTGAGCTGGTGGATGCGCGGTTCACCCTCAGGGACGCGGCGCTGGCCCTGGTCCTGCTGCACGATTTCGCCATCGGCTTCTGCGTGCAGGAACAGGCGGTCATCCAGGCGATCGCGTCCGGCGACCAGAGATACTCCCTGGACCGCCGGGCCGAGCTGATCGGCCCGCAGGCCGCACCGCTTGCCGTCGAGGCGGGCCAGGTCATCTTCGGCGACCCCGGCACGCGCTTCGCCGAACTGCTCGGCCTCCTCCTCGACAGCGTCGCCCGGCTGCGACAGCCGGATCCCTAGCAGGCGGGGTTGTCGTTGTTGGCCTGCTCCGCCTGGTCGAAGTCGCCGTACCCGTTGAGATCGCCGTTGCCGCCCGAGTACTGCCACAGGAGGTGGCAGACGGCAGGCTCGCCGCCGAACCAGAGTGCGTTCGATCCGGAATTGGCGAACCCAGCCGGCCGGTCCAGGTTGGTCTGCTCGTTGGTGAAGGTCCACTCGGGCGCGTTCTGGAGTGTCTGGCCGCCGAAGATCCCGCTCCACGAGCCGTACGACTGACCGCCCGCGGAGTACACGGCCGCCGAGTAGGGCGTGTACTGGTTGATGTAGTTCGCGAACCCCTCGTAAGTGGCGTAGTCCACGTCCGCGGCGATGTAACCCTTCTGCACCGTGCTGCCGCAGGGGCCGTTCCAGACCGTATTCCATCCGTTCTCGTCCGGCGGCGTGCCATTGTTTTCGATGTCCATGAAGATGTAGCGGAAGTTGAAGAAGTACCCGCCCAGGCCCGCGATGACCTGCTGTGCCTGCTCCTCGCCCCAGGTCATCGCCTCGGCCGTGGTGCCGTTGTAGTGCGGATCCCGGCCAGGGCCCGCCGCGAACCAGTATCCCGCGGCACCGAGGCCGAGGCCGTAGTCGAGGATGTTGTCGTTGGCCATGTTGTAGTTGGACTGGACCCAGTTCAGCCCGGCGGTGGTGCAGCCTTTCCAGTTCAGGAAGGAGCCCACCTCTCCGATGTACTCCCCGTAGGGGCCGGCCGTGCCCTGGCTGCAGCTGCCGACCGGCTCGGTATACGGGCCTTTGCCGCACGCGGCCGGAGCGGAGCTGTCGGTTCCGTAGTAGAAGCCGGTCGAATCGCCGCCGGACTCGGCGGTGCCCGCCCGCACCGCGACCAGGGCCGCGCGGGCGATCGTCATGTCCGCGCCGGTGGAGTGGTCGGGCAGGAACGACAAGATCCGCGGCGGCCCGCAGATGCTCACCGGCGCCGTGACCAAAGCCGTCGGGCCAGCGCCGCGGGCCAGCGATGACGGGTAGATGGTCACCGAGGTGAGGCGCTGACAGGCCTGGGTTCCCGAGCGAGGCGCCAGCAGCGCAACCGACACCGACTGGCCGCGGCGCAAGGCAAGCGCGGTGCTCTGCGCGGTGCCGCGCTCGTAAGTGGTGAGCAATGACCTCTCGGCCTGCAGCGCGCCGGAATCGGTGAAGATCTTGGCCACCCTGGGCGCGTCGCCCACCGAGTGCACCTTGACCGTCGGCCAGCTCTCCGGCAGCACGCAGGTACGGCCCGTGTTGCGGAGCCGGAGTTCGACGACGGCGCCGCCATTGGTCAACGAGGTCGAGGAGACCTGCGCCCGCAGCGCCGCAGCCTGGCAGGTCGCCGGCTCCGCGGCGTTGGTCGCCGCGAATGGCGGCGGCGCGGACGAGACCTTAAGCGCCCTGATCTCGCTGGTCAGCGTCTGCTCGGCGTAGAACGGCGACAGCTGCAGCTGGCCGCCCACGCACGGGACGAAGGAGCCGGCCGGCTCGCTGACCGCCACCTGGCGATCCGAACCGGGCAGCGTGAGCGCCATCGTCCACTGGGTGACGCACTGGGATCGGCCGGCCGCGGAAATGGCCGTGGCGACCGCGCTCTGCCCTGGTTGCAGCACGATCCTCGCCTCAGGAACGGGCGCGAGGTTGCTGAACTCCACGTCGCTGACCGTGACCGCGAGGGCCTTCCCCGCCGTGCCGCGCCCCTTGCCGTCAACGCCGCCGCGGAACACGATCTGGGGCCAGCCGCGCAGCGAGCACGCGGTACGGCCGGTATCGCGCAGCAGTACGTTCCACGCCTGCTTCCCCATCCCCTCAGAGGGGTCCCCCCGGATCGCATCAGGCACGCTCATGGCCAGCTCGCCAGCCCGGCACGGGGGTGAGGAGACAGCCGGGCCATACCCGGAAGGCTGGAGCGGCTGAGCGGATGCGGTGCCCGCGGTAAGCATCGCGACGGCCACCACTGCAGTCATGGCCCACGGCGCGGCGCGCGTTGTGAGCGGGCTTCGGGCGATCATTCGGGATACCTCCAGCGGGCAACGGCCGCGTACCACAGGCCGTCTGCGGGCAGCAATTATCCTTATGCGGTAAGGGTTCTGTGTGCTCGATGATCAAGCCACGGCCGACGATCGGGTAATTCCGCGGCGTTTGTCGCGTAATTCCGAGCGCCTGCCACTGCGCCCTGTTTTACCGTTTGGCGCCATCCGGGTCGAGACGACACGCCGTGCGGGTCGTTACTCAAGCTCAGCGATCTGGCTGGGACGATGCGCCGGGCCGCCGCCAGCGCGACGCGCGTCGTGAGCGGGTAACCACGCAGCGTGCGGGCCTGGAGGCGGGCGCGCTCACGCCTACTGACGGTTAAACCGCGCATTAGCGGCGCCGCATTTGTCACCCGGTTAAGCCCGGCAGCGAAATGAGGGCCGCGGTCTGCGCGGGTATCTCGCAGGAACTTCCCCACCGCGGCGCGATCGGCGTCTGCGATGTTTAACGCACCGCTCTCGGGTAGGGACTGATGAGGGAAACCGCAGGCAGCGAGCTGTCAAAGCGAGGCTGCCAGATGGGTGTATCGATGGTTGCGGAGTACGAACAGGCGTTTACAGAGGATTGCAGGGAACTGCAAGACGCGCTGATCGGTACCGAGAGCATCGAGGCGTTCCTGCACGAGATGGCCGTCATGGCCGCCCGCCTGGGAAGCAACGGGAGCGGCGGCCTGCTGTCGTGCGGGATGACGATGCGGTCCAACGGCCGGCCGGTGACCGTAGCGTGCAGCGATCCACTGGCCGCCCAGGTAGACGAGGTGCAGTACGCACTCGACGACGGTCCGTGCCTGCGCGCCATGCGCGACGGCCACGTGGTCCGCATCGAGGACACGGCCGACAAGGCGCGATGGCCCGAATTCGAGGCCCGGGCGGCCGCCCGCGGCATCCGGTCCTGCCTGGCCCTGCCGCTAAGATCCGGGCCGCCGAACTCCGACGGCCCTACGGTCGGCGCCCTTAACTTGTACGCGCGGACCGCCTCGGCGTTCGGCGCGGCGGAAGCGCGGCGCGCGGAGAATTTCGCCCAGAATGCATCAGGGGCGCTGACGCTCGCCATGCGGATGGCCTCGCACGCGGCCCTTATCGAGCAACTGCGCTCGTCGCTCGTCTCGCGGGCCGTAATCGACCAGGCGCTCGGCATCATCATGGCGCGCGAGCGCTGCGGTCAGGACCGTGCATTTGCCATCCTGCGGACGGCGTCGCAGCACAGTAACGTCAAGCTCCGTGATATCGCCACCGCGATAGTCACCGATGTCAGCGGCGAGCCCCCGCAGCCGCCGCCGCCATTCGAAGGTGCTTAATCCCAGGATGGCTCGGGCGGCTCCTCCATCGTCACCGTCGCGGGCCAGGGCATTCCCCTCCCATGTCCTGGCTGATCGTTGGGAGTCGCCAGCGAGGCGGCAACGCTCGGATATATGGGC
>Ga0181525_10003249_pt1 | contig 12960 bp, 11 predicted proteins | sample PEATcosm2014_Bin_48_FD_121100 | JGI IMG/M metagenome (GOLD analysis project Ga0181525, IMG submission 121100) | Peatland microbial communities from MTU Mesocosm Facility, Houghton, MI, USA - PEATcosm2014_Bin06_10_metaG | ecosystem: Environmental > Terrestrial > Soil > Wetlands > Peat | place... | reverse complement strand
GTGCTGTTTCTAGTCAACATCCTGGCAGTGCAAAGAGAGCACGCGGCCAAAGCCGCTGCCACGGCCTCGCTCGAATTGGCGGACGCCACCAACGAAGTGCGCTTCCAGATGATGCAGAACCGCCTTTACCTCAGCAACTACCTGCTGAGCGGCGACACGCGGGAAGTGGAGCGGATGAACGAAGGCCTGCGCACGCTTACCGAGAAGCTGGCGCAAGGCAAAACGCTCTCCAATTCCGAGCAGGAGCGCACAGCGCTGAGCAAAGTGGAACAACTTGAGCAGTCCTGGGGCAAGGAATTTGCCCAGCCGCTGATCGACAAACGCAAAGACGTGGATTCCGGCAACGCCACCGTCGCCGAATTGCAGATTTACTACCTTCAGAAAGACGCATCCTCGTGGGTAAAGAATTCCACCGACGCGCTCGACGTGGCGGATGGAGAAAACCGAAAACTGGTGGACGCGCGGCGCAAATCCGATGAAACCGCCAGCAACTATACGATCCTGGCCGCCATCCTCAGCACGCTGTTCGCTCTGGGCCTGGGCGGGGTTATTGCCTACACCACCGCCAAGTCGATTGTGGAACCGCTGACCAACCTGATGCAGGTTTCGCGGCAGATCGGCGACACCGGCGATCTGGAACACAGCATCGACGTGAAGCGCGAGGACGAGATTGGAGAACTGGCCCGCAGCTTCGCCAAAATGGTGACCTATCTGAAAGAGATGGCCGGTGTTTCCGAATCGATCGCCGGCGGCGATCTTACGGTGCAGGTCAAGCCCCGATCTCCGCATGACACTCTGGGCAACGCCTTCGCGAAGATGGTGGAGGGCCTGGGCCGGCTGGTGCGCAGCGTGCGTGACGCTTCCACCCAGGTGGCCAGCGCCAGCGGGCAGGTGGCCAATGCCTCCGACGATTCGGCCAAAGTTGGCCTGCAAGCTTCCTCCGCCATCGACGAAGTCACCAGCACCATGCATGAGATGAGCGTCAATGTGCAGAACATGGTGAAGAGCACGCAGGTGCAGGCTTCGAGCGTAAGCGAGACTTCCGCCTCCATCGATCAGATGGTGGCTTCGATCCAGCGCGTGGCCGATACCGCCAAGGTGCTGCTCGACATCTCCAACCGCTCGCGCGAAGAAGTGCACAGCGGCATCACCACCATGGAGAAGGCCACCGACGGCCTGAACCGCATCAACGCCACCATCACCTCCTCCGGAGAAATCATTGGAGCGCTCGGTCAGCGTGCCGATGATATTGGCAAGATCATCGAAGTCATCGACGATCTGGCGGAGCAGACCAACCTGCTGGCATTAAACGCGGCCATCGAAGCGGCCCGCGCCGGAGAGCACGGCCTCGGTTTCGCTGTGGTCGCGGATGAAGTCCGCAAGCTGGCGGAAAAGTCGGCGCAATCCACCAAGGAGATTTCGGAATTGATTCAGAGTATTCAGAAGGAAGCCCGCAAGGCCGTCGAGAACATGGACCGCTCCACGGGAATCGTGAACGAAGGCCTGGACCTGGGCGGCGAACTGAATTCAGCGCTGCGCAAGATCTCGAACGTGGTCACCGAAGTTTACAAATTCGCCCAGGAAATTGGCGCGGCCACCAACGAACAGTCGCACGGCTCGTCGCAAATCGCGCGGGCCACCACGCGGCTCAACGAAATCACCCACGAAATCAATTCCGCCGTCGAAGAACAGGCTTCCGGAGCGCAGGCTGTGGTAAAGGCCATGGAGCGTATGCGCGAACTGGTGCAGCAGTCGACCTCGGGCTCGACCGAACTGGCGGCTTCGGCGGAGCAGATGTCAAAGATGTCGCGCGGACTGCTCGACTTCATGGACCGCTTCACGCTGGACGAAGCCTCGGCCATGCGGCAGGCCGCGGTGGACGAGAGATCGTACCAGGTCCGCCGGGCGGCGGCAGCCTCCCGCTCTTAGGGGCGAACTGGATAGGGCAAGCATGATTGGATAAGCGTGACAGGACAAGCATGACAAAACAAGCATGAGCCGTGAACTCCATATCGTGGGCTTTCAGGTAGGGCGCGAGACTTATGGCGTGCCCATCACCTCGCTGCACGAGATTGTCCGGGTGCCCGAGATCACCGCCGTTCCCGACGCGCCCGACTATCTGGAGGGCGTGATTAACCTCCGGGGAAAGATCGTTTCGGTGATGGACCTGCGCAAACGCTTTGGCGACAAGCAGGCCAAGCTGAAAAGGCAGAACCGCATTCTGGTGGTGGAACACTCGGGCAAGCTGGCCGGATTGATCGTGGACTCGGCGTCGGAAGTGCTGAAGATTCCCAGCGAAGACGTGGAGGCGCCGCCCGCGGCATTTCAAGAAGGTGGATTGAACTGTGTCACCGGACTGGGCAAGGTTCGGGGGCGCCTGATCGTGTTGCTCGACATGAACAAATTATTGGCTCCATCGAGCCTGCTGCAGGAAAGCGGGAAGGTGGAGAGCAAGACTGCCAAGGCCGAAGCCAGCGCGGCTGCTTCGCGATAAACCGTCGCGGTAGACAAGTCGCGATAAAACCGACGCACTGAGCTTCGTAGGAAATTCGGGCGCAAGGGACGAGATAAAGCATGAGTACATCGGGAGCGGCACCTGCTCCAATCTTGACCGAAGCGGAGCTGCGGCTGTTGCAGGCGCTGGTGTATCAGGAGTGCGGCATGCACTTCGACGAACGCCGCACCCACTTCCTGCAGGACCGCCTGCTGCGGCGGCTGCGCGAATGCCGCGTCGATTCCTTCTACGCCTACTACCGGCTGCTGATCAGCCAGGAAGGCAAGGCGGAACTGGCGAAGCTGGTGGAGAACCTGACGGTCAACGAAACCAGCTTTTTCCGCCACAAAGCGCAGTTGGACTTGTTCCAGAAATTCGTGCTCGAGGACATGCTGAAACGCAAGCAGGCGCACCGGGAATATTCGATCCGAGTATGGAGCGCGGGCTGCTCCACCGGACAGGAAGCTTACACGCTGGGCATGATGGCCGCCGACACGCTGGCGTATTACTATCTGCGCAATCCGCTGCCGATCGAGGTCGCGCTGCCCAAGCCGCTGATTCCTCCGCCCTGGCGGGTGGAGATTCTGGCCAGCGACATCAGTTACTCGGTTCTGCGCACCGGGCAGGAAGGTCTTTACAACGAGCATCAGATGTCCACCGTCGATTACACCTACCGCCTGCGCTACTTCGATAAGGTGGGCGACCGTTATTCCATCAAGAAGTCGCTGAAAGAAATGGTCCATTTCGACTTTCACAATTTGAAGACGGAATACCTGCCGCAGCGCAACGACGTAATCTTCTGCCGGAACGTGATGATGTACTTCGACCTGGCCGAGCAGAAGCGGTTGGTGGAAAAGTTTTACCGCTGCCTGAACCCAGGCGGCTACCTGTTTGTGGGCCATGCGGAAAGTTTGCTGGGCCTGACCGATAAATTCCAGATGGTGCACAAGGACAGCGGCACGGCTTACCAGCGGATCGAGGTGCGCGAGTGATCAATCCTCCCGATGAGCGTGGAGCGGAACTGCGCGAACTCTTCTTTGAGACCTCGCAGGAACTGCTGCAGGCGCTGAACGAAGAATCCCTGAAGCTGGAGAAAACTCCCGGCGATGAAGAGATTGTGCGTTCCATCCGGCGCACCGTGCACACGCTGAAGGGCGACTCGGCGGCCTGCGGGCTACGCGAGTTGAGCGAACTGGCCCATCAATTCGAAGATGCGCTCTCGCTGGAAAGCGCGGCCTGCCACGGGACGCTGCCCGAAATCGCCTTTGCCGCGGCCGATGTGTTTGCCGAAATGGTCGCCTCCTATCACGGCGGAAGCCCGATGCCCGACGCGGAACCGCTGCGCCACAGAATCAGCGAGTTGACTACGGCCCCGGCAGCGAAGAAATCCCGGCGCAAAAAGAAAACTGATTCTTCAGCGAATGCCGCCACGAAGCCCGGCAATGCCTGGACCGATGCGGAAAAACAGGCTCTCGCCCAGGCGCAGAATGCCGGGTTCGCCATCTACGAGATCGTGGTGAAAATCGATCCGCACTGTTCCATGCCAATCGCCGCGCGGCAGCTGATTCAGAAGGCGATCGGCGAAATCGGCCAAGTCGTGGTCGTGCGGCCGGATGCGAAATCTCCCGCCGCTTCCAAGCAGGTGGAATTCGTCTTCGCCAGCGCCAAGCCGCGGGAACAGATCGCCACCAAGTGCCACATTCCGACCATCTCCGGCGACGTCTTTGTGAACCTGATCTCGGCAGCGACGCCTCGTAATACGGCTGCAAGAACCGAGGAGCCCGCGGCAGAACCATCGCCCGACATCTCAGCTGCGTCCGCCGCTTCTGCAAACCCGGCCTCGCAAAGCTCCGTGTCGGTAGCTCCGGCGCCCGCCGGGCCCGCTTCCGCCGAACTGCCGGCCCCGACGCCGGAAGCGACTGTGCCACAAGTGTTGATGGAAAACATCCTGCGCGTCGAAGCCGGACGCATCGACAATGTTCTCAATCTGGTCGGCGAACTCATCATCGGCAAGTCGATGCTGCAGCAGGCGCTGCTCGAGTTCGGCAAGCGCTATCCCAAGGAACTCTTGCGCGGCAAGTTTGCCGACGCCATGGCCTTTCAGGCGCGCGTGCTGAACGACCTGCAGCGCTCCGTCATGAAGATTCGCATGGTTCCGGTCGATCAGCTGTTTCGCCGCTTTCCACGAATCGTGCGCGACGTAGCACGCCAGTGCGGCCGCGAAGTGGACTTGGAACTTGCGGGACAGGAGACCGACCTCGACAAGGGCATTCTCGACGCCATCGCCGAACCGTTGACACATCTGGTGCGCAACGCGGTGAGTCACGGCATCGAACCGCCCGACCAACGCCGCGCTCAGGGCAAATCGCCGCGAGGCAAGATCCGGCTCAACGCTTACCACCAGGGCAATCAGGTGGTGGTCGAGATCAGCGACGACGGACGCGGCATCGATACCCAGAAAATTCGCGCCAAAGCCATCGAATTGGGAATGACGACGGCCGACGAAGCCGCGCGTTTCAGCGAAGCCGAGACCCTCGACCTCATCTTCCGTCCGGGATTCAGCACGGCAGAAGTGGTCACCGAAGTTTCCGGACGTGGCGTGGGCATGGACGTGGTGCAGAGCGTGCTCTCGCGCCTGAAGGCCACCATTCACGTCGAGACTCACATGGGTCAGGGCACCACTTTTCGCCTGAAGTTGCCCCTCACGCTCGCCATTATCAAGGCTTTGATGTTCTGGGTGGAGCAGCGCCTGTATGCCATTCCGCTGAATGCGGTGAGCCAGATCGCGCGCACCTTCGAGTCGGAAGTGCATCAGGTTGACAACTACGAAGTGCTGCAGTTGCGCAACCAGGTATTGCCGCTGCTGCGCCTGGGACGCGCCGCCGCGGCCGGAGTCGACGGCAAGCCGCGCAAGCTGTTTGTCCTCGTCATCACGGTCGGCGAAAGAAAATATGGCTTGGTCGTGGACGAATTGGAAGGTGAGGAAGAGTTGGTCATCAAAGCTCTGGACGACCAGACCTTCGCCACCGATCTGGTAAACGGAGCTTCCATCCTGGGAGATGGAAAAGTTGTGCTGATCCTGAATCTGCTGGCAGTCGTGGAACACGCCGGACGAATGCGCCCTGAGGCACCGGGGCTCACCAATTGCGGACTTCTGCTGAACAACGCCGACCGCGCCCGGCTTGCCCTGCGCGCCGCGGGAGGCCAGGCATGAGCCCAGGCACGAACGAAGCCATGAAAAAGGTGCGCGTGCTGGTGGTGGACGATTCCGCCCTCATGCGCAAACTCATCCCGGAGATGCTGGAGTCTGATCGGTCCATCGAGGTCGTAGGCACGGCGATGGACGGCACCTTCTGCCTGAAGAAAATCGAAGAGTTGCAGCCCGACGTCATCACGCTCGACCTGCAGATGCCGGGCATGAACGGCATCGACACTTTGAAAGAGATCATGCGGCGCAAGCCCCTGCCGGTCATCGTGGTCAGTTCCCACAGCACAGAAGGCGCTTCGGTAACCTTCAAAGCGCTGGGATTGGGCGCGTTCGATTTCGTCACCAAACCGCAGGACGCCTCAGCCCACATGGCCGATGCGTCGAAAGAGTTGATCGCCAAGATCAAGGCCGCCGCGGATAGCAAGGTGGTCCGCCCGTCGCGAGCAATTGCCCCCGTGGAAAAAATCTCCAAGGCGAAGGCCCCACTGGCCCTCACCAAACTGGTGGCCATCGGAGTCTCCACCGGAGGGCCGCAAGCCCTCGAGTTCTTGCTGGCCCAATTGCCTCCCGACTTCCCCGGAGCGATCGTGGTGGTGCAACACATGCCGGAAGGCTTCACTGAAATGTTCGCGCACCGGTTGGACGAGTTGTGCTCGTTGCGCGTGAAGGAAGCCCAGTCTGGAGACTTTCTGCAGGCCGGGCGCGTGCTTATCTGCCCCGGAAGCCGGCATATGCGAGTGAAGCGGATGGCCATGGGAGACATGGTGGTGCTCAACGAGGAAGCGCGGGTCAATGGCCATCGGCCCAGCGTCGACGTCCTGTTCCGCAGCGCAGCCGAGGAATTCGGTCCGCAAGCCGTCGCCGTGATCATGACCGGAATGGGCGATGACGGTGCGGAAGGCTTGGGCGCGGTGAAGCAAGCCGGCGGCATGACCATCGCGCAGAGTGAAGAATCGTGCGTGGTCTTCGGCATGCCCAAGGCGGCCATCGAGCGCGGCTATGCCATGCGCGTAGTGCCGCTGGACGTGCTGTCCACTACTTTGCAAACTCTCTGTGGCCGCAACGAGGGCCACGCGGAAAACGGCGGGGCGAAAAAAGTAGTTCGCGCCGGGCGCTAACGATAATCGTTGACTCAGGTCAGGACCTGGTCCTGTGACCTGAGTCATCTGTTCGGCGGGTTACCGCCGTGATCGAATGTTGGAGGAGGTTGTTATGGAGCAGTTCGCAGCAGTCAAACGCAGCAAGGACGGTCAACCCGTCCGCTACTTGATCGTGGACGATTCCGTGTTCGCGCGCAAGAACCTGGCTCGCATGATCGAAACCTTTGGCGGACAAGTTGCCGCCGAAGCCGGTGACGGCTTGACCGCCATCAGCGAGTTCGACCGCACGCATCCTGACATCGTGCTCATGGATATCACCATGCCGCAGATGGAAGGCATCGAGGCTGCCGAAAAGATCGTGCAGGCGCATCCTGAGGCTCGTGTTGTCATGGTGTCCTCTGTCGGATACCAGGAAAACATTGTGGCCGCATTGCAGCGCGGGGCGCGGCATTTCGTGCAGAAGCCGGTGAAACCGGAAGTTTTGTACGAAGTCATCAAGTACGTTCTGGGAGAAGACGGCGCGGTAGCAAGTGCAGCCGGCGCGGGGGTCTAGTCGCCATGAAGATGGAACTGATTCAACCTTTCATCAACGCGGCCGATGCCGTGTTGTCGCAAGGTCTGTCGGGATCCACGAAAGTGGGCCACCTCTCGATGGAAGAGGACGGCTATCGCCGCAAAGGCGTGGCCGGCATGGTGGCGCTTACCGGCGACATCGAGGGCCGCATCATCCTCGACCTCGAGCCGCAGACCGCGGTGCGCGTGGCCAGCCATTACGCGGGCGCGGAACTGCCCGAATCCGATGGGCTGATCAAAGAAACCATCTTCGAACTCGCGAACCAGGTTGTCGGCAATGCCGTCTGCGCCTTGAATGACCAGGGATTCCGCTTCCGCGTGCATCCTCCGGTGCTGGTCACGGCCGAGGTAGGCGACAAGACCAGCGAAGACGTGGAAGCGCTGATGATCTGCTTTGAAACCTCCATGGGCAACGTGTACATGAACGTCGCGCTGCGCTATAACAAACGGCGCATGTCGGATCATGCGGTGGCTGGCGGGCGTTAGCTTGGCAGTTTTGGGCTTCTAGCTTCTAGCTCCTAGCTTCTAGCTTGAATCTTCGTCGTGACCACTTTCACCCTCAGTTTCGTGCCCGTCTTGAAATTCTTTCGGTTCGCTTGGGAGTGGCCCTCCCGTTCTGGGGCGTACGTTTATCTTTTGCCACCCCCGGCCAACGTCGCCAGCCCTATTCGTTGTCGTGGTGGAAATCCCTTGCGAGGTTGGTGGTTCTTCCGGCAGGCATGGGGTCCTTCGACTGCGTTGCCGTGCGCTGTCGCGCACGGCAACTTCGCTCGGGATGACAGGGTGGGTTGGTCGCTCAGGACAGGGTGAGTTGGTCTTCGTCCTCGGCTGCGTCGGCGATGTTTCTTAGTTCGGGGTACTTTTCGATTAACGTTCGCGGGGCTTGGACTCGTTTCCCACTTATCATTGCCTTTAACTCCAGCGCGTTTACTCCGGCTTTGCTTTCGAAGTGGTTGTTTGTGATTACATAGGTCGTCTGCGCGCGCTCGGCGACGCTCTCGATTCTGTCTTTCCAGCCCGTGAGTTCACGCTCGTTGTAGAGATAGTTGTATCGGTCGTTGCGGTTGTCGGTGTCGGAATCCCGATCGGCGAACCAATTCTCGTAGTTGCGTCCGTGCAGGCGGACGTAGCCGGTGGCGCCCGTCACGTGTTCGGTGGGGGCGAGTGACCGTCCCAGCACTGGCTGGTCGATGTTGCAGAAGCCGACGCCTTTCTGGGTGAAGGCGGTCAGCGTGGCGGCGTCGTTCCAACTGTTGTGGCGGACCTCGACTACGCGGGGATATTCGATGAACTGGCGCAGCAGGCGGTCGAGATATTCGCGGTTGAGAGAAGTGTTTTTGAAGCTTACGGGGAACTGGATTAGGAGCGCGCCGAGGCGGCCTTCGGTGGCGAGGGCGTCTAGGCCTTCGCGGGTGCGGGCTTCGTCGTCGTCGGTGGGGCGGATGGTGGCGGCGGAAGTGGGCTCCATGACGGCGATGGGCGAGTGGGTGAAGGCGCGGTAGAGTTTGGCGGTGAAGAGGAAATTCTTATTGACGGCGGCTACTTTGCGGCACCAGAGCTTGGCCCACTCGGGCTTGAGGGGTCCGTAGAAACTGGTGTTGATTTCGGTAGTGTCGAAGAAGCGGGCCAGATATTCGAGGGGATGCTGCTTGCGGCGGGACGTACTGGAAATTAGGCCTGGGGGATAGAAGATGCCGTCCCAGTCTTTGTAGGACCAGCCGGCAGTGCCGATGCGGATTTGGTGGAATTGAGGCTGGGGCGAGGGAGTCTCGTTCAGTAGGGGCTGGGGCAAGCGGGGTTGGGCCGAGGATTCCATGGGAGGAACCTGCAGACGGAGGGCAGGGGCAAGGTTAGCACAGGAAGATGGTGGGAAGTGTGAGACGATCGCCTCGAACAATTTCGCGCGCATTCGAGCTATCTCAGGACAGAAGGAAGGTCGCGCGCTCCGTGGAGGATTCGAATTATCTTTAGCGGCTTGGTTTCCGGATCATAAACAATCAGGTAATTCGGGTAAGGATGGACCACCCAAAAGCGGACAGGCAATTGAGTGACGTCCTCCCGCACTCGTCCTGCCCGAGGAGAATCGGCTAGGAGATCGCAGGCCCTGAATACTGCCCTCTCTACGCGATCGGCAGCTTCGAGATTGTCGCGGGCTATGAAAGTCCAAATGTCCAGCAAGTCGTCTGTGGCTTGGGGAGTAAACTCATACCCGTTCATCCGCGCTTCTGTTCACTGAAAATCACTCGCTTCCGCTCGCTGAGTCTCGCACGCACTTCTTCGGGCTGCAACAATTCCCCGCGTTGCGCGGCGGCATAGCCCTCATTGATTTTCGATTCGATCTGGGTTCGATTCGCAGCCAGCCAGGCTTCCTGTTCGTGAAGCATGGAGACGGCGTGCTCGACGTATTCGTCCACGGATTGGTAGGGACCGCGTTGAACGTCTTGCTGAATCAGCGCTTCGAGTTCGGGACGAAGTCGAATCTCCATCTGGCTATTCTACAGCCTCAATCCAGCGACAGCACCACCCAATACACACCTGTGGGATAGGTTTCAGTGCGAGCGTAGCACGTGCCTACCGAGAAGCTGCGCAGGTTGTGGCTGGAGAGAATGTCGCCCGCGTTGGCCGGCAGCGTCTCGGGATGCAGGCTGGTATAAGTCAACACGGTGTAGCGCTGGGCGAGCTGATGAATGGGGGACGTGCCGAGTTTGTCGGCGTGCGCCATGGAGCAGGCGGCATCGTCGGCGGTGGGCAGGTCCTTGTTCAGGAGATCGCGGCGTGCGAGATTCGGCTGGTTGGCCTGATGGCGCGCTAGCATGACCGTCGCCGCAATCTTGTCCTTCACTTCAACCGGGGAATAGTCGGGGAGGGCATGGCCGAAATCCTGCACAATGTAAAGCCGGTCGCCGCTGCGAACCACGCCCAGGCCGACAACGTTATAGGCTGGATTGAGCAGGTTGGCGCGGTGGGGCGGGGAGAGCATGAGATTTTTGTGTCCATCGGCGGCGTCGAAATCGAGCGCAACGTTCTCGCCTTCCTGGTCTAGCGTGGTGCGCGTGGCACTGCCCAGGCGTTGGGGTAGGGAGGGCTCACCTGCAAACTGGTGCGAAAGCTGGCGCGCCGCGAACATGGCTTCGGCGTGAGCACGTGCGGCCTGGCAGAGTCCGGCATCGAGCGTGAGCGCGGGTGCTCCGGCTTGGGCTCTGGATTGATTGGCCAGGTCGAGAAGAACGCGCTCGGCTTGCGGATCGTAGTCGGTGAAAGGAATGTCGGGGGAGGTGGCCGCGGCTGATTTTAGAGTCGCATGCTCGCTGGACTGGGCTGGAGTGCCATCGCTTCCGTCGGAAGCGGCCACCGATCCCGACGACGATCGGACCGAGACCGCGCCCAGCACCAGCAAAAGTGCCAGCATCACCCGTTTATCGACAACCTTGAATGCTCTTGGCATCAGCTTGTGCCTACCCGACTCGATCCTGGGGGATCCAACTTCCGGCTCAAACTTGCCTCTAGTGCTACGCTAGAGGCTGCTCTCGGGCAGGAGAAGTTACCTTCGCTATGGAACCTGGTGTCATTGGGGTCATTGGCCTGTTGTTTGGCAGCGTGATTGCATGGCTCGCGCTGCGCTCGCGGACGGCCGGGCTTAGCGCGCGTTTGGCGTTGATGGAGAAGGAATTAACGGCTGAAAAGGCCGATCTGGCGCGGCTTCAGCAGGCTTCGACCGAGTTGGTGGCGGCTAAGGCCAGGCTGGAATCCACGCTGCAATCGGAACGGAAGACCAACGACGAAAAGATCGAATTAATTACCCGCGCCAGCGAAGAATTGCGCAATGCGTTTAAGGCGCTGGCTTCCGAGGCACTGAAGAGCAATAACTCGTCATTTCTGGTGATCGCCCAGGAGACCTTGAAGCGCTTTCAAAGCGAGGCGCGCGGCGACTTGGATAACCGGCAGAAAGCGGTCGCCGATCTGGTGGCCCCCGTCCGCGATTCCTTGAATAAAGTGGATGCACAGCTTCAGCAGTTGGAAGTGGAGCGGGGCAAGGCCTACTCCGCTCTGCACACTGAGGTGCAATCCCTCATCACGACACAAAAAGAGCTGCAATCACAGACTGGGAATCTGGTGCGGGCGCTGCGGACTCCCAACGTGCGCGGGCGCTGGGGAGAAATTCAGTTGCGGCGCGTGGTCGAGATCGCCGGCATGCTGCCTTACTGCGACTTTGCTGAGCAGGAGACGGTGACTTCGGAAACCGGCAGGCTGCGGCCCGATCTGGTGGTGAAGCTGCCCGGCGGCAAGCGCGTTGTGGTGGATGCGAAGACGCCGCTGCAAGCCTTTCTCGAGGCCTTTGAAACCACCGACGAAGAAGCGCGGCGCGCGTGCCTGGCCAACCATGCGCGGCAGGTTCGCGACCACATGAATACGCTGAGCGGCAAAAAATATTGGGAACAATTCGAATCCACTCCGGAGTTCGTGGTGATGTTCCTTCCCGGCGAGACCTTTTTCAGCGCCGCCCTGGAGCAGGATTCCAGCCTGATCGAGCATGGAGTTTTGAACCGGGTGATTCCGGCGTCGCCGACCACGCTGATTGCGCTGCTGAAGGCCGTGAATTACGGATGGAATCAGGAAAAGCTGGCGCGGAACGCGCAGCAGATCAGCGAACTCGGCAAAGAACTGCACGATCGCCTGCGGCTACTCGCAGCGCACATCGCGCAAGTCGGAACCGGGCTCGACCGCGCGGTTGAGTCGTACAACAAAGCCGTGGGATCGATGGAGAGCCGGGTGCTGGTATCGGCGCGCAAGTTTGCGGAGTTGGGCGCGTCAGTAGCCGATGACATTCCGGAACTTGCGCCGATTGAAACGACCGCGCGGGCGCTTTCGTTTGATTGGGGTGAAGAGGAAACCTCTCCGGAAGTCGCCGAGGATGAACGCAAGGCCGGCTAACGAACTCCAGAGTTTGTTTCAGTTCCCGCTGTATGCAAACTCCTGCATCTTGACGGTGCCCCCCCCCCCCTCGGGGGATACTTTCCATCCGTAGTCGTCCAGGAGGTCACCCTAATGACGCCCAGTTCCCGCTCCCGTAGGTTCGCCGGTTCGCCGCTCTTGCACCTCCTTTCTTTCGCCATTGCGGTATCGTGTTGCGCGGCGCCGCTGGCCGCGCAAACTGGCTTCGTGTCGTTTGACGCTCCGGATGCGAGCGAAGGGACATACCCAATCGCGATAAACCAAGGCGGAGCTATCGCCGGCTATTACTTTCCCTCTTCTGGGCTACCTCAGGGGTTTGTACGTAGCTCCTCGGGCGTGATCACCGAATTCAGCTACTCTGGCGGCTTCGATTTGTTTATTGCCGGCATCAATGAGCCGGGTCAGATCGTGGGAACGATTGGCTTCTCGAGAAATGTCGGAGGATTCCTGCGCAACCCGAACGGCAGCATCATTGTGATTCAGCCCTTTTCGGCACCTGACGCCGAGGCCAAAGGCATCAATGACTCAGGGCAGATCGTTGGGTATTACAGCGATGAATCGGGTGTGTCTCACGGCTTTCTGCGTAATACGGATGGAACATACGTAAGTTTTGATGCTCCCGGCGCGGGTAC
>Ga0181525_10003248_pt1 | contig 12961 bp, 15 predicted proteins | sample PEATcosm2014_Bin_48_FD_121100 | JGI IMG/M metagenome (GOLD analysis project Ga0181525, IMG submission 121100) | Peatland microbial communities from MTU Mesocosm Facility, Houghton, MI, USA - PEATcosm2014_Bin06_10_metaG | ecosystem: Environmental > Terrestrial > Soil > Wetlands > Peat | place... | reverse complement strand
TCATCGAGCGCTGTCTCTGCGTTCACCGTGCGCGAATAGATCGAAAGGCACGTGCTCTTGGCCGGAAAGCGCTCTTTGGTCTTGGAGAATCCGAGATCGTGCCGCACGAGGTTCATCAGATCGGCCGAATCCTCGCGGTCGTGGATCGTGAACGCAGTGGCGAGGCCGATATCGTCGGCGTAGTCGCGAAGCAGCCGCGCGCCGATCGAATGGAAAGTGCCCGCCCACGCCATCGCGTCCGCCATGGCGGCGGCACGCCCGCGCGCAAAATCGGCGAGAATCCGCTCGACACGCCGCGTCATCTCCGCAGCCGCGCGGCGGGAAAAGGTCAACAGCATGATGCGGCGCGGATCGGCGCCATGCTCGATGAGATGAACGACGCGATGCGCCAGCGTGCTGGTCTTGCCGGAGCCGGCGCCGGCGATGATCAGGAGCGGACCGCACTCGCCAAGCGGCACACCGCCATGCTCGACGGCGCGGCGCTGTTGCGGATTGAGCTTCTCAAGGCGCGCCGCCGACATTGCCGCGAATCAAAAGAGGGATCGGACTCCGACTGAATCACGGTCCCGTTTTGTTCGCAACCTCCGCCGCGGCTCCGCTGTCGGCGCCAAGGCGATAGACGCGTGATCGCGTCAAGCGGAAGAGATCGAAGTTCACAGCGATGCGATCGGTCTGGATCGGGACCGCGCACCCTTCGCTTTCGGCAGCCGCATCGCTATAGTTGCGACGCAAGCGACCGTTTGCCGTCTCAAGTCCAGGCTCGAATCCGCAATCTGCCATGATCCCAGCTCCGTCACCGGTGAGCGTTGCGCTCCTTCTTGGCTTGAGCTTCTTTCTCGGCCTCGCCTTCGAAGAATTCTTCGCCCATACCGACGAGCGGCGGCCAGGCGGCATCCGGACTTTTCCGCTACTCGCGCTCGCCGGCGGCGCGCTTTATCTGTTCGACTCCACGCATTTCATTCCGTTCACCGGCGGCCTTTTGGTATTGGGCGCGTGGCTCGTCGTGTACTACGGCGCCCACGTCAAAGAGCACGAGCAAGACGCCGACCCGCCGGGCGAGCCGAATGTCGGTCTCGTCGTGCCGTTGCTCAATGTGTTGGCTTACGTGCTCGGCGCCGTGGCTTTGGCGCTGCCGCCATGGATCGCGGTAACGATGACCGTGGCGGCGGTTCTGCTGCTGACCGGCCGCGAGAAGCTTCATACGCTGGCGCGGCGGCTCGAAATGCGGGAGATCGTCACCGCCGGCGAATTTCTGATCCTCACCGGCATCATCCTGCCGTTGTTGCCGAGCCACGCGGTGACGACACTGACCGCGATCACGCCGCGCCAGGTCTGGCTCGCGCTCGTCGTCGTCTGCACGTTCTCCTATGTGAGCTATCTGGCGCAGCGCTATTGGGCAGCGGCGGCCAACGGTCTGTGGATGGCGGCGCTCGGCGGGCTTTATTCGTCGACCGTGACGACGGTGGTGCTGGCGCGGCAGGCCAAAGCCGATCCCGCGCTCAAGCGGCAGGCGCAAGCCGGCATCACACTCGCCACCGCGATCATGTATTTGCGGATATTGGCGGTGGTCGCGATCTTCAATGTCGGGCTGGCGCGCGTTCTGGCGCTGCCGCTATGCGTTTTGTCGCTCGCCGGGTTCGCGATCTGCGTGCTGCAATACCGGCTCGACCGGCCGGCGAAAGACGCGCCGGCGCAAGGTGCTTTGCCGGTCGCCACGACCAATAATCCGCTCGAACTCGGCGCCGCGGCCATCTTTGCCGCGCTGTTCGTTGCGGTCTCGGTTGTCTCCGTGATGGCCCAGTCAAAATTCGGGATTTCCGGTATCTATGGCCTGGCGGCGATCGTCGGCGTCACCGATATCGACCCCTTCGTCCTCAATCTGGCCCAAGGCGGCGTATCGGGCGAACCCAGCACCGCGCTTGCCGCCGCAATCCTGATTGCGTCGTCCTCGAACAACATCCTCAAGGCGCTCTATGCCGCCTCGTTCGCCGGCGGCAAAGCGACCGCCGCAAGTGCGGTGGTGCTCGTTGTCTTGGCTATTGCAGGGATCGGCGCCGCGTTCGCGATCGCCATACACTAGAAATTTCAGCGAATAACCTGATCGCTCTGCAGGCTCGGATTGAACCCGCAATTTTTTTCCGCCGCCGTGCGCAGCAGGAGCCTCTCGTCGCTCAGCACGGCATCGTAATCGGTGCGGTAGGCGAGCGACCCGATGACAATCCCGCCGCCGCCCTCGCTTGCCTTGTCAATAAGCCCATGCAGCTCTTTTTCACGCGCGACCAGGACTTTCCACCGCGCGGTAAGCTCGTCGCAGTGATAAGCATCGTAGCGTCCCGGATCGACTAGAAACGAACCGGGGTCGCCGCTGGCGCCGCATCCGGCCAGCGCAAAAACGGCGGCGCTAAAGAGCGCCTCGCGCCATCCGGCGAACGCACGAGAGCTCCGGACGGCCGGACCCGGCAGGATCGTGCCGCTATCGTCGCGAAGTCGCATTACTACGCCCACTCGCGCCTAAGCGCGCGCGAATTCCCCACACTCTGTTTGCAAGCCTGCTGCGCCGCAAATATGGCAAAGCCCCGAACCCCAAGTTCGCGACCGCTAGGTTCGGGACCCGCTAGGTTCGGATTTAGGGTGAGGCCGCCAAACCACAAGGAAAAGATCGGCCGGACGGCGTTAACGGTTTTCCGGAAATTTGACGCCGACGTTCAATCCATCGCGCCAGATCACCCGGCAATGCCGCCGCGCACCGCCGCTCGGCGTCAAAAGCAGCATGAAAGTATCCGGCAGCGTTTGGTCGTCTTCCAGCGCGATCCGCGCGCCAGTCTCGGAAATGTCGGAAATCAAGCAACCGATCAACGGAGAGTCTTTGTCGACGAGGATGCGCGCGTTGTAATGGAATTGCCGCCGCGGCTTTTTGCGTAGTTCGGCGCGATTGCGATAATTGCCGATGACGACCATGAAAACTTCCTTCCGCCTCCCGGTCAAACGGCGAAGCGGTACGATCGGCGGGAAGCTAGGTAATCCGTATTAAAGACCGGTAAATCGGCCTTGGCGCGGCGCATCATGCCTTATCTTGTAACGGCTTAAGCGGCAGGCGGCACCGTCTCACTCTAGCCATGGGTGTCGGTACTGTTACAATCCGGTGAGGGCTTGGTGACACGCGTTGAGCTATCCGATGGGCCTGAATTGGTTGGATTGGTCGAACCCGGTCGCGGACTGGTGGAGCTTTCTGGTCGCCGTCAGCGCACTTAACGCCGTCCTTTTGCTGGGTCTGTACGCCGGCTACCGGAGAAACCTTTTCGGCGCTCGTAACGCCCCTTTATTGCTCGAGCCGCTGTTGCTGTTAAGCGCCGCTTATGTGCTCGGCTGCGCCTTCCGTTCGGTGCTGCCGCGGGCCGACGTGCAAAGAATTTGCCTGTTCGACACCTGGCTCTCGAGCGTGCTTATCGGCCGCTCCGTCGCGACCATTGCGGAGCTGTGTTTCGCCGTTCAATGGGCCATCGTGTTGCGCGAACTGGCGCGGATCACCCATTCGGACACGGCAAGAAATATCTCGAAGGCGATCGTGCCGCTGATCGTCATCGCGGAGTTCTGCTCCTGGTATGCGGTGATCTCGACGAATTTCCTCGGCAACGTCTTGGAAAATTCGTTGTGGACCGCGGCCTTCCTTTTGATTGCGATTGCGCTGGCGCGGCTTTACTTCAGCTTCCGCGGCATTGGCCAGGCCGCGATCGGCGCCATGGCGGTCGGCGTCGCCGCTTATGTGGTCTTCATGTCGGCCGTCGATGTGCCGATGTATTTTGCGCGCTGGCAAGCCGAACTCGCGGACGGCACGCAATTCCTCGGTTTCTTGCCCGGCCTCTACGACGTCGCCACCCGATGGACCGTCACCCATGACGTCGGGCAGTGGCGCGATGAAATCCCTTGGATGTCGTTTTATTTCAGCGTCGCGGTATGGACGAGCCTGTTGCTCGGCGGCTTCGGCCTGGTACGGCATCTGCTGCCGCGCTACCGCGTGCGCCGGCTGCTTGCAAAGCCGTCGCGGCGTCCGGTCGCCATCCCGGTCCGCTCCTCCTGAAAGCTATCGGCCTCTGGCCGAATCGCCGTCGAAGTCGGGCCCGGCGCGCCATCAAAAATTATGCGCTCCGCCGCGAATCCGATATCGTGGCAGCGGTTGATTCGCTTGGCGCGGGCGTTATTTGCAACGGCTTGTTTGCAGGACCCAGAGTTTGTTTGCGGAACGAAGGGCTTGTTGACGGGACGATGGAGGTGACGGGCATGATCATCACAGTAGCCACCATGAAGGGCGGCAGCGGCAAGAGCACGCTTGCCAGCTGCCTTGCGGTCCATTGGCATCTCAGCGGACGGCATCCGACTTTGATTGACGCCGATCCGCAGCGCTCCATCATGCGGCTCGCCGCGCGCGAACGCGGGCTTGGCGGCGTCTCCATTGTCGAAGACGCCACGGAAGAAGCTTCCAAGACCGCGCGGCGCCTTTCGGCCACGGGGCCGGTGATCATCGACACGCCGGGCTTTCGCTCCAAGACGACGCTCGATTGTATTGCGGTTGCGGATTTCGTCCTGGTGCCGGTCAAGCCCTCGCCGTTCGACGTCGACCGCATGCTGGATACGGTCAGCATCTTGACGGATCGTCCCGACGGCCGGCGGCCGCTGTTCCGCTGCCTGCTGACGCAAACGACCCGCGATTCCGTCATTGCCCGGCAGATCCGCAACGAGCTAGCGGAGGCCGGCTTGCCGGTGCTCAAGAGCGAAATGGCGAACCGCGTCGCTTACCCGGAAGCTACGTTGTGGGGCGCGACGCCGAGCCTGATTAGTTGGAAAGGGCCCGCCGCGCGCGAAATCGCCGCCATCGCCGACGAACTCGACATGGTGCTCGGCGCCACCCAGGCCGCCGCATGACCCGCAAACAGCTGCCCCGGGCGATCAAGCGGACGAGCGACGACCTCAACGCGATGGCCGCTGCCGCAGCGGCCGGTGTGATCGACGAAGAAGCGCCGCGCTACGCGGCGCAGCTTCACGCGGTCGATGACGCCGCGGCCGCTGATCCCGCGCTTGCCGTGTCGTCGGCGCCGATCGCCAACGACGTGAATGCTGAAGCTCCGGCGCTGTCAGGTCCGCTCGCGGCGAAACGGCGCGCCCTGGCGCGCAAGATTGTCGAGCGCCACAAGAACTACGCGGCTGTCGGCGGGCTGGTGCCGTTGCCGGTCGCCAATATCGCGAGCGTGACCGCCATCAACCTGCGGATGGTGAAGCAGCTCAGCGCGCTCTACGAGGTGCCGTTCGAGCGCGACCGGACGCGCACGCTGATCGTCGGACTGGTCGGCGGCGTAGTGCCGACCGGCGTCGGCACCGCGACCTCTTCGCTGCTGATGTTTGTTGTGCCGGGCGGACTGCTTTTGGGCCTCGGCGCCTCAGCGCTGACCGCCGGCGCGATCACCCGCGGTATCGGTCTCGTCTTCATCGAGAGCTTTGAGAACGGGGCTGCGGCGCGCGGCGGCGCACTCTAGCAGAGTATCGAAGGCTGGTGCGGACGGCCGGACTTGAACCGGCATGGGAAGTTACTCCCGAGGGATTTTAAGTCCCTTGCGTCTACCATTTCGCCACGTCCGCGGAGCGGACCCCGACTGAAGCCCGCGGAGCGGACCTCGACTGAAGTCCGCGGAGCGGACCCCAACCAAAGTCCGCGCGGAGCCGTTGTAGCATCCGCCGCGTGTTTGCCGAAAGCGAGGCTAGCTACTGCTGCGGTTTCTTTTTCGGCGCGGGCGAAGGCGCCGCCGGCGCGGGGCGGACATCGGCCCACGGATCGTCGGCCCTTTGGTCGGGAATCTTGTTGGTGGCCTGCCGGTAAGCGTCGTCGAGCTCTTTTTTCTTTTCCTGCTCTTCGGGGGTCAGCTTGCGCTTGTCGTCGGCGCCGATCGAGAACTTCGGCATGATTTGCGCGTAGGCCGTCCCGGTCAGCATGGCAACGACCGCCGCCGCCGGTATCAGTAGCAATATCGTGCGGGCCAGATTCTTCGGGGCAATGCTCATCTCACACACCCATCACATCGTTTCGCCGGCTGGCCGCCATGCTTTGGCGGCGCTTGACCCTTTCTGGAGTCGGCATTTGCCTTTTGGGATCATTCTTAACCCCCGAACATCTCAGTCCTTGAACATCTCAGTCCTTGAACACATGTCCCCAAAGCTTGTCCCAGTCGGCGCCGGAAACGTCGGTCACGCGGCCGTCTGTCTCGAAGAACTTATTAGGCACCTGAAACATGGCAAGCATGAGCCCGCCTTCGGGTGTCCAGGCGACGTGGCGGCTGCCGGCCTCGCGCCAGACGAACTCGCCGGGGCCGACGGTCAAATCCTTGGCCGGGCCTTCCTTGTCGACGAGCTTGCCTTCGAGCACGTAAGTCTGCTCGATCCGCACGTGCTCGTGGTCCGGCAGCGTGGCGCCGGGCGCAAACCGCATCAGCGCGGTGACAAGCCCGGTCTCCTTGTCGAGCAAAAGACCCTTCACTTCACAGCCGTCAAAGCGCGTCTTTTTCCACTCCATATCGGCCGGTCGCACGACATGGGAATGGGTGTCGAGGGTGTCGTGTTTGCCTTTCGGCGTGATGGCGTCCATGGCGGTCCTCCGGGTTAGGCGTTGGCCTTGATTATAGCGGAGCCCAGCCGGCTCCGCATTACAATCCGGCTTCGCGAATGGGCGGTTGGAAGGCGAGCCCGGTGTCCCAGGGAAAATAAATCCAGGTATCCTGCGACACTTCGGTGATGAAGGTGTCGACCATGGGCCGCCCCATCGGCTTGGCGTAGACCGTGGCGAAATGGGCGCGCGGCAACAGTCCCCGCACCACCTTCGCGGTCTTGCCGGTATCGACGAGATCGTCGACGATGAGCACGCCGGCCCCCCCACCGCCGCCGGTGGCGACGACCGAAGCGGCGACGTCTTTCAACACCTTCAATTCGCCCTGGCTGGTGTGGCTATAGCTCGCCACGCACACCGTCTCGATCAGCCGGATGCCGAGCTCGCGCGCCACCACCGCCGCGGCAACGAGGCCGCCGCGGGTGATGCAGACGATCGCCTCGAATGGGCCGGCGCCGTTGAGCCGCCAGGCCAGCGCCCGGGAATCGCGATGGAATTGGTCCCACGAGACCGGAAACATCTTTTCCGGCTGCGTCGGCTTGGGCGGCTCGGACGGTTCGGACGGTTCGGTCTGCGGCATTGCCATAGCGTCGCTCGGCTGGTTTGAGGGTACCGCAAGCCGATTATCAGACCGCACGCGGGGCGCGCAATCAGGGAATTTCGTAAACCGTCGTCTCGTCGGCGATGCCGCGGAGCGCGGCGCGCTGCATCGACGGGTGTAGCCCCGAGCTTTGCAGGATTTTGGCGGTCTTCGGATCGTCGACGACCGGCTGGGTCACGAAAATCGCGCGCGAGGAGGCAAGACCTTGGACGCGCGCCGCCAAGTTCACCGTCTGGCCGAAATAATCCTGATGGTTGTTGAGGTTCACCGCGAGGCACGGCCCCTCGTGAATGCCGATTTTGAGCAGCAAATCCTCGTTGTGCCGCTCGGCATTGATGCTGCTCATGGCATCGCGCATGCGCAGCGCCGCCGCCAGCGCCCGGTCGGGCGTCGCGAACGTCGCCATCACCGCGTCGCCGATCGTTTTGACCACCGCGCCGGCCTCCGATCCGACGATGTCGTGCAGGATGCCGAAATGCTGGCGCACCAGATCGTAGGCGACGAGATCGCCGACGCGCTCGTAGAGCGCGGTGGAGCCCTTCAGGTCGGTGAACAGGAAGGTGAGGCTCGTGATCTTGAGCCGCTGGTCGGTGTCGAGGGTGTCGGTCTGATAGATATCGCGGAAGGTCTGATTGGTGAGAAGCCGCTTTGCCGTGAGGAACGGCTTGCGTTTACCCAGCAGATTATGGAGGTGATCGCCCGCGACCCACAATCCCGGCAGCACCCGGCGATCGGTGCGGTTTTCGAGTGACAGCCGTAGCGGGCCGGGCCGCATCTCGACCGTCCCCACCGGCGCCTTCACCCTGTCGAACACCATGGACAGTGTCTGCCGCTCGCGCGTCGGCTCGCCCTTGACGTCGAGGAATTGCGTGCCGTGGGTTACCGGATCGAACACGATGACGAAATCGTTGGGCAACTGCACCGACAGCACCGCCTTCTCGCCGGGCGGCAGTTCGATCGAATCGACTGTAAACTCAGCAAGACTATCGCCGAGTGTTTCGGGCAAATCGACACCCGAGCTCCAGAATATCTGGCGGTAATATTCCACTTCGGAGAGCGAATCCGGATCGTGGGCGGCGATCCGGCGCACCCGCGGGCTCACCGTGAAAGTGACCTCGACCATCTCGTCGAGCGTCGGCTTGTAGCCCGAGGCGCACAGGCCGCAATCGTATTCATCGCGGTTCACGGTCTTGAGCGTCGTGCCGGCATCGAGCACGCCGCCGCAGCCGGGGCAAAGCACGTTCCATGACAACTCAAACAAACCGAGACGCGCGGCGTGCAGGAACGCCGCGATGGCGCGTTCTTCGTCCAAGCCGTGCTTGGCGGCGAAATCGAGCGCGTTGATGCGGCAGAGCGCATGATCGGGGGCGTCGCCAATCGTCTGCTCGATCGCGGCGACACACGTGGCGTCGGCCGACTGCCGCAACACACCGAAGAGTGCTTCGCTTTCGCTCACCGTTTGCGTCCCCGGTCACGCCCTAACTTACGCACAACCTGTTCCGAAAACTTCGGATCATGTGCGCGGGTTCAGGCAACGTAAGCATCGCGCTTCGCCGCGACAAGGCGCATCACCGTGAGCGTCCAACGCTATGCCCTCACAGCGAATTGATCCATTCGACTACGTCCCCGCGCGCCACTAGCGGCGTCGTCAGATGGCCGGCGAAAACCTCGATATATTTGCTCTTCGGATTCTTCGCGGCGGCATTGAAAGCGTATTCCGGGCCGCGGCGATCGATCGGGTCAAGCTTGCCGACGATCCAAAGCAGCGGCACCGGCGACGCCGCGGCCCCCATGGCCGCGGCATTTTTTGGAATGACCGCCGGGCCGTCCGGGTCGAACATGCTCAGATACACGACCGGCGTCGCGGTCGCGGAGAACGGAATGCCCTGCGCCATATCGGGAAAGCTTTGCGGCACGTCGCCTTGACCCGCGGCGATCAATTCCTTGGCACGCGCAACCGCGTCGGCGACGAAACTGCGCATGCGGCCGGATTCGGGCAGATGCCCAGGCGCGAGCGCGACAACGCCGGCAAGATCGGAATGGCGCGCGGCGTAACCGATCGCCGCATTGGCGCCGAGCGAGTGGCCGATGAGGACAATTCGGGTCGCGCCCTTGGTTTTTAGGTCGGCGACAGCCGCGCCAATCTCCATCATCGCCTGATCGTAGGTGGCGGCGTAACGCCGATGAAACGACCACGGCATTTCCGGCGTGGCCACCAGCGCACCTTCATCTTCGAGCGAACTAAGAATGCCGCCGTTGAGCGCGCCCGGCCAGGCGGCCTTGCCGTGCAGATAGACAATGCCGACGCCATGCAGATCGGCCGCCTGCGCCGCCGCGGCAAAGCCCTGTGCCAAGAAGCTCGCCGCGACCGCCGCAAACAGGCGCGCAAAAATAACAACGATGAACCGTCGCCGAATCATACGGTCGATTATCGGACCTCGCGATAAAAAAGACGATGAACGAACCGCAACCCCGGCTGCCGCCGACGCAATCAGGCTTTTGCAAGCTCAGCCTTGACGCGTTGCAACATCGCTTCGACAGCCCGTTTCACGGCACCGAGCCTTTGCGGATCGCGCGAGCGCACAACGACGTTGGTGTTGGCGGCGCCGTTTTCATCCATGAACGGATAGGAACCGATCACCACATCGGGATGCGCTTTTGCAATCAGGCCGAGTTCGGTGCCGATATCGCCTTCGCGGCAGTCGGCACGCACGGTTTCCGAGAGCATCCTGGCGCCGGTCTTTAATTGCGGCGTCACATATTCGAGCATCGCCTGCATGACGCTCGGAATTCCCGCCATGACGATGACGTTATCGAGCCAAAACCCCGGCGCTCCCGAAATCTTGTTGAGCACGAGTTCGGCGCCTTTTGGCACACGCGTCATGCGCATGCGCGCCTCGTTCATGACGCCGCCGGTCTGGGCAAGACGCGCGCGCATGATCTCAACCGCGCGCGGGTCGTAATCGATGGCAACGCCGAACGCCTTGGCGACGCATTCGGCGGTGATGTCGTCGTGCGTCGGGCCGATACCGCCGGTGGTGAACACGTAAGTGTAGCGCGCGCGCAATGCGTTGAGCGCGGCGACGATCTCCGGCTCTTCGTCGGGCACGACGCGCACTTCCTTCAGGTCGATGCCGATGCCGGTGAGATATTCGGCGACGTAGCCGATATTCTTGTCTTTGGTCCGGCCCGACAGGATCTCATCGCCGATGACGAGAAGCGCGGCGGTGACAATCGCAGCCGTTCCGCCGGCGGATTTGGCCGCCTCGCTGGCCATGCTCAATCTCCGTGCTGCCGTCTCCTCTAGCGCGGCGCGGAGCATGGCTCAAGGCGCGACGGACCCCGATGTCCAAACGACGCAACGCCGCGGCAACGAAAGGTGTGGGCGCTAGACCCGCGGTGGCGAGGCATCGGCAAATTCGAGGATATCGTCGCGCTTCTGCAAGAACTCGTCTCGATCGATCTCGCCGCGCGCGTAGCGCCGGGCGAGAACTTCAAGCCCTGCGGTTTCCCGCATCGCCGCCGCCTGACGAACGCGCCGCCGCCATCGGCGCTGCACGTACCAGGCGATCAATGCTATCACGATCGCTATGATCAGAATCGGCTCGAGCATGGGTGGCTTTCCCCAGTCTTAGTCCAAGGCCAGTAGCCAAGGCGAGTAACCTACCACGCCGCATTCGGGTTCCACCATCGCCGCCGCGATGGTCAAACCGCCCAAAACATGAGCAATAATCGCCAACGGCTGGCAACCAGCCCTCATCCTTGGGCATCCGAATTGGCGCGAAGATTGCTACAAGTCCAGGTGCCGAAGACGTTTTTGGCCGGAGTCGGCCGGGGGCCACATGTTCGATGAAATGAATGGCAGCGGGGACGCCGTGCGGCCGGCTTATTCCGAGCTGTCGACCTGGCTCGGCGAGGTCAAACCGGACGTCCTCGATTTTCGCCGCCGCGAGGCGGAGTTGCTGTTTCGGCGCATCGGCATCACCTTCGCGGTCTACGGCGACCCCGAGGCGCAAGAGCGCCTCATCCCGTTCGACGTCATTCCGCGCATCATCTCGGCCAAAGAATGGGAATTGCTCAAGCGCGGGCTTGAGCAGCGCGTCAAAGCCATCAATGCCTATATCAAGGACGTTTATAGCCGCCGCGAGATTCTAAAAGCGGGCATCGTTCCCGAGGATCTGGTTTTTCAAAACCCGGTCTTCCGGCCGGAGATGAACGGCCAGAAAGTGCCGCACGACATCTACGTGCATATCGCCGGCATCGACATCATCCGGCTCGACGGCGACAGCTTTTACGTGCTCGAAGACAATGCGCGCACGCCGTCCGGGGTCTCCTACATGCTGGAGAACCGCGAGATCATGCTGCGGCTGTTTCCCGAGCTGTTCTCGCGCTACCGCGTCGCGCCTGTCGAAAACTATCCCGACGAGCTTTTGGCCACGCTGAAATCGATCGCGCCGCAGTCCGCGTCGTCCGAACCGAACGTCGTCCTGCTCACGCCCGGGGTCTATAATTCGGCCTATTACGAGCACTCGTTCCTGGCCGACAAGCTCGGCATTGAATTGGTCGAGGGCCGCGACCTCGTGGTGAAGAGCGACGTCGTCTACATGCGCACGACCGAGGGGCTAAAGCGCGTCGACGTCATCTATCGCCGCATCGATGACGATTTCCTGGATCCCCTGGTGTTTCGTCCGGACAGCGCGCTCGGCGTGCCCGGTATCATGTCGGCCTATCATGCCGGCAGCGTCACGCTCGCCAATGCGGTCGGCACCGGCGTCGCCGACGACAAAGCGGTTTATAGCTACATGCCGGAGATCGTAAAATTCTATCTCGGCGAAGAACCTATATTGAAAAACGTGCCGACGTGGCGCTGCCGCGAGGCTGAACATCTCAGTTACGTTCTCGACAACATCGAGGAGCTGGTGGTCAAGGAAGTGCACGGCTCCGGCGGTTACGGCATGCTGATCGGGCCCAAGTCGGACAAAGCGACGATTGCCGCTTTCCGCGCCAAGCTCAAATCCGATCCAAAGAACTTCATCGCGCAGCCGACGCTCGCGCTGTCGACCTGCCCGACCTGTGTCGAAGAAGGGATTGCGCCGCGCCACGTCGATCTGCGGCCGTTCGTGCTGTCCGGCCGCGACCGCATCCGCATCGTGCCCGGCGGATTGACGCGCGTTGCGCTGAAAAAAGGTTCGCTTGTCGTCAATTCGAGCCAGGGCGGCGGCACCAAGGATACTTGGGTCCTCGATGGATAAGGAACCGGGTCCCGGCTGGACGAGGCATTGAGTGCTGGACGGATAATGATTTAGGACATGCTGTCGCGTACCGCCGATAATCTGTATTGGCTCGCCCGCTATGTCGAGCGCGCGGAATATATAGCCCGCATTCTCGACACGACGCTGCGGCTCACGGCGCTGCCGCTTGCTTATGTCGGCACCACCAATGAGTGGGAGTCCGCCGTAGCGACCGCGGGTTGCGCCGGCGCCTTTTTCGAGAATTACGACGAAGCCAACGAAGAGACCGTCACCGAATTTCTCGCCTTCTCGACCGCAAACCCTTCTTCGATCCGCAACTGCTTCGAAAACGCCCGACTCAATGCGCGTGCCGTGCGCACCGCGCTCACCATCGAAATGTGGGACGCGATCAACAGCGCGTGGCTCGAGCTCAAGCGCTGGGGCAACGGTCCGAGTTCGCGCGAAGAGTTCGCGCGCTAC
>Ga0181525_10003247_pt1 | contig 12964 bp, 14 predicted proteins | sample PEATcosm2014_Bin_48_FD_121100 | JGI IMG/M metagenome (GOLD analysis project Ga0181525, IMG submission 121100) | Peatland microbial communities from MTU Mesocosm Facility, Houghton, MI, USA - PEATcosm2014_Bin06_10_metaG | ecosystem: Environmental > Terrestrial > Soil > Wetlands > Peat | place... | reverse complement strand
GTCGGCATCGACGTAAGCGTAGCGCTTCTCGGAGAGGCCGATGACCGGCATGAGGTCGTCGTAGAACGACTCGACCGCCGCAAGCGAGCGCACGCGGCAGTCGACGTGATCGAAGCCCAAGAACTCAACCGTCACGAAAGTTAGTGCTTTGGCTTGATCGCTACGGCTTTGATACTGTCGTGCGCGTGCATTTCGAAACGCTTGAAGTTATCGAAAAAGAGCTGCGAAAGCTTGCGCGCTTGTTCGTTGTAGGCGTTCTTGTCCGCCCATACGTTGCGCGGATTGAGTACGTCTTTCGGAACGTCGGGTACGTTCGTGGGAATCAACAGACCGAAGAATGGCTCCTCCTCGAATTCGCTCGAAATCCGTCCTTCAATCGCGGCGTTGACCATCGCGCGGGTGTGGGCGATCGCCATGCGTTTCCCAACGCCGTAGGGGCCTCCACTCCAGCCGGTGTTCACGAGCCAGCAGCGGACGTCGTGCTCCGCAAGTTTCTCGCCGAGGAGCTTCGCGTATACGGTTGGATGGTGCACCATGAACGGTGCGCCGAAGCACGTTGAAAAGGTCGCGGTCGGCTCGGTGACGCCGCGTTCGGTGCCGGCCACCTTGGCCGTGTACCCGGAGAGGAAGTGATACATCGCCTGTTCGTGCGAAAGCTTGCTGATCGGCGGAAGAACGCCGAACGCATCCGCGGTAAGCATGATGATGGTGCGCGGATGGCCGCCCTTGCTTCCAGGGACGATGTTCGGGATGAATTCAAGCGGATACGCCGAGCGCGTATTCTCGGTCTTGGCTTCGGAATCGACGTCGAGCACGCGCGTCCGTTCGTCGTATGCAACGTTTTCGAGCACGGTCGAGAACCGGTTGGTCGCCGCCCAAATTTCGGGTTCGGCGCTCGGTGAGAGGCGAATGACCTTTGCGTAGCATCCGCCCTCAAAGTTGAAGACGCCGTTGTCGGACCAGCCATGTTCGTCGTCGCCGATCAGCGGACGGCTGGGATCCGAGGAGAGGGTCGTCTTACCGGTACCCGAGAGACCGAAGAAGATGGCGGTGTCGCCTTGGGCGCCGATGTTGGCCGAGCAATGCATCGGCAGCGTGTCGCGTAACGGGAGCAAATAGTTCATCACGGTGAAGATCGACTTCTTGATTTCACCCGCGTACTTCGTTCCACCGATGAGAATCATGCGGCGCGCGAAATTCACCAGAATGAACGTCGGACTCGGAACGCCGTCGCGTTTGGGATCGGCTTCGAACAGCGCTGCATCGATGACCGTAAATTCGGGAGAAAACGTGGCCGCCGTCGTCTTTGGCGTGATGAACAGATGATGCGCGAAGAGACTATGCCAGGCAAACTCCGAGTAGACGCGGATCGGCAGACGATAGCTCTTGTCGGCGCCGACGTAGCAATCCAACGAATACGCCTCGCGCTCCGAGAAATACGCCTCGACCCGAGCGAGCAATGCGTCGAACACGGCCGCGTCGACCGGGCGATTCGTGTCGCCCCAATCGATGTGGGCCTCGCTCGACGGCTCTTTGACGAATGCTTTGTCTTTCGGGGAGCGGCCGGTGTGGGGGCGCGTATCGACGATGAACTGGCCGTCGCGCCCGAGCACGCCTTCACGCTTGCGCAGCGCGTGCTCGATCAACTCCGGCGGCGTCAAATTTTCCCAGAGCCGGGCGGCCTTTAGTTTCTCGGGAACGGTAAGAATGATGCGGTCCTTCTCGGTAGGGCGGTGGAGAGTAAGGAGTTCTCACCAACGAGGTGCAGGCCTCCCCCGAGGCCGTTCCCAAAAGCACCCCATGCCCAAGCGATTGCCCTTCGCCCTCGCGCCGCTTTGCGCGGCCTTTTTTGCCCTTGCGGCGCCGGCCGGCGCCGTGCTGCCGTTCCACTTTGGAACGTACCCGTCCGGGCCACTGGACGGGATTACCGACGTCCCCGGCGTCCGGGTCGGCCAGGTCACCCTAATCTCGGGGTCGGACGTGCGGACCGGCGCCACCGCCATTCTGCCCAACGGCGATCCCTGGAACACCAAGGCGGCCGGGGCTGCCGTCATCTTTAACGGCAACGGTGAGATGACCGGGACTCACTGGGTCAATGAGAGCGGCTACCTTGAGGAGCCGATCGTCTTGACGAACACCCTCAATGTAGGGCGGGTCGACGACGGCGTCGTCGACTGGATGATCGGGAAGCACCCGGCGATCGGTCGCACCGACGACGTCCCGCTCCCGGTCGTCGCCGAGTGCGACGACCAGCTGCTCAATAACATCCAGTTGCGCAGCGTCAGCCAACGCGACGTCGTCGCGATGCTCGACGGTGCAAAGGGCGGTCAGTTTGCGCGCGGCAGCGTCGGCGCCGGTACGGGGATGCGTGCTTTCGGTTTTAAGGCCGGCATCGGGTCGGCTTCGCGCGTGCTCCCGGCCGACCTGGGCGGATACCACGTCGGCGTCCTGGTCAACGACAACACCGGAAGCTCGCGCACGGCGCTCACGATTCTGGGCGTTCCCGTCGGCGAACGGCTGAAGAACGAATACAAGACGGTGTTCCCGCAACGCGTTTCCGAGGCGAGCCTCCACGGACGCATGGAAAGCGGAAGTATCATCGTAGTCGTGGCAACGGATGCGCCACTCGACAGCCGCCAGCTTCACGCACTCGCGCTGCGAGCGAGTATGGGAATGGGACGTGTGGGTTTAAGTTCCGACGTCGGAAGCGGAGATCTTTTCATCGCCTTTTCGACCGGCTACACGTTCACGCGAACCGGGGATTTCGACATCAAAGCCCCCGCCAAGGCGATCCTCGAGGACGATGGAACCCTCAACGCGTTGTATCGCGCCACGGTCGAAGCGACGCAAGCGGCAATTTACGACGCGCTGTTTGAGGCGAAGACGATGGTGGGCCAGGGCGGCACGACCGTGTACGGTCTTCCGGACGAGCGCGTACTGCAAATGTTGAAAGCGGCGGGCGCTATCGCGCAATGAGCTTCATCGAAACCGAGCGTCTCATTTTGCGTACGTGGATGCACTCGGATGTCGATGCCGTGCTGGAGCTCGTCTCGGATGCCGACGTCATGCGCTACGTAACGGGTAGCACGGGCGGGCGCGATGAGGCGGCTGCTTGGATCGATCGCGACATCGAAGAACAGGACCGCGAAGGCTTCTCGGTGTGGCCGGTCGTTCGGCGCAGCGACGGTCGCATTATCGGCCGATGCGGACTCCATCGCATGGCCGACGGCAGAATCGAGGTCGCGTGGATCTTCGAGCGCGCCGTGTGGGGAGAAGGGTACGCAACCGAAGCGGCGCGCGCGGTTTTGGACTACGCTCGCGACGTCGCGCACCTGCGCGGCCTCGTTGCCCTGATCGATCCCCGCAATCGGGCGTCGGTTTCGGTCGCTCACCGGTTGGGTCTAGCCTTCGACCGCGTCGTCCGCGCCTATAAGCGCGACATGCTCCGCTATCGCGTGGACGACCCTCGCCCATAGCCCGGCACCAGCGTTGACTTCAGGCATCGGTGTTTGCTATGGTCTAGGTGTCCTAGTGTCTCAGGACACTAGGACACCTGCATAATGATGAACGTTGCAAAGCTTTTCGTCGATGACGACTCCAGCGTGCCGGTCTACGTGCAGGTGCGCGAACAGGTGTTGGCGGCGATCGGTCGAGGCGAACTCGCCCGCGGCGATCGCCTGCCGAGCGTGCGCGACGTTGCGGCAACGCTTGCCATCAATCCCAATACGGTCAACCGGGCGTATGCCGAACTGGAGCGCGACGGCCTCGTCGAGACGCGGCGTGGTCTCGGCACGTTCGTCCGTACGGCCAAACGCCCGTCACAAGGTCATCGCCTCACGGAGATCAGCGAGCGTTTCGTCGCGCACGCGCGATCGCTCGGTTACGAGGGCGCGCAGATCGTCGCCGCGGTGCGAACGCGCGTCGAGCACCTGGCTAGAGAGAGAAGGAGCCAATCATGAACGCCGTCCTGCTTATTGGAATCATCGTTTTTGTCGCGTGGTGGGTTCAACGCCGCGCGGAGCGTCCGCGTCGTCGCTTACGCGTCGAGGACGATACGTTCAGTCACGCTCTCCGCCCGACCGACGGTTGGGGCCGCTAGCGCGCCGTTACCGGACGGGGCGCGCGTGAGCCACTCGTAGGCGATGCCGACGCGGTGCACGAGCGAGGCGAGCGTTTCCTGTTCCTCGGGCAGGTAGCTGGTGCGATCGATCTTCGGACCGCACACCACAAAGCCGTAGAGTAAGCCGCGCAGCGTCATCGGGCACACGAGCGCCCGGTAGAAGACGGCGCCGTAAGCGTCGTCGACAAAGGCCTCGCCCCAACGGCGCAGTCGCAGAATAAGTCCGTCGTTCGAATCGAACCGCGCCGGCCCGATCGCCGCGGCGCCGTAGATCGCGCCGTAGCCGTCGTCAGGCTGTCCGACGTACATCGTGACGTATTGCGCGTCGATGCTGCGCTCCAAGACGGCGAGCGTGAGCCCCAGAAGGGCATTCGCATCCGTGGCAACGTCGGTCTCGAGGGAGAAGCGATGGAGATCCGCAAGCGCGCGATAGCGCCGCGCGAAGAACACGCGATTCAACCGATGCTCGACGGCGCGGTGAATGCTGCGCGCGGAGATACCGACGGCTAGCGCGATCAGCACCGCGAGCACCGTTTGGCTCTGCGGTCCGAAGCGCGACCCGGCGAGTTGACCGAGCACGAGCGCGAGCGCCCACTCGGCGAGCAGAAAGACGGCGATCAGCAGGACCGAGGCAACCGAGAAGATCGCCGCTCGTGAAATGACGAGATTGAGATCTACGAGGCGGTGGCGAAGCACGGCGTACGCCATGCCGATACCCGCAGCATAGCGCAGCCAGCCCGTCGCCGCGTCAAACGCGCTGGTATCCCAATTGAGAAGGGTGCCCGCGTCGTCGATGATGTTGAGTAATGACAGAAGCACGAGCGTGCTTCCGGCCGCGATCGTTTGCGCGCGATATGCCGGCGGCCCATTCTTAATGCCTTCCACAACCGCGACGATGACGATGAGCGAACTGGCAACAAAGAGGTATGGGTGAAACGGAAACGCCAGGACGAGCGACGGAAGGACGACCACCAGAGGAATCGACGCGTAGGTGAGGCTTGCGAGGACCGCGATCGGGACGCCGACGTTACGAATCCAGCGGCGCGTGACGGTATCGCGTGGCGGAAATACGATGGGAAATACCACTTGAATCAAGAGGATCGCCGCGACGCCGAGGTATTCCGTCGCGTTGGCGAGGTAACCCCACAGCGGCGTCTGCCGCAATAACGCCAACACGTCCGTGGCATTCACGAAGGCCAGCATCAATAGGAAGACGAGGATGAGCGACGCCTCGCGCGCTCGCGCCGCCTTCCACGCCACGAGTATCCCGAGCACGACGTACACCAGCGACATCGCGGTGATGAAGAGATTCTTGCGGATCGCGGGCCACGGCGCGGGCACCGGAACGATGCGCACGCGATGCAATCCGTCGGGATGCGATACCGTGACTTCGAGTGGCAGGCCCGCGATCGGCTCGGCAAACGCGATGCGTTGATTCAAGTCGAGGCGGAGCACGTCGCCCGCGCGGATTCCGGCAGCAGCCGCGGGGCCGCCCGCCGTTACCGCGCCGACCTGCAGTTCGCCGCTCGCACCGTCGCTCGACGGGACGAGATCGCTGAAGGTATTCTCGGCCTGTGGGAGCCCCAGATCGCCCGCGCGGCTCGGGAAAAACCACGGGACCGCCAGCATCGCAACCACGAACAACGCGACGAGTATGGTCAGCGTTCGCGCGGTCGCTCCCATCGCGCGCGGCGTCTCATCCGAGATTGGCAAGCACCGCGACTTTCGTGAGCGTCAACGGATTCTTGTGGTATTCGTAGTCTACGAGCGCACGGGCCGTTTTTGCCGCCATCTTGTTGGTGACGAACCAAGGCGGACGCGGAAGCAGCGCACCGCCGTACCCGGCGAGGCTCCGCGGGAACGGCGCGAACGGCGCATATACGACGGATTTCTGCGCGCGATCGAAGAGGAAGCTGTTGTGCACGACGCCGATGCCGCTACGCACGTCGTTCAGGGTGTGCCCGGGATAGGCACCCCAACTCGTATCGGTGAGGAGAAAGCCTACGCCCGTCCAGGCGTTCACTGCGACGCATCCGTAGCGCAGATCGGCAATCGCGCGGTCGAGCGCTGCGGCGTGGTCGCGCATCGTGCGCGGATGGACGACGACGTTGGCACCGAGCGTTCCCGACAGCCGGTCGTTGGCGAACGCGACCGCTTCGCGCAGGAATGCATCGGTGTCGCCCGCGATCGTGGTCACGCTCAGGATGCTGGAGAAAGCTTCGATCTCGTACGACGGATCGGCTTGAGTGCTATCGGTCATCATCACCGTTCGTGCGGTGTAGCCGTCGCCGGTTTTCCCGAAGCGCTCGACCTGCGTGTGATTCGCACTAAGCTGCTCGCATCGCGCCTGCGCGCCCGGATAATAGGCGGGACGATCGATGGCCTCGCGCAGGACGGCGTCGATTTCTTCGAGTAAGCGCGGCGTCCCATCCCAATCGCGCGGCAAAATCAGCACCTGGCTCGCGACGCAATTGAAGCCGTCGTTATGCAGTTTCTGCGTGCAGATTTGTTCGGCTTGAAAGCGAAAATCGGCGTCGCTCCACGGACCCGGAACCACGATCGTCGGACTGACGTTGCCGAGCTCCGAGGTGATGGGCTTCTTGAGCAGCGGATCGTTACGGTGTTTTCGCTCGAGTCCTTCGGGCCCGCTACCAAAGACGATGGCATCGTGGGTTTTATCGCTACCGGTGATATGGATCTCGTCGATCAGCGGGTGTTCGCAGAGCGCCTTCCCGGCCTCCGCACCACCGTAGGTTATGGCAAGGTATCCCTCGTCGACAAGCGGCGCTAGCGCGCGTTCGAAAATCGGCCCGAGATATTGATTGATGGGATTCATCTTGAGAATGCAGACGGCGCCGTCGGCAACCAATTTATACAGCACGTCGAGCGGCGGAATCGAGGCGATGTTGCCGGCGCCGAGGACGAGTGCGACGCGCGGCTGCGGGGACTGCTGTTTGTACCAGACCGCCATCGTGTCGTCGAGCGTGTCGGCGCGTACCCCAGGCTGCATCCAAACTTCCGCGCGCACGCCCGAGAGCAGGATGCGATCGTAAAGCGCGTTTGGGAACACGTCGACGACGAGTTGGCCGTCCGCGCGCGTCCGCCGCCGCGACGCGGCGATCTGCGGGACGCCGCTGGTGGCGATCTGCTCGAGCGACGCGACGTACCGATTGAGCGCATAGAGCAATGCCCAAGGCCCACTCAGCCATTCTTCGCCCTCGAGCGGCGTGCCCGTGAGGCCCTTGGCCTTGGAGGCCGCGGCGGCCCAGGTGGCAGCTTCGCGGTACACGCCGTCCCGGACGCGCTTGAGCAGCGTTGCCTTATCCGCCGCGCGCAGCGCGACCCAACGCGGAGCGGCTGCATGCAGCTTTTCGAGGATGATCTCGAGTTCCGATGGGGATGCCGTGACCGTCATGCTATCGTTCACCTCCGGTGAACCTAGATGATACGCGGTTATGCGGACTGACCCATGCCCAGCTTATCGAGGCCGGCTCGAAACGTCGCCGTGGAGATGGCCTTAGTCCGAACGAAATCCTCGAAGTACGTCCAGGAGGCAGTCTCGTCGAGCAATCCCTCCGGCGTGTAGACGAAACTGAAGACCTTGTTCTTGGCATGCTCTGAGCCGAACAGGCGAAGCGAGACCACGTCGTTGACCGTGACGTCGGGGTAGAAGCTGAACTTAATCGTCCGGTGATCGTAGCCGCCGGTTAGAAGCGGGAGAAGCGCGTGAGCGGCGGCGCGGATCATGAAACGGTAGAGCAGTGCGTTTGCTACCGGCTCCTGCAGTCGCAACCAGACGTGATACCCGCGGCCGCTCGCTATCGTCAGCGCTTCGCATCCAAGGCTCTGAAGGCACGTTTGTAACGCGCCGAGCGCTATGGACATCTCCGGAATGACGACGGTGTTGTTGGTTCTGTGGTTGTTGTCCATGTTGAAGCACAAGACGTCGCTTTTTTCCGCACCGAAGTACCGGCAGACGTTGCACTCCTTCATAACGTGCATCTCGAGCAGTTCGTCCATCCGATTGTCGGGAACGTCGACGATCTTGTATTTATGCAACAAACGCGCGCTCGTCAATTCACCATACTCGAGCGTGGCGCCGCCGGAGAGCAACCGCTCCAGATAGGCGAAACCGAATTTCTCGGTTTCGATCTTTGCCTTTCCAGGTACGAAGCATCGCGAGAAATCGCGCAGTAAGCCTACTTTTGGATCCATCGGTTTGAAGCGGATGATACGATGTTACGAGGAGGGACCCATGCCCACGAAACGACGGCGGAAGAAGGCCTTGATGCCGCGGCTCGGTCCGCCGGCGAATCTACGGCCGGCCGGAGCCCACGCGACGCTCAAGCAATACAATCGAAAGCGCCACAAGGCCGCGCTGCGGCGCGAAGGCACGGCGGAGTTCGACGGCGACGTCGACTAGCGGCGCACGCGTCAACGGATCAGGCGAAGATGCCCGGTTGGGTAGATGCGAATGTGCGAGTTAAAGATCTGCTGCTTCCCGTAGGCATCCTGGATCGCCGTGCGGACGGCGTAATCGGTGCCGCCGTCGTGGTGTTTGGTCGTCCCGAGAATGTGCAGCCGCAAATGGCCTTCCGTGAAGGCGAAACGCTTGTGCTTGACCAGAAAGTCGGCGATCCGGCGTTGCACGTCGATCGGAATCATGAGACCCTCCGACCGGCGCGCTCGCGCACGCGCCGGCGTTGGGTCTCCCTGAGGCGTCCGTTTGATCCATCCCACGAGCAGATGATCGCTCAGCAGGCGTCCAGATAGCGTCCTGCGGGCATGGCCGGGGCGCCGGCCCGGCGTAGAGGGGCCTCATGATGCCCAGCTTCGGCCTCCCCGAGGAGCTACGGGCGGTCGACCTTGCCCTTTCGGAGGCTCCCAACGATCCGCAGCTTCGGCTTCGGCGAGCTGCGGCGCTTGATGCTCTGGGGCAGTCCCTGGCTGCGCGCCACGCCTATATCGATGTACTTCGTCTGGATCCGGCGAACGCCGAGGCCCTGAACAACTTGGGGACGCTGCTTTTTAACGGCGGGTTTCGTAGCGCGGCGCGCTTGAGCTACCAGGAGCTGATCAAGCACCATCCCGGGCATGTCATGGGGTTGGTGAACCTCGCCAACGCGGAACTCGAAGAGGGCCGCCTCGAGGAGGCGCGGCGCCTCTACGAGGCGGCAATCACCATTGAACCGGATACCGCGCTCGCACACCAGGGCTTGAGCTACGCTCTCGAGCGCCTTGGCGATGCCACCGGTTCGAGCAGGCACCGCGAGATTGGCTTTAGCCTCGCTCCGCTGGTGTTGACGCGGTATCGGGGCACGAGCGTGCCGGTTGAGGTCCTGTTGCTGCTTTCCCCCGCCAGGGCCAACGTCGCGACCGAACTCGCGCTGGACGATACGACTTTCTTGGTCGCCAAGCTCTTTCCGGAATTCTACGACGAGGAATTGCCGCTGCCGCCGCACGACGTCGTGTTCAACGCGATTAGCGATGCGGAGCGATCGCTGCCCGCGCTTGAGGCGGCGGAGAGATTGATCGCAAAGACCGGGGCCGCGGTCATCAATCGGCCGTCCCGCGTCGCGCAAACGGGACGTGTCGACGTCGCGCGGCGTCTCGCGGGGATCGAGGGCGTGGTCGTGCCCCGGATGGCCGTCGTAAAACGCGAGGAGCTTGGGGGACTCGCTATGCCGTTCCCGTTCTTGCTGCGCTCGCCCGGCTTTCACACGGGCGAACACTTCGAACTGGTGCCGCAAGCCGAAGACCTCGCTGCGGCCGCCGAGCGGCTTCCCGGCAACGAGCTTTTGGCGATCGAATTTCTCGACGCGCGCGGTGCGGACGGCGCCACGCGAAAGTATCGGGTGCTCTTCGTCGATGGCAAGGCTTACCCGCTGCACTTGGCCCGCGCGACGCAGTGGAAGGTGCACTACTACTCCGCGGACTTGGTCGGCGAACCCGAGGCGATCGCCGAGGAAACCGCATTTCTGACCGGCATGGAGCAGGCGCTCGGGATGCGAGCCTTCACGGCTCTGCACGCAATACGCGACGTTCTCGCGCTGGATTATTTCGGCATCGACTTCGCGCTCGATCGCCAGGGGCGCTTACTCGTGTTTGAAGCGAATGCGACGATGAAGGCGGTTCCGCCCGTAGCGAGCGATCCCAACCAGGCGCGCCACGAGGCAGTGCGCTCGGCACTATCGGCCGTTCGCGCCCTCGTGCTGCGGCGAGCGCGGGAAGCCTCTAGCGAATGAGCTGAAGGCGGTGGTCGCGGTGGATGCGGACGTGCGACTCGAAATTCCGCTCGAGGCCGGTGTGCGTGTGCATGCGGCTGCGGATCAAATAATCGACGCTTCCGTCGCCGTTACGCGTGATGTTCGCGAAGTGCATCAGGTGGCGTCCGATGCGCATTTCCAGTCGGCCGTGTTGAACCAGGAACGCGGAGATCTCCATCTCGACGTTGTGCGGGACGTGCAGCTCTTTCGGCTGCGCGGCAGGCAGCGCTTTCGAGGCCGAAAACGGCTTGGAGGGCTGCTTCTTGGAGGCCGATGCCCCGTCTTTCGTGATCCACATGTTGGAGTGAGTATGACAGAAACAAAAGCGAGTATGGTCTAGCAACGGTAAAGGCCGCATCGAATTGACGCGGCCTTTACCATTGTATTCCGAATGTAAACTCTAGCTGATCAGTTCGCGTTCCACCATGATGGTGCGAGGATCGATCAGATGCTTGTTCAGGCCGAGTTTCTCGGGCTCAACGCCCAGCGCGAACGCTACAAGTTGCGGAAGATGGAAGGTTGGAAGATCCGTGCGTCCCCAGCGTGCGGCCGCGTCTTTTTGATAGCCGTCGAGGGCGAGATGGCAGAGCGGGCAGGGCGTGATCACGGCTTCCGCACCGTTGTCTTTGGCCATGCGCATGTTCTGGCCGACCATGTTGGCGGCGATGTCTTCCTTCTCGAGTTGGACGTGGAACCCGCAGCAACGCGTCTTGCCGGCATATTCGACCGGCTCGCCGCCGAGTGCGTCGATCACATCTTCGAGTGAGTGCGGGTTGCGCGCGGACTCCCAGCCGTTGACTTTTTCCGGCCGGATGATGTGGCAGCCGTAGAACGGCGCCACCTTGAGCCCATTGAGCGGCCGGACCACCATCTTGCGGAGATTGTCGAGTCCGATGTCGTCGATCAGCAGCCAGAGCAAATGGCGAACCATAACGCTGCCCTTGTATTTCGCGCCGAACTTCCCGAGGATGGCGTTGGCCTGATCCATGCGCTCTTCGCTCTCGAGCAGTTCCTTGTTTGCGGCACGCATGTGGCCGGTGCACGTCGAGCAAATCGTAATCACGTCGTCAAGGCCGAGCGCTTCCGCTTGAGCGTAGGTGCGAGCGTTGAGCACGCGTGCAACGTCGCGGTTGACGTCGTTGACGACCGAAGCGCCGCAGCAGGAAGCGGCGGTGAGCTCGATCAGCTCGATGCCGAGTTTATCGGCCAGCAGCATCGTCGAGTTGAAGAGTTCCTTGCACGATTCTTTTGCAACGCACCCGGGGAAAAATCCGTACCGCTTGCTCTCACGCGAATGGGACATCCGGTGCGAATCGAGCGCGCGCTCTTCGGGAAGAATGGTGGCAGACATTAGATCGTCGGAACCTCCAGGGCGTCAAAAATGGCCGTGACTTCGTTGACTTTGGGAATCGGCTTTATGGAGGGGAGCCCCAGTAGAGGCGCGGTTCCCCCGGCCGCCATCTCAAACGGCGTCAACTTGCCGCGCGAGACCATTCGCAGGCCGAGCGGCAGCGCTTTGAGTTGAGCGACGATGTTGAAGCGTCCGACCGTTCCGAGAACGACTTCGGTTTCGGCCAACATTCCAGTCTGCTTGATCGTCTTCGACACGGTGAGGGCGTGGCGCGGACCGCGCTCGTCCATCATTACCTTGTCTCTGACCGCGGCGCGCTTGACGTCGATGATGCGATCGTTCGGATCGACGTGCTTCGGACAATAGGAGCAAGCGTAGCAGTGCGCGCACAGCCAGAGGTAGTCCTCGCTGATCTGGGCGATGCGTTGATCGCGCTTACCATCGCGAACGTCTTCGATGAACCGATAGGCGTACGCGATAGCGGCAGGTCCGGCGAAAGCCGGATCTACGCTGATAACCGGGCATAGTGCATAGCAGGTCGCGCACATGATGCAGTTCGCCACGTCGACGAGCTTCTGCATGTCTTCGGGCGAAACGCGGCGTTCGGTTGCATGATCGCTGTCTTTATCCGCGGGCTGCAGGTACGGCTTGAGCCGCGAATACTTGTCCCAAAACGGATCCATGTGGACGACGAGGTCCTTCATGGGCTGGAAGTTCGGCATGGGGTCGACCGCGATCGTTCCATCAGCCTTGACGACGTCGCTGCAGTTCGTCTTGCATGCGAGTCCGGTGACGCCGTTGATGTTCATCGAGCACGAGCCGCAGATCGCGGAGCGGCACGAACGGCGGAAGCTAATCGAGCCGTCGATCTCGGCCTTGGCCGCCTCGAGTGCATCGAGAACGGTCGTTTTGTCGGGCACGTCGACCTCGACGATTTGCCGGTGCGGAATCGTATCGGTCGCTTCGTCGAAGCGGAAGATGTCGAGTTTAACTGCCATTAGTAGCTTCTCACCTGCGGGTCGTACTTGGTGATCGTTACGCCGCGCGAGTAGTCCAGGCGCGGCGGCCCCTGTGGCTCGCGCCACGCGAGCGTATGTTTCATCCAGTTCGCATCGTCGCGCTCCGGGAAGTCCGTACGGGCTTGCGCGCCGCGCGATTCCTTACGGTGCAGCGCGCCGGTTGCAAGTGCGAGCGCTACGTCGATGAGAAAGTCGGTTTCGAACGTCG
>Ga0181525_10003246_pt1 | contig 12964 bp, 23 predicted proteins | sample PEATcosm2014_Bin_48_FD_121100 | JGI IMG/M metagenome (GOLD analysis project Ga0181525, IMG submission 121100) | Peatland microbial communities from MTU Mesocosm Facility, Houghton, MI, USA - PEATcosm2014_Bin06_10_metaG | ecosystem: Environmental > Terrestrial > Soil > Wetlands > Peat | place... | reverse complement strand
CTGACCTCCGGTGAGCTTCGTGTGGTTCGCGCCGAATGCATGGCGACGATTGGCGCGGTTTCGAACGCCGATCATCAGAACGAGCAGCTCGGCAAAGCAGGCCGTAGCCGCTGGATGGGCCGCAAGCCGCATCAGCGCGGTGTGGTCATGAACCCGGTCGATCACCCGCATGGTGGTGGTGAAGGCCGGACCTCCGGTGGTCGTCATCCGGTTACGCCTTGGGGCAAACCGACTAAGGGCTACAAGACACGTAGCAATAAACGTACGGATGATCTCATCATCCGCCGCGCTAAGAGCGGGAAGGGCTGATAGATGTCGCGTTCTGTATGGAAAGGCCCGTTTGTTGACGGGTACATGTTGGCCAAAGCGGAGGCCTCGCGGGCGTCTGGCCGCAACGAGATCATTAAGATCTGGTCGCGCCGTTCCACGATCCTTCCGCAATTCGTGGGTCTGACCTTCGGTGTTTACAACGGGAAGAAGTTTCTCCCCGTGCAGGTGAACGAGAATATGGTCGGCCATAAGTTTGGTGAGTTCTCGCCGACCCGCACCTTTACGGGTCATTCGGCGGACAAGAAAGCGAAGCGGAGCTGAGATGAGCAAGCCGAAGTCCGAACGCGGCCTCGAGGATAGCCAGGCACAGGCGATTACGCGCAATATGCGTGTGAGCCCGCGCAAGCTGAACCTCGTCGCTGAGTCCATTCGTAATCTGCCGGCCGGCCGCGCGCTTGCCGACCTTACGTTCAGCAAACGCCGTATCGCCAAGCAAGTGAAGAAGACGCTTGAGAGCGCGATCGCCAATGCCGAGAACAACCATCAGCTTGATGTTGATAAGCTGGTGGTGAAGCTGGCCGAAGTGGGCCGTGGCATTGTCATGAAGCGCTTCCATGCCCGTGGCCGTGGCCGTTCCGCGACCGTGGAAAAGTGGTTCAGCCATCTGAAGATCGTCGTGGAAGAGCGTGAGCCGGCGGCGAAGCCGATGCGCGATGCCCGTCCGGGTCACAAGAAGTCTGAAACCGCGAAAGCTGCCGGGGAGGCCGCATAATATGGGTCACAAGATCAATCCGATCGGCTTGCGCCTTGGCATTACCCGCACTTGGGATAGCCGTTGGTACGCCGGTAAAGACTACGCGAAGCTGCTGCACGATGACATCAAGCTGCGCAACCATCTGCGCGCCAAGCTGAGCCAGGCTGGCGTTTCCAAGGTTGTGATCGAACGCCCGGCGAAGAAGCCGCGCGTGACGATTTATGCCGCGCGCCCCGGTGTCGTGATCGGCAAGAAGGGCCAGGATATCGACACGCTGCGCAAGGAGCTGTCGACCATGGCGAAGGCCGAGGTTTCCTTGAACATCATGGAAATCCGTAAGCCGGAAATCGATGCGACGCTGGTGGCCGAGAATATCGCGCAGCAGCTGGAGCGCCGCGTGGCTTTCCGCCGTGCGATGAAGCGCGCAGTGCAGTCCGCGATGCGTCTGGGCGCCCAGGGCATCAAGATCACCTGCGGTGGCCGTTTGGGCGGCGCGGAAATTGCGCGTGTGGAGTGGTATCGTGAAGGCCGCGTGCCTTTGCATACGCTGCGCGCCGATCTGGATTACGGTGTGGCCACGGCGCACACGACCTATGGCTCGTGCGGCGTGAAGGTCTGGATTTTCAAAGGCGAGATCCTGGTTCAGGACCCGCTCGCGCAGGACAAGCGCGCGGCTGAACAAGCTCCGCAGCGCTAAGGAATAATTGCCATGATGTCTCCTAAGCGTACGAAGTTTCGTAAAGCCCATAAAGGCCGGATCCATGGTCTGGCCAAGGGTAATACGCAGCTTAATTTTGGCGCCTTCGGCCTGAAGGCTCTGGAACCCGAGCGCATTACCGCGCGCCAGATCGAGTCCGCCCGCCGTGCGATTACGCGTGCGATGAAGCGTGCTGGCCGCGTGTGGATCCGGATTTTCCCGGATCTGCCGGTTTCCACCAAGCCTGCTGAAGTGCGTATGGGTTCCGGCAAGGGTAGCCCGGAATTCTGGGTTGCTCGCGTCCATCCCGGCCGCATTGTGTTTGAAATCGACGGCGTTGCCGAGCCGCTGGCCCGCGAGGCGCTGGCGCTTGGTGCGGCGAAGCTGCCGATCAGGACCAAGTTTGTTACCCGGATTGGAGATGCGTGATATGACGGTTGCAAGTGACATCCGGGCCAAGACGCCGGACGAGCTGACGAGCCTGTTGCTCGATCTGCGCAAGGAGCAGTTCAACCTGCGTTTCCAGCGCGCGACCGGCCAGCAGGAAAACACCAGCCGCGTGCGTGCGGTGCGGCGCGATATTGCGCGGGTGAAGACAATTCTGGCGGAGCGCGCGCGCCTCGCTGCGAAGGTTTAAGAGGGTACCATGCCGAAACGTGTTCTGACCGGGCGGGTCGTGAGCGACAAGATGGACAAGACGATTACCGTGCTTGTCGAACGTCGCATTATGCATCCGTTGTACAAGAAATTCATCCGTCGCTCCAAGAAGTATGCGGCGCATGACGAGTCCAATGCCTGCGTTGAAGGCGATCTGGTCCGCATTGAAGAATGCGCGCCGATCAGCAAGCGCAAGACCTGGATTGTGACTGAGCGCAACGGTTCGGCCCTCGCCGAGTCCGCCCCTGCGGCCAGCGTCTGAGGGGAGCTGAAAAATGATTATTGTTGAGTCAAACCTCGATGTCGCTGACAACTCCGGTGCGCGCCGCGTGCAGTGCATCAAGGTGCTCGGCGGCTCCAAGCGCAAGACCGCTTCGGTCGGCGATGTGATCGTCGTGTCCATCAAGGATGCGATTCCGCGCGGTAAGGTGAAGAAGGGCGACGTGCACCAGGCTGTGGTTGTGCGGACCGCGTTCCCCGTGCGCCGCGCCGATGGCAGCGCCATCCGCTTCGACCGTAACGCCGCCGTGCTGCTCAACAAGCAGGGCGAGCCGATCGGTACGCGTATTTTTGGCCCGGTGGTTCGTGAACTGCGCGCCAAGAAGTTTATGAAGATCATCAGCCTGGCGCCGGAGGTGCTGTAATTATGGCCGCACGGATTAAAAAAGGCGACAAGGTTGTCGTGATTTCCGGCGCTTCCAAGGGCGTGCGTGGCGAAGTGCTGCGCGTGATCCCGAAGGAAGACCGCGCCGTGGTCCAAGGCGCTGCCGTGGCGAAAATCCACACCAAGCCGAAAGGCATGGGGCAGCCCGGTGGGATCATCGAGCGGGAAGCTGCTGTGCATTTATCGAATCTGGCTTTGATCGACCCGAGCACGGATAAGGCGACGAAGGTTGCCTTCCGCGTGTTGGATGATGGCCGCAAAGTTCGTGTTGCTCGCAAGAGCGGCACGGCGATTGATGGCTGAGGAGGCCGCAATGAGTGAAGTGAAAACCTTGCCGCGCCTGCAGACGTACTACCGTGAGGTTGTGCGGGAGCAGATGCTGAAGGAATTTGGCTATAAAAACCCGTTCGAAGTGCCGGTCTTGGAAAAGATCGTCATCAACATGGGCGTGGGTGAAGCTGCGGCTGACCAGAAGAAATTGGACGCCGCTGTGGCGGAACTGACCCTCATCGCCGGCCAAAAGCCGGTGAAGACGATTGCCAAAAAAGCGATCGCCGGGTTCAAGATCCGTGCGGGCTTGCCGATTGGCTGTAAGGTGACGCTGCGCAAGGCGAAGATGTACGAGTTTCTCGATCGTCTCGTGACCATCGCGCTGCCGCGCGTGCGTGACTTCCGCGGCATTCCGAGCGGCAAGGGCTTCGACGGACGCGGCAATTTTGCCATGGGCCTCAAGGAACAGATTATTTTCCCTGAGATTGTCTATGACAAGGTGGATGCGATCCGCGGTATGGACATCATTTTCGTGACGAGCGCGAAAACCGATGCCGAAGCCAAGGCTTTGCTCAAAGGGTTCAATCTACCGTTCGCTAAGTGAACGTTTGGTTTTTAGAGTTTTGGAAAACGGCTGGGTTTGTCCAGCAGGTTCCGGAGGGGTTGCAAAAATATGGCTAAGACATCGCAGGTCAACCGAAATGCCAAGCGCGAGCGCATGGCAGCCCGTGACAAGGGCAAGCGCACAGCGCTGAAAGAGACGATCATGGATCGGACTCTTCCGGTGGAAGATCGCTTCGAGGCGAGCATCAAACTGGCCGAGCTGCCGCGTAATGGCGCAAAAGTGCGGGTTCGCCTGCGCTGCGAGCTGACCGGCCGCTCGCGCGGTAACTATCGTAAATTCAAACTTTGCCGTATCGCGTTCCGCGATCTCGCAAGCTCCGGGCAGATCCCCGGCGTTGTAAAAGCCAGCTGGTAAGGAGAGGGCAAAACCATGTCGATGTCCGATCCGTTGGGTGATATGCTCACCCGTATTCGTAATGCGCAGCATGCGCGGCTCACCGTTTGCGTGGCGCCGGCATCTAACCTGCGTGCCAATGTTCTGGACGTGTTGAAGCGTGAAGGCTTCATTCGCGGTTTCAGCCGTGAGGAAGTGCGCCCGGGTATCGCGCAGCTCCGCATCGAGCTGAAGTACAGCGAAGGGCAGCCGGTGATCAAAGAGATCAGCCGCGTTTCCCGTCCTGGCCGCCGGGTTTATTCCAAGATTAAGGAATTGCCGCGCGTCTATTCTGGTTTGGGTGTCTCCATCCTCTCCACGCCGCGTGGCGTGATGAGCGATGTGGAAGCCCGCGCTGCCAATGTTGGCGGCGAAGTTCTCTGCCGCGTCTTTTAAGGGGAGAGACAGATGTCACGCGTTGGCAAATATCCCGTTGAACTTCCCGCTGGTGTCACTGTGGCGCTGGCTGGAAACATTCTTACGGCCAAAGGTAAGCTGGGCGAGTTGTCGCTTGAGTTGACCGATAAGGTTGAGACCACCATCGACGGCAACAAGGTTTCCGTGGCGCCGAAGACCAAGGAAGCGGCTGCCCGGATGATGTGGGGCACCACCCGCGCCAATATCGCCAATCTGGTGAAGGGCGTTTCGGTTGGCTATGCCAAGACCCTGGAAATCACCGGCACGGGTTATCGTGCGGCGGTGCAGGGTCCGAACCTGGTCGTCAATCTTGGCTTCTCGCACGATGTGGTTTACCTGATCCCCTCGGGGATCAAGGTTACCTGCGAAAAGCCGACCCTCATCAAGATCGAGGGTATGGACAAGCGCCAGGTCGGTCAGGTTTGCGCTGAGCTGCGCTCTTATCGTCCGCCTGAGCCCTATAAGGGCAAGGGCGTGAAGTTTGAGGGTGAAGCGATCCGCCGGAAAGAGGGTAAGAAGAAGTAATGTCGACAAATCTTTCATTGCAGACGCGCCGCCGCGAGCGTCTTCGCTATCAGCTTCGGCAGAAATCTTCTGGCCGTCCGCGTTTGTCTGTGTTTCGCTCCGGCAAGCACATCTACGCGCAGATCATCGACGATGCGGCTGGTAAGACAGTCGCCGCCGCTTCGACCCTGGATAAGGATCTGAAGGCAGCGTTGAAGACCGGCGCCGATAAGGATGCGGCGACGGCGGTCGGCAAGCTGATTGCTGAACGCTCCAAGGCTGCTGGCGTGATCGCCGTGGTGTTTGATCGCGGGTCTTATCTCTATCATGGCCGGGTGAAAGCTCTGGCAGAGGCGGCCCGTGAGGGCGGCCTCGACTTCTAGGAGTATCGAATATGGCACGCGAAGCACGTGAGGGCGGCGGTGGCGGCAGAGGCCGTGAACGCGAACGCGACCGGGAGACCGGTGATGAGCTGGTCGATAAGCTGGTAACGATCAACCGCGTTGCGAAAGTGGTTAAGGGCGGCCGTCGGTTCGCTTTTGCTGCGCTCGTGGTGGTTGGCGATCAGAAAGGCCGCGTTGGCTATGGCGCTGGTAAGGCCCGTGAGGTGCCCGAGGCGATCCGTAAGGCAACCGAACGCGCCAAGAAGACGATGATCCGGGTTCCGATGAAGGAAGGCCGTACGCTGCATCACGATATTCGTGGCACGTTTGGCGCCGGTGATGTGGTTATTCGTGCAGCGCCCGCTGGTACTGGCATCATTGCGGGTGGCCCGTTGCGTGCGGTGTTCGAGACGCTGGGGATTGGCGATGTTGTGGCGAAGTCGCTCGGCAGCCGGAACCCGCATAACATGGTGAAGGCGACCTTCGCCGCGCTGGCCAATGTGACCAGCCCGCGCCTGGTGGCTTCTCGCCGTGGCAAGAAGGTGGCTGATCTTTACGGCACGTCCGCTAAGGATGTTCCGGTGGAGGCGAGCGATGTCTGATAAAAAAATTCGTGTGACCCAGACGGTTTCCGGCAATGGCCAGAAGCCGGGTCAGCAGGCGACACTGATCGGGCTGGGTCTGAACAAGATCAGCAAGACCGTCGAGCTGAATGATACGCCGGAAATTCGCGGCATGGTGCGCAAGGTTGCGCATCTGCTGAAGGTGGAGGAGCTGGCGTAAGCCGGTTCAAAAAGCATGAAACTGAATGAAATTCGTGACAATCCCGGTGCGCGCCTGAAGTCCAAGCGGCTTGGTCGTGGTATCGGTTCCGGCAAGGGTAAGACCTCCGGTAAGGGTGTTAAGGGTCAGAAGGCCCGTGAAGGCGTTTCGCTGAACGGCTTTGAAGGTGGGCAGCTGCCGATCTATCGCCGTTTGCCCAAGCGCGGCTTTAACAACGTAAACCGCAAGGAATACGCGCCGCTCAACCTGGGTACGCTGGAAGCCGCTTTCGAAGCCGGTAAGCTGGACGCGGGTCAGCCGATCAACGAAGCGCAGCTGCGCGACGCGGGTCTGGTTCGTCTGGGTAAAGTGGATGGCGTGCGGCTGCTCGCCAAAGGCACTCTTACCCGCGCGATTCAGATTGAAGTGTCGGGCGCTTCCGCAGCTGCCGTGGCAGCGGTGGAACAGGCCGGCGGCACGGTGAAGACTCTGGTGGCGAAGGCTGAAGCCGCCGCGGCTTAAGCCTCTTGCTTCCGCTGGATAATATCCGGCACAATGGCGCTACGAACGGCGCTTGGCCGTGGCGCGAAGCTCACGGGCAAGCGCCGTTTTTGTTGATTAAGTAAGGATATCGCATGGCATCGGCCGCAGAACAGATGGCAGCAAGCCTGAACCTTGGCGCTTTTTCCAAGGCGACGGATTTGAAGAAGCGGATCTGGTTTACGTTGGGAGCGCTGATTGTGTTCCGGCTTGGCACCTATATTCCGGTGCCGGGGGTCGATGCGACGGTGATGGCGCATCAGATGTCGCAGAATGGCGGCGGTATCCTGGGCATGTTCAACATGTTCACCGGCGGCGCACTGGGGCGGATGACCATCTTTGCGCTCAACGTGATGCCCTACATTAGCGCCAGCATTATCTTCCAGTTGATGACGGCGGCGGTTCCGGCGCTCGAAGCCTTGAAGAAAGAGGGCGAGTCGGGGCGCCAGAAGATTACGCAGTATACGCGCTATCTGACGGTGGTGATTGCGGCGGTGCAGGCTTACGGGATTTCGGTGGGCCTTTCGGCGATGAAGACGACGCTGGGGCCGGCGGTGATTGATCCGGGCGTGATGTTCACCTTCACCTGCATGGTCACGCTGGTGGGCGGCACGATTTTCCTGATGTGGCTGGGTGAGCAGATTACCTCACGCGGCATCGGTAACGGCGTCAGCTTGATTATTTTCGCCGGGATTGTGGCGAACCTGCCGGTGGCGATTGCCAATATCCTGGAGCTGGGTTCGACGGGCGCACTCTCGACCTTCTTTATCATCATGTTTTTTATCGGCTTCTTTGCCGTGATCGGCTTCGTGGTCTTCATGGAGCGGGCGCAGCGCCGGGTTCTGGTGCAGTATCCGAAGCGCCAGGTTGGCCAGAAGGTGTTTGGTGGCGAGGCGAGCTATATGCCGCTCAAGATCAACACTTCGGGCGTGATTCCGCCGATTTTCGCCAGTTCTCTGTTGCTGATTCCGGCGACGATTGTGGGCTTCTCGCGGGGCGGGCCGGGCTGGCTGCAGGCGGCGGCGCATCAGTTGAGCCACGGGCAGCCGGGTTACATGATCTTTTTTGCCGGGCTGATTATCTTCTTCTCCTATTTTTATACGGCGGTGGTGTTCAACCCCGAGGAAAATGCTGAGAATTTGAAGAAGAATGGCGGCTTTATTCCGGGGATTCGTCCCGGGGCAAATACGGCCAGATACTTTGACACGGTGCTGACGCGGCTGACGACCATCGGTGCCGCGTATCTGGTGGTGGTGTGCCTGTTGCCGGAGTTTGTGCTCAGCAATTATAGCCTGCCGTTTTACTTCGGCGGTACTTCACTGCTGATTATTGTTTCGGTAACCATGGATACGGTGAGCCAGATCCAATCGCACTTGCTGGCGCATCAATATGAAGGCTTAATACGTAAGAATCGCGGGAAAAACCGTAAATAAGGGAGTGAACTGTGGAACTGATTTTGCTGGGGCCGCCGGGGGCTGGAAAAGGGACGCAATCGAAGCTGCTGGAGACCCGCTATGGGGTTGCGCAGATTTCGACGGGCGACATGCTGCGGGCCGAAGTGAAGGCCGGGTCGCCGATCGGGCTTGAAGCAAAGGGCATTATGGATGCCGGCGGACTGGTTTCCGACGATCTGATTATTCGGATGATCGGCAGCCGCATCGCCCAGCCGGATTGCGCCAAGGGGTTCATCCTGGATGGCTTCCCGCGGACGGTGCCGCAGGCCGAAGCGCTGGATAAGCTGCTGCATACGGCGGCGGTGGACCTGGACGCGGTGATTGAGCTGAAGGTGGATGAGGCCGTGCTGGTGGAGCGTATCAGCGGCCGGTTCACCTGCGCCAAATGCGGTGCGGGGTATCACGACACGTTCAAGCAGCCGAAGCAGGCGGGGGTCTGCGACACCTGTGGCGGGGTGGATTTTGTCCGCCGCCCGGATGACAAGGCCGAGACCGTGCATGCCCGCCTGGAGGCTTACAATGCCCAGACGGCGCCGATTCTGCCCTACTACAAGGCTCAGGGGCGCCTCTATACCGTCGATGGTATGGCCGACATGGAAGACGTCGAGGCCGAGATTGAGGCGGTTCTGCGCAAGATTGGGGTGCCCGCACCTCAGGCTTGATATCAAACTCTACCCAGATCACGAAAAATTGATCAGGCAACATTGACTCTAATCGACCTACCGCTATAACCCACATTCGCGGCGCTCCCGATCGGGGCGCCGCAACTTGTTATGACCTCAGGAGAGACCACGTGGCGCGTATTGCCGGCGTTAACATACCCACGAATAAGCGTGTTTTGATCAGCCTTCGTTATATTTATGGCATTGGCCCAGCGAAGGCTCGTGACATTTGCACAGCGTTGGCCATCCCGGATGAACGCCGGGTGAACCAGCTCTCCGAGGATGAGATTCTTCGCCTGCGCGAGTTGATCGACAAAGATTACCGCGTTGAAGGCGATCTGCGCCGTGAAGGCGCGATGAACATCAAGCGCCTCATGGACCTTGGCTGCTACCGTGGCCTGCGCCACCGTAAGGGCCTGCCGGTTCGCGGCCAGCGTACCCACACCAATGCCCGTACCCGTAAGGGTAAGGCCGTGGCGATCGCCGGCAAGAAAAAAGTCACTAAGTAATCTTTCGCCCTTCTCGTTAGCAGTTACAGGAATACCGACATGGCGAAACCCGCCTCACGCCCCCGTAAGAAAGAACGCAAGAACATCATCTCTGGTGTTGCGCACGTTCTTGCCAGCTTCAACAACACCATGGTCAACATCACCGACGCACAGGGCAACACCATTGCCTGGTCGACGGCGGGTAGCCAGGGCTTCAAAGGTAGCCGCAAGTCTACCCCGTATGCCGCACAGGTTGCCGCCGAAGACGCAGGCCGCAAGGCCCGTGAGCACGGCATGGAGATGCTGGAAATCGAAGTGAGCGGCCCGGGTTCGGGACGCGAAAGCGCCCTGCGCGCGCTGCAGGCGGTGGGTTTCCAGATTTCTGCGATCCGTGATCTGACGCCGATTCCGCATAACGGCTGCCGCCCGCGCAAGCGCCGCCGCGTCTAAAGCCGGAATTGAATTTTGGTTAGGCTCAACGCGGTCTGTTTGCCGCTGGGCCGGAGGGTTAAATGTTGAAAGAATCAAATTTGTCTCTGCAACGCAATTGGCAAATGCTGATCAAACCGGAACAGCTCGATATCGAGTTTGGGTCGGATGCAGGCCGCGTGGCCACCATTGTTGCTGAGCCGCTCGAGCGCGGCTTTGGCATGACCCTGGGCAACTCGCTGCGCCGGATTCTGCTGTCTTCCTTGCAGGGTGCTGCGGTGACGGCGGTGCGGATTGACGGCGTGCTGCACGAATTCTCCACCCTGGCTGGGGTGCGCGAAGACGTGACGGACATCGTGCTGAACATTAAGCAGCTTGCCGTGAAGATGCACGGTGAGGGGCCCAAGCGCATGGTGCTCACCGCGACCGGGCCTGGCGAAGTGAAGGCTGGCCAGATTCAGGCGGGTCATGACATCGAAATTATGAACCCGGACCTGGTGCTGTGCACGCTCGATGACGGCGCGACGCTGGGTATGGAATTCACCGTGGGCTCCGGCCGTGGCTACGAAGCCGCTTCCGCGAATCGTCCGGAAGATGCGCCGATTGGGTTGATCCCGGTTGACGCCATCTACTCGCCGGTGAAGCGCGTGGCTTACCGGGTGGAAAAGACCCGCGTGGGCCAGGTGACGGACTATGACAAGCTGATCCTTCAGGTGGAAACCAACGGCGCGATTACGCCAGAGGACGCCGTGGCCCTGGCCGCGCGCATTCTGCAGGACCAGCTCGGGATGTTCGTGAACTTTGAAGAGCCGCAGCGCCTGCGCGCGGAAGAGCCGCGTATCGAGCTGCCCTTCAACGCCAATCTGCTGCGCAAGGTGGACGAGCTGGAACTCTCCGTACGTAGCGCAAACTGCCTGAAGAACGACAATATCGTGTATATTGGCGATCTGGTGCAGAAAAGCGAGCAGGAGATGCTGCGGACCCCGAACTTTGGCCGCAAGTCTTTGAATGAAATCAAGGAAGTGCTGACTGCCATGGGATTGTCCCTTGGCATGACCGTGACCGACTGGCCGCCCGAGAATATCGAGGAACTGGCCAAGCGTTCCGACCAACCCTTCTAAAAGCGTAAACAGGAATTTTTTACCATGCGTCACGGTCTCAGCGGTCGTAAACTCAGCGTCACCTCCTCCCATCGCGCTGCCATGTTCAGAAACATGGCCGTGGCGCTCATCAAGCATGAGCAGATCACCACCACCCTGCCCAAGGCCAAGGAACTGCGCCCGGTGGCGGAGAAGTTGATCACCCTGGGCAAGCGTGGCGGGCTTCATGCCAAGCGTCAGGCGTTTGATCAGCTGCGCGACGAGTCTATTGTCGCCAAGCTGTTTGATGCGCTGGCGACCCGGTATAAGACGCGCGCCGGGGGTTATACCCGCGTGCTGAAGGCCGGCATGCGCTTTGGCGATGCGGCGGATATGGCCGTGATCGAACTGGTTGACCGCGATGTGGCCGCCAAGGGTCTGGACAGCGGTCCGCGCCCGGAAGTGGCTGAAGAAGACGCAGAGTAATTTAAGGCAGAAACGGGGGTAAAACCCCGTTTCTGGTTTTCTGACCCTGGCGTGTGCACGAGATCCCAGCGCTTTGGGTTGATTTAGGAAGCCGTTCTTTTTTGAAAAAAAGAACCAAAAAACTTCTGCACCATGGGCCACGGGCTGTGGTGCCGCAAAAGCCTACGCCCTAAATTATAAGAGTTTTTGCGCGTTTTTTGCAAAAAAGCGCTGCTTACCTTCCTACAATTCGCGTCAATTCAAGAACATCATGCTCTAGTTTGAGATGCTGGAGTGATGTTTCGGCACAAAAGACCGCCATCCAAGTGCTTGGATGGCGGTTTTTATGTCTCTCAGATCGGGCTAGACGGCGCTCTCAATGATGGGCACGGCTGCGCGGGACTTGGTGAGCACCATGCCGAGATTGGCGCTCGTGCGGCAGGCGAAGACCGCCACATATTCCTGATACTTTTTGCCGCGGATGAAGATGTGATACAGATTCTCACTGTTCACGATAATTTCCTGAATATAGCGGCGCGTGCTTTCGATGCCGCGAGCTTTTTTCATGATCATTTCAACGGTTGAGACATTCTGCCCCTGAAACAGGTCGGCGGTTGCGGCTGCCACCAGATCGACAACCTCGTTAGGGTGCGTCTCGACGGTTTTGATGCTGAGCAGCAGGCCCGACGCAACGTCGACATAACCTGCGAATAAACATTCAGGGACGGATGAAATGGCCCTGGCGACTGCAATGTCCAAATCGGATAACTGTGACATCTTTTATTACTCCCTGAGATACTTATAACTATTAACGAAACTTCACCCACGCTTATTTGTTCATCAAAGATCGAATTTTGCAAGCGACCGGGCGCAGCCGCCTGTTCGCTTGCAATCTTATATCAGGGGGTGGACTCATCAGTTCCGTGTGCGAGCACCTGATCTTTCAGGATCACCTGCTCGTGTTGAACTTCGTATTCGACCAGGAAGTCTTCTTGATCGTCCGACTGGACGAACTGACGGTTCACTTTCCGGATCTGATCGAGCGCGGCTTGGGCGGTGATGCCCTTTTCCTTGACCATCAAGGCCGCGATGATGGTGCCGGTGCGCCCAAGCCCGGCCAGGCAATGGACGGCGAGCACTTTGCCTTCAGCCAGCAGCTCACGCATGCGGGTCACCAGCAGGTCCATTTCGGCGGCGGTTGGCGCCTTGCGGTCCGGGATGGCGAGATGGAAGTTCTCCAGGCCGTGGCGGGCTAGTGCGTCTTGCGGGAAGTTGTTTTCGGTGAGGGTGATGAGGGTGGTGATGCCGACGCGCTTCAGCAGGTCGAGGTCATAATCCACATCATGGGCGACGCCGGGTTGCGGTGTGGCGGCCAGGCGGCCTTCCTCGATCCAGACAAAACCACGGGGGCCGGCAGCGGAGCTTGCGACAAAGCGCCGGACGGGCACGACGGGGTGCTCAATGACCGGAGG
>Ga0181525_10003245_pt1 | contig 12966 bp, 8 predicted proteins | sample PEATcosm2014_Bin_48_FD_121100 | JGI IMG/M metagenome (GOLD analysis project Ga0181525, IMG submission 121100) | Peatland microbial communities from MTU Mesocosm Facility, Houghton, MI, USA - PEATcosm2014_Bin06_10_metaG | ecosystem: Environmental > Terrestrial > Soil > Wetlands > Peat | place... | reverse complement strand
GCCCATGATTAACGGGAAGGAAGTGTTCGACCTGCTGCATGACGATCTCGCGGCGCTCGAAGGCGAGTTCGGGCACGATACGATCTCCAGTGTGCAGGCGATCACGGAAATTGGAGAATATCTGCGCGCCGGAGGCGGCAAGCGAATTCGTCCCGTGCTGCTTTTTCTTTCTTCGAAGCTGTTCAACTACGAGGGCCGGGGGGCAGTGAAGCTGGGAGCGGTCGTGGAGATCATTCACACCGCGACCCTGGTTCACGACGACATCATCGACGAGGCCAAGACTCGCCGCGGCCGGCCGGCAGCGAACACGCAGTGGGGCAACTCGAAGTGTGTGCTGGCCGGGGACTGGCTCTACATGCAAGCCTTCAAGGTGGCGGTGCAGGAGCGGGACTTCCGCATTCTCGATGCCCTGATCGAACTGACGCAGCAGATGGTGGAAGGCGAACTGCTGCAGATGGAGAAACTCGGAAAGCTGATCACCCTCGACGAGCACTTCGATTTGATCTATCGCAAGACGGCCTGCCTGTTTTCCGTGTGCATGCGTCTGGGAGCGATTCTGGGCGGGGCAACCGCTGCGCAGGAAGAGGCTTTGGGGCGGTACGGACACGATCTCGGCATGGCGTTTCAGATCGTGGACGACGTGCTCGATCTGACCGCCACCGAAGATGTCCTCGGCAAGCCGGTGGCCAGCGATCTACGCGAAGGCAAGGTTACCATGGCCGTGATCCATACCCTGGAGCGCTGCACCGCGGAAGAACGTGAGAAGATTGAATCCGTTCTGCGCGATCGGGCCTTCAACGGCGTGACCCATGGTCACATCATGGAAATTCTGCACCGGCACGGATCGCTCGAAGCGGCCAGCGCCCGCGCGACGCGGTACGCGGAGTCGGCCCGGAAAGCGATCTGCACCTTCCCGGATTCTGAAATCAAGCGCGCTCTGCTTTGGGCGCCGGAGTTTGTGGTGGCCAGAGAGAAATAAAATATAGGCAACTGCGGCTGTAACTTAGACGGCCCCTGTGACGTCAAATAACCGGGATCGTCCGAATGATTTGAGCAAGCTTTCTTCGGTTCGGACGACCAACCTAGGAGAAAAATATCGCAAGGCTAACCAATCTGTTCGTGGGCTCCAGTACGTATGAAGCGTAGCGGTAGGAATCGGGCCGGGTTTCCAAAAAAACAATTAAGGAGATGTCAATGAAAAAGCTGATGGTTTGTCTGCTGGCGCTAACTTTCACGTTGAGCCTGACCGCTTTTGCTCAACAGGATAACAACATGTCGCAGACTCAGGACGATAAGATGGGGATGGGCAAGGCGCCCTTGATGACTCTGAAAGGCACGGTCAAGGTCGATGGCGACAAGTACACGTTCGTCAACGATAAGGATGGAAAAAGCTGGGATGTAATGAATCCCGAAGAACTCAAGGGGCACGAAGGACATCATGTGCAGCTGAGCGCTCACGTCTATGCCGATAAGAACAGCATCCACATCATGAGCGTGAAGATGCTCAAAGCCGGCGCGATGGGCGGCGGTTCGATGAATCACTAAGCGTGCTACATAAGCGAGAGGCGGGATTCTCGCGCAATTCTTGCCGGCCGGCATCTTGGGATACCCGGCCGGCTTTGTTTATACTGAACCTTTTCCGGATTACGGGGATCCAACACTTCCGATGATCCTGCTTTCGCTGATGGCGCGCCACGGATATGCCTTGACGTTCGGCCTTCTGCTGGCGGAAGCGATCGGCCTGCCCTTCCCGGCGGCGATCGCTCTGGTAGCGGCCGGAGCGGCGGTGGCCTCGCATACCTTGTGGGGTCCCTATGTCCTGGCTGCGGCGCTTACCGGCTTGCTGATTGGCGACACGGTGCAGTTCTGGCTGGGACGTTACATGGGCTGGGCCCTGCTGGGATTTCTGTGCCGCGTATCGATCAATCCGGAAACTTGCATTCTGCAGTCGGCAGAATCGTTCTACAAGCGCGGAAAAATCACTCTGGTGATCGCGAAGTTCATCCCGGGAGTAAACACCATGGCCGCGCCGCTAGCCGGGAGTATGAAGATGCGCTACTGGCAGTTCTTGCGTTTGGATGTTGCCGGGGCGGCGCTCTATGCCCTGACATATTTGTTGGTCGGATACGTTTCCCGGGATTTTCTGGCGACGATCCTGCGCGGGTTTCGCACCGCGGGACGAGCGATGGAAGCCGTGGTCCTCGCCGCGTTGTTGGTGTACGCGATTTACCGCGTTGTGCAATTTCGTAAGAACAAAATGTATCGCGTCGTGCCGCGGATTCAGGTGCAGGAACTCGCCACGCGTCTTTCGTCGGAAGATGCGAGCCGGGTGCTGATCGTCGACGTCCGCAGCCACGGTTACTATGATTCCGGTGCAGCGCGGATCAAGAACTCGATCCGCATCGAGCCCAACAATCTTGAGGAAGAACTCAAGAATCTTCCCAAGGACATGGATATTTATCTTTACTGTACTTGAGCGCGGGAAGGAACTAGCGCCCGGGTGGCGCATCTGCTGCGGGAAAAAGGATTCAACACGTTCGTGATCGTTGGCGGATTGGCGGCGTGGCGCAAGGCCGGTGAGCCGATCGAGGTCGTGCCCGAAAACGATCTGGTGAAGCTGCCTACGTTCAGTTAGTATTCGGCGCCTCAGGAATTTTGGTTGTCGGTTGTTGGTTGTTGCGTGCTTGCCTGGATTTTCCGGAGAGATTCCATGCGGCTGCCGCCGGCGATGATCTTGTTGGCCATTCTTGCGCCAACACTTTGGGAGACCGGCGATTCCCGTCCCGCTCTCCCGGCGTCTGAGCGCGCGCCTGCGGTCTACGACCCGGATCCCGCCCACATCTGGAACCGGGTTTATGCTGCGTTGCTGATCCGTGATAACAGTCACGGAGCTCAGTGGGGCACGGATTCACTCGACCCGCCCCTGTGGCCGGAAACGGAGCACTTGCTGGTTGGGCCCTCCCATGCGCGCGCTTTGCGGGTTCTGGATGAGTTTCTGCAGACGCACGCCGAAAATAAGATTCGTGATCCGCTGAAGCGCGCGATATTGCAGCGCGACCTGTGGGCGGTGTTCGACTGGTCGGTGCACCAGGAGTCAGACTCGGGACCACCGCCGCATGAGAACGAGAGGAGCGAACTTCAGGTGCGACTGGCGGAAGTGTTGCGGCGATTGGCGCTCACCCTGAAAGAGCTCGAGTCGTTGCCCGACAATTACGCGCAAGCCGTGGCTTCGGGTGAATTTGCCAGAGAGTACGATCCGGCTCATCCGGAGCAGCCGTTTTTGCCGCCTGACGTCTTCGACTCGGGGCCTTGGGTGTACGTGAATGAGGCCGACTCGTATGGGCCTCAGGCAGTCGCAATCGAGCATGTTTCGGGGGTTTCCGGACGCTCGCGGTTTTTGGTCTTCATTCGGCTGCCTGGCGGCCGCAAAGCAACCTTGGATTACCTGCAGGCTCTCTGGAACTTTCCCGAAGCGTGGGTTCATGGGTCGGATTTTGCGTCCGACCAGGCGATCGTCAATCCCGCTCTGCCTTCGTTTCCCGCAGGCACTGAGGTTGCCTTGGTTCGCCAGATGGTGCTCTTCGACAGCCTAGGCAACCTGGCTCCCGCCCCGATCACCGAAAGCATACAACTACGCGTGTATCGCTCGATCACCACGACTCCGGAGCGATACTTTGGATCGGGCAACATGGAAGAAGTCGCTCGCAATAGTGGACAGGATTTCTACCAGTTCACACTGAACCGCCGGCAACTATTCGCTAACCAAGCGGGCGGTCTCAAAGCAACAGCCCGAGATGAGCGGGAGTTGCCAACCTTCCAAGCCAGGGGCGACGACCTGATTGATGAGATATCGGAGAAACCAGCCTTGATGAAGACCTGGCCGCCGGTTTTGCAGACCTGTCTCCTGTGCCACTCTGGTGGCGGCGTTCACTCGCTGAACAGCAGGGAGAAGCTGCTCAAACCGAACCGGCGTCAACCGGAGACGTCGGGAAATAAACCCTACCCTCCTCGCTGGTGGGTGAATGCTGGAACCACCAATTGGAAGCAGGACCGCTATGATTGGGGTTTGCTGCACGGATACTGGAGGGCAAGTGCGGGCCATGATGAGGCGCGGTAGGAGCTGTTTACTCAACCCATTTGTGTTTCGCCCTCTATACTTCTGCTGATGGCCTCGAGTGCGGGCAGAGAAATCGAAATCAAATTTCGCGTCGCGGAATTGCGCGCGATCACAAGCAAGCTCCGGACCGCGAACTTTCGCGTTCTCACGCCCCGGACGCATGAGATGAACACTCTGTATGACCTCCCCGGGGAAGTGCTGCGGGGGCGGAAAGAGCTTCTTCGGTTGCGCAAATACGGGGCGGAGTGGACGCTGACGCATAAGGCCGGAAAAAGAACCGGACGCCACAGCCGACGAGACGAACTGGAGACCAGGGTTGGCGATGGCAGGAAGATGGATCTGATTCTGCGCGCTCTGAGGTACGCGCCGTCGTTCCGCTACGAGAAATTTCGCTCCCAGTGGACGGACGGGAAGGGACTGGTTGTCGTGGATGAAACGCCGATCGGAAATTTCTGCGAAATCGAAGGACCGTCGCGGTGGATTGATCGGACGGCGAAGAAGTTGGGAGTGGAAGCGGGCGATTACATCACGAAGAATTATGCAACGTTGTTTTGGGAGTGGAAACAGGAGAGAGGTTGTTGCGCGCGCGATATGACCTTCAAAGCGGTGGCCGGCCACGCATCTTCGGGCCGACGACCGAAATAGTCGCCTGCCCCGCTGCGCTTGGCTGGACAGCCCGGGCAGCCGTCCCCACATGATTCGCGCTTAGGCTCCGTGGCACTTCTTGAATTTCTTTCCCGAGCCGCAAGGGCAAGGATCGTTCCGGCCAACTTTTTCCTGCGACCGGACGACCTGCTGCACCGGTTGAACGTCTCCGGCGCCAGCCATGCGAGCCTGTTCAAGTTCGCGACGTTTGCGCCGCATGAAGGCTTCTTCCAAGTCATCGGCGGAAGTCGCGACCAGGCGCGGCGGATGATGTCCGTTCCCTCCACCGCCAGGCTGGGCCGGAACCCCCGATCCCATCGCCTCGGGTGCACCGGTTTGCGGACCGCCCGCTCCTGGATCGGGCCGCTCGATAATCTGCATCAGGTAGAGATATCGGGCGGTATCTTCCTGGAAGCGCTGCAGCATGGCCTCGAACATCTCAAACGACTCTTTCTTATATTCGACCAATGGATCGTGCTGGCCGTAGCCGCGCAGGCCGATGCCCTCCTTCAGATGGTCCATGCTGAGCAGGTGATCTTTCCACTGCGAATCAAGAACGCTGAGCATGATCATGCGCTCGTGATGGCGCATCGCCTCGGGGCCGATCAGTTTTTCCTTCGAATCGTAACGCTCCTTCAGCTTTTCAAAAATCGCGTCGCCGAGTTCCTGCCGGTTCAACTCATCGGCCTTCACGCCTTCGGCAATAAAATCCACGCCGAAGCGAGTGAAAACTGCGTCCTTGAGGCCTTTGACATTCCAGTCGGCGGCGTGGGCCTTGACCGGGCAATACTCTTCCATCAGATCACCGAGGATGGCGGAGACATAATCCTCCAGGATCAAGTCCTTCTGATCCATGCCTTCGAGCAAGCGGCGGCGCAGGCCGTAGACGGCCTCGCGTTGCTTGTTCATCACGTCGTCGTATTCGAGTAAATGCTTGCGGGATTCAAAGTGCTGGCCTTCCACCGCTTTCTGAGCCGTCTCGATGCGGCGGCTGATGAGCTTGGATTCGATCGGAACGCCTTCTTCCATCCCCAGCCGCTCAAGCAGTTTCGATACCCACTCTTTGGCAAAAATGCGCATGAGGTCGTCTTCGAGCGCGAGGTAAAAACGCGAAGAGCCGGGGTCGCCTTGCCGGCCGGCGCGACCGCGAAGCTGGTTGTCGATGCGGCGCGATTCGTGGCGCTCGGTGCCGAGAATGTGCAGCCCCCCGACGGCGGTAACTTCATCGTGCTCCGTATCGGTCTGCGCCTTGTAGCGGCTGAAGGCCTCGGTCCATTTGTCGGTCGGCACGGTGTACTCATTGCCGTTGTAGTAAAAAATGGAAGTCGTGCCATCCTCCTGCGGCCCTTCGATCTTGCCTTGCGCCACTCGCAATTGCTGGGCCATTCCCTTCTTTACCAGTTCCTGCTTGGCCATGAATTCGGGGTTGCCGCCGAGCAGAATGTCGGTGCCGCGGCCCGCCATGTTGGTGGCGATGGTGACCATGCCCTTGCGGCCGGCCTGGGCAACGATTTCCGCTTCCCGCTCGTGAAACTTCGCATTCAGGACGACGTGCTGTTTCAGGCCTTTCTTCTTCAACAATTCCGAAAGCCGTTCCGATTTTTCAATCGACGTGGTGCCCACCAGAACCGGCTGGCCCTTTTCGTGGAGCTTCTGAATCTCGTCCGCCGCGGCGAAGTATTTCTCTTTCTCGGTGCGGAAAACAACATCAGGATTCTCCAGGCGCAGCATCTGCTTGTTGGTGGGGATGACCGCCACTTCCAGCTTGTAGATCTTGTCGAACTCGGCCGCTTCGGTCTCGGCTGTGCCCGTCATGCCCGAGAGCTTCTTGAACATGCGGAAATAATTCTGGAAGGTGATGGTGGCGAGCGTCTGGTTTTCGCGTTCGATCTTGACGCCTTCCTTGGCTTCGATGGCCTGATGCAGACCATCCGACCAGCGACGGCCCGGCATCATTCGTCCGGTAAATTCGTCGACGATGATGACTTCCCCGTCTTTAATCACGTACTCGACGTCGCGCCGATAGAGCGCGTGCGCCTTGATGGCAGTCTCGACGTGATGTTTGAGCGGCCAGTTCTCCGGATCGGCGATGTTGCCGATGCCGAGCAGTTGTTCGACCTTGTTCCAGCCTTCGTCGGTGACGGTGATGTTGCGATGCTTCTCATCGACCACGTAGTCCCCGGTAAGCTGCGCCGGTTCGCCGGGAGCAACATCGAGTTCTTCTCCCTTTTCGAGCTTGGGGATGATGCGATTCACGCGGTAATACTTGTCGGTGGACTCCTCGCTCGCGCCGGAAATGATCAGGGGAGTGCGGGCCTCGTCGATCAGGATGGAATCGACCTCATCGACGATGGCGAAATTATGGCCGCGTTGCACGCAATCCTTGAGATCGAACTTCATGTTGTCGCGCAGATAGTCGAAACCGAACTCATTGTTGGTGCCGTAGGTCACATCGGCAGCGTAGGCGGCGCGGCGCTGCTCGTCGTCGAGATCGTGGACGATGACCCCCACGGTGAGCCCGAGGAAACGATAAAGCTTGCCCATCCATTCCGAATCGCGCTTGGCGAGATAGTCGTTCACGGTAACCACGTGCACGCCGCGGCCGCTGAGCGCGTTGAGGTAGACCGGAAGGGTAGCCACCAGGGTTTTGCCTTCCCCGGTTTTCATCTCCGAGATCATGCCCTTGTGCTGCACCATTCCTCCGATCAGTTGCACATCGAAATGGCGCATGTTGAGCACGCGGCGTCCGGCTTCGCGCACGACGGCGAAGGCTTCCACCAGAATTTCGTCGAGAACGTCCTCGAGAGCCTCGTAGTGCTCTTTCTCGAGTTGCTTCGCCCGATCGGGATCCGCGGCGGTTTCAGAATCAGCTTCCGCCACTGGGGCCGCGGTGGAACGACTCAAGCGTTCTTGAATGCGCTGCCGGAACTCGTCGGTTTTGGCACGCAGTTCGGCGTCGCTGAGTTTTTGAATCTGCGGTTCGAGGGCGTTGATGGCCTCGACCCTGGGCATCAAACCCTTGACCACCCGTTCGTTCTTGGTCCCAAATACCTTGCCGATCAGAGCGTTAATCAAACTGTGAAATCCTTCGGAGGGCGAGAACTGCCCAAGGGTATCTGTTTTAGCCTAGCATATTTAGATGCGCCGGACCGGTGTAGGAAACAGAACCAGCCATGCCCCGCTGGGACCGCGAAGATCGCGCAGACAGGTGAAAAAGAGTCTCTCCCTTGCTCATCTCGGCGGTCTCGGCGAACCTCGGCGGTGAATCCGGTTTTCGTGTATATTCCCCACGAACCATGCCCACTTTTTACGACCGTTTTGTGGAATGCGCCGAGCGTTGGCCGAACCACGTCGGTCTCGAACTACAGCGCCACGATCAAATTGAGAGCTGTACCTACGGAGAACTCCACCGTATGGCCGAATCCGTGGGTCGGTGGATCACCGAACAAGGATTCGCCCGCGGTTCGCGACTGGCCATTGTGGCGGATAACCATTCGCGGTGGGTCGCGGCGTATCTCGGGATTATTGCGGCTGGATGTACCGTTGTCCCTCTCGATACGGCGCTTCACGCCGACCAACTCACCAAGCTACTCGAGGACAGCGGCAGTTCCGCCTTATTCTGCGACGCCAAACACGAACCATTGGCGCACGAAGCGGTTGCGGACCTGGAGGTTGGCCTGGTGCTCATGGACCCGGACCGGATGACCAACTCTTCCCTTCCAGAACACTGGCGGGCGGATCTGCCCGCCATTTTCGCGGCCGGGCCGGGCGACTTCCGGCCAATCGACGGGAACCCTGACGAGGTCGCTTCCCTTCTCTACACTTCCGGAACCACGGCCGATCCCAAGGGCGTGATGCTGACCCATGCCAATCTTCTGGGCGAAGTGGAGGCGGTATTCAATTGGGTCGAGATTGGTCCCGGCGACGCGCTTCTGGGCGTGCTCCCGATGTTCCACGTGCTGGCTCAAATGGCGAACTTGATGATTCCGCTGGTCAAGGGCGCGCGTGTTGTCTATCTCGAAACGCTGAACACAACCGAATTACTGCGAGCGCTCGAGGAGCGCGACATCAGCGCCTTTGCCGTCGTGCCGCAATTTTTCTACCTGATCCATGAGCGGATTATCGAGGAAGTGGCCAAACGCGGGCCCATCGCACAAAAGCTTCTGCGCACGCTCATGAACCTCAACCGCGGGTTGCGAAAAGTGGGGGTGAACATGGGTCCGGTATGGTTCCGCAGGGTCCACGAAACCCTGGGCAAGAAAATGCGCTACCTGGTGACGGGAGGATCGCGCTTCGACCCCGCCGTAGGGCACGATTTCTATGCACTCGGCATTGACGTGCTCCAGGCCTACGGACTGACGGAAACCACGGCCGCCGCGTTTGCCACATCTCCCGGCGACAACGTGATCGGATCCGTGGGTAAGGCAATGAAGGGAGTAGAAGCCAGAATCGTTTACCCGGACAGCGCCGACTCGCAAACCCAGGAAGAGAACGGGCCGGCCTCGGGCGAAATTGTTTTGCGCGGTGCACCTGTGATGAAGGGTTATTGGAACCGTCCCGATGCAACCGCGGCGGTGATGCGCGATGGATGGTTCTACACCGGAGATCTCGGTTATTTCGACGCCAGCGGCAACCTGTTCCTCACCGGGCGCAAGAAAGAAGTGATCGTGCTAAGCAACGGGAAGAACGTCTACCCTGAGGAGGTTGAGGCTCACTATCTTCAATCACCACATATTAAGGAACTGGCGGTCATGGGACTGGAAGGCAAGGCGGGCGAAGGTGGCGACCGGTTGCATGCCGTGATCGTTCCCGACTTCGATGTGCTCCGTCGGAAAAGGATTGTGAACGCGAAAGAAGCGATCCGCTTCGACATCGAAAGTCTTTCGCAGCAGATCGCCTCCACCAAGCGCATCGGCAGCTATGAGATCTGGCAGGAGGATTTACCCCGCACCACGACACGCAAGATCAAACGCTTCGAAGTGGAGAAACGCGCGCGAGCACATCAGGCGCGGCGGATCGACGATGATTCCGAGTTGCCCGCGGAACAGCCGCTGACCGCTGACGAACAGACTTGGCTCGATCAGCCCGACGTGCGGAGAGCTTTGAAGATTGTGCGCGGCGCCGGCCGCACCACGCCGCCGACGCTGCGACCCAGTCACAGTCTCGAACTCGACCTGGGCCTTGACTCCATGCAGCGTGTCGAGTTGCTCAGCCGGATCGAGGAGCAACTGGGGGGGAGCGTCGAAGAAGCGCAACTGGCCGAGGTCTACACGGTGCGTGACCTGGTCGACGCCGTGTTGCAGAGCGCGTCCGGCGGCGCCAGTGCGCCCGGCACGCGAACGCCCTTCGCCGGGTGGAAGTCGATTCTCGCCGAAGAGCCCGAGCCTGGTGACGTGCTTGCTCTGACCCGGCCGCAGCTCATTAGCGACGGCTTTTGGTACATGGTGTCGCGCCTGGCGCAAATCATCGCGCTCGACCGTTTTCGTCTGCACGTTCGAGGAATTGAGAAGCTACCGAAGACTGGTCCTTATATTATCTCGTCCAACCATCAAAGCTATCTGGATCCGCTGATCCTCGCCGGGGTTCTGCCGCCGGAGGTGTTCCACAGGGTGTTTGCCGTGGGAACGAGCGAAATCTTCGGAAAGGGATTCATGCTGCGGATCGCCCGTTCGCTGCGCGTTGTGGTCGTCGATCCCGATGCAAATCTGGTTCCCGCGATGCGGGCCGGCGCTTTCGGGCTGCGGCAGGGGCGGCCGCTGATTCTTTACCCGGAGGGTGAGCGGTCGATCGACGGCACTGTGAAAATTTTCAAAAAGGGCGCTGCCATTTTATCGATTCATCTGCAGGTTCCGATTGTGCCCGTCGCGATCGACGGCTTCTATCAAGCCTGGCCAAGAAGCAAGTCGTTTCAGGGATTCACGCCGCTGAAGATGATGTTTGGCAATCCGATCCTTCCGCCGCCGGAGAGCGAGGCTTCGGAAGAGGCTTACGAAAAGCTGACCGCGGAGTTGAAAGCGCGCGTGGTCGAAATGTGGGAGAGATTGCGCCGCTGAGTCTATAGCGTCGAAACCTGCCCCGGCTGCTCGCTCGGAATGGATGAGGATGCGCAAGCATGGTTCCGAGGGAGGGCTACTTCGCCCGCGGATGCGTCTGGTCGTACACCTCGAGGACGTGTTTCATGGACAGCTGGGTGTAGCGCTGCGTGGTCGCGAGGCGTTCATGGCCGAGAAGTTCCTGAATGGCGCGCAGGTCGGCGCCCTCCTCCAGCATGTGCGTGCCGAAGGCGTGACGCAGCGTGTGGGGATGAACGTCGGGGGAAAGGCCCTTGGCGACCGCAATTTTCTTGACGATGCGTCCGACGCTGCGCGGGGTAAGCCGGCCGCCGCGCCGATTGATCAGCAACGCCGCCGTGTACTTGCCGGTCGCTTTAAGAACGACCTGGCGTTCGGGCAGATACCCTTTCAGCGCGGTTTTCACCGAATCACCAAACGGAACGTAGCGTTCTTTTTTTCCTTTGCCGCGGATGAGGATGGCCTCGCTACTCAACCGGATGTCATCGAGATTGATGGAAGTAAGCTCCGAGTTGCGGATGCCGCATCCATAAAGCAGTTCAAGCATAAGCCGGTCGCGCTCGGGAAAAGCCGCCACCTCGGGCATCTCGCCATCGATCACGGAGTTCATTTCCTCAATCGTGGGCACGCGCGGCAGTTTCTTGGGAAGCTTGGGCGTGGCGACCAGCTTTGCCGGATTCTGTTCGACCATGCCTTCCCGCGCCAGCCAGCGATAAAGCGAACGCACCGCGGCCAGGGCGCGAGCCACGGAGGTTTTGCTCAACCCGCGGTCGTAGAGTTGCGAAAGAAATCCGCGCACCGCGATGTGGTCGAGTTGTTTCCATGCGCGTGAACCCGCATAGGCGGAGAAGAGCTCCAAATCACGGCTGTAAGCCTTAATGGTGTGGGGCGAGGCGTTGCGCTCGCCGAGGTGCCGGATGAAGTCGCTCGCGGCCTGGCCGACGATGGAACTCGTTTTCATCTCGCCTTCGCCCTGGGATGATGCTTTTGATAAACCGTCCTCAGCCGGTCGAGCGCCAGATGGGTGTACACCTGCGTCGTCGAAATATCGGCATGGCCAAGGATGGTCTGCACGGTGCGCAAGTCCGCTCCGTTTTCCACCATGTGCGTGGCGCAGGAATGGCGCAGCATATGCGGCGAAGCACCACGGCCGATGCCGGCGGACGCGGCGCGCACCATCTGCCAGATTCGCTGCCGCGACAATTTGCGCGCCCCACGCGCGATGAACAGCACAGGCGAATTCCTCCCACGAGCGGCGGGACTTGCGGATGCTCTGCCACCCTTCCCCGCTGCCAGCGCCGGACGCGACTCCGCCAGATACCGGGTGAGCGCTTCCTGGGCCGATCTTCCCAGAGGCACAACGCGTTCCTTGTCACCTTTGCCGCGGACGAGCATGTAGCCCGCCTCCAGCTTCAGGTCTTCGAGCTTCGCGTTGATGATTTCGGAGACCCGCAGCGCGCCCGCGTAGAAAACTTCGAGCATGGCGCGATCGCGCGCGGCCAGCGCGGCTGATTCCGCGGTCGAACGCTCCGGGCCGCCGCGGGTGAGCGGAGCGGACAGCGTCGCTTCCATTTCGTCGCGGGCCAGCGCCTTGGGGAGAACCTTCCATTGCCTTGGCGACTCGATGTCCAGGGTTGGATCGTGATCGATTTTCTTATCCAGCAACAGGTAGCGATAGAGATGACGGAGAGCTGAGAGTTTCCGTCCCACGCTGCGGCCATCCACTTGATGGGCAAAAAGGTGTTGGAGGAACTCGCGAACCTGGGCGCGGCGCGCGGTAAGCAGCCGGCACTCGCCTTTTCCGAGAAAGTCCGAGAACTGGCGGATGTCAGTGGCGTACGCGCTTATCGAAAGCGGCGCCAACCCCTTCTCGATTCGAAGATAGTCGAGAAAGCTCGAAAGCAGGCGAGAGTTGGCTTCAGACGTCATCCTCAAATCAATGATTATGTTGGTTATCGGACGCAGGCGGAAGTGATAAAACGGATGCCGTGCGCGAAACAGGCCGGATGCTACAAGCCGGTCGCGCTACTTCTGCCCGGCATCGCGAAGCAGTTCGACCGCACACAACGCCCCTTCCGGCGTTTCCTCATGCTTGAAATAAGCGAACACGTCGCGCGCGCCGGCCAGATGCTC
>Ga0181525_10003244_pt1 | contig 12969 bp, 9 predicted proteins | sample PEATcosm2014_Bin_48_FD_121100 | JGI IMG/M metagenome (GOLD analysis project Ga0181525, IMG submission 121100) | Peatland microbial communities from MTU Mesocosm Facility, Houghton, MI, USA - PEATcosm2014_Bin06_10_metaG | ecosystem: Environmental > Terrestrial > Soil > Wetlands > Peat | place... | reverse complement strand
CTGCTCGCAGCCTTCATCGACATCGTGGTATTTCTGTTGGCATTCGCCACCGGTCCCTACTTTTTCGGATCCGCCGAACATCGCTGGATTTCAGCCGGAGCTGCGCTGGAGGGCCTGGATCACCAGATCTTCACCCGCGATTTTCTTCGCAAACTCACTCCCGGACCACGCGGGATGGCGCGTGTGGAAGCATCCGCGCTGACGCCCGGAGAGCAGCAACTCTGTCTGCTTTTGGCCGCGAAGAACCTCGCCATTCTGTTGGAGGAAGATGGCCGAAAATATTACATGCTGGAGCAGGGAATGCACGAACATTTGCTCGAATCGCTGGCATCCCAGCAATTCCCGCTGCGCGCGTCAGCCGTAGCCTCGAATTAGCGGGTTCTTTTTTTCCTGCTCCGCTCCGGTTCCACCAGCCCAAACTGGAGCTTGTGTTCCACCGGATCCACGCGCTCCAGCAGAACATTCACCGTATCGCCGATGCAAAACTCGCGCCGGGTTCGCTGCCCCACGATTTTGCGCGTGTTCTCCTGATACAGGTAACGATCGCCCGGCAAGGTGTCGATTGGAACTAGCCCTTCAACAAAAAGATTTTCAAGCTCCACGAAAAATCCGAAGCGAGTGGTGCTGGTAATCAGGCCGCGAAACTCCTCGCCCACGCGCGACTCCATGAAGCGGGCTTTCTTCCACTCCACCAACTCCCGCTCCGCATCGGCTGCGCGCCGCTCGGTCTCCGAACAATCGTGCGCGATTAACTCCAGGCGCTCGGGCCCAATCAGATCGCGCGTTCCATCGAATGCCGCTCCCAGAATGCGATGCACCATCAGATCCGGATAGCGCCGGATGGGCGAAGTGAAGTGCGTGTAGCTGGCTGCGGCCAGCGCGAAGTGCCGCTTGTTTTCGGCGCTGTAGCGGGCTTGCTTGAGCGAGCGCAGCATCAGATAAGTAAGGATGCGCTCCTCCGGCTTGCCTTCAATCTGCGCGATCAGCTTCTGATAATTGCGCGAGGAAATCGCCACGCTATCCTCGGCAATCACGATCTCCTTGCGCACCATCTTGCCATCGCGCCGGCGCATAGGCTGGGTACGAAAGCGCTTCACTGGCATTGCGCCAATACCCAGCGAGTAACCGAAATGCGTGGCGATTTCTTCGAACTCCAGCACGCGCTTGGGATCGGGTTTTTCGTGAATACGGAAGATGGACGCAATTTCCGCTTGCTCCAGGTGGGACGCCACGGCTTCGTTGGCCGACAGCATGAACTCCTCGATCAGGCGGTGCGCGATGTTGCGCGGGCTGCGCGTAACGCCCGCCATTTCGCCAAACTCGTCGAATTCGATCAGCGGCTCCGGCATATCGAAATCGATGGCTCCGCGCCGGATCCGCTTCTGGTTCAGCACCAGCGCCAGCTCGCGCATCAATTCGAAGCGCTCGATTAACCGGCCGTAGCGCTCGCGCAGTTGTGCGTCGCCTTCGAGCAGCGCGTGAACGTTGGTATAGGTCATGCGCTCCACGCTACGGATCACGCCGCGGCCAAAGCGCTGGGCGACGATGTCGCCGCGCCGGTCGATCTCCAGTTCCACCGAAAGCACCAGGCGATCCACCCCCGGCTTCAGCGAGCAGATTTCGGTAGAAAGCTCGAGCGGCAGCATCGGCACTGCGCGATCCGGAAAATACACGCTGGTGCCGCGCAGAAAAGCCTCTTCATCGATCGGGCTGCCCGGCTTCACGTAATGGCTGACGTCGGCAATATGGACTTGCAGCGCATAATTGCCGTTCGGCAAGCGATCCACCCATACCGCGTCGTCGAAATCACGCGCCGTTTCGCCGTCGATAGTGACTATATCCAGCGCTCGGTAATCCTGGCGTCCCAACAACTCGTCCTGACGAATGATGCCGGAAAAGTTTTGCGCCTGTTCCAAAACTTCCGGCGGAAAATGATGCGTGATGTGATGTTTGCGGATCGTGATTTCGACATCCACGCCGAAATCGTCCGGCCGCCCGAGAATTTCCATCACGCGGCCCACTGCGTACTCGCCGTCTTCCGGGAATTCCAGGATCTCGACGTTGACGATCATCCCGTCCAGATCTTCTGTCGAATTCACATTCACCGGCGTCACGCCCACGCGATCGCGGCTCAGCGCCGTGGCAGGCAGCTGCATGCCTTCCGGGATCTGGATCCACTGGCGAATACGCTCGTCGTGCGGCGCCACAAAGTTACCGCGCTTGCGGACGCGAAATTCGCCGACCACCGTCTGGTGCGCGCGCCGCAACACCTTCACGATCTCGCCGTCGGCGCGTCCATCCCGCTCGATGCGCGCGATGCGAACCACCACCCGATCGCCGTGCATGGCGGCCTGCGCCGAATCGCGCGGAATGTAGACGTCGCCGCGCAGCCCTTCGATGGGGTGATCGGGACTCAGGAAGCCGTAGCCATCGCGGTGCATATTCAAGCGGCCCACTGCATATTCGCGGCTGAAGCGTGTCACCACAAAATGTCCGGAGCGGACTTCTATGAGTTGACCGCGCTCGATGAGGCGGTCCAGCGCGCCTTCCAGCTCATCTCGGGAGGCAATCTGCGGGCCGAGCTCGCGCACCAATTGCTTGAACGTGGCGCGGGCGTGCGGCAGCCGGGCAATGTGCTCGACTATTGAGGCGTCGGTGATCACTGCCTCATGCTAACAGCGGCTCAGGCCCGCGCGGTCGATACAAGCGGCGTCTCGAGTCCTTTGGGGACCATCGGCAGCGAACGAACCCTTGTTCCCGTGGCCTGGAAAATGGCGTTGCCCACCGCCGGCGCCAGGCCCACAATCGGCGTTTCACCCGCTCCGGCCGACGGCAAGTCTTTGCGATCCACCAGCACCGTTTCCATGGCCGGCACATCGCTGAAGCGAGGCACCCGATATTTCGCCAGATGCGGATTCAAAATGCGGCCGTTTGCAAATTCGACGGCTTCAAACAATGCGCCGCCAATGGCCATCACCACCGATCCTTCAATCTGATTTTTCAGATGCTCGGGGTTCACCACCGCGCCGCATTCGAACGCGGTCACCACCCGGTCGATCCTTACCTTGGGAGCTGCGGGCGCCACTTCGGCGCCGAGAAATTCACTCGGGACGATCGAGATTTCGGCGCACATCGCCACGTAGCCGCCCTTTTCGACGCCGCACGCCAGACCGACGCCGCGCTTGGGTTCGCCTTTCGCTTTTCCCCATCCGAATTTTTCGGCGGCCGCTTGCAATACCGCTCGGAGGCGGGGATTTTTCAGATTCTTCAAACGAAACTCGAGCGGATCAAAGCCTGCCGCATGCGCCAGATCGTCCATGTGCGATTCGCGCGCGAAGTGATTCGCAGTGGCTGCCAGTCCGCGATACGAACCCTGCCGGAGCGGCGTGTCGGTGGGGTGAAACTGCGACGCGCGATTGGCGACATCGTAGGGAGTATCGATGGCCGACGGGCCGGAATTGTAGTTATGAAATTCCCAGGCGGTGATTAAACCGTCTTTCGTCACGCCACTCCGGATGTCGATCACGCCCGCCGGACGAAAATACGCCCAAGTGAACTCTTCTTCGCGCGACCAAATGAGCTTCACCGGCTTGCCCACCGCTCTGGCCAAGCGCGCCGCTTCCACCGCAGCTTCGCCCGTATGCTTGCCGCCATACGCCGATCCCGTATCCGGAACGATGACGCGCACGCGATCCTCGGGGATCTTGAACGCCTCTGCCAGATCGGATTTGACGCCCCAGGGGCGCTGTGTTCCGGTCCACACCGTCAGCTTGTCGCCGTTCCATTCGGCCACCGCCGCGCGCGGTTCCAGCGGAATGTGTGCGATGTATTGAACGGTGTAAGTGGCGTCGAGTTTATGATCCGCCGCTTGCAAGCCCTGCTCGATATCTCCATGTGCCGGAGCAGCGCCAGCCGGACCATCACCTCCCGCGCGCTGGGCAGCGGGATGTGCCTTGAGATAAGCGAACAGCTCTGCGTTCGAGGGCTGAGGCTCGGCGCTCCATTCGGCTTTCATCGCGCTGATGGCTTTGCTCAACGTGGCCTCATCCGGCGCCACCGCGCCCACGAAGTCGCCATCGCGAACGATCACAGCATCGTGTTGCTGGCCGGCCTCTTTGGCGTCAAACGACGTGAGCTTCGCCTTGAATGCCGCGGGCCGCAGCACGCGCCCATAAAGCATCCCGGGCCGCACCAGATCGGAGGTATAACGATGCGCGCCGGTGACCATTTCGCGAGCATTCACCTTGGGCGCCGATGTTCCTTCCAATGTCCAGGCTGCCGGGGGCGTAACCGTTGCGCCGTCCACCGTCTTCACGAGTTTCTGTCCGCGCGTCAATTCGCCGAATCCGACGGATTCGCCGCTCGAATTGTTCTTCACCCTGCCGGCGGCTACCGTGACGGCCGTGCGATCCACCTTCCATTTGTCAACAGCCAGATCGATCAGCGCTTCGCGCGCCGCCGCGCCCACCTTCTTCATTTGCGGCGCCATCAACGGGGTGGTCCGGCTGCCGAACGTTCCCATGTCGTAGGGCGTGAGATCCGTATCGGCCAGCACGAATTGGAGTGAATTTAGAGGCGCGTGCAGTTCTTCGGCCACCGCCTGGGCGAGCGAAGTCCGGATGTTCTGGCCGACCTCGACTTTTCCTGTGTAGACCGTAATGGCGCCGTCTTCGCCGATGCGCAGCCATGCGGTCAATTCGGGAGGCCGCGCGTCGCCACGAAATGCGGGGTTTCGTCCCGATTCCTGGCGAGCCCCCTCCTGCGCTCCAGCGTTGCCGTCCAGCGCCAGCAGCAGCACCAGACCGCCGCCCAGGAACTTGAAGAAGTCGCGGCGCTCAAAGTAAAAGCCCTCTTTATCAAAGAGAGCTTTATCAAAACCAGCCGGATCAAAATGATGCAGCGGCGCTTCAAACAATTCGTAGCGCTCTTGTTCGATTTCAGGCATGTTGCACTCCCGCAGCCATTTGCACCGCCGCAATAATGCGCGGATATGTCCCGCAGCGGCAAATATTGCCCTGCAGCGCGCGGCGAATCTCCGGCTCGCCCGGATGCGGCGTCTTCTTCAACAGCGCGACGCTAGACAAAATCATGCCAGGCGTGCAATAGCCACACTGCATGGCGTCAGTTTGAATGAAAGCCTCCTGGACCGGGTGCAGCTTGCCATTTTCCGCCAGTCCCTCAATGGTGGTGATCTCTTTGCCGGCTGCGGCAGAGACGTGCGTCAGGCAGGACCGAACTGGAGCGCCGTCGATCAGGACGGTGCAAGCGCCGCACTGTCCCTCACCACAGCCATATTTCGCGCCGGTGAATTCCAGTTCGTCGCGGAGCACCCAAAGCAGCATGCGCCCCGGGTCAACGAGCAAACGGTAGCGCTTTTGGTTGACGACCAGTTCCATGCTCCGATTCTACGCCTGGGGAAGCCGGAATTGGGTAGCACAAAAGGGCTATAGACCGCCGTTTTGCCCACGGGCCGGCCCTCCTTTATATCGGGGGCAGCGGGGGAAATGGGGCTTGCGGCGGGTCGGGCTTAACCCCTAGCACGTGCTCCACCAGGACTCCGGCGTGATACGCGTCGGCCATTCGACGGCAATGCCGCACGGTTCCGAAAATAGCTGCGCGGCCGGTCAGGATGATCTCAATCCGCGTCCCCCGCTCAACCAGAGTGGTCAGCTCAATCCGCAATCCGGATTTGGATATATCCAAGATGGTTCCCGGCACCGGTTCCGCGCCCGGCGATAACCGAACTTGAGCCGGATCGTTGGTGGGGTAGCGAACCTCTGTGCGCCGTTCCAGGCCGGATCGGTCCAATAAGGACGGCATCAAAGCGGCAATCAAAGCATGGTTGACAGGCTCGAGTATCGGGCGGCGTAATGCCTTTTCACTCCCAGCCGAAATGGAATTTCTCCTTAGCCGCATACTGGCTCTATGGAGTATATCGTATCTCAATTTCTTCCTCGGTACGCGTTAATCACGTAGATATGATGAATGCTTTTACTGAAATATTCTGGCGTTGCGAGCACAAACAAACTAAAGTACTAAGAAAGCCACTTTATCGCCGCAAACAAACAGATAAAAGGGGATCGTGTCACCAGCGGCTTTCGCTTCCCCAGCCACAGGTCGTCTGAACGGGATTATGGATCATCCTTGGAATAGCATTTGCCCAGCAGGTACCCGATGACAGTCGCGAAGATCGGCAGAAATGCTTTCGCGACGAGCAAATCGAATATTTTGCTCACCTCATCTACGACAATGTCTTTTTGTGTTCTGAAATTCTGAAGCTGAGCCGTCATGTCGGCTGGACTGCCAGTGAGTGAGACGGCCGAGGGCGTGTGCAGATACCAATAGAGGCCTAAGCCCAGGCTAAGAACAGCGCACAAACAAAAGATAGCGATAGCGAACCAACCGGCAACCTTTTCCCGCGGATGCAGTTTGTCAGAAACTGGCGGGAAGTCCGGCGGACGCTCTTGCTCAATCGATTCACTCATGTGACGCCAGCGTCAACGGGAATCTCGACCACCAACGGCCAGTCGTAGATCACGATGAGGCCTTCGACTTGGACCTCGGGAATTTCACGAATCAGGGGAAACTCCGGCGGGCGGTCAACCGCTATTGGCTGCTCATCCCAAAACAAGCGACCAGTATACTATCGCCGCAGCAAGATTATCCAACCAATGGCGCTAGAAAGGCGTTTATGCCGAAGCGCCTATTTGCGTCGAAAGACCGGGAACCACCACCGCCTTGACGACCTTGTTGTCCGACTTCCGCGCGATAGTAAGCTCGTAGTTGGGTTGTTTAATCAACTGATCCAGGATGTACGCGTAGAGCGCCAATGCGTTTCGAATGACCTCGGCTTTACTCGCTCCGAGCGTCGTGGTCATGCCAGCCAGCATCTTGTCAGCCGGCTCACTGAATTCTATGGTTGTCTTAGCCATCGGTCGTCTCCTTGCTATCCATCTATTCGATGTATCCTCTACTTCAAAGTTACACCTAAATGACGGTAAAAGTACAGTGTTATTATAGCGATTGACTCCCAATGTTTTCTGAAGCGACTGATAACAAAAAGGATATAGATCGGAGCGACTTGGCGTCTGGGTGGGGACGATCTAGAGGCTTGAACGTGCTGCTTACCTGCCCTCTAACGGCTCAACGTCACCGCCGGCTCGGCCGCCACTTGGATCTGCCTCCGCTTCCGCCGCAAGTTCCCGACCGATCCCCGGAGGCGCTCCATGTAGATGTAGAACACCGGCGTGATGTACAGCGTCAACAACTGCGAAACCACCAGGCCGCCCACCACCGCCAAGCCCAACGGACGCCGCGCTTCCGAGCCCGCCCCAAGCCCCAATGCAATCGGCAGCGTTCCTACCAGGGCGGCCATGGTGGTCATCATGATAGGCCGGAATCGCACCAGGCACGCTTCGGCGATGGCCTCGGCTGGCGGCAGGTTCTGCGTGCGCTGGGCTTCCAGGGCGAAATCGATCATCATGATGGCGTTCTTCTTCACGATGCCGATCAGCATGATAATTCCCACGAACGAATAAATGTTGAGCTCGTCGTGGAAGATCAGCAGCGTGGCCAGCGCGCCCAGGCCCGCCGAGGGCAGACCGGAAAGTATGGTCAGCGGATGAATAAAGCTCTCATAAAGGATGCCCAGCACCATGTAGATCACCAGGATGGCCATCACCAGCAGCATCCCCATGCCTTGCAGCGACGATTGGAAGGCCGCCGCCACGCCTTGAAAGGAGGTCTGAATACCGGCCGGAAGAGTTTCGCGCGCGGCCGTCTCAATGCGCGCCACGGCATCGCCCAGCGAAACACCCGGCGTAAGATTGAAGGACATGGTCACCGAAGGCAGTTGGCCCAAATGAGCCACCGACAGCGGACCCACCGTGTCGCGCGGCTTGGTTACCGCATCCAGCGGCACCAGCTTGCCCGCGTTTGATCGAATGTACAGCAGGTGCAGCGCGGCCGGATCCATCTGGTAGCGCGGTAACAGCTCCAGCAGCACCTGGTAATCGTTGGTGGGCGTGTAGATATCGGAGACTTCGCGCTGCCCGAAAGCATCGTACAGCGCATCTTCGATTTTGTCGGCCGTCACACCCATAGTGGAGGCGTGATCGCGATCGATGTCCACCTTCACCGTCGGGCTTGCGATTTGCAGATCGCTGTTTACGTCGAATAACCCGGGCACCTCCTTGAGGCGTTTCTCGAAGAGGCCGGCGGCGTGATACAGGGCATCCAGATCCTGCGCCTGCAGCGTATATTGATACACCGTGCGCGTCTGTTGGCCGCCCACGCGGATCAGCGGCGGGTTCTGAAGATAGGTTCGGATGCCCGGAATTCTATCCAGCTTGGGCCGCAGCTCGCCGATAATTTGCTCCGGCGTAAGGTTGCGCTGCGCACGCGGCTTCAAGCGCAACTGCAAGCGTCCGGAATTGCCCGTGCCCTGCGGCCCTCCCTGGGCGTTGACCAGAGAAAAATACGCTTCCACGTTCGGATCGGCGCCGATCACCGCGGCCGCCTTCAACTGCAGCCGCACCATGGATTCAAAAGATGCCTCCTGCGGCATTTCGGTAACGCCGGCCAACTGATCGGTATCCTGATTCGGGATAAAGCCCTTGGGTGAAATCTGGTACAACAGCACGGTGGCCACCAGCGTCCCGGCCGCTACCATCAATGTCACGAAGCGATGCCTGATCACCACGCGCAGCGTCCAGGCGTACAGATCGCGCATTCCGTCGAAAACCCGCTCCGACGCGCGATAGAGCGCGTTGTGCTTCTCGCCCGGCGGCTTCATGAAGCGGCTGCACAGCATGGGCGTCAGGCTGAGCGACACAAACCCGGAGATTAAAATCGCGACCATGATCACCGCGGCGAATTCGTGAAACAGCCGGCCCAGGATGCCGCCCATGAAGAACACCGGGATGAACACCGCTGCCAGCGACAGCGTCATCGACAGAATGGTGAAGCCGATTTCGCGGCCGCCATCCAGCGCCGCCACCAGCCGCGATTTTCCCATCTCCATATGGCGCACGATGTTTTCCAGCACCACAATGGCGTCGTCCACCACGAAGCCTACCGCCAGCGTGAGCGCCATCAGCGACAGGTTGTCCAGCGTGTAACCTAGCAAAGACATCGCGGCGAAGGTTCCGATGACCGAAAGCGGCAACGCCAGACTGGGGATCAGGGTGGCCGAAAAATTTCGCAGGAAAACGAAAATCACGATCACCACCAGCACCACCGCCAGTTCCAGCGAATACTTCACGTCGTCCACGGACTGGCGAATGGAAACCGAGCGGTCGTACAGTGTGTCCATGGTAATGGCCGGCGGTAACTGGGCCTGGAATTGCGGAAACAGCGCCCGCACCTTGTCCACCACGTCGACCGTGTTGGTGCCCGGCTGTTTCATCACCTGGAACATGATGGAGGGCGTGTTGTTGAGCCAGGTGATGATTTTGTCGTTCTGCACGCCGTCGATCACCTGGCCCAGATCTTCTAAGCGCACTGGCGATCCGTTGCGGTAGGCCACCACCAAAGGCCGGTAAGCCGCGGCGTCCATTACCTGGCCGTTGGCTTCCACGGTGAAGGCCTGGCGCGGGCCCCACAGCGTGCCGGAAGGCAGATTGACGTTGTGGCTTTCGATGGAGCTTTCTACTTCGTCGATGCCGATGCCGCGCGCGGCCAGTTTGCTGGGATCCATCTGCACGTGCACCGCGAACTTGGCGGTTCCGAAAACATTCACCTGCGACACGCCGTTGATGCTGGAAATGGCCGGCGCAATCAGCGTTTCGGCGTATTCGTCTACGATGCGCGGCGAAATGGTCTTCGAGTTCAGGCCCATGAATAAGATGGGCTGATCGGCCGGATTTACTTTCTGCACGCTGGGCGGCGCGGGCATGTTCGGCGGCAGCCGGCGAGTCACGGCCGCAATGGCGGACTGCGTATCCTGCGCCGCGGCGTCGATATTGCGGTCCAGCACAAACTGCATGGTGATGCCGAGGTTGCCGCGCACGCTGGACGACGACATGTTGTCCAGCCCGGCGACGGTGGAAAACTGGCGCTCCAGCGGCGTGGCCACAGAAGCGGCCATCGTTTCAGGACTTGCGCCCGGAAGTTGTGCCTGCACCTGCAGCGTCGGGAAGTCGATGTTGGGAAGATCGCTTACCGGCAGCGTGCGGTAGCCCACCACGCCGAACAACAAAATGCCCATCATGACCAGCGCGGTCATCACCGGACGCCGTATGAACAATTCCGTAATATTCACGAGAGAGCTATCTTATCAAGGCCAGAGCAGTTCTGTCCGAGCCGCTCTGCCCGCCCCCTCTTGCCCCCTCCTCCCGCCCCTCTGGCGCCAGAGACGAGCCCATCAGCGCTTCTTGACGCCCAACCGCACTCCCAGCCTGCTCATCCAACTGGATTCGGCCGGCGCTTTCGCCAATTCCGGGTCCTTCTCCAAGACGTGATACAGTCGAACGCCGGCCCGGAACTGCCCGGAAGGAAGCGCACGGCAATGGCGGACCTCCCCGAGCGCGATATTTTCTTCGCTTTGCACCGCAACGCTGGCATCCAGCGGTAGGGGCGCTGCTAATTCGATTCCCAGCCCGTCCCGCGAAATATCCAGGATGGTCGCCTGGGTGGGACTCCCGCTGACGCTCGCAAATACCTGGGCCGGGATGCGAACGGGAAAGCGAGGCGTCATGCGCAGTCCGATCCTATCCACATCGTCGAAGGAAACATGCGCTTCCCAGCGGCTGCTCCTGGGCTTGCAAAACATTACTTCGCCGTCGAAGGAGTAGGCGCTCACCTGGATGGTCACGCGCGCACCTGTGGCGATTTGCTCGTCCAGCAGGAGAATCACCTCGCCGGGCGCGAAATCCTGAAGAATGGCTGCAACGCCTATTTCCCAGGTCGCTGCGGTTACGCGTGCTTCCAGGCGCAGGCCCAGCGAATTCTCCGATAAGATTTCAGAGCTCGTGCTGGCGGGATGAAGGTCGTCGATCTCTTGCTGCTTTGCAGTTTTTACTGGAATCCCGGCTTTTTCCGGAGCGCTGGTTTTTTCGGGCAACGCGGTTGTTCCCGGAGCTTCGGTTTTTTCCGGATGGAGAGACATGCAAAAGCGCCCGTCTCATCTAAATGTAACATTATTGGTGGGATTTGTTTGCGAAGAAAGGAGTTCGGCCCCTTAACCCGCTACGATCCGGGTGCCCTCTAGCTGGCCGCCGCCGCCGTCACGCTGGCCACTTTGCTAAAGATCTTGCTAATGCTGGTCGCCACGTCCGGCATAATCGCCCCGGCTGCTACGGCAACAAAACCCGCCATCAAGGCGTACTCAATCAGGTCTTGGCCATGATCGTCTCGCCAGATCTGGAGGCGGCAAAGCAGGTTCAAGTAAATAACGTTTAGCCCGCGTAGCTCTTTCATCATGATTTCTAGCCTATACCGCAAAGATGGTACGCGAAATTAGGGCAACCCATGATAAAGATATCGAAATCGCCCTAGCCGGTCCTACCATGCGACTCCGCGTCAGACCGATCGATCCAACTGCCAGGACGGTAAATGCGGGATCGTACCGACGCCCCGAATTTGGCGGCAGGATTTCATCCGAAGTCACGCTGGCAGGAACAATTTTTCTTCCAGGGCCGCAACGATTTGTGCCAGACGCCCAGCAAAAAAGTCCCGGGCTGCGCCGTACCATCGAACCAACTTGCATGCCCAAGCGCATCAGCCAGTCCGAAGAGGCTCTGGCTCTCCTCTACCATGCCCGCGCCGCTACCCCGTTCTTCTCCAAAGAAGGCCAGCCTTGCGCCAGCATCCCCTCCAGCGTCGATTCCTGCCGGATCCTCCCGCTGCGCTCGGCCGATTTCCGCGATTGGCTTACCGCCAATTACTACTCCGAATTCGAAACCGCCCCATCGCCGCTGTCCCTCCGCGCCGCTCTACGTACCCTGGAGGCCCGCGCGCAATATGGCGACTCGCCCGTTCAAAAAGTGGACCACCGCGTCAGCTTTGAAGGCGATCAGTTCGCTCCATCCAAAATCTTCCTCGATCTCACAAATCCCGCCGGCGAAATTCTCCAAATCACTTCTCAAGGCTGGAGCATCTCCGGGAATCTGCACCGCCCTTTTCGCCAATCGCCCGGGTCGCTCCCACTCCCAGTCCCCGCCAACCCCCAACCCCCAATCCCCGACCCCCTGTCCGGTCTCACCGGACTCTTCCACCTCACTCCCCAGGCCTGCATCCGCGTCCTGTTCTGGCTTCTCTCCGCGCTCCGTCCTACTGGACCTTATCCCATCCTAGTCCTCCGGGGTCCCGCCTCGAGCGGTAAATCCACGCTCGCCCGCGCGCTTCGCACTTTGATCGATCCTTCTTCCGCGCCTCTTCGCCGCCTGCCCATCCGCGATCGCGAACTCCTCCAACTGGCCCTCCACAACTGGATTCTCGCCTTCGACCACGTGCATCGCATTCCCATCAAAATCTCCGAAACCCTGTGCGCCATCTCATCCGGCGAAGCGATCGAAACCGCGCAGCCCGATTACCGCGACAGTGCGCTGGCCGAAGTGGCGCGGCCCATCATGCTGATTGCGCCAATTGACGAGGCTCAGGCTGCCTGGACTCCGGCGCGCTCGCTGTCCACAGGCACTTTGACCATCGATCTTGCGCCTCTGGCCGCGCCGCGCTCGGAAGCTGCACTTTCCTCCGAGCTTGAAGCGTTGCGCGCGCCCGTGCTGGACACTCTCGCCGGCGCCGTCTCCTCCGCGCTCCGCCACATTCGCGATGTCGAGCTGCCGAACGTAACCCGATTTCCGGATTCCATCGCCTGGGCCGCCGCCGCTGCTCCCGTCTTCGGGCTCCAACCCGCCGCGATTGTAGAAGCCGTTTGCGATCCCGAATCGATGTGGCTGGGCGCCGATCCGCTGCGCGACACGCTTTACGCTTTGCTGGGCACGGATTGCACCAGCCCTAACGCCACCT
>Ga0181525_10003241_pt1 | contig 12977 bp, 7 predicted proteins | sample PEATcosm2014_Bin_48_FD_121100 | JGI IMG/M metagenome (GOLD analysis project Ga0181525, IMG submission 121100) | Peatland microbial communities from MTU Mesocosm Facility, Houghton, MI, USA - PEATcosm2014_Bin06_10_metaG | ecosystem: Environmental > Terrestrial > Soil > Wetlands > Peat | place... | reverse complement strand
GGTATCCCGATCCAGTTCAGAACGTTCTCGGCCATGGCCGACGCGAAAATCTGCAAGGGCAGCGTCACCTGCGCGTAAACCATGGCCGGAATCGGGAACAAGAACAAAAGCAGCAGCAGCGGAAACGCCAGGATTCTGAGCGCGGGCGCTCCTCCCAGGAACAGAACGGCGCCGGTTAACGACACCAGGAACGCGGTCCGGGCCACGAAGATTTGCGCCGCTAGCGTTCCGAGCAGCATCTGCGCCGCGCCCCACGCGCAAATCGCGAACCCCCACCAATTCGGCGACAGCCTGATCTCCGCCAGTTCCCCCCGCCGCTGCCAAACGATGAAACCAGTCGCGGGCAGCACCAGAAATCCGTGCGACATATTCGGATCGGTGGCCCATTGCCGCGCCAGACCGGCCAGCAGGGGCGCATAGCAGGCGATCAAGAGCCCGCCGATAAGCCAACCCTGGGGCCCAAGCATGGTCCAAACAGGCCACGCCCGCGCGCTCAACCCCGATTTTCGGACATTCCAAGTCTTTTTTGACTCCACGGGCTAGAATGTAATAGTGAGCGTTTTGCGTTCCTCCGTCTCACTGTTTTTTGCGGCTTCTTTCTTCCCGCTCCTGGCGCCGGGCCAAATTTCGGTTTACCCCTTGCGCGATGTGCGCGCCGGCCAGCACGCCATCGGAAAAACGGTCTTCCAGGGCAACAAGATCGAAGAGTTCCAGGTGGACATCCTGGGCGTGCTTGAAAACGTGGGGCCGCGCCAATCCATTATCCTGGCGAAGCTTTCCGGAGGCCCGCTCCAGGAAACCGGCGTCATGCAGGGCATGAGCGGCAGCCCCGTGTACATCGATGGAAGGCTGCTGGGCGCGGTGGCGCTGGCTTTCAACTTCTCTAAAGAACCGATCGCCGGCATCCGGCCCATCGAAGAGATGCTGGCTGTCGGCGATCCGGCGTCGAACCCCGCGGCGGCTCATCCTGCGAACCCCCAAGCGGCCAGGAAAGTCGCTTCCAATACGGACTCCCTGGCTTCCAAACTCATCGATATCGCCACCCCGGTCTCCTTTAGCGGGTTCACCGCCGGCACGCTGGACCAGTTCGCCCCGCAGCTCAAGAAATTGGGCCTGGAGCCGCGCCAGGGCGTTTCGAGCGGCGGCAAGCTCCCTTCGAAGCTGGGAGCTCCCGCATCGCTCCGGCCGGGCGACATGATCGCGGTGGAGCTGCTCTCGGGCGACATGAGCATCGGCGCCGAAGGCACCGTCACGGCGGTGGATGGCAAGCGGGTCTACGCATTCGGCCACCAGTTCATGTCGGTAGGAAACACGGAGCTGCCGTTCGCGCGCGCCGAAGTGCTGACGCTGCTGCCCAACCTGAATTCTTCGTTCAAGATTTCATCGCCGCTGGAGTGGATGGGCGCCATCACGCAGGACCGCAGCACCAGCATCTACGGCGAACTGGGCCGCAAAGCCGACACCGTCCCGTTCGCCATCACGGTAAAGGATGGACGCCGCGCGCCGCTGTCCTATCACATGCAGATGATCCAGGACCGCGTTCTCTCGCCTTACATCGTGCAGACCGCGGTGTACTCCGCCCTGGACGCCACAGAACGAACGCTCGGTCTGGCCAGTTACTCGCTGCGCGGCGGCGTGGAATTCGTCAACGGCGCTCCTTCGCTGAAGCTGGATAACACCTATGCGGGCGATTTCAACGTGCCTTTGCAGGCCTCCACTGGCGTGGCTTCGCCGCTCGCGTCCATTCTAGGCTCAGGTTTCGATGCGCTGAAGATCAAGAGCATCAATCTGGAGATTGAAGCGTCCGAACGGAAGCGATTTCTGCAGGTGGATCAGATCAGCGCGTCTCCGAAACAGGTTCATCCCGGCGATCAGGTGGAGTTAGCCGTCACGTTCACGGGCGAAAATGGTTTGGAACTACAAAAGAGCGTTCGTTATCGCGTACCTGTAGGCGCGCCCTCCGGCCCCTTGAGTTTCACGGTGTCCGACGGCACCGTATCGAACGCGCTCGATTACCAGCAGATGGCCGCGGAGGCGCCGAAAAGCCCCACGCAACTGGTCTCGTTCCTGAACAATCTCCGGCCCAATACCAACGCCTATGTGCGCGTCTGGCGCACCGATCCCGCTTTCGAAGTGCAGGGTGCGGACTTGCCCAATCCGCCGCCATCCGTCGGCCTGATTCTCGCCAGGGCGCAAGCGGCGCAGGGCGTGTGGGTGCCGCGCGGGTCCAAGATCGATGAATTGCAGATCCCGACCGGAGACGTCGTAGTAAGTGGATCGAAAACAGCCCAGGTGGAAGTTACCGAATGAAGAAGTTTCTCACCGCCGCGCATGCGATTGCGTTGGCAACTGCAATGGCTGCGGGGTTGTGCGCCGCCACAACAGCCACCTGGGAGATGAACACCTATCAGGATTTCCTGAAAGGCCGCTTCCAGGGCGTTTCGCTCGATCGCGACGGTCGTTTGACGCTGGCGCCCAAACTGGAGACCGTCTTCTCCTCTGGCCAGCCCACCATCTGGAGTATCGCGCGCGCTGCTGACGGATCCATTTACGCCGGCACCGGCCATCGCGGCCGTGTCTATCAAATAACTCCCTCCGGCGCGAGCAGCTTAATCTGGACTTCCGATCAACCCGAGGTTTTCGCCGTGGCTGTTGATCCCACGGGCGTGCTCTACGCCGCCACATCGCCCGGCGGCAAGGTTTATCGCATCGAAAAGGGAAAGGCCACAGAGTTTTTCGCTCCGCAGACGAAATATATCTGGTCGCTGGCGTTCTCCAAGGACGGCAGCCTTTTTGTAGGCGCCGGAAACCCCGGCAACATCTATCGCGTGGACAAAACCGGCCACGCCGAGACGTACTACGAAACCGGCCAGGCGCACGTAACGGCCCTGGCATTCGATTCGCACGACAATGTTCTGGCCGGCACGGAACCCAACGGCATCCTGTATCGCATCAGCGCCAAGGACAAGGCGTTCGTCCTCTATAACGCCAGCCTGCCTGAGATTCGCTCCATTGTTCCCATGCCGGACGGTACCATCTACGCCGCCGCGCTGGGTGGTTCCGTAGCAAATCGCAGCGCGCCGCTCACCACCAGTCTTTCGTCTCCATTAGGCGTCACGGTGACTGCGCCTCCCACCACCATCACAGTAACGGACTCCGCGGATTCGCAGGCCGAAACGGAGATCAAACCGAAGGCGGGAACGCCGGGCGCCACGGTGGTGCAGCCGGTGCAACAAGTGGCGAGCGCCAGTCCTCTGACCGAAATCCCCGGCGTGGACAAATCGGCGGTCTATAAAATCAACCCCGACGACACCGTTGAGACGTTGTGGAGCTCCAAGGAGGAGAACGTCTACAGCCTGGCCGCGCAACCCAACGGCTTGCTCTATTTCTCCACCGACGCGCAGGGCCGGCTGTACCGGCTGGGCGCGGATCGCAAGGCCACTCTGCTGGTGGAGACCAACGAAGGCGAAGCCACGCGGTTGCTCGAATCGCCCGAAGGATTGGTGGCTGCTACCGGCGATATGGGCAAGGTGTTCCGGATGGCGGATGCGGCGGGCGCGAGCGGCAGCTACGAATCGCCGGTGCACGACGCTGGTTCGGTGGCGCGTTGGGGCCGCATTTCCTGGCGCGGCAACGCACGTCTTCAGACGCGAGCGGGTAACTCAGCGCGTCCCGACCGGACGTGGAGCGATTGGTCCGAACCGCTCACCGATTCTAAGGATTCGCTCATCCGCAGTCCCAATGCCCGCTACATTCAGTGGCGCGCCAGCTTGGAGGGCCCCGGGGCAGCCGTCGAGAACGTGAGCCTGGCTTATTTGCCGCAGAACAATCCGCCGATGGTTCGAAGCATCAGCGTTTCCATGCAGAATTCGGCGCAAAAAGGTACGGCGGCCGCTGCTTCCAGCTCCACCAGCGCAGCCTATAGCATTACTGTCACCGACACGGGCGAAACGTCAACGCCCGCCGGCACTCCGACACAGACGCTTTCTCACGGCTCCGGGTCGCAGATTCAGGTCACCTGGCAAGCCGACGATCCCGATGGCGATCGCCTTTCTTACTCGCTGTATTTTCGCGGCGAAGACGAAACGCAATGGAAGTTGCTGCGGGCCAATATCGCCGAAAACTCGCTCCTTCTGGATGGCGACGTCCTGGCCGACGGCCGCTATTATTTTCGCGTGCTTGCATCCGATCAGCCTTCCAATGCCGCCAACGTCGCCCGCACCGATGAGCTGGTCTCTTCGCCGGTGTTAATCGACAACACGCCGCCCGTGGTCACGCTCACTGCGCCGCGCCGCTCTAATGATCGCGTGGGGGGCGATCGCGTGGAGGTGGACGCCGACGTGGTGGATCAAACTTCGCCCTTGCGCCGTTTCGAATACTCGCTGGACGCCGGCCCGTGGACTCCAGTGGAAGCCGCCGATGGCGTCACCGATTCTCCGCGCGAGCAATATCACATTGCGATCGAGCATCTGCGCGCCGGCGAACACCTGTTGGTGGTCCGCGCTTACGACACAGCCAACAACGCCGGTCTCGCTAAGGTCGTCATCCGGTAGCTTCTTCAACTCTTGCTACGATGCTAGTTCATGCCAATTTATCAAGCCGTTGTCCTCGCCATCGTACAGGCGCTCACTGAATTTCTGCCTATTAGCAGCACCGCGCACCTGGTTTTGATCCCGTGGCTCTTCGGTTGGAAGGACGCCGGACTGACGTTCGACGTCGCGCTCCACGCCGGTACGCTGGTCGCGGTGATCATTTATTTCTTTCGGGACTGGGTGCAGATCATCGGCCAAGGCTTCGGATTGAACATCGGGAGCGATCCCGATCTTAAGCAGAATCGCAACTTGCTCTGGTTGCTCGCGGTAGGATCCATTCCGATTGGCATTGTCGGATATCTGTTCGACAAGCAGGCCGACACCACCTGGCGCCAGCCCTATGTGATCGGCGCCATGCTGATTTTAGTCGGCATCGTCATCTGGATGGCTGAGCGGCGCCGCATCGGCAGCAAATCCATGAGCACCATTCAAATGAGCGATGCCGTTGCCGTTGGCCTGGGGCAAGCCGTGTCGGTGATACCGGGGACCTCGCGCAGTGGGTCCACCATCAGCGTTGGATTGTTTCGCAATATGAATCGCGAGACCGCCGCGCGCTTCTCTTTTCTGCTTTCCACGCCCGCTATCGCTGCCGCGGTAGCCAAGAAAGGCTGGGATATCCACAAGGAAGGCGGCGTTCCGGCCGACATGAAGATGCCCATGCTGGTTGGAATTATCGTGTCCGGCGTGCTGGGCGCCATCGTCATCGCGTTCTTCCTCCGCTACCTGCGTCACAGAAGCCTGATGCCTTTCGTTTACTATCGAATTATTTTTGGCATAATAGTAATCGCTCTGGCTGCATTTTTCCGCTTCTCAGCGGGATGAAGATTTTAGGACCGACGCGCTTCCACAGACTCAACGAAGCCGGGGGATTAGTGTATCTGTTCACCGGATTTTTTTTGATCCTGTGTCTGATTTCCTATCACCCGCAAGATCCCTCCTGGAATTTGGTCACCAGCGCCCCTCGCGCGCACAACCTGACGGGGCTGGCCGGATCGTACATCGCGGATCTCTGCTTTCAATTGCTCGGCCTGGGCGCCTTTAGCCTGCCCGTTCTGCTCTGGCTGCTGGCCTGGAAATGGATGCGCTCCAGGGAGATCGAAGCCGCGGAAGTGAAGGTGCTCGGCTCGATTGTGCTGTTCTTGAGCATCTCCACCGCGCTTTCCATTCGCCCGTTTTTGCGGCCTTGGAACGGGGCTTTCTCGGCGGGCGGCGTAATCGGAATCTTGATCGCCGATTCGCTTCTGAAATCCTTGAACGTGGCCGGAACCATGCTGTTTACCGGCATTTGCCTGATCCTCTCGTTCTATTTGATTTCGAAGTTTTCCATGGCGACCCTGGCGCGCTGGTTGGCCGGACCGCTGAGCTTCCTGGTCCGCTTCTACACGCGCTTTACCACTTGGCAAGAGGCAAGGTCGGCTCGCTCCCGCGAACGTGCTGAACAAAACGCTGCGGCTCAGGCCGAGCTGCGCGACGCGCAAGAAGCCGCTGCCCAAAAGGTTGCTCAAATGCTGCGCGAGGAACAGGCCATCCCGGTTGTGGATCCGCTGGCGCCGCAGCCAACCTACAACGGCGTGCCTGCGGAAGAGCCGCCCATCCATCACGACATTCCAATCCACGAGCTGGAGTACCAGCCGCCGGCTTCTTCGTCGCGGCCCCCTTGGGAGGAAAGAGAGCCGGAGCCCATTCCGGAACCAACGCCTGAACCCGCGCCCGTCCGTAAAGCTAGGCGCATGGTCCCCGAGCTCGCCGAACATCCGGCCTACCGGTTACCCTCCACGGAACTCCTCAACGAAGTGCCCGCGCGCAACCCCTTCGATTCCATCGAGCTGAAAGAGATCGCCGCGCGCATCAAGTCCAAGTTCGAAGAGTTCAACGTGCTTGGCTCAGTGGTCCAGATCAACCCCGGGCCCGTCGTTACAACTTTCGAATTCAAACCCGAAGCCGGCGTCAAGTACAGCCGCATCACCACGCTTACCGAGGATCTTTGCCTCGGTTTGCATGCCGAATCCATCCTGATCGAACGCATCCCCGGCAAGCCCACCGTGGGCATCGAAGTTCCCAACACGCGTCGCGAAGTGATCAGTCTGCGCCAGATTCTCGAGTCTGAAGAGTTCATCGACTCGAACTCCCGTTTGACCATGTGCCTGGGCAAAGACATCAGCGGGCGCATCAAAGTGGCGGCCTTGGAATCCATGCCTCACCTGTTAATCGCCGGCTCCACCGGCGCGGGCAAAAGCGTGATGCTCAATTCCATGATCATGTCCATCCTCTACAAGTCCACTCCCGACGAAGTGCGCATGATCCTGGTAGATCCGAAACGCCTGGAAATGGGGCTTTATGAGGGGATTCCGCACCTTCTGACGCCGGTGATTACCGATCCCAAAAAGGCAACCTATGCGTTGCGCAACGCCGTGCTCGAGATGGAACGGCGTTTGAAACTGCTGGCCGGACAAGGTGTCCGCAACATCGATCAGTACAACAAGAAGGTTCGGACGCTCGCCAGCCAACCACGCAATCTGTTCGAAGAGGACGACCTTCTCGCGGAGGATCTGAAACCGCTCCCCTTCATCCTGATCGTCATCGACGAGCTGGCCGATCTGATGATGCTGGAGCGCGGCAATGTGGAGGAAGCCGTCGCTCGCCTGGCGCAAATGGCGCGCGCCGTTGGAATGCACCTGGTGCTGGCTACCCAGCGCCCCAGCGTGGACGTCATCACCGGCTTGATCAAAGCCAATTTTCCGTCGCGCATCAGCTTCCGCGTGGCCACCCGCGTGGATTCGCGCACCGTGCTGGACGTAATGGGCGCGGAGCATTTACTCGGCAAGGGCGACATGCTGTTCCTGCCGCCCGGTTCGTCGCGGCTCACGCGCGTTCACGGCGCGTTTGTCACAGAGGCCGAGATCAATTGCGTGGTGGAGTGCTGGAAAGCGCAAGCCCGTCCGGACTACGATCAAACTTTCCTGCAAGCGCCGCCGGCCGATGACGAGGAAGAGAACACCGAGTTCGAAGGTGCGGAAGATCCGGCTTATCAGGACGCAGTCCGCGTGGTGCTCGAAATGGGCAAAGCTTCCACGTCCACGTTGCAGCGCCGCTTGCGCTTGGGCTACGGGCGCGCCGCCCGCATCCTCGACATGATGCAGCGCGAAGGAATCATCGGCCCTCCCGACGGTAGCAAGCCGCGCGAAGTGCTGAAGCGCCCGGATTGGCTGCAGGAAGTGGAGAACCAGCTACGCTAAGTGCAATACTGTTCAGTTAGTTAGCATGGTCTTGCCAAAGGTAGACGTGGCTTCAGCCGCGTTTGTGTTCGGCATGGGGAGACGCGACTAACTAAAAGTCGCGTGTACCAGAGTCTCATAAAGTGAACAGCGTTGACGCTAAGTTGTGGCGCGCACCTGCACGGCCAGCGTCACCGGATCTTTCGGCATCACGATCCAAGCGACGATATACGCAATCAACCCCAATGGCGGCGGCCATATCGTGAACACCACCCAAATCAATCGCACCAGAGTAACGTCTATACCCAGGTAGCGCGCGAAACCGGCGCACACGCCCGCAACTTTGGCCTCGCTCATGGGACGGCTGAGCGGCCGCACCGCTCTCGGAACGGACGCGCCTCGCGCCGTTGTCGCACCGCAACTGGAACAGAAATTATCTTGCTCTTTAAGTTCACTTCCACATTTGGTGCAAAACATCGTCGATGACCTCCATTGCTGATTACGCGCTGTCCTCCGGTTTTGTTCCTCTCGAAATCTTACCTAAAACCACCGGTTTACGCGCTCCACTCGCCGATGGCAGATTCCCCGCACGGCCATGATACGTTTGATAAGCCAGCAGCGCGAAGAGGATGGCTTCTTTTGTGTCCACGCCAATCCCAAATTCCGCCGAAGTGGTGACACGCGCCCGCAACAGAGCGCCCAGCCGCTCCATCAGGTACCCATTGTGCGCACCGCCGCCGGAAACGATCACTTCGCGCGTCTCGGGATAACGGCCGATCGCGAGTCCGATACTGCGCGCGGTCAGTTCCGCCGCGGTCGCGATATCGATACCGGTTTCGAGCACGAACTCCGCGCCGTATTGTTCGCGGCCGCAGGATTTGGGCGGGTCGCGCTGGTAATAAGGAGCGGCCAGCAGCCGCTCTAGCAGGGCGGTATTTACGGTTCCGGCGCGAGCGCACGCACCATCCCGATCGAACGGCGGCGCCAGCGCATCCATCACCATGTTGCCCGGCCCGGTGTCGAAGGCGATTACGTCATCACGCGTAGCATTCGCCGGAAGGACTGTAATGTTCGCGATCCCGCCGATATTGAGCGCCACGCGCGCGTGTTCCGGATGCCGGAAAAGCTGGTAATCCAGGAACGGTACCAGCGGCGCGCCTTTGCCGCCGGCCGCGATATCGCTGGGCCGAAAATCGGCTATGGTCTGGATGCCTGTGCGCTCGGCGATCACGGCCGCCTCCCCGATCTGCATAGTGCTCGCGATCTTGCTGCCGAGAAATTCCACCGCCTCGCCTTGGTGAAAAATGGTTTGGCCATGGGATCCGATCAAATCGATGCTGCTTAGCGCAACGCCGGCCTGCACCAGCGCTTCTGCGAACAGCTCGCCCAGCAGAAAATTGAGCCGCGCAATCGTGGCTACGTGCGCCGTGCTGTTTGAAACCGAAAGGATCGCGCTGCGCACTTCCGGCGCATAGGGCGCGATGGCCGTTGCTACTACCTGAATCCCGCCATCGGTATCGATATCCACTACTGCCACGTCGATGCCATCCACCGACGTTCCGCTGATCAGCCCCGCAACCCTCAAGAACGCTTCAGCTCCCTTTGCAGCTCGTTCAACAGTTGCAGCGCGTCAATGGGCCTGAGCTCGTCCACTTTCAAATTGCGGATGCGCTCGGCGATTTCGTAATTCACCGGCTCGAACAATTGGATCTGCGCCGGCCGCGCCGCATGCGGCGTCAACTCTGCGGTGACGGCGTGTTCGGATCGTTCATGCTGCGACAGAATCTCGCGCGCGCGCTCCACCACCGACACCGGCAGCCCCGCCAGCCGCGCCACTTCGATTCCATAGCTGCGATCGGCCCGCCCCGGCTCCACCTTGCGCAGGAAGATCACCTGATCCCCCGCCTCCTTCACCGACACATGCAGATTCGTCACGCCCGGCAACTGGCCGGCCAGCTCCGTCAGTTCGTGATAGTGCGTTGCAAACAAGGTTCGCGCGCGAATTCGCTGGTGAATATGCTCCACCACGGACCACGCCAGCGCTAACCCGTCATAAGTGGACGTGCCGCGCCCGATTTCATCCAGCACCACCAGGCTGCGCGATGTCGCGGTGTTTAAAATCACGGCGGTCTCGGTCATCTCTACCATAAAAGTGGATCGCCCGCGCGCCAGATTATCCGCGGCTCCGATGCGCGTAAACACGCGATCCACAATGCTCAGCGCCGCCGATTCCGCCGGTACGTACGAACCCATTTGCGCCAGGATCACCATCACCGCGGCTTGCCGCAGATAAGTGGATTTGCCTCCCATATTGGGACCCGTGATCACGGCGATGAACTGTTTGTCGGAATCAAAAAATAGATCGTTAGGGATGAATCGCAGCGCCTCTTTTTCCGCTAGCTTTTCAATCACCGGATGCCGCCCCGCGACAATCCGTATCTCACCTGAGTCGTTAAAACTCGGCCGCGTGTATCGATTCTCCGCCGCCACTTGCGCCAGCGCGCCCGTCACATCCAGTTCCGCAATGGCCGCCGCCGTCTGCCGGATGCGCGCCGCATGCTCGGCCGCAAACAGACGCAGTTCCTGAAAGATCTCGCGCTCCAGCGTCAGCATCTTTTCTTCGGCATCCAGAACCTTGCTCTCCAGATCCTTCAGCTCAGGCGTGGTGAAGCGCTCGGCGTTCACCAGCGTCTGTTTGCGCTCGTAGTCCGCCGGTGCAAGATGCAGATTGGGCTTGGAAATCTCGATGTAGTACCCGAAAACATTATTGAAGCGGACCTTCAACGATGGAATGCCGGTCCGCGAGCGCTCCCGCAATTCGATCTGCGCAATGTACTGGCGGCTGTTGCGGCTCAGATCGCGCAGTTGGTCCAGGCCTGCGTGGTAGCCCGAGCGGATGGTGCCGCCATCGGCAAGATTCGCGGGCGGCTCTTCCGCAATCGCGGTGAGAATGCGGTCCCGAACCTCCGGAATTTCATCCAACTGGCTGGCGATCGCACGCAGACGCGCGGCATCGAAAGCCGACATCTGCTCTTTCAGCTTCGGCGCCAATGCGAGCGAGCGTCCCAGCGCCAGCAGCTCGCGCGGTCCCGCGGTTCCAAGCGTCAGCTTCGCCAGCAGCCGCTCCAGGTCCAGTACGTTTGCCAGCAGCTTGCGTGTCTCCGATCGCGCAATGGTAGCTTCCAGTGCCGCCTGCACCGCGTCCAGCCGTTGCTCAATCTCTTCCACTTGCAAACACGGCAGCAACAATCGCGAGCGCAGCATTCTTCCACCCATGCCCGTGCAGGTTTTATCCAGCACATGAATCAACGTGGACTCCCGGCTCTCGCCCGCAAACAAAGGCTCCAGCAGTTCCAGATTCCGCACCGTGACGGAGTCCAGGATCATGCTCTCGCAACGGTTATAAAACGACGGCCGGTCCAAATGATCGAGCGCCGATTTTTGCGTGTCCCGCAAATAATGCAGGATCGCGCCGGCTGCGGAAATCGCGAGCGGCTTACCGGCCAGGCCGCAACCATCCAGCGTCAGCAATCGAAAATGCTCGCGCAGTGCGCGGTCGGCGTAGTCCAGGCTGAAGATCCAATCTTCGAGCGCCGTCCGCAATCCGGGGACATCCGTCACTGACTCGGCCGCCAGCACCTCCCGCACGTTCAGATTCTCAAGCGCGGCATTCACTTCCGCCACATCCAGTTCGGTGGCCTGAAATTCGCCGGTGGAAATATCCACATGCGCGATTCCCGCGCGGGTTCCGTTGCGGCACACCGCCGCCAGATAGTTGTTTTCGTGCGAACGCAGCAGCGACGATTCAGTGGCCGTTCCAGGCGTCACCACGCGCGTCACCTCGCGCTTCACCAGCTTCTTGCCCGGCCCCGCTTCCTCCATCTGATCGCAAACTGCGACGCGATAGCCCTTCTGAATCAGCCGCGCAAGATAACCGTCGGCCGCGTGATACGGCACGCCGCACATCGGAATGGCCTGTCCTTTTTCCTTGTTGCGCGCGGTGAGCGTAATTTCCAGCTCGCGCGCCGCAGTGACGGCGTCTTCATAGAACAACTCGTAGAAATCGCCCAGCCGGAACATCAGCAGTGCGTTCGGAACCTGTTGTTTGATGGCGTGATATTGCCGCATCAGCGGCGTGCTTTGGAATTGAGACGCCTGCTCTTGAGACGCCTGCTCTTGAGACACCGCCAATTGAGACGCCGGCGCCTCCGGGCCGCCTTCAGGCATACAGGCCGCGGGTCTGTAATGCCGACGCCACTCGGTCGATCGCCAGCATATAGGCCGCCAGCCGGTTGTTCACCTGATGCTTCTCGGCAAAGCTCACCACGTCGCGAAAACTATTCACCATTATTTCTTCCAGGCGCCCATTCACCAGTTGCTCGTTCCAGAAGAACCCCTGCCGGTCCTGCACCCACTCGAAATACGATACCGTGACGCCGCCCGCGTTGGCCAGAATATCCGGGATCACGAAGATCTTTTTGTCGCTCAGAATCGCGTCAGCTTCCGACGTGGTGGGCCCGTTCGCGCCTTCGCAAATGATTCTTGCCTTGATGCGCTCGGCGTTGGCGGTGGTAATCACGTTCTCCTTCGCCGCCGGCAGCAGCACGTCGCAATCCAGAAAGAACGCCGATTCGCGATCGATGTCCTCCCCACCGGAAAATCCGGTGATGGAGCCTGTGTCGTGACGATGCTGCATCAGCGCTTCGATATCCAGACCTTTCGGGTTGTAAACCGCGCCGTCGTACTCGATGATGCAAACGATCTTGAATCCGGAGCGCGCCATCAGCTTCGCGGACATGCCGCCTACGTTGCCGAAACCCTGAATCACCACGCGCGTGTTCGCCACGTCCAGCCCGAACCTCCGTAAAGCTTGCATCGTGACGATCATGCAGCCGCGTCCGGTAGCCTCATTGCGCCCACGCGATCCCCCCAGCGTCAGCGGCTTTCCGGTGACCACGCCGGTTACGGTGTGCCGCTTGTGCATGGAGTAAGTGTCCATCACCCAGGCCATGGTTTGCGGATTGGTGTTGATGTCCGGCGCCGGCACGTCGCGATCCGGACCAATGATGTCCATGATCTCGGAGGTGTAGCGGCGTGTGATGCGCTCCAGTTCACCGGGTGAAAGCAGGTCCGGGTCGCAGATCACTCCGCCTTTGGCGCCCCCAAACGG
>Ga0181525_10003240_pt1 | contig 12977 bp, 16 predicted proteins | sample PEATcosm2014_Bin_48_FD_121100 | JGI IMG/M metagenome (GOLD analysis project Ga0181525, IMG submission 121100) | Peatland microbial communities from MTU Mesocosm Facility, Houghton, MI, USA - PEATcosm2014_Bin06_10_metaG | ecosystem: Environmental > Terrestrial > Soil > Wetlands > Peat | place... | reverse complement strand
TTCTGGACGTGATCAACAATGTCCTCGACCTGGCCCGCAGCGAATCCGGCAGTATCGAGATCCGCAAACGCCCGCTTGACCTGACCGCGATTCTCAACGAATGCGCGGATGCGATCCGCGACCGATGCGCCGTCGCCGACATCGCGTTCGTCGAATCGTTGGGGGCTCAGCCCATCAATGTCGATGCGGACGAAACAAAGCTGCGCCAGGTCGTCGCCAATCTGCTCTCGAACGCCGTGAAATTCACCGAAGCGGGTGGGACGGTCTTCCTGTTTGCCAGCGAGGATGAAGAAGGCGTGCGGATCGAAGTTCGCGATACCGGAATCGGAATGACGCCGGACGATATTCAAACCGCACTGACGCCCTTCGCCCAGGTGGACGGACGGCTGGAACGCCGGTACGAGGGCGCCGGTATCGGCCTGCCGCTTGCAAAAGCCTTCGTGGAATCACATGGCGGGACGCTTGCCGTGCGAAGCGAACCCGGCCGCGGCACGAGCGTCACCGTGCGCCTTCCGAGGCTTTCGGCGAGTGCCACGACCCAGGATCGCAAACTGGCCGTGGGTTGACCGGGACGGACTAAGCGATCGCGCGCGTTGCGCCATAGCTCACAATTCCCGCAATGCCGCTGATGAACGTGCCCCAGGCCAAATCCATAAGAGCGAGCTTGACCGTCCACGCGCTCAGCGTCGCGTAGTTCGTCACGTCATACGTCATATAGGCAAAGAAACCGAACAGGACTCCATACAGCAGCGCCTGTCTCGGCGATTGGCTTGCAAGCGCCGGCGCGACGGCAAAGACGATTATGCCGACGGGATAGAGAAGATAGAACAAGATCGCGGCGCGCCAATCGATCTCCGCGCGCAAAATCGGCCCCAACGCCGGACGGAATACGGCGTGTGCGAAATAGCGGAGCCACAGAATATCGCCGATAGCGAGCACGGCGAGCGCCGCCACATACCTGATCGCGATGCTCAGCATGATGTCCGCCTGAATTTCAATAACGCCGCCCGGCAAAACTCTGTATCACACGCGCCGACAGCGCCTTGAACTTCATCGGACCATCCGAGCAGATCAGGCACAGGCATTCCGCATCCGCGGTTACGGTCTGCGCATGCAGGATGGAGCTGTCGGCTTCCGCGAAATCACCGGCCGCGAAATGGCCGAGCTCTTCGGAATAGGCGCCGCTCAACACTGCAGTGAATTCGCGACCGGGATGGGTATGGCGCGGAAGCGTTTTGGTGCTGGCTCCGCGAATCAGATAGGTGCAGGTTTCGTCGTCGCGCTCCATGCGAATGGGCGCAAACCAGATGCCGGGCGCGAGCCAGAGGCGGCTGCCGATGTCGTAGCTGCGCAGACGCTTCGGGATGTCGAAATGGGCGAGAAAATCCGGCAGACGTGCCGGCGTGCGCGGCTGCGGTGGAACGGCTTCGTCTTCGAGCCGCGCCAGGACGCGTTCGAGCGCACCTTCGCTCAGCGGAGCGGTCGCAGCTGTCGCGAGAAATGATCCGCCCAATCCCTCGAGAAGAGAGACTTCGTTGCGGCAGACGGCACAGATATCGACATGCGTTGCGACGACCAGGGCCGCGCCCGCACCGAGCGCGCCGGAAGCATAGGCGGACAGGATCTCGCTCGCGGGATGATGGACAATCATTCGAGCTCCCCAACAAGCGACCGCAGCCTGTTCATGGCGAGACGAATACGCGATTTGACGGTACCCAACGGAATATCGAGGCTCTGGGCGATTTCGGCATGCGGACGATCTTCGAAGAACGACAGGCGGATCACATCGGCCTGCTCGCCCGGCAACTCCGCAAGCGCGGTGCGCACGCGCTGTTCCCGCTCAAGCGCGAGCGTGCGCTCACCCGGGTCCGGTTCATCGAGATAGTCGAGATCATCTTCGGTTAGGGCTGGCTTCTGTTCGCGCCGCTTCAGATCGATGCGCAGGTTGCGGGCAATGGTAAAGATCCATGTTGCCGCCGAAGCACGCGTGGGATCGAAATAGCTGGCCTTGCGCCAGACCGTGAGCATCACTTCCTGCGCCAGATCCTCGGCCGCGCCCGGTGGCACGCCCAGACGGATGAAGAAGGCCTTCAGCCGGGGTGCAAAGAACAGGAAGAGTTCCGAAAAGCGGGCCTTGTCGCGCGAGCGCGCGATGGCGACAACGGAGGCGCTCCAATCTTCCGCCTCGCCCGGCGATCCACGCGGGCTCATGGGCGCACGCTCACCACGCGCCGGGAGCGGGAAGTGTCCCAGCCCCAAGATCGGTCGCAACTCTCCGGCACGTCTTTGAGGTAGGGACATGGGCAGAGAGTAGTACGCCCGCCTTCGACGATTGGATCATGGGTCACTCGAGTCCGGTCCGCGATATTAGACGCCGTCTTGCCGCAATGCCACGAGCATCCGGTGGCCGGGATGATCCGATGCGCTCCCGGCCCCGTAACTCCGCCATGGCAAAAATAGCAATCATCGGAACCGGGATAGCGGGTCTTTCTGCGTCATACCATTTGAACCGGTATCACGACGTCACTGTCTACGAGAAGGACTCGCGTGTCGGAGGGCACACGAGAACGCGCCTCGTTAATCACGGCGGACGGCAAATTCCCGTCGATACCGGATTTATTGTCTTCAATGAGCGGAATTATCCCAATCTGACGGCGCTCTTCCGGCAACTCGGCGTTGCGGTTGAAAAGAGCGATATGAGTTTCGCCTTGACGGTCCGGAATGGGTGGCTCGAATGGAGCGCCCAGAGCATCAACACCATCTTCGGGCAAAGGCGCAACGTCCTGCGCCCGGACTTCATCCGCCTTTTCAGCCACGTCGCGCACTTCAACGCGAACGCGATCGACGCGGTCGAGAGCAATCCCGGCGTCAGTCTTGGCGAGCTCGTTCGGCGCATGGGATTGGGAGACTGGTTCCGCTGGTACTATCTCCTGCCGATGGCGGGCGCGATCTGGAGCTGCCCGCCGCGGCAGATGCTGTCGTTTCCGGCGGCGACCTTCGTGCGCTTCTTCGCCAATCACGGTCTCCTTTCGGCAAACGGTCAACCGCAATGGCATACCGTGACCGGAGGCGCCCAGAGCTACATCGACAAAATGACGAGCGCGTTTTCCGGCCGCATCCGGACCAAATGCGCGGCGGTCGAAGTGAGGCGCGCGGACGGGGCGGTATCGGTCCGCGACGCGCAGGGCAACGCCGAGCGTTACGATCACGTCGTGCTGGCGTCGCATGCCGACGAATCCCTCAAGCTTCTTTGCGATGCCGATGACGAAGAGCGCGCGTTGCTCGGCGCCTTCGGCTATCAGCGCAATCGCATGGTCCTGCACAAGGATCCGCAATTCATGCCGAGGCGAAAACATTGCTGGGCGAGCTGGGTCTATCACTCCGACGGCAAGGGCGACGATGCGGCGATCACGGTGAGCTATTGGATGAACCGGCTGCAGAACATCGACCGGAATTATCCGCTGTTCGTCACGCTCAACCCGCAACGGACGATTCCAGACGAGCACGTCTTCGACGAGCATGAGTTCATGCATCCCGTCTTTGACGAGGCAGCCATTGCGGCGCAATCGCGCGTGCAGGCGTTGCAGGGCAGGCGCAATGTGTGGTTCTGCGGCGCCTACCTGGGCTACGGATTCCACGAGGACGGGCATGTGAGCGGACTGGTCGCGGCGAACGCACTGAATGCCGCGACAGGCAATCCGATTCACACCATACTGCCTCTGCCAGCACATACGCCGGCGCCCGTTCGGCCACGGCGCAGACCGATCGCTCCGGAGGCGGAACCGGTGCTTGCTTTTCGCGGATTGGATTAGACCATGCAGCGCGTCCCCACGCTTGTCGCGCATGCAAGAACCCGCCCGCGGCGGAATGCCTTTCACTACAAGCTTTGCTACTTCGCGATCCCCGTTCGCGAATGGGAGCCCGGCTCGCGAAAGGTGTTCTTTTCGATCGATCGTCCCAATCTTTTCAGTCTTCGCAGCAGCGACTATGGCGATGGCACGACGCCCCTCGCGGACTGGATTGGCGGGATATTGGCGGCCGCGCAGTTGACGGAAGCCGACGGCGATATCGTCCTTGTCACGCTTCCGCGATTCCTCGGCTACGCCTTCAACCCGGTCAGCTTCTGGTTCTGTCTCGATCGCGAAAAGCGGCTGCGCGCTGTTCTGGCCGAAGTGAACAACACATTCGGGGAGCGGCATTGCTATCTCTGCTTTCACGAGACGCATGAGCCGATCGTGAAATCCGCGCGCCTTGTAGTGCGCAAGATCTTCCACGTCTCGCCGTTTATGGAAGTGAAAGGATCGTACCGGTTCCGCTTCGAATACGAGCCCGACCGCATCGCCGTGCGGATCGACCTGCTCGACGAGGACGGCGTGATCCTCTCGACGTCCATGAGCGGAAGCCCGCAACCGGTGACGGCGGCGGGTCTGACGAAGACGGCGCTCGCCTATCCGCTGCAGACCCTGAAAGTTGTGGCGCTGATCCACTACCAGGCCCTGAAGCTGTTTCTCAAAGGCGTGCGGAATTACCGAAAGCCGGCGCCACCGGAAATGTTCGTTTCGCGCTGAGAAATCCTAGGCGCGCACGAGCTCGATTTGCGCCACGTCGGTGCGGCCGACCGCAAAGGCCGCGGCGCACATGCCGAGATAGAATTGCCAGTTGCGCAGGAATTTCCGGTCGCGGCCCAGCGCCAGGATTTCCTTCTCCCGTTCGCGCATCCGCGCAGACCAGTCCCGCAAGGTGCGCGCATAGTCCTGCCCGAAGGAAAACACATCGACGACCTTAAGACCCGCATCCGCCGCTTCATCCTTGAAGCGTGCGAGCGAAGGCAGCATGCCGCCGGGAAAGACGTAATGGCGAATAAAGTCGCTGCGGCGGCGATAGCCGCTGAACAATTCATCCCGGATGAGAATCGTCTGAACCACGGCGCGACCGCCGGATTTCAGCCGCTCGCTCAGGACGTTGAAATATTGCGGCCAATAGCGCTCGCCGACGGCCTCGAACATCTCGATCGAAACGACCGAATCGAAACGTCCGCCGATCTTTCTGTAGTCCTCGAGCCGGATCTCCGCGCGATTGGCGAGGCGTGCGCTCGCGAAGGCATGCTGGGCTGGCGAAATCGTGACCCCCGTGACACGCGCATCCGCGTTGGCGGCTTGCTCCGCGAAACCGCCCCAACCGCAGCCGATTTCGAGAATGTCTTTGCGCGCATTCCCAAGCCTCGAGAGGATCCTCGCATATTTGTTGCGCTGCGCGTCGGCGAGAGTTGCCGCGCTCGAACCGTAGAGCGCGGACGAGTAGGTCATCGTTTCGTCGAGCCAGAGCGAATAAAAATCGTTGCCGACGTCGTAATGCGCTTCGATGTTGCGCTTGCTGCCGCTCAGGCTGTTGCGCCGAACCATCGTGTTCATCAGCACGAACAGAACGCGATTGAGGAAATTCCCGTTCGCATAGCCCTCGAGACGATCGAAATTCAGCAGGAAGTACGCGACCAGCGTTTCGATGTCGTCGGTATCCCAGCCGCCCGCGATGTAATCCTCGCCCAGTCCGATGTCGCCGCGTGCGAGCGCGCGCTGGAGCACGCCCCAATCGTGAATATGAAACCGGGCGGACGGTCCGGGCAGGCTCCCTTTTTGTACGATTGTTTCACCGTCCGGCCCGACAAACTCGATCGTACCGCACGCCATGTCCGCGAGCGTGCGAAGCCATTGATCCCTAACTAGACTATTGGGTACGAAGCTCATGTCCCTGCGGCGCTCGAAATCGCCCGATTTCAACCTCTGGCAAGGATTTACGCAAGCCAACCGGCGCCGGATCAGCCAGACTTTCTCCGGGCTGCTGCGTTGCAGCAAATTGTTCCCGTCGGAACGCTAAGGCACGAGTGGCGCCCGTCCGGGAAAGCAGCTGATGGTGCCGATATTGGCCGCGCCGTATTGCACGAATCCGTTCGGACCCTCCCCGTGCGCGACCGCGATCGGCAGATAGATGTAGCAGACCGAACCGTCGACCGGATCGCGCCAGCGTTCGACGGTTGTGTCTTTGAGGGGACCGGGAAATTGCGCTTCCAGACGCATGTGCAGCGGCTGCGAGCGATCGGCGGCAGCCAAGCGCCCGGAGGCCGAGGCGTAGGCCAATTCATCGTTCTGCGAAAAGCGGCCGGTGGCGGAAAAATAGAGGGCCAGGATCAAAATCCAGGTCAACACCCATGGGGTCCAGGAAGACGCCAGGATGCCCCGGAAAAAGCCAGCCATCATTCCCCCAAAAACAAGGATTCGCGATGATCTTCTATCGCGATTTACCGCTGGACGGAATCAGGCCTGACTGCGGTCCGGGGCGACGTCTTCGCCAACTGTTTCCTTTCCCTAGAACTCGAACGAGAAGCCAGCCCGGCCGACCCACTGGTTGCCCGCCGCTTCCGAGACGGTCGCGTTGAGCGTGGCCGACGGCATGATGTTCAGACGGTGTGCGATGCCGACGCCGACGCCCATGGTGCCTTCGTAATAGGCCGTGTTGGCCGAGAAGGCCGTCTTGCCCGGCGCGGACGGCGTCACAATCGAAGGCGCCGCCGCTGTCGCCGCAATCGCGCCGGAGAATTGTCCGTAGTTCACGGCGTCGTATTGTTCGTGGCCCGCGGCGACGTTTGTGATGCGTCGCTGTCCACCTGGTGCATCCGAGCCGATCGAGACGGTGTCGGGTTCCGAGGCAACCGAGCCTGCACCAATCGCGATGGAATTGGGTGCCGTGGCGGCCGCGTTGGCGCCCAACGCCAGCGAGTTCGTGCCGGACGCCAGGCTGTTCTGGCCCAGCGCGGTTGCAAGCGACGCCGAGGCCGTCGAGTGATTGCCGATCGCGACCGCTCCCGTACCGTTCGCGATGCTTTGATAGCCGCCGGCGAAGGAGCCGTCGCCGGCTGCTGTCGACGAAGGCCCGACTGCGGTCGCAAAGCTGACTGCCGTTGCCGATGCGTTGTCGCCGAACGCGGCGCCGCCATTCGCAGCCGACGCGTTCGAGCCGACCGCGACCGATCCGGTGGCCGACGAGCCTTGTCCGATGGCGATGGCGTTGATGCCGGTTGAAGACGAATTCAGACCGACGGCAATCGCCCCGCTCTTGGTCGCTTCCGCTCCGTCGCCTATCGCAATCGAGGACGTGCCCAGCGCCGCACTGTTGTTGCCGACCGCGACGGCGGACGTTCCGACCGCGTTGCTGTTATTTCCGACTGCAGTGCTGGTGGCACCGCCGGCCGATGCGCCGTCGCCATAGGCTGCGCTGCCGAGGCCGCCGGCAATCGCGCCGTAACCGGACGCGACGCTGAATTCCCCAACGGCGCTGGCTGCGGGGCCGACCGCTGTGCTGGCAGTGCCGCTCGCCGATGCACGGCTCCCAATTCAACTTCTGGACTCTGTTATGTTACAACAAGGTCTGCAATCTCTACTCTTCATTTAGTCTTTACTTGGACCGTATAGTGAACATGTAGTGGCATCTTCCAGATATTGTGGACTCGGGAGCCACCACTTCTAGAGAAGCTGGCCGCGGACCAGGTGGGATCAAATGTTAACGGGATCCGCGCGGGCCAGTGCCGGGCCCTCCGCCAGGCCGGCGCGGTGGCGATCCTCGCGATCGGTTTTGGGGCGGAAATCCTGGTTTTTCGCCGATCGCGAAAAACTATTTCCCCCGCCGCATTGTATCTTAACCCCTGAAGGGCTAGGCTTTAATCACGCGGAATGCGTCCCGTCTGACGAAGCGCTCCTGTAACTGCCCGACCCGCCACGGCGCGCCTGGACGAGACAGCCGAACTTCCTACCCCGAGACCGTAGTTCGCAGCCGCACCTGGCATGTTGCCGGGGGTGGAACCCTACCTAGGAAATGACGACTAATGACGATCGGAACAGTGAAGTTCTTCAATACGAACAAAGGCTTTGGCTTCATCTCGCCGGAAGGCGGCGGCAAGGACGTGTTCGTCCATGCGACGGCAGTCGAAGCTTCTGGCATGCGCACGCTTTCGGAAGGCCAGCGCGTGTCCTTTGACATCCAGCCGGATGCCAAAGGCTCGAAGGCCGTGAATCTGCACGCTGCCTAAGCGTGCACTGACTTGGGCGGCAGAACGGGAACACCGTTCTGCCGTCCTGACTTGTACATACCCGACTCGCACGTCTTCGACTTGCACAGACGTCGCCGCGAAAGGCGACAGGGACTTCATTCATCATGGCGCTTGAAAGAAATGCGCTTCAGTTCGAAGGCCGGCTGGATGGCAGCCTGACTTCGAGACAGGCGCGCGACGGCAATTCGACTCTTGCAGAGCTCGTCGAGGTGTTGACGGCTCATCCGGCCGGCCTTCGCCGCTGGTCGGTGATGCGGGCCATACGCCGCGAGCGCGAGCAAAGCGGGCGCGAGATTCCGCAGAAGCTTGAAGATGAAGTCGAGCGCGCGTTCCGGCGGTTTTGTATCGACCAGCCGGACGGCAAGACGCGCGGCTGTTCCGATGACACGGCGCTTTTCTACCGCCCGCAGGAAAAAGCAGGCGAAGTGTGGGCTTTGATCTCCGGCCGCGGTGAAGCGTGGCTGAGTGGCGACGCGTTCCCGCCGCTGCCCGGCGCGTTGGTCCGCATCAAGGAGCATTCCGCTGGCTAGTGACAGGCCGATGTCGGAACATGAAGGCGCGCTGTTTGATGCCGTGAAGGTTCTCGCGGCGACGCTTCTGGAACTCGGTGCAGATCCGGAGGCGATGCACAAGCGGCTGATGGCCGTGCGTGATGCCACCGATGCGCTGGGAAATCGTAGCGGCGCGTCGACACTGGACTTTCTGATTGCCGCGCTTTTTCCGGCGCCCGACGCGCCCGATCCTGCGCCGAAGCCGACATTCCGGATCGTCTGACGACGACCTCCACGCGCGGTGCGCGCGCGTGACAACACAATAGGAGATTCGCTTGGCAGGTCCCAATCGCGATAGAAACGCCACCCTCAACAAGGCGCAAAGCCATTTCCTTCAGCATGAGCAACGCACGGAGCTCGTGAAGCGCGAAGTCGAGAAGGAACGCGAGATGCTGGCGGCACGAACCGCCAAGTTGAAGACGCTGCGTCTCGCAAAAGAAGCCGACGACAAGGTCGTTGCCGACAAGCTTGCGGCGGAAGCGCTTGCGGAAAAGCGCGCCAAGCAGGCGAGCAAGGCGAGCCACGCGAAAAAGGCGAAAGCCGCGCCGGAACAAACCTGATTGTTGTCGATCGCATCGAAGCACGTCCCGCTTCGATAGCTGCTTGCACGAAACATAAGCGCGGCACCGCTTCCACCTAGAGCGGGCGAACATGCCCCGGAACGCCGAGCGCACAATCGAGCGCGTCACGATTCCATTTGCCGGCGTCGGCTGCGGCCGCATAGGTGCTCAAGAGAAAATCGAGAAGCAACGTGTCCGGCTCTGCGGCACTGCGGACGTTGTCATAGGGCAGAATGAACTCACCCAATTGCGCATCATAGCGCGCGCCGTCGGTCACGGCTGTGTCGCGATATCCCGCCGGTTCCGGATAGGCGTATGAGTAAAAGGCGGCTTGCGGAAACGCGTCGTTCCCCGGCCAGAATCCGGCGCTGCTCACTTCATGCGAATAGGCTTCGCGCGCAACCGCGTCGGGAAGTCCGGGCATGCCGCCGGGATGAAGCGGTGCGGGCCTTCCGGAGAACCGGGTGACCGCGAGATCGAAACCGCCCCAAAAGAAATGCACCGGGCTCACCTTGCCCAGAAATCCCGTGCGGAAAAGTTTGAAGACGCGATCGGCCTGAACAAGCGCGCGCCAGAAGGCATGCGCCGCGGCGGCATCATAGGCCGTGTGTATCCGATCACCGGAGAAGCGCACCGGATCCGGCATTTCGTTCGGGGTTTCATTGATGCGAACCGCGATCCCGAGACTGTCGAGCAGCGCGAGAAACTTGCGATGGAATTCGGCAACGGGTTGCGGCGCGAGAGCGATCGCGCGTTCGTCCCCCCAGCTCGTCCGCACGACGAAGGCGTGGCCGACGAAATCGAATTCCATCTCGAAGATTTCATTGCCGTACGGAACGGGCGACGTGCCGAGGCCGCGCGCCGTGACGTAGAACGGAACTTGCCAGCTGTGATTGACCCAGGGCGTCAGCGCGAGCCGGACCTTGCCCACGATCTGGGTCCAAAGCTGCAACGTCACGGCCGTATCGCGCCAGGCCGGATAGGACAGGGCAGGCCAGCTATCGCCAGTGGACGTCATGCAAACCTCCGCTGCTACATAGCGCAAGATGGCGCACCGGAGAAGATCCGAACTCGTAACGTGTAGATTCGCAGCCTGACAATTTCTTGCGACATTCGCGTGCAAACAATCACGTATGACAGGGACGGTACATTACGTCGTTTAGTTGGTGCCTTCCGACAACCGCAATGTACTTCGCCTATGGCATCGGAGGAATTGTCGCGCTCTTCCTTCTCGAATTCGAAGGCAAGACTGGCGGCACAGACGACAAGCTTTGGGTCGTAACCGGTGATCTGCCGTCCGCGTATATGGTTGTGGAGTCGGATGAGAGCCCGCGGAAGGTACTCGAACGTTATTGTGAACTCATGGATGATTGGGTATCGGCCTTGCGCCGTGGTGGTGATTTCAGGAATGTCTACCCGGTTCCCGCTGCGCGAACGAAAGAGCACGCCGACATGCTGGAGCAGCGTCTCGCCTTTTTGCGCAAGGAGGTCATACCCGAGGTGCCGGCGAACTTTGTGACAGATTCAAATGGCGAACTCGTGACATGAGGCAGATTCCTCCGTTTCACTTGGCGGCGCCATGAAACAGATTCCGCCATTTCGATTGGTCCCTCAGCCGACATTTTGTACCGACCGTACGAAGTCGGACCAAGCGCAATTCGAATACGGAGTCGTCGATGATGAAGTTAGAGAACGTTGGGACCGTGATCGCGTCGAGAGAACTAACACTCGATGAAAATCAAAAAGTCGAAGTTCTCATCGGCAAACCAGAACCATGCCCAGGCGGGATCGACTGGTATTGTCCCCATCAGACTGTCGGCGTGGGTACGGGCCGTGTTCGCTACGCAATAGGTGTCGATACAGTCCAGGCACTCGTCCTGGCGCTCTCGATGGTAGGTGCCGAGCTCTACACCTCAGAGGAATACGAAGCCCATCGGCTGAATTGGGATGGCGGCGCGGTGAAGGGCGACCTCGGCTTTCCTGTCCCGCCGAATATTCGAGACGCGCTGCCCGCATATGCGCAACCGAGCAGCGCAGGCAACGGCGATAGAAAGTAACATCGCGGGCTTGGCTTTGAGGGTAGCAATTACTCGTGCCACGCCTGTGGACTGCCTGCCACTTGCGCGTGTGAACGCACACACGACGAATCGCGCAGCGTCCAAAGACGACTTGCCCCGGATCGTGGCGATCCGTTGTGAGTAGATTCCGAGGGTGCTGGTCCGCGCGATAGTTGTTTCACTATCGCGCGAAAACGGGCTGCCCGGCGTTGGCTCTATACGCTTTGCGGACGGTCCCGGCGCTCGCGGGTCGACGCTCGGCAATCGAAGGTATCCAAAATGAAGATCCTTGTAACAGGCGGCACTGGTCACGTTGGCTCTGAGGTCGTGAAACAGTTGAAGGCTCGCGGTGCAGAGGTTCGCGTTCTCGTGCGCAAAGAGGGGACGTCTTTGCCCGACGATATAGAAGCCGTTGTGGGCGATTTGCTCGACCCCGTTTCCGTGCAAAAGGCACTGGAAGGCATGGATAAGCTGTATCTTCTGAACGCCGTCACCGCCGATGAACTGACGCAAGGTCTCATCGCCTACGATCTGGCCAAGAGATTGAAGCTGCAGCACATCGTCTACCATTCGGTCTTTCGCGTCGAACACTTCAAAGACGTTCCGCACTTCGCGTCTAAACTCGCCATCGAAAGCGCTTTGCGCGAATTCGATCTCCCCTTCACCGTCATCCGTCCGAACTATTTCTTCCAAAACGATCTGTCGCTGAAAGATCCGCTGACGAAGGCGGGCATCTACCCGATGCCGCTCGGGCCGGAGGGTATCTCGGCGGTCGACATACGGGATATCGCCGAGGCCGCAGCCATTGCGCTGACATCCGACGGCCACCAGGGCAAGACCTACAATCTTAATGGTCCTGACGTGTTGAGCGGCCCCAAAGTCGCATCGATCTGGAGCGGGCAGCTTGGAAGAGAGGTTCGTTACGTCGGGGAAGATCTGGACGGCTTCGAGAAGCAGATGCGCGAGCGAGGCCCTGCGTGGTCGGCGTTCGACATCCGCACCATGTTCCAGGGGTATCTCGAACGCGGCTTCACGGCGGGAAAGGGCGATCTCGAAGCCGTAACCGCGTTGCTGGGCCACGCACCTCGGTCCTACGAAAACTTCGCGCGGGAAACCGTCCTCGAATGGCGGACGAGCGCAGGATAGGCTTGCGTCGGATCTCTATCCGACTTCAGGCGCTCCGACCGCGAAGAGCGGTAAGCCGCGATCTGTTTTGCGCGACTGAACCCGAGGCTTCCGCCGTACGACGCCCGTCGGGCTCGCAAAAAAGCTGGCGCACCGGAGAAGATTCGAACTCCTGACCCCCAGATTCGTAGTCTGGTGCTCTATCCAGCTGAGCTACCGGTGCATTAGGGGGGCGGAAACTAGGCAGGCGGCCCGCTATTGGCAAGCCCGAATCCGCGACCGGGGTGAGGGTCGCGCGAATGTCGCTTCGGCGCCAGCCCGGGCGGTGCCGTGCGAGGGCCGGCGGGGCCCGGCGACCCTGCCCCTAAGCCATGACGGCGCAGGCATAAATTCCTCCGTCCGGCGGGCCTGCCTGCCCTTGTCGTGGGCGAATTGCGCCGTTAAGACTTCCCCGTGTTGCCTCGTGACGACAGAGTCGCGCGGGCAGGGGTTCCTCGGGCGCCATCAGGCGTCGGGTGGGCGGGCGTGCACCGCCGGAGCGGAGATCGAATAGATGAGGCGATATAAGGCAGCGGCGTCGTCC
>Ga0181525_10003239_pt1 | contig 12978 bp, 12 predicted proteins | sample PEATcosm2014_Bin_48_FD_121100 | JGI IMG/M metagenome (GOLD analysis project Ga0181525, IMG submission 121100) | Peatland microbial communities from MTU Mesocosm Facility, Houghton, MI, USA - PEATcosm2014_Bin06_10_metaG | ecosystem: Environmental > Terrestrial > Soil > Wetlands > Peat | place... | reverse complement strand
TTTTGCACCACCACGCCGGAATGCTGTTCGTCGACGTCGATGACGACCTCTTCCAGCGGTTCCAAAAGTTCGCCCGACGGGCCGTGCTGGAACAGGACTTTCGGCCGCGATACCGCAAGCTCAAAACCCTCGCGCCGCATGGTCTCGATCAGAATGCCAAGCTGCAACTCGCCGCGGCCGGCGACTTCCATGGAATCCTTTTCGGCCGATTCGGAAATCCGCAGCGTGACGTTGCCCTCGGCCTCGCGCAAAAGACGGTCGCGGATCACCCGGCTTTGCACCTTGTCGCCCTCGGTGCCGGCCAGCGGCGAATCGTTGATGCGGAAAGTCATGGTCAGGGTCGGCGGATCGATCGGCTGCGCCGGCAGCGGCTCGGTTACCTCGGGTGCACAAAGCGTATGCGACACGAAGGCCTCCGGCAGCCCGGCAATGGAAATAATGTCGCCGGCAAAACCCTCGTCGATCGGCGTGCGCTCCAACCCGCGGAAGGCGAGCACCTTGGTGACGCGGCCGTCCTCGACCAGGGTGCCGTGGCGGTCCAGCACCTTGATCATCTGATTGGGTTTCACCGAGCCGGAACTGATGCGGCCGGTCACGATACGGCCGAGATAGGGATTGGCCTCAAGGATGGTTCCCAACATGCGGAAGGGACCTTCCTCGACCTGCGGCGGCGCGACGTGGCGGACGACGAGATCGAACAGCGGCGCCATGGCTTGGTCCTTGGGACCGTCCAGACTGGCGGCCATCCAGCCCTGCTTGGCGGAGCCGTAGAGGATGGGGAAATCGAGCTGTTCCTCGGTGGCGTCTAGCGCCGCGAACAGGTCGAACACCTCGTTGGCCACCTCGGTCGGGCGGGCGTCGCCGCGATCGACCTTGTTGATGACGACGATCGGCTTGAGGCCGAGCTTGAGCGCCTTGGTGACGACGAACTTGGTCTGCGGCAGCGGGCCTTCGGCGGCATCGACCAGCACCAGTACGCCGTCGACCATATTGAGGATGCGCTCGACCTCGCCGCCGAAGTCGGCGTGGCCGGGGGTATCGACGATATTGATGCGGGTGTCGCGCCAAACCAGCGAGGTGACCTTCGACAGAATGGTGATGCCGCGTTCGCGCTCGAGATCGTTGGAATCCATGGCGCGCTCGGCGACGCGCTGGTTCTCGCGAAACGAGCCTGATTGCTGCAGCAGCCGGTCGACCAGCGTGGTTTTGCCATGGTCGACGTGCGCGATGATGGCGATGTTGCGAAGATTCATGAGGGCCCGCGTTAAACCGTTACGGGCCCCTTGGGGGCCCGTGTTGCTGCACTGCGGTATATAGTGATTTTCGGCCGATAAGCAATCGGAGTTCGGAGGTTACCTGTCGGGGCGCGCAGTCGCAGCCGAGCTTGCTACGCCGCCACCGCCTTGCCGGTGGGGTTGGGGGCCGTGGCGCCGGTGGCGCGGTCGAGGATCGCGGTCCGCCGCGCGGCGATGGCAAAGCGCAGCTGGTCGAGCGCAAACGCGAACGACATTCGTATCGTTTCGTCGAATTCCTCATGCTCGCTGTGATGGATGATCGCAATAACGAGATTGTCGGCGTCGATCTGAAGCTTTTCGATCGCCTCCAGCGACGCCGCGCCATGGGCCTTGCGGACCAGATCGAGCACGCGTTGCAGGAGTCGCAGTCGGCGCGTGCGGCTGTCCTGCCGCAGATAGCCCGCCAGCCCGGCGATGGCCGATCCAAACACTGGGAAGATCAGCATGCCGTAGAAGATGTCGTCGCCGTATTTGTCGAAGAACGATTGCTGATTGTCCGTCAGATAGGAGAGCGCCCCGGGATCCACGGTAACGGCGCCGTCCTTGTCGGTCGACGGCGCCTCGATCTTGACTTCGCCGGGCAGATCGGCGGCGAGCGCCAGTCGCGACGAATAGATCAGCCGCGCCAGCGTCCCGATACTGTCGTGGTTGAAAGATTTACGGGCGACCAGATATTCCGGGAAGCTGAGACTTTTGAGGCTGTCATCGGGCGCGGGCGGCTTGCCGCCGAAAGTTCCGGCGTCGATATCGATGGAGTCGAAGGCCGGATTGCGCTTGGCGATGCCATCGGCCTGATCGATCTCGATGAAGGTCGGCGCGTCGCCGTTGCGCGAGGCCGCGGTGACGGCGTTGGTGATGGCATGGCCGGTGGCCGGGCCGGCGACGAACAGCACGTCGACCTGATTTTTACGCACGGCGTCGGCGATGCCGGTCGGGTCGAGCCGCGACACCGTCACCTTGGCCAGCGGAACCCCGTAATGATCGAGCACGACACCGAGTAAATCGGTCGTCGCCTCGCTGCCGCCGACGATGCCGACGCGGCGGCCCACGAGCTGCGTCACCTTTTCGATCGCGGCGGCGCTGCTGCTGGAAGTTTTGCTGGTCTTGCCGCCTTTGCCTTTCTTGGCGGGGGCGGCGGCCGGGGCGCTAGCGGGCGGCGGGACGATGAGCGCCATCACGTTCTGCCGCAAAATGGCGACCACCGGCCAGTCCGGCGAGTTGCCGAGCGTGCTCGGCAAAATGGCGAGGTCGGCCCGGCCATCCGTCATGGCTTGGGCGCTCTCCTTGGCCCCGGCCGTTGGCACGAGCTTGAGCTGGACTTTGTCGCGTTCCGCGGAGAATTTTTGCGTCAGCACCTGTGCCAGCTTGACGTTGTCGCTGCCGTCGGCGCCGGCGGCGATGCGCATGACGGTCGGCTTGGTGGTATAGTAAAAACCTGCCCAGACCGCGCCGAACACGATAATGGTGCCGAGAATGGTGACGAGCCAAGTATGGCGCAGAAACATCCTGACCCGGCTGCGCACCATATGCTCAATCGACTCAATACTCATGGCTCTACCCAATGAGTGGCCGGTCGCGCCCGACGAAGCCGCCGTCCCGCCGGCGCGGCCTTGGCGCCGCGCCAGCCAAAATCTCATCGCCAGCGGCGGGCGACGCGGTAGTCCGGGCGGCATGGTTAATCCTACCACGGGTTTAATGCTTTTACCGCATCGCGCCACATTTCGTCAGCGCCTAACCCGGCCTTGGTTAACCGCGGGCCGGGCCCGTCTAACCTGGGCTGAAGATATGGCCCGAATTTGGCGCCGGCAAAGGCCATATCCAACCGGCGAGGCGCCGGGCTAGGATCGGCCGCAACCCCGGCATTGACGGAGCTGTCACATGAGTCAAAAACTCTCCGGCGCCGCCCGCGAGCGCGCCTTGACGCGGCTCAAGGGCTGGAGCGTGGTCAAGGACCGCGACGCCATCGCCAAGAAATTCGTCTTCGCCGACTTCAATCAGGCGTTCGGCTTCATGACGCGGGCGGCGCTCGTGGCAGAAAAGCTCGACCACCACCCGGAATGGTTCAATGTCTACAAGACCGTCGACGTCACCCTGTCGACCCACGATGCCGGCGGCCTGACCGAACTCGACATCAAGCTCGCCGAGGCCATGGATAAAATCGCCGAATAGGCTGCCTTGCGGTTGCCGTCTTTCGGAACCAAATTTTTGACGGGCGATCGAGCGATTCAAGGCCCAGCAAACACTGGAGGCGCCCATGTGGTTCGGGCAACAAGCGGCGTCATGGCCAAATTTCTCGGCGGCAACGCGCCGGCTGGCCGCCGACGAGGCGGAATGGCGGCAGAGGCTTTGGCGCAAGATCAAGCGTGAAGCGGCCAGCCTGCCCTATGTCGAGGATGCGTTGACGGCGCATTACTGCGCCTTCGACCGCACCACGCCGTTTTATGTGAAGACGGTACTGATCGGCGCCGTGGTCTATTTTTTCGTGCCGGACGATCTGATCCCCGATTCCATTCCGTTCGTCGGCTACGCCGACGATGCCGCGGTACTGGCGGCGGCGATGAAGCTTTTGTCATCGCATATCAAGCCGGAACACCGCGAAGCGGCGCGCCGCACGCTGGGTCGGATGCGCGCGGGAAACTAAAGCGCGCAGGCGGGGGTCATGGCCGCAGCACGATCTTGCCCATCACTTGACGGTCGGCAATCGCCTTAAGCGCCGCGGCGATTTCCGCCAACGGATAAACCGCGTGCACATGGGCGCTGAGCTTGCCCTGCGCGCACCAACTGACGATATCGTTCATCAGAGCGTGTTGCGCCTGCGGCTCGCGGGTGACCCACGTGCCCCATAACACGCCGCGGATGTCACAGCTCTTCAGCAGCACAAGATTGAGCGGTAATTTGGGAATTTCGCCGGCGGCAAAACCGACCACCAGATAGCGGCCCTCCCAGCCCAAGGCGCGCACCGCCGGCTCGGCATAACGGCCGCCGACCGGATCGTAGACCACGTCGATGCCGCTTTCGCCACCAAGCTTTTTGAGCGCGCCGCGCAGGTCCTCGCTGGCATAATTGACGGTGTCGTCGGCGCCGTGGGCGCGAGCGAAGACGAGTTTTTCATCCGAGGACGCGCAGGCGATGACGCGCGCCCCCATGATTTTGCCGAGCTCGATGGCGGCAAGTCCGGTGCCGCCGGAAGCCCCGAGGACCGCAAGTTTCTCGCCGGCTTTGAGGCCGGCGCGCACGCGCAGCGCGTAAAGCGTCGTACCATAGGTGACGGTGAGGCCCGAGGCGCGTTCGAAATCCAGTCCGTCGGGAAGCTTGACCAGCTGCCGCGCCGGCACCGCGACCGCTTCGCGGGCCGCGCCCCAGCCGATATTGCCCATCACCCGGTCGCCGGGAGCTACCTCGGTCACCCCTTTGCCGACCGCCTCGACGACGCCTGAAAATTCCGCCGCCGGCGAGAACGGAAACGGCGGCTTGTGCTGGTACTTGCCGGCGATGATCAGGGTGTCGAAGAAATTCAGCGCCGCCGCCTTGATCCGGATCAGCGCTTCGCCCGGACCGGCTCGCGGTTCCGCGATCTCGGCCAGTTCAAGTTGTTCGGGGCCGCCGTAGTGGGTGCAGAGAACGGCTTTCATACGATGTCGTTTTGAGGCCAGACGCGGGATTGATAGGCTTTGGATTCATATCAGGCTTCGGTCACGCCGGCATCATGGAGGAGGCGACGCAAATGCGCGAAGGCCAGCCGCAGCCGCGATTTCACGGTCCCGAGCGGCAGCTTGAGACGCCGCGCTATCGTCGAATGCGACAGGCCGTCGAAAAAAGCCAGTTGCACCAGGGCAAACTGCTCTCGCGGCAACCCGTCGAGCGCGGTGCGCACGCTGGCTTCGCGCTGGGCGGCATCGATGCGGTCGTCGCTGCCCGCGGCGGGATCGGGTAGCGCGAAGAAATGCTCGGGTTCGAAGGCAAATTCCCGGCTGCGCCGCCGCACATCGATACGGCGGTTGGTCGCGATGCGGAACACCCAGGTGGCGGCGGCCGATTTGTGGCGATCGAAGAGATGTGCCTTACGCCAGATTGTTTCCATGACGTCCTGGGTGAGGTCGGCGGCCACGAAGGGCGCCAGTCCCAGCCGCAGCATCTGGGAGTGCACCCGTGGCCGGAAATGATCGAACAGGACGGTAAACGCCTCGCCGTCGCGCTCGGCGCCGACGGCGGTGAGCAGATCGTCGAACCCGCTCGCCGGAGGCCCGAAGTCGCGACGCCGCGACGGCTCGTTTGTGTGCGACCAAGAGGCAACACCCACCGCACTCATCCCGCCCTCCTGCCCTCGCCGGAGTTACTATCGAGACGCGAAACCGTGTCCCGACTGCGGCCCACCGGCCACGCTGCCAATATTAGACAGGGCCAGGCGGGTGGCTGTGTCGGCCGTCACATTTCCGTCGCGGTCCCTGTGGGCGGCTCGGCTGGGCAGGTCCGGCAAGGCGCCGGTTTGTCGAAACCGGCTTGCCTATCTCATTCCATATTCGGGGGAATTGGATTAAACTTAGATGCTTTGCTACGACTCGTTGCGCCGTATCCGCGAGGCCCGATGCTGATCCATCGACGATGGCGGCTAGTCCCGCCGCTGCTCATTGCGGCGACGTTTGTCGTTCCCGCTGCTGCCCAACAGCCGCCCGCGCCGGCCGAGCCTGCGGCATCCGCACCGGCCACCGCCCCGGTCGCGGCGAAGCCGAAGCCTAAACCCAAGCCCAAACCGGCACCAAATCCCGAGGCGGCGGCACCGGCCGCGAAGCTACCCGTAGCGGCCGTCGCCGGCGGCGTGCAGCCAAGGCTGCTCGGCCAATACGGCGATTGGGGCGCCTACACCGCTACGCCAGGTGGTAAGAAAATCTGCTTCGTGATCGCCAAGCCGGCATCCTCGGAAACCGTTCCACCCGGACGGCCGCGCAACCCCTCCTACATGTTCATTTCGACGCGGCCGGGGGACAAGGTGGCGAACGAAATCTCGATCATCATCGGCTATCCTTTCAAGCCAACGACCGAGGCGACGGCGGAGGTCGGTTCGACAAGTTTTGCGCTGTACACGCAGCAGGACGGCGCCTGGATCAAGAACGCGGCGGAAGAAGCGCATATGATCGACGCCATGCGGGCTGGCCAAAGCGCGGTGGTGAAGGGCGTCTCGGCGAAAGGAACGCAATCGACCGACACGTTTACCCTGCGGGGCCTGTCGCAAGCCCTCGACCGCACCGGGCAGGAATGCAAACCCGCCCCCTGAAACGCGGAAGCTAAGGGATAGGCGCCGGCCTCGACATCCGCGCCGGCGTAGCCTACGGACCTCCGGTCGGCGCGGGGCAGCCCCCTGCGCTTTTGCGCCAGACAAACTATCTACGCACGGACACCCACGGGCGCGTTGGCGCCGATTTTCGCGGATCACCATTGTTGCGGATCACCATGGACACGCCGCTCGCAGCGACCGACACCGACCGCGCCACCGACGGCGCCCTGCTGGCTGCTGCGATCGAAAAGCGGCCGCTCGAGCGTTATCTGGCGCCAGCGAAGCCATCGCTGGTCGGTTTTTCGCGCAACGACTTGGCCGAGGCGCTCGGGACGCTCGGCGTGCCGGCGCGGCAGCGCCGCATGCGGGTGCAACAGATTTGGCACTGGCTCTATGTCCGCGGCGCGCAACAGTTCGACGAGATGACAACCGTGTCGAAGGACTTGCGCGCGGCGCTGGCGCAACATTTCACCTTGGCGCGCCCCGAAATTGCCGCCGAGCAGGTTTCGGTCGACGGCACCCGCAAGTGGCTGATCCGGCTCCCCGGCGAGGCCGGCGGCACGCCGCATGAGGTGGAATGCGTTTACATTCCGGAAGCCGGCCGCGGCACGCTGTGCCTTTCCAGCCAAGTTGGCTGCACCCTGAACTGCACGTTCTGCCATACCGGCACGCAACGTTTGGTACGCAATCTAACGGCCGGCGAAATCGTCGGCCAGGTCGTTCTCGCCCGCGACCGGCTCGGCGATTGGACGCCGCCCGCGGCTGCCAACGGAGCGGATAAGGAAAACGGCGGCGAACGCGACAAGCGCCTGGTCTCCAATATTGTCATGATGGGCATGGGCGAGCCGCTGTACAATTTCGAGGCGGTGCGCGACGGCCTTCTTGTGGTGGCCGACGGCGACGGCGTGAGCATTTCCAAGCGGCGCATCACCTTGTCGACGTCGGGCGTCGTGCCCAACATCGCTCGCGCCGGCGCCGAGATCGGCACCATGCTCGCGGTCTCGCTGCATGCCGTCACCGATGCGCTGCGTGACGAGCTGGTGCCGCTTAATCGCAAATATCCGCTGCGCGAACTGCTCGACGCCTGCCGCCACTATCCGGGACTGTCCAACGCGCGGCGTATTACTTTCGAATATGTCATGCTCAAAGGCGTCAATGATTCGCTGGCGGACGCCAAGGCGCTGGTGCGTCTGCTTAAGGGCATTCCGGCCAAGATCAATCTGATCCCGTTCAATCCGTGGCCCGGAACGATCTATGAATGCTCGGACTGGGAGCAAATCGAGAAATTCTCGACAATCGTTTTCGATGCTGGTTATGCCTCGCCGGTGCGCACGCCGCGCGGCCGCGACATTCTCGCCGCCTGCGGCCAGTTGAAGAGCGCCACGGAAAAGCTTTCGGCCCGCGAGCGTCTCGCGCTGCGGGCGATGGCGATGACCGATTGACCGCCTCTGTCATTTTAATCGCCAACCACGCGAGTCGGGCCGCGCCGTTACGATGACCGTCCTTTTCCGCATCGCCATGATGTTTGTCGGCTATATCTGGGCTTGCGTCGCCGCTTCGCTTGTCCTCGCCTTGGGCACGCTGACACCGCAATGGAATGAGCTCTTCGTCTCATTGGGGCTTCAGTCGGCCCACGCACAGTCGGTGGCGATGTGGATCGTCGTCGGACTGGGGGCGCTCGTCATCTTCGTTGTCGGGTTTTTGCCGGTGCTGTTGGTCGTCGTCATCGCGGAAGGCTTCGGCTTACGCTCCGTCGTTGTCTATGGCGTCATCGGCGGCGCGCTGGCTTTGGCGGCGGCGTACGGTCTTGATTTCGGCCGTTACCTTGTCGCGCACGACGGCGATCTTAATAACGAACGCGAGGTCGTCGCCGCGGCCGGCATCGCCGGCGGCTTGGTCTATTGGCTGTTTGCCGGCCGCAAAGCCGGCGCATGGCGATAAGGCCGCGGCGGTCGATATGAATCGAACCGGGCTTATGATCGCGCTTGTCGTCGCGGGTGCGGTCGGCCTTCTCTTTGCCGTCGACCCGCAGCTCGACCTCGACATCGCCGGCCTGACTTTCGATCCAAAGATCCAAATGTTCGGCGTCAATGCGCAGCTGTGGGTGCAACACACGCGCGAAGCGACGCGGATCGTCATCGCGCTCTTGGTGCTGCCGGCCTTCCTCGCCATACTCGGTAAATTGATTTTCCCGCGGCGGCGGATGCTGATCGAAGGCCGCGCCGCGCTGTTTCTGGCAGTGACTTTGGCGCTCGGACCGGGTCTCGTCACCAATTTGATCCTCAAGGATCATTGGGGCCGCGCGCGTCCGATCGATGTCCAGCAATTCGGCGGTACCGACCGTTTCACGCCGTGGTGGGATCCGCGCGGCAATTGCCCGAACAATTGTTCGTTCATCGCCGGCGAACCGTCGGGCGCGTTTTGGACGTTGGCGCCCGCGGCCTTGGCGCCGCCGCAATGGCGGCTCCTCGCCTACGGCACGGCGCTCGCCTTCGGCGCCGGCGTCGGCGCGTTGCGTATCGCCGGCGGCGCGCATTTTTTCAGCGACGTCGTGTTTGCCGGCGTGTTGATGTATCTCCTGATCTGGACCGTGCACGGCCTGATCTATCGCTGGCGCGCGACCGCGGTGAAGAACGGGGCGATCGAGAGCTTGCTCGGACGGCTGGGCGAGTCGATCCGAAACGCATTCGCCAGGTTCAGGCGTGGCGGCGGTGCCAAATAGTTTGCCGCTTTCGTCTCACTCCGGCTGACCGAGGACGCGAAAGATTTCCTCAAGCTGCGGACTCATCGGCAGATCGAGCGTTTCGCCGCCCGGCAATCGGCGTAGGAACCATTTGCTGTAGAGTTCGGTGAGGCGCCGTTCTCCGGCCATCCGCGCGAAGGCGCGCTCGACCACGGCGGCGAACGCCGGATCGTCGCGCCGATAGACCAGACCGTAGGGATCGTAGGACAGGTAATCGCCGACGACCTTCATGTCGTGCGCGCTCGGCTCGGTGGCGATGAAGCCGTAGAGCAGCACGTCATCGGTGGCGAAGGCGTCGGCCTTGCCGGCCGCCAGCAAGGCGACCGCCTGCGCGTGATCGGGCGCCGTGACAAAGTTGATACCGAGATTCTGCTTGTCGGAGAGCTTTTTCAGCGCCGCTTCATTGGTGGTCCCCGCGGTCACGACCGCGGTCTTGCCGGCGAGATCGCGATAGGATGTGACGGTCGAGGTCTTCGGAACCATCAGCTTGGTGCCGGCGACGAAGAAGATCGGCGAAAACGCCACCTCTTTCTGGCGCTGCAGATTGCTGGTGGTCGAGCCGCATTCGAGATCGATGGCGCCGCTCTCCACCTTGCCCAAGCGGTCGGCGGCGGTCACCGGGGCGGTGGCGATCTTGATGTCCATGCCGTCAAGCTCGGCCGAGGCCTCATCGACGATCTCGCGGCATAAGTCGATCGAATAGCCGATCGGCTGGTGGCGCGAGTCGAGGTAGGAGAACGGCGTCGAACTTTCGCGATAGCCGAGCGTGATGGTTCCGGTGTTTTTGACGGTCTTGAGCGTGCCCGATAGCGCGTCGACCGCCGTGTCCTGAGCGGCGGCCGGCAGCGCCAGCCCGGCGGCGACGATGACGCCGAGCAAGACCCGGTAAGCCATCATGACGGGCCTCAGGCCGGTTGCGGCTTGAGCATCGGCTCGGTCTCGTCCGGCGCGATCGATTTCTCGCCTTCCCACTTCGCCACCACCGCGGTGGCCAGCGAATTGCCGATCACATTGGTGGCGGAACGGCCCATGTCGAGGAACTGGTCGATGCCGATGATCAGCAGCAGCCCGGCTTCGGGGAGATTGAAGCTGGCCAGCGTCGCCGCGATCACCACCAGCGAAGCGCGCGGCACGCCAGCCATGCCCTTGCTTGTCAGCATGAGCAACAACAGCATCGTGATCTGCTCGCCCAATCCAAGCTGGATATTGTAGGCCTGCGCGATGAACATCGTCGCGAAGGTGCAATACATCATCGAGCCGTCGAGATTGAACGAATAGCCCATCGGCAGGACGAAGCTGATGATCTTCTTGCTGATCGGGAATTTCTCGAGCTGCTCCATCATCTTCGGATAGGCCGCCTCGCTGCTCGCGGTCGAGAACGCCAGCAGGAACGGCTCGCGCACCAATTGCACGAGCCGCATGATGTGGGTGCCGAAGAACAAGTAACCGACCAGAACCAGCAGCGACCACAGCAGAATCAGCCCGAAATAGAATTCCAGCACGAATTTGCCGTAGGTCACCAGGATGCCGAGTCCCTGCGTCGTGACGATGGCGGCCATCGAGGCGAACACCGCGAGCGGCGCCAATTTCATGACGTAACCGGTGATCGTGAGGATGGCGTAGGAAAGTTGCTCGATGCCTTCGACGAGTTTGTGCGCCCGCTCGCCGAGCGCCGCGCAGGCGACGCCGAACAGCAGCGAGAACACCACGAACTGCAGGATTTCGTTATTGGCCATCGCTTCGACGATGGAGCGTGGCACCAGATGGGTCACGAAATCTTTCGCCGATAGCGAAGCGACCTTGATATTGGTCGCGGCGCCGGCGTCCGGGAGCGGCAGATTGAGGTTGTCGCCGGGGTGCAGGATATTGACCAGTACAAGCCCCAACAACAGCGAGACCAGCGACGCCGAGACGAACCAAAGCATCGCCTTGGCGCCGATGCGCCCGACGATTTTGGGATCGCCCATATGCGCTACGCCGACGACCAGCGTCGAAAACACCAGCGGCGCGATGATCATCTTGATCAGGCGCAGGAAAATATCGGTCATCAGCGAAATATATTCGGAGATGCTTTTCGCCGTGGCCGGGTCCGGCCACAGCGTGTGGCAGGCGTAGCCGACGGCGATGCCGAGCAGCATGCCGATGAGAATGATGGTGGTAAGCCGCGAACGCATCTGCCCCTCCGCTATGATCCGCCCGGGCACTCTAGGCGATACAGCGCGCCGCGGGAATATCATCGAGGCCCCGGCTTGCGCCGCTCCCACCCGTGCCTATAGTCCGGCCCAATTTCGGGCGCCGCTTCGCCTTCTCGTCAGCCCTCAACGCCGGAATTTTCGCCATGGCCGCGGACAGCCCGAACCAAGGTAACGTCAAAAAGGTCGTGCTCGCCTATTCGGGCGGCCTCGACACCTCGATCATTCTCAAATGGCTGCAAACCACCTATGGCTGCGAGGTCGTCACCTTCACCGCCGATCTCGGCCAGGGCGAGGAGCTTGAGCCGGCCCGGGCCAAGGCGCTCACGCTCGGCATCAAGCCGGAAAGCATTTTTATCGAGGATTTGCGCGAAGAATTCGTGCGCGACTACGTGTTTCCGATGTTCCGCGCCAATGCGCTGTACGAGGGGCAATATCTGCTCGGCACCTCGATCGCGCGGCCCTTGATCGCCAAGAAGCAGATCGAGATCGCCGAAAAAGTCGGCGCCGATGCGGTGGCCCATGGCGCCACCGGCAAGGGCAACGATCAGGTCCGTTTCGAACTCGCTTATTATGCGCTCAAGCCCGACGTGAAAGTGATCGCGCCGTGGCGGGAGTGGGATTTTAAATCGCGCGAGGCGCTGCTCGCCTTCGCCGAGCAAAACCAAATCCCGATCGCCAAGGACAAACGCGGCGAGGCGCCGTTTTCGACCGACGCCAATCTGTTGCACACCTCGTCGGAGGGCAAGGTGCTGGAAGACCCGGCGGGCGAAGTGCCGGATTATGTCTATTCGCGCACCGACGATCCCGAGCAGGCGCCGGCCAAGGCGGACTATGTGACCATCGATTTCGCCCGCGGCGATGCGGTCGCGGTCGACGGCAAGAAGCTTTCACCCGCGGCGCTGCTGACCGCGCTGAACGCGCTCGGCAAGAAGCACGGCATCGGCCGGCTCGATCTGGTCGAGAACCGGTTCGTCGGCATGAAGTCGCGCGGCATGTACGAAACGCCGGGCGGCACCATTTTGCTCGCTGCCCATCGCGGCATCGAATCGATCACGCTCGATCGCGGCGCGGCGCATCTGAAGGACGAGTTGATGCCGAAATATGCCGAACTGATCTATAACGGCTTCTGGTTTTCGCCCGAGCGCGACATGCTGCAAGCGGCGATCGACAAGAGCCAGGAATTTGTCACCGGCCGGGTGAGGCTCAAGCTCTACAAGGGCAACGTCGGCGTGGTCGGCCGCGACAGCCAATATTCGCTCTACGATCAGGACCTGGTGACGTTCGAGGACGGCAAGGTGGCCTACGATCAGCGCGACGCTGAAGGCTTTATTAGGCTCAATGCGCTGCGGCTGCGCACGCTCGGGCAACGCAGGCGGAAGCTGAAATTGTGAAACCGGCCATTCCGGACCTGCCGTTTTTGTGGCAATCCGGAGTGACGGCTTGCTACATCGTCGGCGTATCGCCGCCCGCCGG
>Ga0181525_10003237_pt1 | contig 12980 bp, 11 predicted proteins | sample PEATcosm2014_Bin_48_FD_121100 | JGI IMG/M metagenome (GOLD analysis project Ga0181525, IMG submission 121100) | Peatland microbial communities from MTU Mesocosm Facility, Houghton, MI, USA - PEATcosm2014_Bin06_10_metaG | ecosystem: Environmental > Terrestrial > Soil > Wetlands > Peat | place... | reverse complement strand
GTCGCGCCCGCGCTTTTGATTTTTGCCGCGCATGGAAAAAAATCCGGCGACGCCTTTCGCGCCGGTTACGCCGGCGGACTTTCGTTCTGGCTGGCATCGCTTTACTGGCTGCTGCTGATTCCCGTTGCGGGCTTTCCAATTCTCGGCTGGATCGCGTTGAGCGCATTTGTCGCGCTTTACTTTGGAATCTGGACATGGCTGCTCGCCGGAAAAATTGGCGAGGGCAACTGGGCGCACCGAAATTTCTGGTCACTGCTCGGTGCGGCGGCATGGGTCGCGCTCGAAATGCTCCGCGCCCGGCTGCTTGGCGGATTTCCTTGGAGCTTCGTCGGCGCCTCGCAATACAAATTGATTCCGCTGATTCAAATCGCGTCGGTCACCGGCGTTTATGGGATTTCCTTTCTCGTCGTCTGGGCGTCGCTCTGCTTTTTTTCCGCCGTGCGGATGATTTTTGCAAAGCCCGATTCCAAATTCGCGTGGCAGCCGGAAATTTTCCTGCCGCTGTTCGTCGTCGCCGGACTTTTTGCGTTTGGCGAAATAAAAATAAACAGCCAGGCCTCCGCGGCTTCATCCCTGCGCATAACGCTGATTCAGCCGAGCATTCCGCAAAATCTGATATGGGATGAAAATGTGGATTCAAAACGCTTTCAGCAACTGCTCGCGCTTTCGGACGATGCTCTGACGAACCAGACCGATTTGTTGATCTGGCCGGAATCTGCCGTGCCCGAATTAAGCGACTCCAATTACGTAGCCATCACTAATCTGGCCGGCACGCACCACGTCTGGATGATTTTCAACGCCGACGACATCGTGCCGCGACCCAATGCGACGAACGAATTCGACAACGACTATTTTAACGCCGCGTTTCTTTTTGACGCTTCTGGCAATTACTCTGCAGTTTATCACAAACAAAACCTCGTCATTTTCGGCGAATACATTCCATTCGCGCGCTGGCTGCCGTTCGTAAAATACCTCACGCCCATCACCGGCAGCTTCGCGGCGGGCAACGAGCCGGCGCAGTTCAAATTACGGATTCCGGACAACGAATTTCGATTGCAGAATTCGCAATTCGCAATTCGCAACTCGGTATTTGTTACAACTTCGCCGCTGATTTGTTTTGAGGACTCGTTTCCGCAGCTTGCGCGCAAATCCGTCCGGAGCGACACCGACTTTCTGGTGAACCTGACGAACGACGGCTGGTTCGGCGACAGCTCGGAGCAATGGCAGCACCTGGCCAACGCGGTTTTTCGCGCGGTGGAAAACGGCGTGCCGCTCGTGCGTTGCTGCAACAACGGGGTGACTTGCTGGGTTGATGCCAACGGTCGTGTGCGGGACATTTTAAAGGACCAAACCGGCGGCGTTTATGGCACGGGCGCGATGACGATTGATTTGCCGCTGCAAAAAACCGCGCCGACATTTTACAATCTTCACGGAGATTGGTTTGGCTGGAGTTGTTTTGGAATTACAACGATTGTGATTGCGTTTCGGATAATTCGCCGCGTCTGATCATTTCAACAACGCCTCTGCGTGTTTTCTTGCCGCATCGCTCTGGCCGCCAAGCATCCGTGCCAGCTCCGTCACCCGTTCTTTTTTCGTCAGCAGGGCAATTTCCGAAATAGTCCGGCCATCGCGAATCTGCTTGGTCACAACGTAATGGGCGTCGGCGGGCGCTGCCACCTGCGGCAGATGCGTGATACAAAGCACCTGTCGCTTCGCCGCAATCTGTTTCATTTTTTCACCCACCGCGTTCGCCGTCTCGCCGCCCACATTCGCATCCACTTCGTCAAAAATCAAAACAGGGATTTCATCTTCGGCGGCCAAAACCGTTTTCAAAGCCAGCATCACGCGCGCCATTTCGCCGGAGGACGCGATGGCGCGAAGCGGCTTGGCCGGTTCGCCAAGATTGGGCGCGAACTGGAATTCAATTTCGTCCAGGCCGGAGAAGTTAGGAGTTGGAAGTTGGGAGTTGGAAAAATTGGATTCTAACTTCTCACTTATCACTTCTACCTTCTGTTCCACGTCAAACTTGCCCTGCTTGAAGCCGAGGTCGGCGAGTTGTTTGTCCACGGCCTTCGCAAGCTGCGGGATGATTTTCCTTCGTTTCGCAGAAAGTGACTTTCCGGCCTTCACAATTTCCGCGTCCAACTTTTGCAATTCGGAATTGAGCCGCGCCAGTTCGGCGTCGCGGCTTTCGAGCGATTGCAATTTTATTTTCGTCTCGTCGCCAAACGCGATGACTTCGGCCAGCGTCGCACCGTATTTGCGTTTGAGCGAATGAATTAAATTTAACCGCTCCTCAAGTTCCGCAAGCCGGGCGGGGTCGATGTCCACTTTTTCCGCATAGCGTGAAAGTTCAGACTGCAATTCGCGCCACGCTCCGGCGGCCTGCGCATGCAGTTCGATCAAATTCGCCGCGCCGGAATCAACGCGCTGCAATTCCTGCAACGTCCGGCCAATCGCGCCGGCCTGCGTGAGCAGGGAATTTTCATTCTCGCTCAAAATGTCGAGCGCAGTTTGGCTCAATTGCAGAAGTTTCGCGGCGTTGCTGGCGCGCTGGAAATTTTCCTCGACGCTATCGTCTTCGCCGGGCTGCAATCGCGCGCCGGAAATTTCCTGAACTTGAAAACGCAGCAAATCCAGTTGCTGCGCGTAAGTTTTTTCGTTCACGACGAGCGCGGATTTTTCATTTTCAAAAATTCCGCGACGACGAACCAATTCGCCAAAAGCTTCGCGCTCATTTTCCAATCCGCCGAACGCGTCGAGAATCAGCAGTTGCTTAGCAGGATGCAGAAGCGATTGATGGTCGTGCGGGCCGTGCATGTCCACAAGCCATTCGCCAATCGTCGCGAGAACGTTCAATGTGGTGGCCGAGCCGTTGACGAACTGGCGGTTTGTTCCCGCGCTCGTGAACGTGCGCTTGAGGACGAGATGGTTTTCCTCGCAAGGCTCAAGGCCGTTCTCTTCGAGAAAGTTTTTCAGCAGCGCGCGGAGTTTTTTCACGTCGAACACGGCCTCGACGGAGCAACTGTCGCTGCCGCTGCGGATGAGCGAGCGGTCGGCGCGTCCGCCGAGGACGAGGTTGAGCGCGCCGATGATGATGGACTTGCCCGCGCCGGTCTCGCCGGTGATGACATTGCAGCCGGGCTGAAGCTCAAGCGTCAGGTCCGGCACGAGCGCGAGATTTTTAATGCGGAGCGTCGTCAACATGTTGAATTTCGACGCGCTGAATTTGGCGGTTGCGCCGCAGTTCGGCAAAATAAATTTTAAACGGCTTTCTTTGTTGCGCGCCTTCCGTGGTCAGGTCTTCGTAAAGAAACAGCGCCGTCGAACGGCCAAAAACCAATCCTGCTTGCTTTTTAAAGTTGGCGGAGGTAATAAGGGCCGTGCTTCACGACCTGATTGTTTTGGCCGTTGTGATTGTAGTCGCTTATTTGTTGACCGTGATGGGTTTTGCAAATTTCCGGCGAAGACGGTTTAGGAGCAAGATGGAATGGTGGCAGGCAGAAGGCATCATCATATTTGTGCTGGCCTTTGCCGCGTTGCTGTTAGTGGCTCTTGCCGGAAAGTTTTTTCATACCCTGCGCTGAGTTGACATTGCATCGTCCGTTTTTCTTAAGTTTGGTGATTATTGCGAAGGCGTGCCATCGTAAGACCAATTGATGTCCGGGTTGCCGGGATCGCCAATCTTCGTGCCCTTTTGATAGGCCATGTAGGCATATTTGAAATAGGCGGCGTGGCCGTCGAGGAAGGTGAGATTCGCCCCGGCCGCGTGACGCGATGAAAGATGGTTGAGCGAGCCGCGCGGGGCGCCCAGATCGTTGAGGGGATTCGCACCGTAAAAAGGAGTTTCACCGGAGTTGGCCCGCACGTCCGAGAAAAAAACGAACGCCGAGGGATGCAACACCGCCGTGGCCTTGAATGGGGAACTGGCGGGAACCGCTCCGTTGGTGCCTTTGAAATTGATGCCGTAACTGAAGGCCACACGGTTCAACGGATCCACTTCCGTTGGAAGAAAAGTGGCGGCGGAACAATTGAAGATACTGCGGCCATTCACGAAACCGGCGGGGTTGGCCGCGTATTGCGAAAGGGGCTTTTGCGAGACATACGGCGGCAGCGCGTTAAACCATGCGCTGTTTCCGTAGCCGCCGGCGGCAAAAATGGCGAGGTCGGTCCAATGGATGTTGTCCTGGTCGTAACCGCCGGGCGCGCCGGGCGTGTTGTTGGGGATGCTGAAATCGGGAAAGACCTGGTTGTTGTCATCCAGATACATGTTAAGCGCGATGCCCCACTGCCGAAGATTGCTGGTGCAGGCGGTGCGCGCGGCGCTCTGTTTGGCCCTCGCCAGCGCCGGCATGAGCATGGCCGCCAGAATCGCAATGATGGCAATCACCACGAGCAGTTCGATCAAGGTGAATCCGCGCTTCGCATTTCTCTTCATGCCATGATGCTGGCAGAAAGATTTATTGCCCGCTTCCGTTCAGTTGCTATTTATTAACGGTGAATTGCACCAAAAATTCACCAACTGCACGTCACGCCACCGTAGAAGGAGCGTCCGTCGCCCGGATGGAAAACCTGCGGGTCAGCGGGGATTTGTGCGTTGGGGATCGGGTCAACCGAGGCAGCATAATTTTCGCCTGTCAAATTTTTTGCTTCGACAAAAACTGAAACCTTTGATTTTCCCCGGTTGAAAACATAACCGGTTTTGAATCCGAGCAGCGCATAAGCGCCGGCATAAAGCGTGTTTTGCTGGTCAACCGGATAGCTGGAGAGGTTGCATTGGACATTCGGCCCGGCGTAAAAGCCGCACGGCGCTTCATACATCAATTCCGCCTCATAAACATGGATGGGAACTGCAGCAATACGGTTGTTGCCATAAACCGGATCGTGGTCGAAGTGGAAATCGTTGAACGTGTAGGTTTGGTTTAATTTCAACGATCGTCCGTCCTCGGCGTTTATCTTTTTTGAATTCCACAGTTCGATGCCAAGGCCGGTTTCAATGCCCTGATGATAGGAGCGCGCGACGTTGACATCGCCGCGGTCCTGATCCTCGGCATCATAAAGATCCTGAAGTTCGTCCCGAACCCAGGAATGATAAAGTGCCAAATCCCAATCGAATCGTCCGTGCTTGCCGCGCGTGCCGGTTTCAATCGTCCACGCGTGTTGCGGCTGCAACGGCGTGTAAATCAGGCTGCCGCCGGGATCGTTGTCGCTAAAAGCCACCATGTTGTCAAACGACGGCGGCTGAAAAGTGCGGCTGAAATTGATGAACGCCTGGCTGTCATCATTTATTTCATAAAGCAGGCCGATTTTAGGATTCAAACCGTAATAATTATTTTCGTGGGATTGGTTGCCATCGGAAGTGTCGTTGAACTCGTCATAAAAATGGCGCAGCACATAAATGGCCTGAATGCCGGTCAACACTGAAAGTTTTTCCGTGAGGTAATGCTGATTTTCAAAATATAAAGGCACATTGACCGACAGCTCGAGGTCTTTCGCGATGGTGTCTCCCTCTTCACCGCCGATATTCGCATAATTATGATCCTGTTCCGTTTCAAACACCGGACTCAAACCCATTGTGAGAATGTTCTGCTGCCCGAAAAGCAGGCTGCGGGTGACGGAATTCAAGTTGATGCCTGCGTCGTCCGCATGATAGTTCTGGATGCCCTGTTCATAATCGTTCGTCGCATAAAAACCCTTCTCTAACAATTCGCGATGCCACCAATACACACTCGCGTCCAGTTCGTGACCGTCCTTTGCGTAACTGATCTTGTCGGCGAGCCGCACGTAATACCATTGTTTGCTGTAGTCCAACGGAGCGGCATTCGTGTCGGCCATTCGCGGATCATTCTGGAATTGCTGTTGATCCAATCCGCCTGGCAATTGGCGATTCTCGTGATCCGCGGTCAGATAAAAACGGTTTTCCAAGTTGTCGCTGATTTTGTCTCCAATGTCGGCGAACAAAAGTTCGGTGTTCTCCCGGCTGTGCTCCCGATAACCGTCTCGATAACGTCCCGACACCGATGCATAATAATCAATCGGCCCGTCAACACCGGCGGCGCTGGCCTCGCCGCGCACGAAACCGTAACTGCCGCCTTCAAGTTGAAGCTGATACGACGGCGCATCGTAACCCGTGAACGGAACAAGATTGATCGCGCCGCCCATCGTGAGCGAACCGTATTTGAAAGCAGTGGCACCGCGATACACTTCCGCGTATTTCAGCGTGCTCACATCAAAATCCTCGATGATCGTCTCGCCGTCGCCTTGGTCAAAACTGATTCCATCCAGCAAAAATTCCACGCCAAGCGGCTCGTCGTCCGATTCGATACCCGAACCGCGAATCGAAACTTTGGACATTTCCACGCCGTTTTCGCTTTGCATGAAAAGTCCCGGCACGCCCGAAAGCAAATCCAGAAAATTGGAGGCGCGTCCCTTTTTCATTTCATCCGCCGTCTTGACCGTGAAGCCTCCGGGGATTTGCCTGTTTTGCCCCGCTGTTTTTTCTACGGAAGGCGAAGTGAGTGAATCCGGCGACAAATATGCGGTCACTATGATTTCCGGAAGGATTATCGGCGCGTTTGTGCCGTCAATGTTTGCATCTGGCGGATTGGTAGTTTGTGCATGTGCCGTGGCAACCAAAACCTGCGCCATGATTAGCGCAGCGAACAGAAATACAAATTTGTGGTTCATCGGAGAAAACTCAGACAAAATATCCAAGCCGTCCAACTACTGCCATCGGCAAATTGCTAAAATTTATCGGCAGCTTGCTGTGATAAACAATTGCAACTTTTCGCTGGCGCAGGTGAGGGCATGGCATATAGTTCATTTGTCATGCCAAAATCTAAAATTCCTCAAAAGGTGGTCGAAGAACTCAACCGCCAGTTCAACCAGGAACTCGCCGCCGCACACTCGTATCACGCCTTGTCCGTTTGGTGCGATGTCCGAAACCTCAAGGGCTTCGGCAAATACTTTGTCAAACAGGCCGGCGAGGAACGCGTGCATGCGGAGAAAATTCTCAAACACCTGACCGACCGTGGCGTGACTGCGGAAGTAGCCGCGGTGCCTGCGCCGAAACAGGAATTCAGGACGCTGCTCGAAGTTGCCCAGCAGGCACAGGCGCAGGAACACGCCAATACGCTGGGTGTCAACGCCGTTTATGAAGCAGCCTTGGCCGCAAAAGATTTTCCCGCGCAGGTGCTCATGCAGTGGTTCATCAACGAACAGGTCGAAGAAGAAGACTGGTCCACGGAAATGGTGGAGCGCGTTCAAAGCGCGACATGCGCCGGCAGCGCGTCCGATCTGGATCGTCACATCGAGCGCTATCTTGAAGAAGAAGTCCGGGAAGTGCCGAAAGAATAGCCTCTCCAGCACGTCCGCAATCTTCCGGATGCTTTTTCAAGGGACGACAACCGGCCGTTAATGGTTGTCGCGCAGCGTGACGGGGTAGCCGCAGCTTTCAATGCAACGCAGAATGATCGTTCTTTTCAGCGGATGTTCGAGAGTCGGATCATTCCATGAAGCATAGCCATCCTTTTGAGCGCGGGCGTCACAACAGGCGAGAAATGCTTCCAGTTCAGAAGCAGAAAGAAGACGGGTGTTGATAAATCTATCCATGTCGTTTTTGGGTAACGCATGACTTTACATGAAAATTGCCGGAGCGATACATAAAACCCCATTTGCGCAAATGCAGGTGCTTGACATCATCGCATCAAAGCGGCTCAATTTCCGCCGTCAACAATAACACCCGTCACCTGCAAGATGCCAAAAAAATTCCAGATCAAATGGCTGGGCAAACCGGAGGAACATGATTATCCGGCGGCCTTGTCATACTTGTCCCTGCTCTACGATGAAAAGGTTGCAGCCGCTCACGTGGCCAAATTGAAGCGCGCCCCTGCATCCGAGTTCAAGGCAAAGGATATTTTCAGGGCGTCCGGGCTGCCATTGCTCGGCATCGGCAACTCACACGTCAAAAAGGACCAGCAAAAAATAGAGTCCGGGCGGGCGGTGTCGCCGCTGCTTTTGACAAGGGATCCGGCAAACGGAAAAGCGGTCATCGCGGACGGATACCACCGCCTATGCGCCGTCTATTCCTTCGATGAAGACGCGCTGATTCCTTGCAGAATTGTGTAAGGCTCAAAACTGGCGCAAACCAGCCGGTTCAATTTCCAACCCGCTATTTGATTACGGCGACGAAGCCGCCTCCAACGTTTCCAGCGTCGGGCCGTATTCATTGCCAATGCGGTTGCCCGCCAGATCAATCACAAAACTGAAACCGATGATCAACACCAGCACAACCACAAACGCCCAGAAATGCCGTTTCTCAAGCCGCTTGATGGAACGCCCGAACGCCACCAGCGCAAACAACGCCGCCAGCACGATCACCGCATCCACGCTCGCCCGTTGCCAGTAGCTCCCGCCCAGATGCAGCCACATCCCGAACTCATCGAACGTCAATCCCATCGCCACGCCATAAATCAGCGCCGTGATTTCCGCCGCCCGGCCCACCGGCCTCCGGAACACGCTGTAACCACACACCGACGCCAGCAGAAAAATCCCGTAGTTCAAATGATGCACGTGCGTCCCATGCAGGAAGAAATAAAAATTCGGCATCAGGTCCGACATGATGAGAAACACGCAAACCCGCGACAGCACAAACGTCACCACAAAACCGAACAACGTCCGCCGCGCCAGCTTGTGCGCCGTCTCGCGCGGAATGGAATGCTCCGGGTTCATCCAAACCGTTTTTATCAATAATAATTAAACTTGAAAGTGATTTCCCGATAATCTGTTCCAACCATTTTCACCATCTCCGGCGGCCAGGGGGCGAATGGCGCGGCATCCTTGACCGACTGCTCGCACACGGAACCAGACGACACGCCGACATCGTTCTCCACAGTAGTTATATCAGACACCGTGCCGTCCGGGTGCAGATGAAACTGAACCACCACCCTGCCCGTGCGATCCGACTTGAGCCTCTCGCCGCCCGTTAAATCACCCCACTTCTTTTCAATGGCCCCAATGACCGCGGCATCATACTCGCTGAAGAGACTGTCTCCTGCGGGCAGATTCGTGGGGGCCGGATTTGCCTCTGCATTTGTGATGTCTGAACTGGCTTCTGCACCAGGGACGATAACGGGTGCAGGACTTGATGCCGGCGGCGCGGGCTGGGTATTCCTGGTGGCACAACCCGCCGGCAACCAGATACCGGCCATGATTACACCGGACACCATCAATGACATGGGTCTTTGCATAAATGGTTTTCGCTTTTCGATGAAGTGGTGTTTCATCTGCTTGCTGAATACGCCCGCTTCCTGACCGTGTCCAGCCTAATTCGGGATTTCAATCTGGCCGCGCGCACAAATAATTCGTTGCCTTAATGTTTCCCCAACGACTTTTGTTTGCAACAGACGATTGCTTAAATGGCGGCGTCAAGTTGGTGGGTTCAAGTTCCTCCAAATGCAACCGCGTTGACGCACGGTTGCCCTCGCACGCGCAGGCCGCTTCCCTGCGCGTGCTTCATTTTAAACCGGTTTCCAACTTTCAATCTTCCTGTTCAACATGAAAAAACTCCTGCACGAGTATCAAAGATAGGCCACGACCACCGTTCATGCGAATTGAATAAAGCGACGGGCTTGCGGTGATGAACCGTTCGCCGGAATTTTTCAGTCGTTCATCCCCAAAAACCTGCCGCGCGGGCCGACGCTGAAATCAAACGGCTTGCCATCCTTTCGGCCTTGAACTTCGTAAGGCAGGACTCCCTTTTCTTTTACAAACGATTTGTCAATGCGAAGAATTTTTCCGTCGCCAATCTGGTTTTTGATTGTCCTTTGCGCCGGAGCCGGAACTTGATCCAAAGAAACCTGCTCGCTGGACAAACTGCCGTCCAATTCCACGGCAAAGCTTTTTTCAAGGCCATCTTTGGCTATGAAAGCGACGTCGTAATTGGTGTCGTCGTCGTCAAAATTTTTGTCAATGCTTTCCAATTTGCCGTCAGTGATCTGCTCGGCGATTTTCTTTTGCACGGCGTCCGGCGTTTCGCTCAAGGCCACTTCCGCGTTCAAAAGCGTTCCGTCGTCGGCAATGGTAAAAGTTTTTTCCCGGCCGTTTTTCGTCGTCAATTCGATGTCATAATTGGTTTCCAAATCATCCAGATTTTTGTCAATGCTTTCCAGCACCCCGTCGCCGACCAAAGTTTTGATTGCGCTTTGCGCGGGCGCGGACATTTCGGCGGGCTGGACTTCGACGCTCAATAAGGTTCCGTCTTCAGCCACGCTAAAATCGCGGTCCGAGCCGTCCGCCGCCGTCAACTCCACGTCGTAAACCGTTTCACCGGCGTCGAATGTTTTGTCAATTTCTCCCATCTTGCCGCCGCCAACCTGCGCTTGGATGACTTTTTGGACTGCCGCAGGCGTTTCAGAAAGCGAAACCGCTTGTGATTTGTCATCGGCAAAAGTCACGCCCGCTGTTGCGCAAAGAATGAAAATGAAAACCGATTTTATCATGCGCATGAATTTCGGATCAGCGTTCAATGATGATGATTTTGTGATGGTGATGGTGATGGTGGTGATGCCGGTGTTTGTGATGCCGGTGATGTTTTTTTATGATGATAATCTGCGCCGCGTCCGCCGCCGCCGGCATAAAACAGGAGATGGTGAAGGCCAACAAAATAAGCGCGAGTAATTTTTTCATAAAGATTTTGTTCTAGTTATGCTGTTTTACTTGGAACTGTCAATTTCAAAACGGCAGGACATTATTTCGCCCGGATTCGCTTCTTTGACGTTCATGCGAATCGAATAAAGCGACGTGCTCGCGGTAAGTCTTGGGAGCGCAGCCGTCCGGTGCGTCTCGCGCCGGACATCTTTCGGTCTTCGTGTTTGCAGCGAGATGCGTCAAACTGCGCCCGAGACGGGCGCGCTCCCCAAGACATTTTCAGCGCCGTGGAAGCGGCAAATTCCGTCCATTTCAGGGTAGCAGCCGACGTGAGTCGGCTCTGGTTTTAGAATGAGCGGACTGACGTCCGCTGCTACGAAATCATAAATAGCTGATTTCGAGCGGATTGAGAAATTTTCCCGCTGGAATTGTCATTTTTCCGGCTCTCCCAACGATAATTCCAGTCGAAGGCAGGTTACTTCACTCCCGCTCAGGCCCGTTCCAACTGGAACCGTGACAATTCCGGCTGGAAAACAGACCATTCCGACCGGAACGGTGGCAATTCCAGTCGGAAAAATGGCGTTCACCCTGGAAGCACGACCATTCCTTCCGGAAACGAGGCGATGCCAACTGGAATAGAAGTCGGGAAAGCTGGAAAAACATCTTTTCGCGCGGGAAGTGAGGTGGTTCCTGACGGAATGGAGACAATTCCAGTTGGAATCGGGATAATTCCGGTCGGAAAAGAGGCTCTTCCCGCCGGAATTGTTTTGGTTCAAAACCGGTGGCGGGCAATTCCAGCATCAATGCAGCGTTGGGTCGTTGGTAATTTCAAGCCGCGCCTTGATGGCATCCAGATCGCGCTGCATTTGAGCCACGTCAGCCTCGAGTTTCCTGCGCCGGGCAGTTTCATCGGGATCGGGCGCCAATGATTTCATTTGATCCAGCAATTCATCGCCCACGACCGTGCCGACCTGCCGGGTTTCAGCGTTGACCTGGTCCTCGATGTTGCTTTCCTGGGTGGTCATCGCATTCTCGATTTGCAGGGTGCAAAAAACCATCGTGTCGAGCTGGTTGGTATGGTAGCCAAACAAGAGCGAGCTGTCCGCCCTGCGCTCGGCGTCGGCCGCCTCGAGTTGCGACTCGATCTGTTTGCCGATGGTCAACAGGAGGAACAAAGTGTTGGTGTGGAAAAAAAGCGCGTCGTCGCGGTTCTTTTCAAAGTAGGTGTCGTTCATCTTGTCCAGCATGGGCGCGAGCGATGTCAGTTCTGATTGAAGCACCATCATCTGACTGGACTGGGATTGCTGGAGTTGAAATATCTTCTGCGACAGAATATCAATCTTCTGGCTGTTGATTTTTGCCTGCCTGTCGCAGCCGCAAAGCAGGGCGGCTCCGGCAAGCAGGAATAAAAGACATGTTTTTTGCATAATGCAGATTTATGATTTCCAGCCGTCCAATTTGACGAGCCAAACTGTCCACGTTAAGAAACACCCTGCCGTCGGATTCGTCAATAGTGATTGCGTTGCCGCTTCAAAAAGCGGAGGCAGGGATCTGTGAACCAATCATTTCGCGGAGTTCGCGCCCCGGACGTTCATGCGGATCGAATAAAGCGACGTGCTCGCGGTGATGAACAGTGTCTTGCGATCCGGGCCGCCGAAGCAGACGTTGGCCGACCATTTTTCCGGCACGTCAATGTGGGCGATCAATTTCCCCGCAGGATTGAAAATGGAAACGCCGTTGGTCCGGCCGGTGGCGCACATGACCAAATCTCCCTTCTCGTCAATCGTCATGCCATCGGAGCCTTTTGCAACCGCCAGCGTTTTGTTCGCGAGCGTTCCGTCGGACTGGATGCCGTAGCGCCAGGTGCGGTCGCCCTGAATGTCGGCGACGTAAAGTATTTTTCCGTCCGGTGTGCCGGTGATGCCGTTGGGCTTTTCCAAATCTTCCGCGACCGGAAAAAGTTTTTTCCTGTCGGGCGACAAATAAAAGACCGGCTGGTTGGGAAGCGCCATCGTGGTGTGGTCCCACCATTTGCGCCGGTAAAACGGGTCGGTGATGAACATCGCGCCGTTGGGCGCAACCCAGACGTCGTTCGGGCCGTTGAGATATTTGCCCTGATAATTCGTGATGAGCACGGTCACGGTCTTGTCCGGCGCGATTGACCAGAGCTGGTTGTGCTCGTCGGCGCAGGCGATCAGATTGCCGTTCGCGTCGAACATCATTCCGTTCGCGTATTGCGATGGCTGCATGAACGTGGACAGTTTTCCATCCACGCTCCATTCCATGATGCGGTCGTTCGGCTGGTCCACGAAGAAGACATTTCCGTCCTTGTC